>Ga0172375_10001415_pt1 | contig 38659 bp, 56 predicted proteins | sample LakKiv1m_FD_114537 | JGI IMG/M metagenome (GOLD analysis project Ga0172375, IMG submission 114537) | Freshwater microbial communities from Kabuno Bay, South-Kivu, Congo - kab_092012_11.1m | ecosystem: Environmental > Aquatic > Freshwater > Lake | place: Democratic Republic of the Congo... | reverse complement strand
GGCTTAGTTGAAAATCTCTAATGTTTTAGCTCTAAGTTGTGGGCTATTGCCTTACAACTTAATTCACTTCTTATCGAGTTAATACCTCTCCCAGAAACATAACTTCCATACTTTCTTTTTATGGCAGAAAATCCAGATTCTATGTTGCTTCTCTGATGATGCTCTTCTTCAGAGAAGAGTTTCATTTGTTTTTTTCTATAAAATCCTCTATGAATATTCTTCTTTTTAGGGACTATCGTCCTTATACCTCTTTCAAAACAATATTCGTGAATCCATTCAACATCATATGCTTTATCCCCAAGAAGGCATTGCATTCTGCAATAGCTTCCAAAAAGACTTTTCACATCTTTTGTTTCATGACGTAACTTCATTTTTATTTCGATAGCAATGACTTTATGGCTATCGACATCATACATCATCGATGTTTTTGCATAACTTTTTACAGGATTTTTCAAATCAATTCTTTTTATGTAGTGATAACTTGGATTATTTCTTGAAAATCCAGTCATATCGATTGCAACTCTTTCGTGTTGCAATCCGGAAGTCAATTTAATTAATCCTTGCCAAATTGTCGTCGGTATTTTCTTTCTTCTCTTGCATAAGGCGGAGTAAGTTGGGCATTTAATTTCAAACATTTCTAACATTTTTTCTACTCTCCTCAATGAAAGCTGATAAGCTTCCATTAAAATTAAAGCAAACAAATGATGCTTTAATTTATACTTTTTAGGGCCAAATCGGTGCAAATAACTCCTGCAATTTAGTTGTTTGAGCAAAAGCTCAAGTTTTTTAATCAGCTTAGATTGTTTCATCTTACTGTTCACCTCAATAGAACAGTAGTTCTCAGGGTAGATTAACCTTTACCCTGAGGACATTTTCAACTAAGCCCCTTCAACCATAATCTTTAAAAACACTCAAATATTCAATTTTTTAGAGTCGGGGAGCTGACCGCGGAAATTGCCATTAAATTGGCGAGAATCGAAAAAACATCGATTTTATTTCTGAGGAAGGTCCGGACATCATGCCCTTAAATGGGAAAAGCGATGAGCTGAAAAGCTTACTCTCGTGAGGGAGAGCTCCAGAACAGAAACGACACCGCTTTCGCCGAGCAATGAACTATGCAGGAAGCTTAGAAGCGAAAGATAGGATGAAACGTCAAACACGTAAGTGTTTGAGGTACCGGGGAACTTGTTCCACGTGTACGGCTGCCTTCGCTGATGCAACCGCTTTAACCGCGGGCACAGACTGATGTCAGCACGAATTGTTCGCCTCTATGAGAAACGAAATTCGACAGAATCTGGCCTATTCCCGGCTCTTTTAATTATTTTTTCTGTCTTCAAAACCAAAACTATATCTAAGATTAGTTCCAACTTCTTTAAATCTTAATAAGTATTCTTTTATCCTATTATCAGAATTTTCATTCATTCGATTATAAGATACAAACGCATTCGTAGCTAACAGAACTATGCCTGCTCCTATTATTGCAGATTCCACGTTTTCAAGCGTTATAACCATATCCTTCTCTCTTGCTTATTATTTTTAAATCTTTTCAGGGATAAATTTAAAAGTGATTGATAATAGGGATTATGATAAGGGATTGTAGCACAATGGGAGTGCACACGATTGAAGCTCGTGCCGTGGGGGTTCGATTCCCCCCTATCCCACTTCTGTTTTATTATACATATCTTTAAAAACAATCAAAAATTTGCCTTAAAGCAGAAGCCCTATTCAGCTTCAATTAGATCTAATATGAAACTAAATTTATTAAAATCAGTCGGGATAGCCATGTTAATTTTCTGGCCAAGTCTTGCACCGCATTTATTGTCAAGAGTAAATGCAGCCGGACCTCAGACATCCCAAGCAAGCAATTCTTGTACAAACTTGATAGATATTCCTTATTACGATTTTAGCAAACAAAATATTATAAGCACCACCAATTGTTTGGAAACATCATCTAAATTTAATTCGTCTGCAGGCGGTCTAAGAGCAGTTATTCAAAGCCCCATGAGCAGGGCATATTTAATAGACAATAAACCCAAAATCACTGAAGATGACTGCTATGTAATTAATCAATATCGTTCTGCAGAACGCTCAGTTAAAATTCTTAGCGAAGGCATTAATGACAGGTTAAGAGAATTAACTCCATTTAAATTTACAGGAGATTTAACTAAAGGAGTAAAAATAACTTTTTATGAAATTGAGGGGGAAGCATACGATACCCACAATCATGGATTTATAGATGGAATTTTTAATCCTAAGGAATATAGATTTGAAATTTCAGCAAAAGCAACGCCAAAGGACTCCCAAAATTCGGAGGAGCAAACAGGCGGGCTGATTCTTCTAAGAAGAAAATTTAGATAAGTATTGGCAAGAAAACCTTTATAAAACCCTCTTCATATAGATAAAGATGGCTAAAAAAGAGGAAAGTTGCAGCTGTTCATGCTGTTCAAATAACTGGGGAATTCTTTCCGTGGTTTTTGCAATCCTTTCATTAGCATTTTCAATAACTATTATCCTTGGAGTTTTATTTGGAGTTCTATCAATAATTTTTGCAATAGTGCAGTTTAGCAAGAATAAAAATGCCTGGGCTTGGGCAGGATTAATAGTTTCCATTTTGGGTATATTAGCTTCAGTTGGAATGGCTGCATTTTATGCGCAATCTGCTAAAGCACTTATGCAGGCATGCATAAACAATCCAAATCTTGAAGGCTGCCAGCAAATAATAAGCGCATTAGGCTCTTCTGGAGCAGGAGTGTCTTAAAATGTTAAGAAAAATAAATAAAAGAGCAGCAATTGAACTCTCTATAGGAACAATCGTAATTGTCGTTTTAGCAATGTCCATGCTTATCTTAGGCTTGGTTTTGGTAAAAAATATTTTTGGGGGTGCAACAGCAAGCGTTAATATTTTGGATACAAAAGTGCAGAATGAAATCAATAAATTATTTTCAGATGAAGGAGCTGATGTTGTAGTAAAACTTGGTTCTGACCAGACTGTAAAAATCAAGCCGGGCTCAGGAACTATTTCAATCGGCATTGGTGCAAGAACTCCTGATGGCTCATCAACGGACAGAGACAGGCTGAAATACAAAATATCATTAGGGCAATCAACAGGTTCAGACTGCTTGGCCAAATTAAAGAAGGAAAATACTGAAAATCTTTTTGTAACCCCACTTGGTCAAAAAAGATCTTTTGATGCCTATCAAGGAGCAAATTCTTTTGCAAGCATACAGATAAATGTGCCGAAAGGAACGCAAACATGCACCCAAACAGTATTGGTAGATGTAGTTGATACAAAAACAAATCAAGATGTTGGGGGAAACTATTTCATTCTTGAGGTTATGAAAGAGGGGCTATTCCAATAAATAGCTTTAATAACTCATTTATTTTTTCTATTTAATGAAATTAATAATAGATAACTGTCAAAAATACAAGTGGTTTTTTACATCATCAAATAAATTGGTTGTCGGAGGAAAAAATGCCCTTCAAAACGAGGAGTTGTTGCATTTAATAAAAAGAGAAAAAAAAGATTTTATTGTCATGCACACTTCTTCTCCTGGGAGTCCATTCTCAATTATTCTTGACCATAAAAAAGCAAATAAAGATGATATTGCAGAAGCGGCTGTTTTTACAGCCTGTTTTTCGCAAGCCTGGAAATCAGGAAAAAAAACAGCAAATGTCGATATATTTAATGCATCTCAGCTATCAAAGCCAAAAAATGCAAAAATAGGAACCTGGCAGGTTAAAGGATTTGTTGAAACATTAATTGTTCCATTGGAATTATATTTGATTAAGCAAAAAGGAGTTTTAAGAGCCGTTCCTGAAAAAGCAGCAGGAAAACCTTTGCTCAAAATTCTTCCCGGAAAAATTCTCAAGGAAGACTTGCTGGCAAAAATACAATTGGAAGCAAAAGGGCAATTAAATGCAAATCAGCTTTTATCTGCTCTTCCGGCGGGCGGAATTAAAATTGAAAAAATAAGGCAATAAAATAAAAATGACTTGGGAAATAAAATTTCAAATAGGAAAAAACGGAATAACCGAAGGAATAATTCATGCACTAAACAATGCGTTAAAAACACATAAGGCATTAAGAATATCTGTGCTCAAGTCATCGGGAAGAAACAGAGAATCTATAAAAGAAATGGCAAAAGAAATCCAGAACAAGCTTTCCTGTCCGTCAGCAGCAAAAATAATTGGTTTTACAATAGTTTTAAAAAGGAAATCTGCAACAAAAACTGGGAAATAAAAAATGAAAATGGGCGATTATCTAGTATCAAAAGAACCAGCATACTGCAAAATGTGCTTAAAGCACACCCATACAGCAGAAATAAAATTTGAAGATATAACAATAAATATCTGTGATTCTTGCCTGGACAATATCAAAGAAATATTCTAAACAAAAATCGCAATAGCAACTTTTATAAAGCTAATTTATCAGTCATTCTCAGGCTTGGCGGTTGTTTACAACCGATCTAGTGCTGCAAAGCACGGCCTCTAGCATAAACTTAAAATGGCAGACATCAGAGCAATTGAACCGGGGAAATATAACGCTTTTTTAGCAGAGGCTCTGAAAAAAGTTCACGAATTCAAGAAACCTGAATGGGTTGATTTTGTTAAAACGGGAGCAAATAAAATGCGTCCAACTCAAGAGACCGATTTCTGGCACAAAAGAGCAGCCTCTATTTTAAGACAAGTATACATAAAGAAAGTTATTGGTGTCAGCAGATTAAGATCAAGATATGGTGGAAGAAAAAACAGAAGTGTCAAGCCATCGCATATCTACAAATCAGGCGGAAAAATAATCAGAACAATTTTGCAGCAGGCTGAAAAGGCAGGATTTTTGGAAAAAGCAGCGGGAGAAAAAGCAGGGAGACAATTAACAGCAAAAGGGAAAGAATTTATGGAGGGTTTGGCAAAATGAATGGATTAAGCTTTAGATTATATGGAAATCAAGTGTTATGTTTTAATAATAGCGGGAGATATGTCCCATCAAACGGAATAGATAATTATGTTAAGGTAGCAAAAACAGATAGATTATTTCGAAAACCATTAGGGAATAATGTTGCGGCAGTTTTTGCTCTTGAATCAAGACATTTACCATGTACAGGTCAAATAACAGGAGCATTATCATGAAAAAAGAATATCAAAAGAAAATCAAGCTCGGAGTATATCAAAGGCAGATAAAATGGGCTCCATTTTGGGCTGTTGTAAGAAAGCATGGGCAGGGAAAAAGAATACATCCTTCCCAAATAACAGCAAGAAGAAGGCACTGGAGAAGAACCAAACTAAAAGTAAAACCGAGAAGAACTCCGAACACACACTTAGGATAAATATAAAATGGCAGAAGAAATAAAATACGAGCACAAAACTGAAAAAGCACCTGAGCACAAGCACGAAAAGAATGAGCATGAACACAAGCCGGCAAAAGACAGGCTTGAAAGAGAATATGTTATCCCATTAAGAAAAGCCTGGCTCAAAGTGCCGATGTATGAAAGGACAGGAAAAGCAATAAAGGCAATAAAAATATTTTTAGCGAAGCATATGAAAGTTGAAGACAGAGATGTAAATAAAGTTAAAATTGATATTTATTTGAATAATGAATTATGGTACAAAGGAAGGACAAATCCTCCTTCAAAAATCAAAGTTAAAGTTGTGAAGGAAGACGGAATTGTAAAGGTTGATTTCATTGAAATTCCAAAGCATGTTAAGTTCCTTAAGGCAAAGCATGAAAAGCTGCAGAAAAAATTAGAGGCAAAGCAGCCTGAAGAAAAAGCAAAAGCAGAAAAATCTGAAGTTAAGGGGGAAAAAACAGAAGGAGAAAAGAAGGATGAAAAGGAAAAAGAAGCTTCAACAGCAGAATCAAAAGCAAAAGAATTTGAAGTCAAGGCAAAAGAGCAGAAGCACATCGGAAAAGCAGGAAAAACACAAAGACCTCAGAGAATGGCTTTGCAGAAATAAAATGAAAATTCCATTTCTAAACAGAAGGCAGGAATACCAATGGTACTTTGGACCAGACAACAACAGGGGGTCTATATTATACACAGAAGGAGGCGAAGAACTTTATTCTTTATCACTCAAAAATAAATATGATGAAGTTATAGCAAGAGCTGTTGTTCATGAATCAGCACTTACCAATGGATTGCCTTATGTGGAGACACAAAGTACGAGAATATTTGTGGCAAATCTTTCGCATTTATCTCATATATCTAAGTCAAACCAAAATCTATTAGGTTTATCGCAAATGGTTGCATATTTTACTAAAGAAAAGGAAATGGCTGATAAAAGAAAAGCAGCCTGAGCAAACACTTTTATACCTTGTCAATTAATTTTATCTATGTCACTGCAAGAAATAAGAAAAGAAATTAAATCCAAATCAAATCCAAAGAAGGCAAAGTTACTTCAAGGATTTTTTAAAACAGGAAAAGGAGAATATGGAGAAGGAGATATTTTTCTCGGAATTACTGTTCCCGAGCAGAGAAAATTGGCTATAAAATATAAATCTCTTCCATTGTATGATGTTGAGGAATTGTTAAAATCAAAAATTCATGAAGAAAGATTGATTGCCCTGTTATTATTAGTGCATAATTATGAATCAGCATCAAAAGAAAAAAATGAAAAAACAAAAAAAGAGATATTTAACTTCTATCTTAAATCAGCAAATAATAATTATATCAACAACTGGGATTTGGTTGATTTGTCATGCCACAGAATTGTAGGAGATTATCTGAAAGATAAAGATAAATCTGTTTTATACAAATTGGCAGAATCAGATAATATCTGGGAAAGAAGAATATCAATTATCTCAGCATTTGCATCAATAAGAAATCATGATTTTAAAGATGTAATTAATATCTCAGAAATTCTATTAAAAGACAAGCATGATTTAATCCATAAGGCTGTTGGCTGGATGTTAAGAGAAATGGGCAAGCGCAATGAAGATTTATTAATCTCCTTCCTCAGCAAACATTATAAGAAGATGCCCCGAACAATGCTCAGATACGCAATCGAAAAACTTTCTGAGCAAAGAAGAAAGGCGTATTTGAACGGAGATATAAAATGAGAATAGACATCCAAAAGCTCCAAAGAGAAAAGCCAATTCAAGAGCTTCTTAAATTCGGAATTATAAATATAGACAAGCCAGCGGGCCCAACTTCATTTTCTGTCTCAAATTACATAGCAAAGCAGTTAAAACTGAATAAAACATCCCATATGGGCACTCTTGACCCAATGGTAACAGGTGTTCTTCCCGTACTTTTGGGGAGAGCTTGTCGTTTAAGCGACTATTTCATGCATAAAAATAAAACATATGTTGGAATAATGCGTCTTCATTCAGATGTAAGCGATGAAAAACTAAAGGAAACAATAAAAGAATTCATAGGAAAAATAAAACAGCTTCCCCCTGTAAGAAGCAGCGTTAAAAGACAGCTGAGAGAAAGGGAAATTATTTCATTTAATGTTCTTGAAAGAGATGAGAAAGATGGAAAAGATATTTTGTTTGAAACAGAAGTCCAGGCAGGCACATATATAAGAAAACTTTGTTCGGATATGGGTAATAAAATGGGCGGAGCACACATGTTAGAATTAAGAAGAATAAAAGCAGGCATTTTTGATGAAAATTCAAAAGATTATCTAATATTTAATCTATATCAGTTTGATGAGGCAGTCAAATTATACAATAATGGAGACGATTCTGCATTAAGAAAAATGATAATTCCAGCTGAAATTATATCCCAAATTCTTCCAGCTATCCAAGCAGGCAAGAAATCACTAGTTCATCAATTATTGACGGGAAAGCCAATCATGAAAGGAGAATTGGATATTCCAAATTCAGAAAGATTTGCAGTTTTTAATAAAGAAACTTTTATAGGCGTTTATAAGAGAGTTGATGAAGGAAATATCATTGCTAGAGCTGAATTTGTCTTTAATTAAATAAGATTAAAAAAAGCCTTAAATACTCTTTTTCCCTTATTCAAAAATGCATTTAACAGGAGAGGTGATTTTGCTTTTGCTAAAATATTCTTATTGGGTAGTGTTAGCCTGTGCCCTTTTTGGTGGCGAGGAATTAATAATCTTTTTTTCAATTTTAGCAGGGCACGGATTTCTGACTATCTGGAAAGTTGCTCTAATTGGTTTCTTTGGAATTTTAATTTCAGATGTTTTTTGGTTTATATTTGCAAGGTCAAATTTTGCGGATAAGTTTAGAGAAAAAGTAAGGCATCATTTTCTGTATAGGCATGCAAGCTCAATAATTGAGAAGTTTAGTCATAAGCACGATTATATTTATCTCGCTTTAACAAAATTCCTTTATGGATTAAGGATAGTAAGCATAATAAAAGTTTCAAGAAGAAAAAAAGATTCTGTTTGGAAGTTTATATTAAATGATTCTTTTGCTATTATTACATGGGGCGTAATCATGCTCTCGCTTGGCTGGCTTGCAGGGCGTTCATTCTTTTATACAATAAACATTTTTGATGATTTGCATAAAATTATAATTTTAGCTCTCGGATTAATTGTGGTCCTTTACTTTTTAGAAGCAGTTGTGAAGAAGATGCTTCAAAAAATTATTTTTAGAGAATCTACTAAACCAAAGCCTTAAAACCTCTATTTATTTTCTTTAAATATGAGAGAATTCATATATTACTCAAGAACAGCCCCAACAGCGGGAAATTATGTAAATGAGAATGATTTATACGAATCAGGGAGATTGGACATACCTATTCATTCTGTAATAGCTGCCTTCTTCCTGAGTCAGAAAATAAGAACAGATGTAAAGCTTAATTTGTGCTTTGCAGGCCCCCCAACACCGCCAAGATTATTGGAATTAAAACCAGTTACAGAAGGGAAAACCGGACTTCACAAGATATATATCAATAAGAAAAACATCGCCGGAATAATAAAAAGAATGCTTTATAAATATCGGGAGGGAGAAAAAAGAGAAGTTTTTCCTGGATTTTGGATAGAAAAGAGGGGATTTCTTGAACTAATACAGGGATTGCACAAAGAAGGCAGAAATATTTATGTTTTGGATCCCGATGGAGAAGATATACGGGATGCAGATATAAAAGAAAACCCTATTTTTATTTTAGGGGACCATCGCGGACTTCCAGGGAAGGAATTGAAGAGATTAAAGCAGATGTGCAAGCCAATAACGATAGGAAAAAGGACATATTTTGCTTCGCACACAATGGCTGTTGTGCATAATGAGCTAGATCGAAGAGAAGATGAAGGGAAATTACCCCAATAAATCCCCTATTTTTCAGAACAATAATCTTTAAAAGCACAAACTGCTGAAATGAAACATGGCAAAGGGGATATCTGTTAAATTAAAAACATACTCTGATACAGTTCCAAAACTTTTAAGCCTGATAAAGCTCAATGAAGAAATAAAAAAGCACAGTAAAATAATTTTAAAGCCATATTTGCATTCAGATTTAGTCAGATCAACAAAAGCAGAGTTTGTAGAGCCTATATTAAGATTCTGCTTGCATCATAAAAATCCTGATGCACAGGTTTTCATAGCAGATGGAGTTGATGGTGCGGATACAATGCAGTTGTTCAATGAACTGGGCTACAATAAATTAGCTGAAGCATATTCAATAGGGCTCATAGACTTAAATAATTCTGCCGTTAAAGAAATAAGAGACGGGGAATTTCTTAAATTCGAAAGAATAATGTATCCTGAAGTTCTCTTGGACACCTTTATAATATCTCTCCCATATTTAAATGAAGATTCTGAAACAGGAATAACTGGTTCTTTGGCAGCAATGCTTAACACCTTTCCAGCAAGTTATTACAATGGCCTATTTAGTTCTAAGAAAACAAAAATTAGAAAAGAACCTATAAGATATGCAATTCATGATATTTTAAAATGCAAGATGCCTGATCTAGCAGTTATAGACGCTTCAAGCAAAGGCATGGTTCTTGCTGGGCAACCTCTTGAAATGGACAAGCAAGCAGTTAAATTAATAGGAAATCAACCCGGGGATGTTTCATATCTAAGATTAATTGAAGATTCTTTTAAGCCCAAGGCAGAAAAAGGAAAAGACATTGAAATGGTTGGATGATAAGGAATAGAAATTAATAGAATTCAGATATCATTATCTTACGCGCACAATTAACATTACCCTTATAACCAATAATCCAAAACAACAATCTTTTTTAACTCCCTTTCTTATACATATGCATGAAAAAGGCAATTAGACTACACCTTACTGGAAATATGCAGTCAATGTTTTACAAACAGTTTGTCAAGCAGGCAGCAGACGGCTATAACGTAAAAGGATTTTTAAGAATATTAGAAAATGCAAAAGTAGAGATATTTTTGGAAGGAGAATCTGCCAATGTGGATACAGTAGCAGATATATGCAAAAAAGGCCCGAAATTTGCAACAGTAAGAAGTTTTGAGGAAAAGTCGGAAAGACTCCAGGATTTCAAAGATTTTAGGGTTATTAATTTCTAATGGAGATAATTAATTTTCCAGGTGCGATGTATCTGATATGAAAACTAATTTATATTTCTCTTTATTTTTTTCTGAAATTTCAACTTTTGTCAAGGAGGAATTTTCAACTACCAACTTAAATATGGAATCATAGATGTTCATTCCTAAAATATTTCCCAAAAGAATCTTAAGAAATGCGCCATGGGAAATCACCAAAATGTTAACATCCTCAGCCGAATCTTTATTTAAGAAATTTTGATACTTATTTTCGATTTGCTTTAAAAATTTTATACCTCTCTCTTTTACTTCTATCAAATTTTCGCCATTTGGAGCTTTTCTGGTTTCAAAGCTTCCATTCAAATCATCCCAACTGAACTTTGTATGTTCTTTTCCAACAAAATCCCCATTATTCTTCTCTCTAATCAGAGAGGTATATTCTATCTTATCCTTAAAACTGGGCGGCAGGTATTTTAATATTTCATAAACTGTTTCTTTACAACGCATTATGTCGCTAGATATTATATGTTCAAATTTATATTTCCCATTTAGGCAATTTAGGCGTTTGCCCAATTTTTCCAGCTCCAAATATCCTTCCTTCGAGAGAGTTCCAACTTCATTCCCCTGTACAATTCCATTTTTGTTCTCTTCAGTCTTTCCATGCCTAACGATCCATAAGTTTATTGCCATATTTACACCAAATTATTTGCTCTCCCATTTCCCATTTCTAGAGCTGCCTTTGCAACCTCTGTATATCGTTTTTCTAGTCTGGGATCATTTGCTATTGACTCTAATGTATCTTTTTCTGTATTTTTATGGTTTAATTATATATAGCCCAGCATAATAGGAGGCTATTTCTTTCATAGTCATATCATTTCCACTTTGATAAATTATAGAAGTTATAAATGATCTGTCAAATAGTAAATAATCCAAACTATGAGCAGCCATGATTGGTTTAAAGTTATTATGGTGTGTAATAACTCTAAAAAGCGCCAAATTGAAAATTGCCTCCCTGTTATCAAACGGAAGATGAAGCTCATGTCTTTGTCTGATAGCAGATCCAAATGGCTCAAATAATTTTTCGTTTATTATTAAAAATCTTTTTTTATTTATTTCAAAAAAATTTCTTAACAATTTACATTGCATAGTTTTTCCAGATCCAGTGATGCCTTCCAAGCATAGTATTTCGGCTGTTACCATTCCATAATAGCTATTCTAACACTATTTAAATTTAATTACGAATCCCCCAATTGTGCGCCCCAGCGACATATGTCTGTGGACTACTACACACCAAATCTTCCAACAAGCCTTTAATCCATGGGATAAAGGCTTATAAACCGCAGTTATTTAATACAAAAATGGGCAGACAAGAGGAATTTACAAACGAGAGGCTGAGAAAAATAAAAGAATTAAGAGAAAAAGGAATTAATCCTTATCCTTACAGATACGAAGTTGATTCTAAGTCAGCAGAACTGCATGAAAAATATTCTAAATTAAAGTCAGAGGGAAAAACAAAAGACAAGGTAAAAATTGCGGGAAGATTAATGGCTGTGAGGGATATCGGAAAAATATCTTTCGGAGTTGTTCTTGATGGTTCAGGAAAAATACAGATTACTTTGCAAGAAGGAGAAACTCCGGACAAAGTTATGAATTTCTTCAAAAAATATATTGATTCAGGAGATTTCATAGGAGTAGAAGGGACTATATTAAGAACAAAAAGAGGAGAGCTTTCTGTTTTGGTAAAATCCATTGAGTTGTTGTCAAAATCAATTATTCCCTTGCCTGATAAATGGCATGGTTTAGAAGATAAGGAAGAAAGATACAGAAAGAGATATTTGGATTTAATCATGTCTCCTGAAGTCAAAGGTGTTTTTCTAAAAAGAGAGAAAATAATTGAGGCAATACGCGAGTTCTTAAAGTCAAGGGGATTTATGGAAGTAGAAACGCCATACCTTCAAACTATTTATGGCGGGGCAGAAGCGAGGCCATTTAAGACACACTTGAATGCATTGGATATCCCCTTATATCTCGCAATCTCTCCAGAGCTATATCTAAAGAGATTAATTGTTGGAGGTTTTGAAAGAGTATTTACAATAGCGCGTAATTTTAGAAATGAAGGGATAGATAGATGGCATAATCCTGAATTTACAATGATGGAAATATATCAAGCTTATGCAGATTATAACGACATGATGGAATTAATGGAGGATATATATGTTCATGTTTGCAAAAAAGTTTTTGGCACCACAAAAATAAAAGTTCAGGGACATGAAATCGATTTTAAGAAACCCTGGAAAAGAGTCACAATGGCTGAAGCAATAAAGAAGGATGCAGGTATAGATGTTCTTAAAATGGACAAAGCAGATTTGCTTGATTTTGTAGAATCAAATAATATAGAATACAAACATTCTGGTTGGGGCTGGCTTGTAGCGGCTTTGTTTGAGCATTATTGTGAAAAAAAGATAATTCAGCCGACTTTTGTTATAGATCATCCAAAAGAGCTCACTCCTTTGTGCAAAGTTCATAGAAAAGACGACAGATTGATAGAAAGATTTGAGCCTTTCTGTCTTGGATCTGAAATGGCTAATGCCTACTCAGAATTAAATGATCCACTAATTCAGAAGTCTCTTCTTCAGGAACAGCAATCAAGGTTAGCATCAGGGGATGTTGAGGCAAATCCATACGATGAAGATTTTGTAAATGCAATAGAAATAGGAATGCCCCCAACAGGAGGTATTGGAATAGGGATAGACCGAATGATAATAATGCTTACAGCACAGGATTCTATAAGGGATGTAATTCTCTTCCCATTTATGAAGCCAGAAGTAAAAGAATTAAAAAAGGAAGAAGCTGGAGAAATTAATCAGAAAGATACTAAAAAGAAAAAGTAAAAGGAGGTAAATAAAAAGCAAAATGTCAAAAATAGACTTGGTTGTTAAAAGCAAGATAAAAGAGGCTGTTTCAGAGCTTAATGTTTCTTCTGATGTTCCAGAGGCATTAAATGAAAAGGTTTTGAGAATTCTTCATGAAGGCGCAGCAAGAGCAAAAGCAAACGGCAGAAGAACCCTTCAAGCAAGAGATCTTTAAACTTCAGCCAAGACCCATAATTTCATTATCTGGCATAAACTTAGTCCAGTATATTGGTCATCCACCAGTACAATTTTCTTTGCAATCAGTGCATTTTATTGATGGGAATCTAGCCATTCTCTCTCTAAATTCAAGCGCGTCTCCAGAATTGTAAAGCTGTAAGAATCTCTCTCTAGATAAAATATTATCGCCGTCAAAAAGATTGAATAAGGGGTATCCTGAGAAATGGGTGCAAGGAAGTATATCTCCATTATAATCTACAACAAAATTTCTTCCAGTTACTATATGACACGGCCCCCCAGGTATAGCTTTGTCGCTTTTAAGCTGGCCCATTATTTTAAAGTTGCATCGTGGCAAGGGAGTAATTAGTCTGGTTTTAATCCCTATTTTTTTTGAATATAAAAATACTTCCTCAAAATATTTTGCATAGTCTATAGGAGATAGTATAAATTGATTATTTTGATCAGAAGAGAGGCAAATTCCACAAGAATTAAATGAAACTTGATTTACTCCGACATCTTTTAAGGTATCCAGTGTGTTTTTTAAATCATGTTTATTTATTGAGCTTATGTTTGTATTAACTGTAACTCTTAAACCTAGGTTCAGACAATTACTTATCCCTTGCATAGCTTGACTCCAACTGCCGTCGCATTGTGTTGTATAGTCATGTATTTTTGGGCTAGAGCCCTCAATCGAAAAAGTAGCATAGGCCAATCCAGCATCACGCAATCCTCTAACAAACTCAGCATTCTCAAATTTTCTTCCATTAGTTACAATGCCGGGTGTCATTTGCCTCTTGCTTACTGCCGAAACAAGCAAGTCTAAACTAGGATACAAGCTTGGTTCTCCCCCAATCAAAGTTATCCGGTTAATTCCCAATTCTTTAAGGAGGTTAAGGGTAGGCTCTTGTTTATCTTTTGGGAATATCTTATTTTTCATCAATAAATAATCGTTTGATGAAGCATAGCACCATCTGCACTTATTATTACACGCATAGGTTAACACTAACCAAGCTAAATTGAATTTTTCAACTTTCATTTAGTCATTAGTATCAGAAGTGCAATTACAGTCAGAGCAATCACCGCCTCCGCATTCGCTGCAGTCTGTACCTTGGCAGTCGCAATCACAATCACAATCAGAATACATTGCTCTAGCACCGCCTCTTTTTAGATCAAGATTGGCGCGAGAACTGAACGCATAATTTCCAGCAAAAGCCATCTGTGGACCATTGAGCCTAAAAGCACCCAATAAATCAATTAACTTTCCCATTATCAAAATCGCCCCCTTTCAATTCTTCTATATATCTTTTTGTTTTTTCTAATAGTAATTCAAAATCTTTGCATTTTTCCCATTCTTTTTTAATAAAATTCCTCAGCTCTGAATGGGCATTATACCCTCTATCTTTAACAATTAATAAATCTAAAAATTCAATATCGAGCAAAATGGTAATTGCTTCTTTAATATCATGCGTCATTTTTCGACCAAGATATTTCTCAATATCCTTGAAAAAGTATTGATGAAATTGCATATGAAAAATCTCATGTGCTGAAGTTTGCATTATCTGATATATATTTGAGAAACAATTAAAGAAAAAGGTCTTTTCTTGCGGGTCATAGGGGCATTTATTTATACTAGTCATGTAAGCAACAACATTTCCTTCAAAGATTTTTCTTCCAGTCAATTTTTCTAATCGCTTTAAAAATTCCCCCTCTATAGTTGCCCAAGAAGCATTAATGTTTTCAATTAATTTTCTTGTAATTTTTGAACTATGTAATTCAGATAAATCTGCTATAATTTTTTCTTTAACATCTGAAAAATCTTTATTTTCACACAAATTAATTAATGATTGACTAATTGTTTTTTTAAAATCAAATCCATAAGTTTCCTTGGAGTTTACAGCATTCCAAATATTCAAGGCATTTTTCTCACCATCTAGAACAAAGGAAACCTTTGCCATATTACTAATAAATATCCGTTTGTATATATAATTCTTTCTGGCTGATTGTTGTTTGCTTAAGTAGTTAATCCAACATGTTTTTAAACAAAGGTCTTTTTATTTATCTATAAAAAATGTCAAACAAAGCTAAGGGCTCAAGGGTTGAAAGAGAATTGCTTTCTTTATTTACAGAGCACGGCTGGAGAGCTGCCAGAATTGCGGGCTCTGGAGTCAATGACGACTCTCCATGCGACTTAATAGTTGGAAAATTAGGAAAAAGAGGGTATACTATAGAGGTAAAATCATCAAAAAAAACTTCTATCTATATAACAAAAGAGCAAATACAGGATTTTATTTTGTTTTCCAACATGATAGGGCTTTCTCCAGTTATAGCGGTAAGGTTTAATTATGAGGGATTTATATTTCTGCATCCAAACCAGTTGGAAGATTCAGGAAAGAACTGGGTTGTATCTCTGAAGAAAGCAAAATCAGAAGGCAAAAAATTCTCCCAATTCTTCGAAGACAACTAAGAAAGCAAAATTATTTATAGGCAATTAATCTTTTCCATTAATGAAAGGAGTTAAGAAAATTGCTAAGCCTCTTGCAGGAGAGCTATTTGGCAAATTTCCAAGATGGAGCGGAAAATCAGCTCAACAAATAAAAGATGAAATGAGGGACGGATGGGAATCTAATTCAGATAGCGATAGTAATAATTGTTTTTTGGCTTCAATGGAAGTCTTGGCAGAAGACTGGCTAAGCAAGGAAGATAAAGAAGCATGGAAAGATTTGTGAGATTATAAAAAATTAACCCTCTGTATTTAACTCAACAGCGCTCACAATTATTGAACAGCTGTTTCCAGGATTATTTCCATAGTCATCCCAGCACTTTATGTAATAAAATGCATTGTTTTTCCATTCTGCAGCATGAACATTTGTAGCATCATTGACATTAATCATCTTCTGGCTCTCGTTTATATTGAAAATGCATGATGTCAAAGAATATCCACATGTTGAATCTTCATTTGTAACTATTTTTAGTGCATCAGGAGACTCTTTATACGCTCTTGTCACAATTGGAGCATCTTTATCAACAAATAATGTAAACGATGTCTCTGCATCGTCTGAATTTCCTCCGGCATCAAGGCACCTTATGTAATATTTATAGCTTGTTCCATCAGCACTTCCAGTCAAGTCTAATGTTTGGATGCTTAGGTAATTATTTGTTTCATACATTTGTATGTAGCTGTCTGTTGTTCCTGTTTCTGAATAATAGCATATTGCTTTTCCTTCTTCAGCTCCAGAATCTGTCTTAACTTGTATTGCAACAGGAGTTATTTCTGTGTTTCCCCTTATTGTTCCATTTGGACTGACAGTTGCTATGCTTAATGGCTGGCTTCCCATCAAAGTCAATTTATAACTTTGCTGCATCTCATTATTTCCAGCCCCCGCATTATCAGGGTAATCTTTGCATCTGAAATAAAAGTTGTTTGCTTCAGAGTTCTTTATGGCTGTCAGGCTTGCAGAGCACGTATATGTCAAGTCAGCATTTATATCATCGACACTATCAGTGCATGCCATTGAATTCTCCATATCTTTGTAATCTTTATCTATTCTACTCCATCTACATTGCGCCGGCTCATTCGTATAAACTTCAATTGGCACGCTATCAACATTATATTGTACATATCCATTGTCGGATATGGATGTTCCTTCAACTATAGGAGGCGTTGTGTCAGGTCCTTTGTCAACGCAAAAACTAAAGACAAAATCATCTTCATTCACATTTCCGTTTGCATCCATGCACTTTACATATAATGTCATTGTATCCCCATTCTTCAATAATGGACTTGACATGTTTGCAAATGATGAAGGAGAAGGCAGTCTCATCGTTTGTGTGTGATTGTATTCATAATAATTGCTTCCCCCGAAATAATATTGCATTGCGTCAAATCCTGCCTTTCCAGTTGCGTTTGAACGAGTATAGTCTATCTTGCATTGTGCCGGCTCATTTAATGATATTCCAAATTGCAAAGGAGTGAATGCCTTTGCGCATCCAGTTGTTTGAGTAGTACTTTCTATTTTCACTCCTCTGTTTGGAGGTCTTATAGCATTATCAGGAGTATACTTGAATCCAGTAGTTAATGCACTCTGTAAGGTTTGTATAACCGGAGAATTAACATCTTTTGGATTTACCCATGCACATTTTTCATTTCCTGTCCCTGCATTGAGCAATTGGCATGCTTGTCCAAGCGACTTGCATCTGTATTCGCTGCAAGGCCTGAATGGATCTTTGTTGCACTGCTCGCACTTCTGCCCCCCAATAGGTGGCTCATACGGCATGCACGAAAACGTAACCGTTTTCGTCTTCGTGTCTTTGTATGTCAGTATGAAGACGACTGCTGCGACAACCAGCCCCGAGCCATATGCCCAGTTAGGATTCAATCCTTTAAACACCCCTACCTGATTATTTATTAGCCCCTTCATTGTTCCAGAGACAAATCCTCCTGCAAGAACAGCATTTTCTAATGCTTCTTGTGCACCCTTCTTTAGTCCAATAAAACTTCCGATTAACTTAACAGCCATGTATGCTGTTGCTGCCCACGCTACTCCTGCAACAAGAGCCCCAATATATCCTCCGCCAAGATATCCCCCATATACTGTTTTGAATGGATTTTTTCCAAGTTGAGGGATATCGCCCGTTTTAATATTTTTTGTCACATCAATAAATTGTGATGTCTGTTCAGGGTTTAGAATAACCCCATCAGGAGATATGTCGCTATAAACTTTAACGACTCTTTGCCCATCAATATTTGTTCCAAAAGAATATCCAGTTACCTTATGAGTATAGGCTCCAATCTCAATACTCGTGGGTGTACTAAATTGTACAATATTTGTTGCGCTACTTGCTCTAGCACTACCTGCACCAAGGGGGATTGTTGATAACTTAACCTCTCCAGTATTTGATTTTTCTTCGGCAGAGACTAAATTATTGCTTAATAAAACAGCAACAGCAAAACTTGCAGATATCATTAAGAATATCTCAAGGAAAGCTATCGCTTTCTTTGTTTCTATGTTCGTCTTCTCTTTTATTCCATCTTTTTGTGTCATCATCTTTCTTTTACCTCAAAATCAACCTTACCAACAGTTTTTTCATGACAGATAATTTCTGCAGCATATTTACCCTCTTTTAAAACACATGGCTTTAGTTCATGTACTAAACCTCTATTTTCAGCATCAGGATAAACTTCTTTTATTATTTTTCCACTTAAATCGCTTAACTTATATCTATATGACCTTGCAGGATGCATATCTAAAAATTGTATATTTATTATAATTTTTTCATCTCTAAAAAATTTCTCCTTTACTCCTCTAAACTCATTTTTATGAAGATCAATCCAGCCATTATTATCAAAGTCTGTATAATCATTGCATATAACTATAGAACCATTTCCCAGATACCCATGAAAGAATATGCAAGAACCTTCTCTCTTCTCATAAGACTCGCTAAGTCTAAAACTAACTGTCTTTTCAGAGTTTTGTGCCATGTTATTAGCTCTATTTCTTTCTGCGTCAGCTTGTCCGCCAAGCAAAGCTCCAGCACCTCTCCACGCCCATACAACACTTGCGGAGGCGCCGTGTTCCAAACTCTTTTGTACAGCATAATCAGTTCCGACAGAACCTAAATCATATCCAGCCCCCGCATTTGGAGTCTCGCATCCATTATTCATTAGAGCAATTCCTGCTAATCCACCTATCAGCATCACTCTTTTTACTTTTTCTTTTATATCTTCCATCATCCAATTCCCCCTGCTTGCAAAACAGCTATCGCTTTCTTGTAATTAACTCTTGCTCTAGCATTATTCCTATTCTCTCTATTAGCCATTTTCATTTCTTTTCTCCTGTTCTATTTTTTTGAACAAATGTTCCAATTTTTTGAACAAAGTCTTTTGCCTTTAAAATAGTTTCCTCTGCATGATCTTTGTCATTTTTTTCTAAAAAGCCATACATAAATCTATTTCTAATTTTTCTTATCTCATCGAAATAGCTCACTAATTCCTTGTCAAATCCCGTTTCCATCATAAAATCAAAAACATTTTTATGGTGCTCTCTCCCAATTGCTCTGTATCCAAGATGCTGCATAAATTTAATACAAACCTTTAGTACTGCAGCATATGCAATATTAACACTCCAGTCATAATCTTCACTCTGAAAACTATTTTCTGCAGAATCTAAATCTCTTAAAGACACCTCTGCTGAAAAATCTTCTTTTTCAACAATTTCTATTTTTCTTTCATCCAATAATTTTTTGAAGTTCATTCTCGCCCCCTATCAAAAACATCTTTTTCTTTTTCACTATGTCTTTAAAAAATGCAGTTTCTCTGTTCTTTTTAGTTGTTTCGACACTCCATAAAACAGGATTTACTTCCCTTCCAATTTCTTTGTCTATTCCATGAAGCATTTTAAACAAATCCCCTTGGCTTAAATCCCCAACAACAAGCAGATCTATGTCGCTTTCAGGGGATTGCTTATTATTTGCAAAACTGCCAAATATAAAAGCTAAACTTATCCTTTTATCTTCCAATCTATTCTTAATAGGGTAGTAAACATAATCTGTTTTTATCAAAATCTCCTTTAAGGGACTAAGTATATTCGATTCATTATTCAAAATTAATCTCCCATCTTTTTTCAATATAATTTTAAGGGCAAGTAAATTGTCAATCTCTCTTTTTACAGCATGGGGAGATATTTTGAGTTTTTTTGATATGTCTCTTATATAAGTTTCGCTCTTTTCAAACAAAACGAAATTTAATATTTTCACCCTGTTTTTTGATGTGAACAATTTTTCTATCATTATCCAATTCCCCCTGCTTGCAAAACAGCTATCACTTTCTTTGTTTTTCTGTTCATCTTCTCCTTTTTGTTCTGTCCTCTTTTATACATTTTTGTTTTGTGTTTATTTTTGATTTATTGTGAGCTTCTTACTGTATAAGCCATACCATAAAATTGACTCTGCCCAACAAGACGTTTAGCATCTTTATCATGTACTTGAATTTTAAACCTTAAATCATGCTTTCCAAGCTCTGTTATATCAAATTGTCTATAATCTATAAATACCCAACTATCTCTAAATCCTGCTTTGTCGTATGATGGAACTAAAACCGGGCCAGCAAATGAAACTTGTCCGTCATTAGTTCTGCATTTTCCGTCCTTGTCCATTAGCTTATTTCCATTAGAATCAAAGAAATAGACTGTTGGTTGTAGATTAACACCATTCAAATTATTGGCGTCCATATTCATGTGAACCTTCATCCCCTTTACGCCCCTAAGCTCAATATTATGGTCCATTGTAATCTCATTGAAAACAACTCTTGGTCTTGCTGCTTCAATTCTTGCTCTTTCTCTTGCCTCCGCTTCCCTCTGCATTCTTTCCTGAGCTTCTATTTGCATTCTTGCACCCTCTTCTGCTGCAGCTTTTTCTCTATCATAATCTCCCTGTCCACCAAGCAGCGCACCAACACCTTTCCATGCCCAGAAAACACCAGCAGGAGCGCCATTTGCCAAACTTTTTCCTGCAGCCCAGTCAGCCCCAACAGAGCCAGCTGTAGCACCTGCTCCAGGAGTCTCGCACCCGCACTCATACAATGCAATTCCTGTTAATGCCCCGGCAGTTAATATTGATGTCAATGCTTTTCTCATTTTTCATCGCCTCCAAAATGTTCAATAGGAATCCCATTTCTCCAAATCATCATATTTTTGTAATCAATGTCGTACACAACAGGATTATTATTTACAGTTCCCACAAATCTTGTGACATTATTTGATATGTATTTTCTAAATCTGACTCCATGGCTTTCAACATCAGCCGAATAACTGAATTCATCCCCTATTTTTTTAATTTGAATCTCTTTTACAGAAGGAAAATATCTCATGGCGTTTGCTTGGACATTTAAAGCCAGCATAGTCGCTGCAGCAATTCTTGCTATTTTTTGCTTCATCTTCATTTTACCTCCCGCATCATCATATTTAAATGTATCTAAGAGTGTCACTTTAAAGTTACACATTTTATTTATTATCTTTTCTTGTTTTATTTTTTCCATTTTATCCTACTGTTGTAACTTCATACCCTATCTTGTAACCCTTATCTCCAACCCAGTTTATTTTCGCACCGCAGTCCCCAAGAGACATGCAAATATCATTTCTTTGTTTTGCCCAGTCAGCTGTAAGACATTCGCAGTTTTCCTTGCACTCTTCTCCTGAAAATAATCCTTTTTCAAATGTGACAACACATTTTGCATTTCCTTGAGCGCAAATGCTCTGCGCTTCCTCTCCTTCCCAGAACTTTAATCCGGGAGAGTTTTTAGGCAGACAAACTCCGTCGCTGGTTGAATTTCCTATTGAAGTTCCTGTTTTCCAGAAGCAGTCTCTTTTATCCGAGTTTTCGCAGTCTGCTTTGCTTGTCTGAACTGTGCAGTCCTGCCATCTGTTAACTCTGCAGGCAGCCTGAGAAAAAGTTCCCAAAGTTGTTGTTATTTTGTCTTCAATGCATTCTTCCTGCTTGAAATCAGCGCACTGCTCCAATACTTCCTCCCCGTTTATGCAGATATGCTTGTAAAATCTTGCTCCAACAGCAGTGTTTCCTTTTCCAGTTGTTCCGGCATCATTGTAAACGCACCAGGATTCTCCGTGCTTGTATGAATTTCCATTTTGAGTGTTCTTGCAGTTCAAATCAGCGCACGTGCTCTTTCCTCTCTCAGTTCTGCAGAAGCTTCCCAAAAGATAATTGCAGTTCCCGCATGAACCCGAACCAGCATTATTGCTTCCTGAATTGCATGATTCTGTTTTCGTCTTTACATTTGTCCAATAATCTATATCTTCATATTTGCTCGAATCAAATATATTTGCAGAATTCCCGCAGCTGTCTTTGAAATAAACTTCATCTTTTCCGGCAAGGCACATTGTATCTCTTGTCCTTCCGCATATTGTGCCTAATTCTGACGCCGTGCACAATTTATTGACATAAAATGTCGCCTTGGATGAATTGTCTGATTTCGTTGTACCGCATTCAGCTCTTGTTGTGAATTTGCATGTTTTTTCATATTCAGATTCATAAACACAAGCACCTTTATCTTGCGACAAAACTGAAAGAACGCATGAAGTTTCATCTTTTATCTGCTTGTTGTAATTTGTAAGCAGCCCCATCATTGCACTCAATCTCTTGCATTTTACTAATGAAACAAACGCCGCCTGATCTCCAAGAATGCAGCATCCAAGTGAGCAGGAGTCAGGAATTATTTCTGTCCATGTTCCATTTGCATTATTGCATGCTATTTTAGGAGTATTTCTCATGCAGTCTCCTGATGATGAGTCATAGCACACTCCTGGCTTGCAGAATGAAGTGGAATCGCATGAACTTGGAGTCATCCTAAATGCACTGTCGCATTCTTCAGCAGGAACATTCTGGCAGAACAGCCCCGATTGTGTTTTCTCACAGCATGTTGTGGCATTTGCCGCAGCAGCATTATTAATGGATAAAATAGTTAATAAAATAAAACTGATAGCAATTATCAATCCCCTTCCATTATAAGATACCATTCTTTCTTTATTCATCTTTTTTATTATATCTATTCATAATCATGTCAGCACCCCATATCCCGGAGGCCAGGACAGACTTCTTGAAGCAAATATAAATTCTTCTTTTGTAATGACATTCGATACTCTATATACTTTGGTTCCGTCGCTTAATTTAGTTTTCTCTATTTTCAAATCAGGGTAATACTGCAGATAAGCAGTTGTCTCCGAATCTCCGTATGTTGCTTCATATTCAACAATGCTCTGACTGATGGATAATATTTCATACATTTTGCTGTCTATGAAAACATCAAAATTGTCAAATCTTTCAGTTGATTCTTTTGTGATTGCGATAGGAGAATTAAATGAAACTTTTATCCCTTTCAAATCTATATCAACTTTAATATCTCTCAATGTTCCAGTGACAGAATATCCCCTGCTCTCATATTGTTTTTTCAAGTCAGAAAAGCATTGCGAAGCTTTCTGTTCAATTACTTTTTGAATTTCCAAAGCGTAACGCTTCATTATAAACGGCTCCTGCACCGTGCATGTTTTGTAATATTCGCTCGTATAGCACAAGAATTTTATTTTTTCTTCATTTCCGTCTATGTTATAAACCAAGAATCCTTCTGGATTTGCATACCCTCCCTGTTTATTCAAGATGAGCATTATACTGCTTATCTCAGGTTTTATGCATGTTTTAAGATAGCTTTCAGGAGCGAATTCTCCCGTTACAAGAATCTTTATTTTCGGATAAAAAGCAATGATTAGTACAATGGCAACAATCGCAATCGCAATAATCATAAATATGGCTAACTGAGCCCTTTTACCTCTATTTTCCATGCTTTTCCTTATATTTTTTAGTTTATAATAATTATGTTTTTTCATAATATCCTAAATAAGCCCGGTTCCTCCGCCGGCAGTCAGCTCAACCCCCTTTACAATTGTTGCGCAAACGCCGTTTTCATTTCCGTAATTATCTTTGCACTTAATGTAATATATGAAATTAGAATCGAAAGGAGTTGAATGTATTTCTCCGGAATCCTGCATCATCTCTCCGCCCGCATAGGCAAAATCGCAATAATTTGTTTTCATAGCCACAGATTTCTGATAGCTGCATTTTGCGTCTTCATCAGTCACAATTACCATATTTCCTCCGTTTTTGTAGGCTCTTGTCACAATTGGAGCGTCCGTATCTATGGCAACACTAAATCCAATTGTTTTTTCAGCACTATTTTCAGCCATGTCAATGCATTTTATATCAAGGCTTGCATCTCCGGATTTCATCTGATTGAAAGTTTGCTTGTGTATTGTCGAAAAAGTGTCCCTAAAATCAATGTATTTCTCTCCTGATTTGTACATGCATTCTGCAATTCCGTCAGCTCCCCCGGATGTTTTAACTTCAACATAAACACTCACAGGCTCTACGCTTGATTCTATTGTCTCCCCATCCGGCTTTGCATAATCTATGTTTAATTCTGTTTTTGATTTCCTTGCAACATATTTGTATCCATTTGCCATTGAATTTCTTTTCCTATCAGAAGAAACTTCTATTTCTTTTGTTTCATTTTCTCCGTCAGATACAATTATTTTAGCAGGAGAAATTCCATCAGGACTTTCTACAAGCCAGGGCTGATCCTTGCAGTTTATGTAATAAACAGAAGAATCATTTTCAGGAGCATTAAATTCAGCATTGCATCTCCATCCATTTGGTTCCTGCTGAAGAAGATTATTGTTGCACTGCATTTCATTAGTCATCAAATCATATGGAATATCACTAATATCATATCGGCATTCGCTTGGCTCATTTGTATAAACGGATGCATTAAATTTCTCAATTCCATATTTTATATATTCATATTTTGGCAGTCTTGATGCTACAACCGGGGGAGTGATGTCAATCCCGGGCTTAACACAGAAGTTTATATTATATTCTTTAATATTTGAATTCCCATTTTTATCCTGGCACCTTACAAATAAATTATAATCTGTCTTTCTTGTCGGGTCATATCCTGGAATTCCCAATGATTCCAAACTAGGCATAAATATACCAATTTCATGTGATTTCATGTAATAATTATCTCCAAAATCCTCGCTCATCTCATTGAAACTATTTGTATGCTTTGAATCAACTTTGCAATAAGCATATTCGCTGACATTTATCCCAAACATTACTTTAGTATAAGATTCTATACATCCGTTATTGTCATTATTTTTTATTTTAAATCCATTATCTAAAACATCATTGTAGCTGTAATTTTCAGTTATAACCCCAAGCAGAGGAGTTATAGTTGGAGCGCTGACATCATTTGGATTTATCCATGTGCAAGACTCCTTTGATGTCCCTTCATTTATTAATTCACATCCCTGCCCAAGAGCACTGCAAGAATATTTAGTGCAAGGCAATCCATTTCCTCCGCATTCGTCACATGATACGCCCCCAACAGGAGGCTGCCACGGCTTGCATTTAAATTCGACTTTGACTTCCCTCGTCTTTCCCAACCCAAGTAAGAATTTCAATATTGCTATAACTGCCACTACAACAATTCCCACAATAGGAAATACTGCGGACGCACCAGCTATCGTAAATAAGCCTCCTGCAGCAGTAGTAAAACCGGTGCCTATAGCAGCCATGGTCACAGCGGTAGCAGCGATAGCAGTCGCAGCAACAATTCCCGCCATCATATAGTCTCCGCTTGCAGCAAAACTGTATATCTGATATAATATCGCAGCCACTGCCACAACGGCTCCCGCTGCCTTAAGAGCATTCCCTAAAGTACTCATTACTGGTTTGACTGCTTCTGTTCCAAGTCCAGCGCTCTTTGCGAAACTTTGTGCAGCCGTTTGAGCACCTTTACCTGAGAATTCAGCTATTGCGTGCGACCCTCCTTGACCAAGACCCTCAACTACCGTCCAACCTGCTACTCCAACCTTCTCGGCAAGCATAGGCAACAGCATTCCCGCAGCGCCGAAGCCCATTTGAACAAAGTCCATTCCTTTTTCACCTCCGCCGTCAGGAGTTGTCGAATCCAAAAATCCAGGGATAGAACCTGTAAAGTCTCCCGGTTCAGCAACTTTCCCAGGAATAGGATTAGAATATTTCTTTATTCCATCTAAATAAGATTGAGATAATTTTGGAGCCCCTGTAACTTTGTAATTTTCAGTCAAATCCCCATTATAATTAACTTCAGCACCGCAATCTCCAAGGGAAATACATAAATCATTCATCTGTTCTGTAAATTTAGAACTTTCACAATCACAATTTGCCTTGCACTCCCACCTATCAATCTGTTTAACATAAATAGCCGTGCAAGTCTGAGTTGCATATCCACATAGCTTGCTCGCCATACTATTTCTTCCTTCACTAAACGAAAACCCTGGGGGATATTTTGGCACACACAAACTATACTTAAAATGGCTTGCGATATTAACTTCTTTCATGAAACAATCAGGATTGCTATTACATTCCTCAGCCACTATTTCCTTATCCTCTTCATCTTCTAAGTCATAATTATATTCCAGGCAATTCTGCCAAGTATTAAATTTACACGCAGCAGAAGAATAAGATTTACCATTGTCTAAGGTGGTTTTAGATTCAACACATATCTGATTTCTATATCCTCCGCAGGGCTCAATTATTATTTCTCCGTCTTTGCATACTTTTCTAAAGTGCTCACTTCCAGGAGTGTCTGTTGCCCTAGTCAATGGAGTTCCGTCCACTCCGAGTCCAGAACCTTGTTCAATTCCTATAGAAGAATCATAATCACACCAAGATTCTCCATTTTGCCTTAATTTTCCAGATTCATCTGTGCATGTTAAATCCCTGCAAACAACATTTTTCCCAGAATCATCAAGTTTTTGTGTTTCTGTTTTTAATCCGCATCTGCTTCCTGTCAGATAAAAGCAGTTTCCGCACGTTCCCCTGTTTGCAAAAGGATTATTCAAACTCCCAAGCGAACATGATTCATCTTTAGCCAATACTTTTCCACTATTCCAGCTTTTATCCTTGTTAATGTCATAAATATTTTCTCTGTTTCCGCAGGAGTCAAACCAATATATTTCATCTTTTCCAGAAACACACCCAACTGTCGCCTGCGGTTTGCAGTCTGTATTTAATTCTTTAGCGGAGCAAAGATATCCAGAATGGAAATCACCTTTTAGTTTTAAGCAGTCAGCTTTTGTTGTATATTTGCATGTTGTTTCGTATTCAGAAACAAAAGTGCATGCACCCTCTTCCTGCACCTTTGATAAAATCAGGCATGAAAATTCGTCTTTAACTGCTGTATTGAATGTTCCATTTATTCCAATCAGCAAACTCTGCCTGTTGCAAGTCTGCTGCGTGACAAAAATAGCATTGTCCCCGAGAATACAGCATCTTCTCTGGCACTCCTTTACATTTGCATTCGGGTCTGAGAACCAAATTCCCCTGTTATTCTCGCATGCTCCCTTCGGGCTTTGTGTTGTGCAGGTTCCCTCTGTTTTGTCAAAGCATGTTCCAAGCTTGCATTCTGAAACAGAATCTCTGCTTGATGGTATGCATTCGGAACTGCATTGAGAATCGCACTCATCAGAAATATATTCTTGGCATATGCTTCCATTTTTATTTTTTAAGCAAGTATATATTTCCTGTGCAGAAACAATTCCTCTTTCTCCAAATATGATTTTTCCAATAAGAGAAAGAATAATTGCAACCTTAGATAGTTTAATCTCACTATCATCAGAAAGCCCATAACCTGGATTAGCTAATGAAGAAGATTCGTGTATAAAATACGCAGTTGTAATGGTCAATGAAATTGCCAAGGCAATTTCAAACAGCGCAATAATTTTCTCATTCAGTTTTTCATTTTTTTTATCTTGTGTTTTTTTCATTTTATCTTTTTCTATTTTTCAATTTCAAACTATATTTTCCGGCATATTTGAAGAAAATAACTTCTCTTTCGTGCTTGAGTGCTGCTTTTTTTGTCTTAAAAATTCCAAGATTTCTTCCCTTATGGCTGACTAATTTGTATCCTCTTTTTATTTTTTTTATCATTATATTCCCCCGGCAGGAACCGCGCAGCTTCTTATGGCTATATTCATCTGCAATCCTGTTTCCGTATCTTTTATTTTATATATTTTAGTTGAATCAGACATTGTATCAACTGTTATTTTGTATCTCGGATAAAGAATCATATATCCATTATACTCAAAATAGCAGTATTTTGCCTGCGATGTAGCAATGTCAACTGCAATGCTGGCAAGATTATACAGCGGAGATTCTATCTCATAATTATAATTGTCAAATTTTGCTGTTTCTCCATTTTTTTCTATTTCTGTTGGTCTTTCTATTCTTGCATATATTCTCTCAGAAGCAAATTCAATGGAATAATTCATATCGCCAAATTTAATTTCTTCATTTCTGTTTTTTCTTGTCTCTTTTAATTGTACAAAACAATTTTCAACTTGTTTTATCGTATTTTTCCTTATCTCTTCCTTAAGTTCATTCAAAAATGCGGGATGCTGGTTTATGCAAGGATAATAATTTCCAATATTTTGGCAAAAATATTCTATTTTTATGTCATCATAAACTCTATAATTAACGGGATTGACAAATCCTCCTTGCGGCATCATCTTTTCAGCTGTTTCAAGAATTGCATTTCTTGTGCATGTTTCTATAAACTTATGCGGATCCTGCTGTTCAGTTATATTTGTTGTTAATTTTTGCCTAAACAGCAATATCAATATGAATGTCACAACAATGGCAATTGCAGCTATAGCCCAGATTACCACCTGCCCCCTTTTATTTCTTGGTTTTATCATTTTTCTGTCTCCAGTATTTTAAGATTATCTCTTCAATAGCATGCGATTTATTTCTATATCTTTCATCCTTAGTTAATTTTGATAAAATCTTGTCGGTTTCTTCATCCACAGTTACAGATATCCTTTTTTTCATATTACTAAATAATACTTTATACCATAAAGTATTACGCATATTTAAACCCTTCGCAAAAATATATTTTTTAAAAAAGAAACGAAAAGAAACCTTTAAATCCATTAAACTCCATGGGATAGAGTGATACCCAAGCACATAACAAAAGAGGCAGTTTCATTTCATGAAAAGCTTGAAGAAATAGATTATGTTCTTCATAGAAAAATAAAGCATTTTTTTAGATTAAAGCATCCCAAAACAATTTTATTAATTTTATTTTTTGTTCTTGCATATTTTATTTTTACAAATGACAAGGTAGCAGATATAATATCGGTTGTAAGCAGCCAAGGGTATATTGGATTTTTTATTGCAGGATTATTTTTTGCATTCGGCTTTACAGCTCCTTTATCAGCAGGATTTTTTATAATTTCTAACCCATCAAATCCATGGATTGCAGCAGCAGGAGCGATGGTATGCAATATTCTAGTGTTTCATTTCATAAAGTTTTCATTTAAAAATGAATTCAATGATTTAAAAAAATCAAAAGCCTTAATTAAAATCGAAAAAATAATTGATTCAAAATTAAATCACAAAATAAGATTGTATCTTTTATATTCAATAATAGGCTTTCTAATTATGTCTCCTCTTCCTGATGAAGCCGCGATGATTCTTACAGCTGGAATAAAAAAAATAAATGTCTTTTTCCTTGCAAAATTCAGCTTAATCCTGCATTTCATAGGAATATTGGCGTTATTGAGAATTTAAGCCTCAAAACTGGCTTCCTTCCTTGTTTCCCTTTCTCCAATCTTCAAAATTCTTATAATTTTTCCCTTTCTCACCGCATTTTCTCTCATTTTTAGAGGGTCTTTTTCTCCTTTCGGAATTACAATTTCATTAATGTGCAATTCATGCCTTATTGAAACTTCCGGTTCACTCATACAGTCAAACAATATATCATTGACAATATTGTGCTCATTGGTTTCAATAGAGCAGAATTCTGCCTTTACTTCTTTCTCTCCCGATGCGGAGGGTTTCGCGCTCTTTGGAGCTTTTGGCTTTATTTTCAGCTTGAAATTGTTTCCTGAAAAAGAAAGTGCAAAAAAGGCTTTTGGAAATTTATTCATCGCTTCAATAACTCTTTTTGGGCTAACATTAGAATCAACTTTCAGCTGTTTTATTCCCATGAACTGCTTGACTTCCTCTTCGGGATTAAAAACATATCCCCCCATTCCATTTCTGATGTCAAATGTCGAAACTATCACCCCAGTCATGTCAACATTTTCATTAATTTTTTCCAGGCAATTTCTGACAAGAAAATTCGCAAATTCATTGCTTGTTTTTATTTTCCATCCATCTTTCTTTTTTTTAGCTTCAACAAGATATCTATTTCCAAACACACCCTTGCTGAATTTGATGAATTCATTATGCACAAATTCATCGCTTTTTCCCGAGAATATTTTTTTTATTGTGCTTTCCATTCTGATGTTATCCAATACAATTAAATTTTATTCCATTTAAAAAGCTTATCTATCTCTTGCCCATGTCAATAGTTAAAATTTATATAGCTGTTTTGACTGGTATAATCATGGTTTTCAGCAAAGACGAAGTGAGCAGATTTTGGACAATGGCAGCAATTCTTATTCTTGGTATTTTAGTCTTTCTTCTTCTTAAGCCGGTATTAATTTCTGTTTTTGCAGGCTTAATTTTCGCTTATTTGTTTCTCCCCATTTACCAATGGACTCTTAAGTGGGCAAAATATAAATCTCTTGCAGCGTCAATAGTCATAGGAATAATTTTAATTATTATTTTAATTCCATTATGGTATGCTCTTCCTGTTTTGATAAATCAGTTTTTTGAAGTGTTCAAACTCTCGCAGACAATAGATATTTCTTCTGCTCTAGATAAATTGTTTCCTTCCGTTTCAAACGACATAATACTCCAGGCAGGCACAACTTTTACAGCATTCATAAGCAAGGCAAGTGCATCAATCTTAAGCTCAATGGTAAACTTTTTCTCTGAAATCCCGACATTGCTGCTTAATTTGCTTGTTTTTGGGTTTGTTTTCTTTTTCGGATTAAGAGATTCTGAAGAATTAAAGAAAATTGCAAAAGAAATTTCTCCATTAAACAGGGCGAAAGAAAAAATAATTGTTCAGCAGTTCAAGGATATTACAGAATCCATTCTGTACGGGCAGTTTGTCATAGGAATCGCGCAGGGGCTTTTTGCCGGAATAGGTTTCCTTGTGTTTGGAATCGATAAGGCTCTGCTTTTAACCATTCTGACTATTTTATGTTCAATTATTCCAATACTCGGGCCGTACATAGTTTACATCCCCGTTGCAATATCAATTTTTGCATCTGGAAATACAGGGGCAGGAGTAGCCTATCTGCTTTACAATATTATAATTGTTTCAACATTAGATAATTTCTTAAGAACATATATAGTTTCAAAGAAAACGAAGATGAATTCAGCAGTGGTTTTTGTCGGCATGATTGGCGGGTTATTTATGTTTGGAATGGTGGGATTATTGATAGGCCCGCTTATTTTGGCATATTTCTTAATCATTCTTCAGCTATATAAAGAAAAAGAGTTAAGCAGCTTATTTGTAAGAGAAGAGCCCATTCAGGAATCAGAAAAAAAGTAAAATGGAACTAAGAATAAAAGATGTAAAAATTGAGGCAGGGAGGCCCATAGCTTTTATCAACAAAAGAAATGCGCAAAAACTCGGGCTCCGCATAGGTGAAAGAGTTCAGATTTTTCAGAACGGGCAAAGAACAGTTGCAACAGCAGATATTTCCAACCAAATAAATGAAAAAGAAATTGCTCTTTCAAAGGAAATTTTAGATTATGTAAAAATTAATTTCAATAAACCAGCAAAGATACTTTTGGCGATGGAACCTCAGTCAACAAGATATATTACAAAAAAACTTCAGGGGAAAACTCTTTCAAAAGATGAAATTTTTTCCATAATAAAAGATATAGTGAATAATTCATTGACAGAAGCTGAAATTGCTTATTTTGTTTCTGCAGTTTATGAGCATGGCATGTCTTTCAAGGAGACTCTTGATTTGACAGAAGCAATATATAAAACAGGTGTTCAGCTCTCATGGCACGACAAAAAGGTGGCTGACAAGCACAGCATAGGGGGAATAGCCGGAAACAGAACCACCCCAATAGTTGTTTCAATTTGCTCATCTGCTGGAATCGTTATGCCAAAAACTTCATCAAGAGCAATAACTTCAGCATCAGGAACAGCAGATGTTATAGAAGTTCTTTCAAAAGTTGATTTTCCGGCAAATAAATTAAAAGAAATAGTAAGAAAAACAAATGCCTGCCTTGCCTGGGGAGGCTCTCTGGGTTTGGCCCCCGCAGACGACAAGTTAATCAGAGTTGAAAGGCTTTTGAATCTGGATCCAGAAGCCCAGCTCCTTGCTTCAATAATGTCTAAAAAGCTCGCAGCAGGAAGCAAATATGTCCTCATAGATATTCCTTATGGTCCTCAGGCAAAAGTTTCAAAAGCTGAAGCCCAAAAATTAAAACAAAAATTCCTGAAAATTGCAAAACATTTCAAGTTAAGGATGAAAGTTTTGATTACTTTGGGAGACCAACCTATAGGAAATGGCATAGGCCCTGTTTTAGAAATGATAGATGTTCTTAAAGTGCTAAAACAGGAAAATCAGCCGATGGATTTGGAAAGCAAATCAATTCATTTAGCCGCTGAAATTCTTGAAATGATTGGAAAAGCCAAGAAAGGGAAGGGTGAATTTATAGCAAGAAGCATTTTGGAAACAGGAGCAGCTCTCGAGAAATTCAATGAAATTATAAACGCTCAGGGAAGAAAAAATGAAGATTTTCATCTTGGGAAATACAGGCACGAAATAAAATCATCAAAAGAAGGCAAAATAGCTGTTTTGGACAACCGGGCAATAAACACTCTCGCGAGAATTCTCGGCTGTCCAGAAGATAAGAGGGCGGGGATTTACATTCACAAGCACAAGCCAGAACCAGTCAGGAAAGATGAAATCCTTTTCACCTTATATGCAGAATCAAAAGACAAACTGAAAGAAGCTCTCTTATTTCTAAATACCTCGCGCATAATTAGTATTATCTGACATGAACATATACTGCAGTATAAATTATAATTATTATCATTAAAATTATTATGTAATCTATTCAATCCCTATTATCACTTAAATATAATTATCAACATCTATATCAATAGACATCAATAACCCTTGCTCCATTACCCATAAACTTATGCAATCACTATAAACCATAACCCTCATTAACATTATTATTAACATTATCAATAAAGCCTATATAATTATTTAAATTTTTATAAATTATAATCATCTGTATTAGTCACTTTTAATCAAAATAAATAATTTTATAAACAGCATTTACTTAAAAGCAGAATGAGACTGACAGAGAAATATATTGCTCAATTGGCTGAATATGTTAAAAAGAATCTGAAAAAAGGATACACAAAAGAATCATTGAAATGGGCGCTGATTAATCAGGGGCATTCTAAATTAGAAGTTGAAAAAGCAATGGCTAAAGTTGAAAAAGACTTGGCTGCTGAAGCTCCTCTTCTAAGGACAAAACCGGAAATCAAAGTTGAGATAGTTGAGCCAAAAGATGCTGTTCTGAAAAAGAAATCCTTCTGGAAAAGGCTGTTTGGATTGTAAAAACGCCCACACCAAGCAAAGAATTATTGGTTGGGGGAAGTTCACATATCTTTTTATAGCATCAGTATTGTAATTTTTTATGACTTTGTTGAGCATATCGCAGCAGATTATTCTTTCAGGAATAATAATTCTAGTCGCGATTTTTAATTTTAGACATGCTTTTCCAAAGAGAGCACATAGACTAATTCAAAAAGATATAGAGGCTTGGAAAGGCACATTTGAGAATTTGATTAAATATAAAAATTATGAATATGATAAAGCGTTCTGGTTAGTAATTTTTGAAAATTCTTTCTTGATTTTTATTATAAGTATAGAGTTAGCATTAAGAGATTGGATATCTATTATTATTGGCTTCTATCCATGGCTAATCAGTCTTTTATGTGCAGTGTTTATGCTATTGCATTTTGCAACAAGAATAGTTCCCAGCGCTCTAGAGAATTCAAAACAAAGTATGAAGATTCTTTATGAATGTAATAGGTAGACTATAATCAAACGATAGGTTATATTTTTCCTAAGCTAAAAGCATATTCTTCAACCACTTCCCTAAATCTTTTCTTATTTTTATCTTCAATTATATTATAATAAGTAATGGGCAGTATTGTTTTCATAATCCATCCAGTTTTTATATCCGTATATTCTTTTTTACCAGTTTCTCCAATGTTAAGATTATCCGATATGCTTAACTCATTGAATTTATTAGACTGTCTTTTGATTATTCCAGTCAATTTAATTATGGCTATCTTTGGGCAATATCCTACAGGGATCGGGCTGATTCCAAGGAAATGCTTTTTGCCTTCTCCAAGAAATCGCGACACAAATTCTTTCATTAATTTTCCATAGGATAAATCTAACTCTAATGTTCCCCCCGGATATTTATCTTTGTATCGTCTATCAATGCTTAGCCCAGTAAATTTTAAAATTGCAGTATTATTTTTTGAGTTATAATCTAACTTTTTAATCCTTGTCATGGGAGAAATTGTTATCTCTTCTCCATAATTGACAAAAAATTGATTTTTTACCTGAATAAAGTTTATTATTTTTCCGCCATAAGAAACCATAAATGCCATGTATTTATCTGCCATAATTAACTATATTTACATCACCATTTAAATCTTTTCAAACATTGAATTCTCCATTTTTGGAATGCCTGCCTTAATAGAGTAAGGCATTACCTAATTTTTTAAAGTATTTTTAACCCTTTCTGATTTTAATAAATATTGCGTCCAAACAATAGCCCAAATAGCGTCTACTAAGATTAAAGCTGCCCAATAAAATATTTGATTAGATAGAAACAAATTTAACCATTCATTATAATATTTTTTTCCTAAAGTGAGCATGAAATAAATTACCTCCACAATTGCAATCGTTACCGATAACCAAAGATAATAAATCGTTAATCTCCTAAATTTCTTAGCTCTCTTGTGTATTAAATAAATAATATAAACAGTATATCCAAAATATAAAATAAATGTCAAACTAAAAAAAACAGAAGACGACAAAATGTTAATTGAACCGAATAGAAGAGATATTGCTGATGAATATAAACATACTACAAAAAGAGCCAACCACCCCCCAATCTCTTCTAACTCTGGACTTTTATAACATTCTTTATAATGGTCTTTCAAATTAATTTTAAAAAATTTTTCATTACAATATTTGCATTTTACTCTTTCTTCCATCTTAGTCAACCATCCAAAAACATGCCATAGTTATCCATCTCATCGCATATTTAAAAATCTTATCTTATTTCTATGAGATTAATTCATATCTTACCGCATTTTAGAGACGCCCACACCAGGAATCGAACCTGGATATCCCGAAGGAAACTAGTTCTCAAGACTAGCGCAGTACCATTGTGCCATGTGGGCATTTCTTAATTTAAGAGACAAAACATCCCTTATAAATTTTAGGATTTTCGTTAATAAGACAATGATTATCTAATGACTATAAAACATAATATAAATCAACTCCGATGGAATATCCTCTTAATAGATAATATCTTTGTAATCTTTAAAATCACCCCAACAACTACTTCTTAGCAAAGCCCAGCTAGCCTTGCTAAATCTACCAAAAACTCTTCAGTTAAAAAAGTTAAATTAAAGTCTAACCAAAGAGTGCGCTCAATCCTGCCGCAGATTCAGAAGGCTTTTCTTCTTCTGCCTTCTCTTCCTTTGCCGCTCCTGTCGCCGCTCCTGCTGCTGGTGCTGCTACTGCAACACTCGCATTCGCCAATTCAGCTGCAATATCTACTCCGTGCAAAGCCGCAATTAATGTCTTTATTTTTGCTTCATCTGCATGAGAACCTGTTGCAGAAATGACTTTATTCAAGTGCTCTTCTGTAACTGGATGCCCAAGCTTATGCAATAACAAAGCCGCATATATGTATTCCATTATTTAACCTCCCCTGGATTTTGTTTATCATGAAGATTATTAACTATAGCCCCACTTAACGATATTTCTATCAACTTAACTCCCCTCTTGCAAGTCAGTGTATAAGATAACCTATTCTTCTTGTCTGTAAATATCATTTTAACTAGCTACCCCCTGCGTTGAAGGTTTATCAATTAATTTCTGGATTGCCTTTTCTTCTGCATTTGCCTTTCCGAAGAAATAAGACAATGTTTCTTTTGCAATATACCCTCTAGCTCTTGCAAATCCAAGAGCTTTTCCAATATCATATCTTAATTGTTCTAATACTCCCTTCTTGTCTATTTTTATTCCAACATAAACTTTCTCAGCCTTTGCATCATAGGCAGCTAATGGTTCAAACCCCACTTTCATAGGAGTTATGTTCAACTTTCCAAGAACAGAAGCAACATTTTCCTTTATTACATCGCCTTTCTTTACAATTAAATAAGGGAGCTTGATAGCAATTTTTCCTCCTTCAACAGCAACTCTTAATCCAACTCCCGATAATTCTGAGATTGCCGGTCCAGGAATTAAATCTGTTGGTCCAGGCTCCACATTTATATCTTCTGGTGCTATGTCGCCCCCCTTTGCCTTTGTCGGGCTCTGATTGTCAGCCAATAATCCAGATAATTCAAATGCATCTAAGTCAGAAAAGAATATTGCAACATCTGCTTTAATCTCATTCTTTAAAGCATCCAGTCCAGGTTTCATTGCTCCTTCGATTGCCCTCAAGGCAGCAGTTTTCTTTACAACTCTTATTTCTGCCTTTCCTCTTAGATTTTTCTTTATTAAATGAAATTGCGAGCTTGGCAGTCCCTTTGTTGAAGCCAAAAGAATAGTCTTGCTCTTTTTCATCTTTGCAGTCAAATCACTTACAATTTTCACTTTATATTCCGGCGCCTCTCTCTTCTCAATTTTCTTTTCTTTTTTCAGTTTAGCCATTTTACTTTATCTCCACCTTGACAGCTGGGCTCATAGTCAATTTAATTAAAACTGATTTGACATTCTCTTTCTTTGTAGGCAATGCATTTACAATTGCATTATAAGCAGCAGTAATATTCGCAGCAATATCCTCATTTTTCATTCCCTCTCTTCCAGCACAGATTTTTATTGATGTCTCTTTCATCTTTATTCTTATAGATTTGGATATTTTTTCAACAAGTTCCTTTATCGCCTTTTCATTTTCTTGCATTATAATTCCTAATTGTGGAGTAGGCATTTTTCCAGCAGGGCCTAAAATCTTACCGAAAGTTGTGGCTACAGCAGGCATTAATGGCGCCACAGCAATGAAAAAGTCATATTTTTTTACTAATTTCTTCAAAGCCTTTTTATCTTTATATAATTGAAATTCAGGTTGAGATATTACATCAACAATATCGTTCTTTTTGGTGAAAAATCCGCATATCTTTTTATCTTTTATAAGATGCGGGAATGAAACAACAGCAGAAACATTATCTCTTTTCATATCTATTCCTTTAAGATTTATAATCAAGTCTATAGACTGTTCAAATTTTCTTTTCTCATTCTTTCTAAGCTCTTCTAATGCGTTTTTCAGTTCCATGTTTTTACCTTATGTTCTTTTAGGTATAGTAGTTTTTCTACCTACGAATTATCTCCTACGTAATGACCCAAAAGCATAGAAATTATCTTTCAGGTACGTAGTTTGCGATAATATATTTAGGCTGTTATTTGGCTTTTTAAACTTGTCTATTATGCTTAGAGAACCTTGCCAACAAGCTTCATTATGTCAGCAATCAAAAATCCCACCGCGCCGATAATTAAAATTCCTATTGCAGATATTTTTGCAATTGCCTTAAACTCATCTCCTGTCGGCTTTCTAAGAACCTGCCAGACTCTTCCGCACTGAACTACAAAACTCTTAAGTTTTGTTTTCCACGAATTATTTTCTTCCATATTTATCTTTATCAAATAGGGTTTATAAATATATTATCTAATGTTCTATAAATCAGTCAGTCGTTGTATAAGATAACACTTACTTCACTAACTAACAATATAATTTCTCTTTAAAGTCCAGCTATCTTTTCCATCAAGCTCCTCATATCTAGCAGCGAGAGTCATCAGTGCTTCAGATTCAGAAGGATTTTCAACTTTAATCTCTCTTTGCGCAGGGTTTATGGCGGCCATTGTTATTCTTGCTGACTCATCTTTTCCACCAATATAAATGCCTACTCCAGCAGTTAAAACTCTTCCAGGAAAAACTTCTTGTGCCATTCTAAGAAGAGAGCTAAACCTTTGCTCTTCTCTTACTTCATCTTTAGTTTTATCAGTAATTTTAACCATCAAAATTAATTATAAGAATACTTTAAATAGATTATTGTTCTGCATCCCGATATATTTTTATAGAGGATTTCTCTGCAATTTGTATGCTGGACAAAGAGCAAATCATCAAGGTTGTAGAGCAGTTCTCAAATGCAAGCAAAAACAAAGATTTCATTAATGAGCAAAATGAAGAGTACATAAAGCACCATTATATAGAACCTTTAATTTATGCTCTTGGTTGGGACAGAGAAGATATTGAAAAAGAAGTCAGGATATTGAAGGGCAGGGCTGATTATGTCCTAAAGATAGGAAATGAAGATGTTCTCGTCATAGAAGCAAAAAAAGCAGGGATT
>Ga0172375_10001414_pt1 | contig 38668 bp, 26 predicted proteins | sample LakKiv1m_FD_114537 | JGI IMG/M metagenome (GOLD analysis project Ga0172375, IMG submission 114537) | Freshwater microbial communities from Kabuno Bay, South-Kivu, Congo - kab_092012_11.1m | ecosystem: Environmental > Aquatic > Freshwater > Lake | place: Democratic Republic of the Congo... | reverse complement strand
GGTGCGCCGAGTCCCGCAAAAGCCGGCACCACGTAAGTGCCGAGCGTCGATGCGACGCGCAGCGCAGCCGCTTCGCTGTCGGCGGCCTTTTCGATCAGACGCAGGCCGTCGCGCAACCACTGGACCGCGGCGCCGGCAACGAACACCGACCCTTCGAGCGCGTAGGCAGGGCTGCCGTCGGCCGCGCAGCACAGCGTCGTAAGCAGTCCGTGCTTGGAGGCGATCGGTTTCTGGCCGGCGTACATCATCAGGAAACAGCCTGTCCCGTAGGTGTTTTTCACCATACCGGGGGCCGTGCAGGCTTGGCCGTACAGCGCCGCCTGCTGGTCGCCCGCAACGCCAGTCACCGCCACACCGCCGCGGCCGACTATGCCGGGCACCGTCTCGCCGAACAGTCCCGCCGACGGCCGCACTTCGGGAAGCACCGCGCGCGGCACCCGCAGCATCTCGCACAGCGAGTCGTCCCACTTGCGGGTGGCGAGGTTGAGCAACATGGTTCGCGAGGCGTTGGTGTAGTCGGTGGCGTGCACAGCGCCGCCGGTCAGCTTCCAGATCAACCAACTGTCGATGGTACCGAACGCCAACGCGCCTTTTTCGGCGCGGGCGCGCGCACCGCGGACGTTGTCGAGAATCCACGCGAGCTTGGTACCGGAAAAGTACGGATCGAGCACCAGACCGGTCTTCTTGCGCACTTCGCTGTCGAGTCCGCGCGAGCGAAGTTTGTCGCAGACCGCTGCAGTGCGGCGGTCCTGCCAGACTATCGCACGGTGGATCGGCCGCCCGGTGACACGGTCCCACACCACGGTCGTCTCGCGCTGGTTGGTGATGCCGATGCCGGCAAGATCGGCGGGTTTGATTCGTACTGAAGCCAAAGCCTCGCTGATCAGACCGTGGGTCACGTTCCAGATCTCTTCGGCGTCGTGTTCGACCCAGGCAGGCTTCGGGTAGTACTGGCGAAACTCCGAGTAGGCGCGCGAGCGAACCCGCCCGCGATCGTCGAAGACCATCACCGTGGAGCCGGTGGTGCCTTGATCGAGCGCCAAGATGAAACGGGCCATACGCATTCCTCCTGAGCAGCGGCGGATAGGTGAACAGCGAAGCGTCGAACTAGACCTGTAAGAACATCAGCCGCCGACGATCGAACGGCGTTCGGCGAGCAGTTCGCCGAGCATCGCTTGAATGCGAGATCTGACCGCGTCGGCGATCGCGTCGATATCGGGCCGCTCGCGCTGACCCGCGGCGTATTCTACCGGCGCACCGAGCCGGAAACTCCACGCCAGCGGCAGCGGCAACAAGCCGAAAAGCCCCAGCAGCGGGAACTGAGGCGTCACCGGAATCGCGCGAACGAAGCCAAGCACCGGGTAACTCTCTTCGCTGCCGACCAGCGCCGCTGGCACGATCGCAGCGCTGGCGGCCAGCGCTGCCCCGATCAACTCCTTGTGGGCGAAGCGCGCCATACGGTAGCGGCGGTCGTAGGTCTTGGACGCCGCCGCGCGTCCTTCCGGGTACGCCAGCAGTACCGCGCCGCGTTCGAGAAGCTGACGGCAGTTATCGCTGCTGGCAGCGACGATGCCGATACGCCTCAGGAAGTCGCTGAAATACGGCAACTCGGGCAGGTCGTCGTCCCACAGCGCGAGCGTCGGACGCGCGCCGACCCTGCCGTCGCAGACGAAGCTCCACAACACCAGCGCTTCCAGTGGCAGCGGCCACGCGCTGCGGTTGAGCAGGATCAGAACGCCGCCGCGCTCGGGAATTGTCACGCCGCGTCTCTCGCGCACGCCGAGCCAGCGACGCGCGAGCGGACGCACGATTTCGCGCACGGTTTCGGCCAGCGAGGCGTCGATGCCGAAGTCGTCGATCGCTCCGGTCGCGAACAATGCGGCAACGCCGGCGCGGCGGCTCACCGGATCGGCTGCTACCCCGACGAAGTCCGAGCCCAGACGCCACAGTTCACGCGCAACGTCGAGCAGCAGTTCCTGCGTGGGGCCGCTGGCGGGAATCGGTCGTTCGAGTTCTCGTTCGACCCTACCCTCCAGATCCGCGAGGCGGCGCACGAAGATGTCGTGAATGCGGGCCGGCTGCGCAGCCGAAGGCGCCGACCCGGCGCGCGGCGCGCTGAGCGCGCCATCGGCAGAAGCCGACCGGGCGGTCGCCACGTGTACCGAGGGCCCCTCGGCCGCCTGGGACGCTGCGGTTTTGGCAGCGCCAGCGGCACAAGCCCCGCGCCTCCCGGACTTGGAAACCGCCGACATGGACGGATTGTGGAAGCCCTCTGCCACCTTTGCAACGCGGCTGGTGCGGTAAACCCGCAGCCGAGCCTTGCCACAGCCGGTGTGCCCGGAACCGTGCCGCTGCATTGATGCGGTTTCGAGGGCGGTCTAAAGGGGACGACCCATGCGTACCGGTCCAGCGCTCTCTGCCTCGCGTCCACCCCGGGGTGTGACAGAACGACCCATGCGTACCGGTCCAGCGCGCATCCTCTTCGTCAGCGGCAAGGGCGGAACGGGCAAGAGCTTCGTTGCCGAGGCCTTGGCCACCGAGGCGACCTCGCGCGGACTCGGCGTCGCGCTTGTGAGGGTGCATGCCGCCGAGGCCACCAAGGCCAAGACACCGGGAAGTCACGGCCGCGCCACCGGCCCCAGGGTTCGCCGCGAAGCGGCCCAGGTGCCGGCCTTCCGTGAAGTGACCCTCGACGAGCGCGCGGCATTGGAGAAGTTCCTGACCCGTGTGCTGGTGGTCGGGTTCGTCGCCCGGCGGCTGCTCGACAGTCGCACCTTCTCGGCGGTGGCAGCCGCGGCTCCGGGCCTGCGCGACCTGGTGACGCTCACCGCCATCACTGCTCTGGCGGCGCCGCGCCGCCGAAGAGGCCTGGACTTGATCGTCGTCGATGCGCCGGCCAGCGGTCACAGCGTCCCGCTGCTGACTGCGCCGCAGCGGGTGCTGGAAATCGCGCCGGTGGGTCCGGTCGCTCGCGAAGCCAGAGCCGCGCGCGAACTCGTCACCGATGCGAGGCGCTTCGTTCCGCTGATAGTGACCATCGCCGAAGAACTCGCGGTCACCGAAGCGCTCTCGCTCTACGAAGACATGATCGATGCCGGTGTTCCCGCGCCGCGCATCGTCGTCAACAGCCTGTGGCCGTTGCACCTGGCCGCCGAACACGTCGACTGGCTGCTCGCGTCTCGCGCTTCGAGCGACGCGATCTTGCACCACAAACGACGCCGCCGTCAGCTCGAACTGATCACTTCGCTGGAACAACGCGTAGGCCGTTGTCCGGCTCTGCCGTTCACGTTCAACGAAGAGGAGGTCCCGACCACCGCGATCGCGTCCTTGCTCGACACCGTCCTCGGAGCGACATCGTGAAGCAGACGCACGGCGAGCAACCCGGGCGCCGATCGATGACGTCGGTGCTCCAAGGCAAACACCTGGTGGTGATGGTCGGAGAAGGCGGAGTCGGCAAGACTTCGGCTGCAGCGGCGCTGGCGTACGGACAGGCCTGCGCCGGGCACGACGTGGCGGTCCTCACCATCGACCCCGCGCCGCGTCTCGGCGACGCGCTCGGCATCCGCGACATCGACGCGGCGCCGCGCTCGATCGCACTGCCCCGACGGGCCGAGGCGACCGGCTCACTGGTGGCCATGCGGCTGGACAGCAAGCGCACTTTCGACCGTATGGTCGAGCGTTACGCGCCGACCCGCGAGGCCGCCGAAGCGCTTCTTCGTCATCCGATCTACGAAGCGGTATCGGGATCGCTCGGCGGCTCCGAACACTACATGGCCTTCCAGCGTCTGTCGGAACTCGTCGAGAACGCCGGCCAGGACTTGCTCGTGATCGACACGCCGCCGGCAGCCAACGCGGCCGAATTGCTGGCAGCACCGGCGCGCCTGAGCGGCCTGTTCGACACCGGCGCGCTATCGATTCTGGCCGAACCTGCGCGACTGCTGACGCGCGCGACCGGCACGCTCGCAAGAGCGTCGTTCGGTTTCGTGCTGGCCGTCGTCGAGCGCGTCGCCGGCGATTCGTTGAAGACCGGCGTCGGCGATTTCGTGCGTCTCTTCGGCGACATACTCTCCGGCCTCGAAGACCGCACGCGTGCCATCAACGCGCTGCTGCGCTCACGCCGGACGGCTTTCGTCATGGTGGTACGCCCGCGCAGCAACGACGTCGTGCGTGCCGTCGCGTTCCAGAAGGCGCTCGCGGCCATCGGTCTTCGCGTCGATGCGATAGTGGTGAATCGCCTGACACCACCCGCCATGCCGTCCCTGCCGTCGCGCGCCCAGAGGCTCGTCGATGCGCCGATGCAGGCGCGCGCGGCGATCACCGCGATGGAACGAGAAATGGATTCGCTGCGTGAGATGGAAAGCAAGGCACTGTGTCTGCTGCGCGCAGCGATGACCGATGACGACGCGCCGGCAGTAATTGCACTCACTTCACTTGATGTAGACGTGGCGACGCTGGAGGATATCTCCACGCTTGCCGCCGAGTTGTTCGCAAAGAAGTGACGAGGATAGCGCGTGCCCCGCTCGATTCGGCTCTCGCGAACACTCGAACGATCGGTTCGGTCCCATGTGTATCGAACGACAGGAGCGCACAGAATGACGGTTCCTTCCGATAGTGCCCGGCGGCACGTGGTCATGGCGATTGTGGCGGCCCTTGCGATCGTCGCAGGGTGCGCGGGATTCCGCGAGCGGAGCGGCGGTGCTGTCGCCGAGGTCCGTCCCGGGATCCTGGCGGGTTACCTTGCGCCTGGAGATCTCCCCAACTCGCTGGCCTTGCTTCCGGCTCCGCCGGCCCCCGGCTCCGCCGCCGTGGCGGTCGACGAGGACGTCAGCCGCAAGAGTCTGGCGCTGCGAGGTACACCGCGCTGGAGGCTCGCGACCGAGGACGCGAACCTGGCGTTCCCGAGTGCAGCCGAGACGTTCTCTTGTGCGCTGGACGCTCCGATCACCGAGCACGACACGCCGCACCTGTACATGCTGTTGCGCAGAAGCCTCACCGACGCCGGCCTGTCGACTTACGCGGCCAAGGATCGCTATCGCCGCACGCGGCCGTTCGTCGTGAACCGGCAACCGATATGCACGCCGGAAGATGAAGCTTTCCTGGTCAAAGACGGATCCTATCCTTCCGGGCATTCGGCGATCGGCTGGGCTTGGGCGTTGATCCTGAGTGAGATCGCTCCGGCGCGAACCGACGCGATTCTCGCGCGTGGTCGCGCCTACGGACGCAGCCGCGTGATCTGCAACGCGCACTGGCAAAGCGACGTGATCGAGGGCCGCTCGATGGGAGCCGGAGTCGTCGCTCGACTCCACGGCAACGCGGCCTTTCGTGCCGATCTGCACGACGCCAAAGCCGAGTACAAAGACCTGCGCGACAAAGGCACGAAGCCCGCGCGCGATTGCGCACTGGAAGCGGCCGCGTTGGCCGCCGAAGCCTCGTAACAAAGCGGCCGTCACGTATCAGTCGAGATCTTCTTCGCGTGTGACGGGAATCCGTCCGGGACGCGCGGGCCGCCGAGAGTGCGGCGCGGCCTTGTCGCCGGTATCTTCGCTGAGCCGGTTGAGCTTGCGCATCAAGACGGCAACCGAGGCCTGCAACACCTCGACTTGACGCCGCAGCTCGTCGACCTCGGAGCGCGACGGAAGGTTGGCCAAGCCCAGCAGCGAAGCTACGTTGTCGTCGACCGCGGCCTTGGTCCTGGCCACCGTCTCGAACACCTGCCCGGCAGCGCCGAGCACGCGATCTTCACCGAAAACCCTGGCGAGATCTGCCAGCGTAGCGAATAACGAACGCTGCGTCTTGGGGTCGGACATCGCGCGGAGTATACGGCCGGCCGCCGCTGCGGGCCAGCGTCGGCGAAGTCATCGGCCGGGAATGCACCCGCGACTCAGAGCCGCGCGACCCGCGCGGTGAGATCGTCCAATGCCAGCGAAGCGCGGCGCCAGACCTCGGCGACGAAGGCGCTCTGTTGTCGCGCCCGATGGTGGCCGCCGTTGCCGAGCGCGGCGACGGCAGTCGCGGTCTCGCCCAGCAGCGGGTCCTCGAAGTCGCGCCAGAACGCTCGCACGTATGGAGCGCGACGCACAAAGTCTTTCTCCACTTCGGTCAGCAGCGCTTTGAAGCGCCACCACGCGCCGCCGGCCGCTGCATCAGCACCGCCGCGCGCGAGTTCGGCGGGAAGTTCGGCCTCGACGAACAGCGGCAGATACGGCGCTACACACGGATTGGTCAGAGCCGCCCAGTACACCGGCGGCGGCTCAGCGCCGACCGAATCCGTCGCTGCACCGCCCAGTTCGACGACCATCGAAGCGGTGGTGGTGCCGACCGGGTCGGCGTGCATGCAGACGCTGAAGTAGCGCTCGTCGTCGGGCGTCGCACCCGGAACGTAGACGTCGCCGCCGTCGTAGTGGTCGCGCATCACGCGCATCACGTCGCGAAGATCCACCGCGCCGCCGGCCAGCGCGCGGCACGTGGTCGCGTAGCGGCCCGAGGAAATCACCGGGGGTGCGGTGTCGGTGCAGCGATAGGCGGCAGCGAAGTCGAACCGCACACCGGTCGGCTGGGGCCACCAATCCTTGGCGATGGCGTGTTCGATGGTGTCGTGGCCGAGACGCTCCCAGTCGGTGCCGATCGTGGTCTGGTTGCTCGCGCTGGCGGCGTCTCGAACCCGTTTCAAGGCCCAGCGCGAAGCCGAGGCTTCGAGCACGAAAGCTTCTTGCCGGTCGGCGACCAGAAACGAGTTGTGGTAAGGCCACGTGGTGTCGCAGTACCCCGAGCCGCCCTGCCCGTGACGCTCGATCAGCTCGATCAGCACCTCTACCGCCGCTGCCGCAGTCGCGCCGCGTTCGAGTCCGAGCCTCACCAGATCCATCCCCAGAAGGCCGACTTCGGCGACCGGGTCGCGCGTGAAGATGGTGTGGTTGCCGATCGCGACGCCGTGCTCGTTGAGGCCGTGTTCGAGTCCCCACAGCCACGCCGGACGCGCACCGATCAACGCGTGGGTGTGGGCGACCTGTTCGATCTCGACGTACTGGCAACGCAGCCGCTCGCCGCGAGCGTGGTCGGCGGCAGCGGCGCGCGCGAGCGGTTGGCACTCGGCGGCCGGACGGTCGCTGTTCTTGGCGAAGATCGTACGGCCGCCCTTGGTCTTGGGCGCGAGTGCGACCAGACTGTCGCACGAGACGCGGGGAAACTGATTCACGCTACTCCTCCTGGAAATCACTGCCGCCTCCTCGCAACGCTCGACGTCTGCAACGCGGCAAGCGCAAGCGTCTGACGGTTTTCAACAGACCCCTAACCCCAATGCCAGTAACTCAAGCGCCGGAGCCGAGAAAACATGCTGGATTTCGCTCATCCTCGCAAGATGTGGAGGTGCGGATATGAGGTTGGAGGCGTGTCCCGAAGAGATAGGTCGACGGGCGGCATGGCAGCAATGCACGCAACTGCGCTCGCTGATCGGGTGGTCAAGCACCTCGGGCTTGCGCTGCTCGATCAGCCCGTACCTCCGTCGCCTGCCGGTGGACGGGTCAACTCGGCAGCGATCGCACAGGCACGCAGCCGGATCGGCTCCGAGCCATTGGCCGAGCGGTTTCGTACCACGGCCCGGAGTTGGACCGAGGAGTGTCCTTTGCAGAACCGCTGGCGCGACCTGAGCGTCTTCGCCATCGACGGCAGCACTCTTCGGATTCCCGACACGTCTTCCAACGAAGAGACATTCGGTCGCCCGGGCTCCAGTCGCTCCAAGGCCGGCTACCCGCAGGCACGCGTCGTAGAGGTCCTGGCGGTGACGAGCCGGGTGATTTCGGATCTCGTCATCGGTGCTCTGGAGCAGAGCGAGACGGTGCCTGTGCGGCCGTCACACCGATTCGCCGGTCCAGATCGCGGTTTCCGCAACCAGGCGACGCGAAGTTCCAACGCTGCCGAGCACCTTGATCGTGCGGCTGATTCAGTACGGGTCAAAGGCTTCCGTGCCTCCAGGCTGCGCATCGCTCACAACCTGCTGCGCGTCGTGATGGCCCGGGCCGCGCTGGTAGCGGGCACGTCGCCCGCGCGGATGTCATTTCGAAACTCGCTCCTGGAACTGCGCGACTTCTTTTCGGCGGCATCGACGGCAGCGCCGAACAGTCTGCCAGACCTGTACCGAAAGCTGTGCACCGAACTCGCGTGGCTGGTGTTGCCCGAACGTCGCGCACGGCCTTATCTGCGCGCGGTGAAAATCAAGATGTCGAACTACAAACGCAAGACTCAGAGGCGGCACGTCGTCGCGCGGTCTGCGCCTCTGCGGCAGTACGGGCTCGATCACGCGACACGAAAACCACCACGCGAGCAGAACCGCGCCCCGGCGTAGTGTGCCTCGCGCCCAAGCTCCTCTTCGATCCTGAGCAACTGGTTGTACTTGGCCACGCGTTCGCCGCGCGCGGGTGCGCCGGTCTTGATCTGCGCCGCAGCGGTACCTACGGCAAGGTCCGCGATAAAATCGTCGGACGTCTCGCCGGAACGATGGCTGATGACGGCGCCGTAGCCGCCGCTGCGGGCTGCCTCGATCGCCTGTAGCGTCTCGGTCAGAGTACCGATCTGGTTCAGCTTGATCAGCGCCGCGTTCGCAACTTTCGTGTCGATCGCCCGTCGAATGATGGCGGGATCTGTCACGAAGATATCGTCACCGACAAGTTGCACTCGGTTGCCAAGACGCTCGGTCAGCGCCGTCCAGCCGTCCCAGTCTTCCTCTGCGAGACCATCCTCGATCGACCAGATAGGGAACTGTCGGGTCCACTCCTCCCACAGGGCGACCATCTCCGCTGAGGTGCGCGGCAGACCGTCGGACTTGCGAAAGACGTAGAGTCCGTCCTCAAAAAATTCGCTGGCAGCAGGGTCGAGCGCAATGACGATGTCGGTTCCGGGCCTGAGGCCTGCGCATTCCATCGCTTCGAGGATCACCTCTACCGCCTGGACATTGGCAGCGAGGTTCGGAGCGAATCCTCCCTCATCACCGACGGCCGTGCCAAGGCCCTGCTTCTTCAGGGTCGATTTCAGAGAGTGATACGTTTCGGCACCCATCTGCAGCGCCTCGCGAAAACTCGTTGCGCCCACCGGTGCGATCATGAACTCCTGAAAATCCACGCTGCTGTCGGCGTGGACGCCACCGTTGAGCACGTTGAACATTGGCACAGGCAGCAGCGGCGGCGTGTTGCCGAATGTCCGGTACAGCGGCAGTGCCGCTGAGACGGCTGCGGCCCGGGCGACAGCGAGCGAGGCTCCAAGCAGCGCGTTCGCGCCCAGCCGACTCTTTCCTTCCGTACCGTCGAGCGAAATTAGCAGCCCATCGATGCCCGCCTGACCGGCGGCATCCTTTCCGTGCAGGTGTTCGGCGATCTCGATGTTGATGTTGCCGACGGCCGTGAGGACGCCCTTGCCTCCATAACGAGCCGGGTCTTCGTCGCGAAGTTCTTTCGCCTCGCGGCTACCGGTCGATGCACCGGAGGGGACCGCAGCGCGTCCGCGACTTCCATCGTCCAGTCGAGCATCCACTTCGAGAGTCGGATTACCGCGCGAGTCGAGAATCTCTCGGGCGACGAGTGATGTGATGATGGACATGTGAATCACCTTTCTCAGTCGCCGAACTCGGTTCACTCCACCTGCGCGGTTCGCCGCTTCAGCAGGAAGTAGACCGTCGGTGTTGCAATCAGCGAGAACAGCATCGACATGCACAGCGCGCCAATGACGGCGATCGCCAGTGGCCTGAGCATGTCGGCACCACTGCCGACTCCCCACGCCAAGGGCAGCATGCCGAGCGCGGCTGCGAGCGATGTCATCAAGACCGGCCGGAGGCGTCGACGTCCAGAACGCACGAGCGCTTCCTCCAGATCGAAACCCTCTGCCCGAAAACTCGACACGCAGTCTAGCATCAGAATCCCGTTCTTGGCGACAATCCCGACGCCGATAATGGCGCCGAGGAAGCTCACGATATTGAGCGAAGTATGCGTGAGCCAGAGCCCAAGTACGGTTCCGAACAAGGCCAACACCGCCCCGAACACGATCGCGATCGGCTCGTGGAAGGAGCGAAACTCGACGAGAAGCACGGTAAAGACCAGGACCACCGCCATCAGCAAGACCAGCGACAGGTTCCTGAAGGATTCCTGCTGCTGCTGATAGAGTCCGCCGAACTCCACCGCGCCGGGCGGCAGAGTCTTCTCTTCGGCGAGTTTCGAGCGGATTTCGTTCATCGCACTGCCGAGATCCCGGCCTTCGAGACGAGCCGTCACACCAACGAGTTGCCGAAGGTCCTCGCGCCGCAGTTCCACCTGCCCAGGCTCCTCGGTCACGTCCGCCACCTGGGCGAGCTTCACGGTGCCGCCGGCGGGCGTGAGAATCGGCAAGTCGCGAATGGCTGCCAGGTCCCCCATGCGCCGTTTGTCGACAAGCACCCGAATGTTCAGCGCGCGGTCTCCTTCGAGCACGCTCGAGGCCGTGCGGCCGAGCAGTGCGGTCTGAAGTGCGGAGGCGACAGCGCTGGTCGTGAGTCCAAAGCGGCGGGCATCTTCGTCCCGTAGCCTCAGGTTGACCGCGTTCCCCGTCGCCATCAAGCCATCGAACGTGTCCACCACACCGTCGACCTGTTTGATGGTGTCCTCTACCTGCGGCGCTTTCTCTTTCAGCCAAGCCAAGTCTGTGGAGATCAACTTGATCTCGATCGGCTTCGGCGACCAGGTCAGGTCGCCGATCAGGTCGCCGAGAATTCCGTGCATGTCCCAGTCGACGGCGGGGACGGCAGCATGGAACTTGTGCCGCAGTTCGTCGAGCACTTCCTCTGTGGAGCGCTCGTGGTTGTGTTTCAGCTTGACGAGAAAGTCTCCCGTGTGCGGCTCGGCCAGTGCGAGGGCCAGGCGTGCTCCGGTTCGGCGGGAGTAGCTCTCCACCTCCGGCACTGCGCGGATGATGTCTTCGGCTTGCAGAAGCTGACGCGAGGTTTCGGCGAGACTCGTACCAGGCGGCGCCTTGTAGTCGATCACCATTCCGCCCTCATCAAAGGTCGGCAGAAAATCCGTAGCGAGCTGGCCATGGAGCAAGACCCCGGCCATGGCGACCAGACCGCATCCCGCCAGCGTCAGCCATGCCGACCGTAGCGCGGCCCGCACGGCGCGCTCGTAGCTCCTCATCAGCGGAAGCAGAAGGAAGCCGCCCTCGACGTGCGTCGGGGCGTGTCCGTGCTCCAGGTGCTTTGCATCTCGAATGAACCAGGCGGCCAACGACGGAGTGAGTGCTACAGCCAGCACGAGGGAGGTGAGCAGGGCCACCACCATTGTCACCGCCAGCGCACGGAAGAACACCCCTGCCAGGCCATCGAGGAAGGCGAGCGGGATGAACACGACCACGGGCGTGAGAGTCGAACCGACCAGCGGCACCGCGATCTCGCCTATGGCCTCCTCGATTCCCGCCAGACGTGTGCGGCCGCTGCCGATCTTCGCGAAGATAGCCTCGACCACCACGATTGCATCGTCGATCACCAGTCCGATCGCCGCCGCAATTCCGCCGAGCGTCATCAGGTTGAAGCTCATGCCGAAGAGACGCATCGCCACCAGGGTCACCAACACGGTCACCGGAATGACGACGATGGCTGTCAGGGTCGTCCCCCAGTTCTCGAGGAAGAAGTAGATGATGCCCACCGACAGAAAGAGGCCGAACAGGATGGCCTCCCACACGCTGCGTACCGACTCGCGAACGAGCAGAGACTGGTCGTAGAAGAACGCGAGTTTGATGTCCGGCGGCAATTCCGAGCGAAGCGCCTGAAGTTCCTGCCGCAACGTATCGGCGATAGCGAGCGTGCTGCCGTCCGGTTGGCTGCGGACGTTGAGCAACACCGCGCTCACCCCGTCGGCGGTCACGACGTTGAAGACCGGCTCCGGATTGCGCTCAACTCTGGCGAAATCCTTCACGTGCACCGGGTGCCCCTCGCGGACACCAACGACGAGGTTCTCGATGTCCTTCACCGAGCGCACCCGACCATCCACCGTGGTCAGATAGAGTTGGTAGTTCTCCTCGAAGAGCCCTGCTGGCGCGACGAGATTGTTGTCGATCAGCGCCGCCGTGACCTCATCCAGCCCCAGTTTCGCTGCGAGAAGCCGCGTTGGATCGACGATTACCTGATACTCCGGCGCGCGTCCGCCGACGAGATCGACCCGAGCTACGCCGGGGATACGCAGAAATCGGGGTTTGAGATTGTAGCGCGCGGTTTCCCACAGGTCCGTGATGTTGCGCGTGGGGCTGGTGAGGCTCACACCGATGATCGGAAAGGCCGAAAACGTGAGGCGCCAGGTCGTAGTGGTCGCGGTGGCAGGAAGACTCGATCGGATCTGCCCGAGCCGACCAAGCACGTACAGCTCCGCCTGGACCATGTCCGTGTGCCAGTTGAAAAAGACGTTGATCTCAGCGGAGCCCCGGCCTGTCGCCGAACGCGTCGTCTCGGCGCCCGGGATATCCTTCATCGCTTCCTCGATGGGGCGAGTGATGGTCGCCATCATCTCGTCGGCGGGCATCACACCGTTGTCCACGAGGATGACCACGCGCGGAAAGTCCGTCTGGGGAAACACCGACGAAGGCATGTGCAGCGCCGAGTACACGCCGGCAAGGCACAAGGCCGCCGCCGTGAACGTGATCGAAAGAGCGTGATGGGTCGCGAAGCGACCCAGGGAAGAACTGGATTGCATGGGGTTGAAATGCTTCCCTTCCCGGCCTAGCGGCCGGCAATTCTGATGCGGGTCTCTTTGGGCAGGCCGTAGGCACCAACGGTGACGACAACGTCGCCTTCCTTCAGACCCGCGCCTTCCACTTCGACGAGTTCCCCGTCGCGAACGCCCTTCTTCACTGCGCGCTGAACCGCCTTGTCGCCCTCTACGATGGCGAGCACGCTGTGCCCGTCGATGTCGGTGACGACGCTCTCCTTCGGAACCGCCAGTCGCCCACTGCGCTGCTCGCTCACCACCCGCAGGCGGAGGGTCTGTCCAGGACTCAAGCCACTGCTCGTCGGCACCGTCACGCGAACGAGTACCGCGCCAGTGGCCGGATCGATCTGCGGGCTGACGAAGGAGACGGCGCCGGTCGCGGCGTCTACCTGCCCGCCGTCGGTGAAGAACTGAACAGAGTTTCCTACAGCAATTCCCTTGGCCTCCTGCGGCGTCACGCTGGCAGTTACGATCAGCCGACCAAGGTCTACGACCTCCGCCACGACGGTACTCGGGTCCACCGCCTGACCAGGGTGCACCGGCAGGCGCACCACCGTACCTCCGATCGGCGTGGTGATGCGCGTGAGCGCGAGCTGAGCCTGGGCTGCGGACAAGTCTGCTCTCGCCGCGGCAAGTTGCTGGGCAGTTTCCTGAACCACCTTGTCCGACGTACCGCCGACGCCCTCGAGCTTGCGCTGTCTCGCCGCGACTTGTTCGGCGTACTGCAGCGCATGTTCGGCCTTCTCGACCGGGGCTTTCGCGATCCGATCGTCAAGCTCGACGAGGAGCGCACCGCGCGACACGGCCTCGCCTTCCTTGGCCCGTACGGCGACGACCACGCCCGGTACTGCTGAGGCGAGTTGCACTCCGCCCCCCGGGAGACCACCGCCGGCCGGCTCTGCCTCGACCCTGCCATACGCTTCGACGTTGACGTTCAGCGTCGTGCGGACGATCTTTGCCACCTGCACGGCGACCTCCGTCGTCTCAGCCTGTTCCTCTCCGGGACCCGAATGGCCGCAAGCGGCCATCCCGGAAAGGCCGAGAGCAAGCAGGCCTAGCAGAGCCGAGCATCCGAGGTTCAGCGTCGAGTTCATTGGCGTGAGTCATCCTTGTTTGCATTCGGAAGAGCACCTGCGGCGATCGAGTAGATTCGCAGTTCCGCGTCTGTGCCGTCTCGCTGCGGGACAGGGACAAAGAGACGATCGAGGGCCGGCACGAAGAGCGACGTGGCAGCACCCTCGACCGTCGGCACTCGACCTGCGAACTGGTAGCGATCTGCGTCGACCTGCGTCACCACGTCGATGGAACCAGCCCCACAAGAAACGAAGATCGCACGGCGCTGGGAGTCATAGTGCACGCCGTCGGGCTGTGCCGCGATATCGATCCTTGCGACTTCCTTGCCGTTCGTGGAATCGAGCACGACCAGTTTGCCCGGCTCGCAGCCGATAAAAAGCCGATGATGCAAACGATCGAGGGCCATCGGCACGTTTCCCGACACCGCAAGCGGCCATGTGGCAACGACCGACTTCGTTCGCCGGTCGACGACCGCGACGTGCTGAGCCGCGGGCACGTTCACGTAGATCCGGTCGCCATCGATCTCGAACTGCTTGGGGAAGTTCGCGAGCGCGATCTGCGCGGTAATTGCGTCCGTTCGCGTGTCAATTATGCCGATGGCACCGAACGTCTTGCCGACACCGACAAAGAGTTCCCGGGTCGCCTCGTCGAAGCGCAAATTGTTGGCCTTCTCGCGAAACGCGATCGTGCGGAGCGGTGCGTATGTCTCGGAATCGAATACACGAACAAGCCCGTCCCCGTTGGCAACGTAGAGCCGATGAAGTTCCGGACGATAGACCACCCACTTCGGTTCGGTCATGCCGCCGATCGTATAGACCCGGCGGCCCGCAGCCAGATCGACAACTTCGGTGCTACCGTTGTCCTCGGCGTCGAGGAAGAGGCGTCTCCCTGCGGTGTCGATCGCCATCAGATCAAATCCACCCTTGACGGCCGGCAGCCCGATCCTGCTATCCAGGCGCGGCAGCCCAACGGGCCTGGCAACTGAGCCGCGCGGTGACGTTTCGGTGACGGTCGGCGAGGCAGCCGGGCTTTGCAGTGCATCTTCCAGCGCCCCGAGCGCCTCCTGGGTCTTGACGTCAGCATCGAGTCGCGCGAGTGCGGCAGTGGCGACTTCCAACTGCCGTTGAGCAAGGTCCGCGCGAGAGATTTCACCAGCGTCAAGCATTCCGCGCGCGGTGCGCATCTGAGCCGCGAGTTCGCGGCTCAAGGTTTCAGCGACAACGAGGTTCTTCACCGACGCGCGGTAGGCCGCCAGTGCCTGCGCGCTCTCCGAGATGACACGAGCCTGCAACGCGTAGAAGCGTGCGGCGCTCGCCGCGCGCCGGGCTTCAGCCTCAGCGATCCCGCCCTGGTTCTGGTTGAGCATGGGCAGTTCGATGGTCACGCCGAGCGACCACTTGTTGTCCGCCTGATCGAGTTGATATCCGGGATTCAGATGGATGTTCGGATACTGCTTGGCGATCTCCAGTTGAAGCTCCGACTCCGTTGAAGCGTACTCAGCCAACGCAGCGCGAATGTCGGCGCGATCCAGGAGCGCACGCCTGCGCGCCTCCGCGTCGGGAACATCCGGCGGCCTGGCGAGAAACTCGTCGAACTTCAGCCCCACTCCGTCCAGCGCAGAGGGCGACACCCCGAGAGAATCGGCGAGCTGAATGCGGGCGGCCGTGGTTTGCTTCTCCGCCTCGTGCAGCACGAAGCGGTTCTGCTCCAACGCGATTCGAGCTTGGCCCGCCTCAGCGGGCGAGGCCTCGCCCGCCCGGCGCTGCACGTCCAGATACTCGGCAACGGCAGCGAGGGCGGCGTCCTTGTCCCTGATACGCGCTTCCCCCTCCGTTGCAGCAAAAAGAGCCAATAGACTTCGGCGCACGCGGCTGCGTACCTGCCAGGCGGCAGAGCCCAGCCTCAAACGCGCGGCGTCCGAGAGCGCCGCCGCAGCGGCCCGGCGATACCCAGGCTTTCCCCCCGTCTCGAACGGGATGTCGAAGGTGAGGCCGAGGATCCACGGTGGCGAGGTCGTCGTGTCGTAGGTGGGAGACAGGCTGACGCTGGGGTTCGGACGCTGACCTGCCGTCACATCGGCCGCTCGCGCATTGGCGAGTTCAGCTCGCGCCACGTCGAGATCAGGATGGAAATACATCGCCACGAGCCACAGCGCCTGAAAATCCCAGGCTTGGACCCCATCCGCGGCTCCCACCCGATTCTCGCGAAGGAACTCCTGGAGTCCGGGATCGGCGAGTGTGCGTGCCTCGAAGTCGATGCGCGAGTCTTCCCCCGACAACGGACGCGCGTAGAAGTGAGTGCAGCCGGCGGCGCCCACCATGCTCGTGCTGACCAAAGCCAGGGCAACGATCGAAAATCGCAGACGGTTCATGCTTCTCTCGCTCGGAGGGATTCCGCATCGATCGATCGCCGGCTTGCGCAAGGTGGTAGGCTCCGAAGAGTCGCACGGATGTGATCCGATCCCGACTCGGCGCGGCTGAGAATCCCCCTGAGGGTCACGAGTTCGTCGTGAATCCACCGCGAGGCCTGTAGTTCCAGAGCCGCGACGGCAGCCGTAGTCGCATCGCTCCAAGCGCCAGCCAACCGCGTCAGGTTCTTCTCGACTTCCCAGCTCACCCTGCGTGCGCAGTGACGGCGAAACACGCCGCCGAACACTCTCATCGGAATCACCCACCACAGAAGCTCCCACTGTGTGTCCAGCGTCCTGCCTATCGCGACGGGCGCGGCGGCGACCCGCGGCCGTGCCGGCTGCCAGGCGAGAGACGGCAACGTCACGCCCGTGGCGCGCGTCAGGTTGCGCCCGAGCCGGTCTCGAAACGCTTCAACGACACGGCGAAGCCGTCCCTCGGCCTGAGACACGAGACCGTCCGCAACCGGCTCGGCGATGATGGCGAGTGTTCCCATCTCGGCAGTCATCCGTTCGAGCAGCCAAACCTCATAGCGAGCAACTTGTCCGGCAAGGTTTCCGCTCCACGACCTCATGACGGCACCCAGGTCCCCGACAAGGCGCGAGGTCATCTGCGTCTGGTATACGAACAGGAGTTCGTCGAATGTGGGGCGCGCCGAGGCGGCAACGCGCTGCGCGGCGAGCTTCAACTCGTCGCGCGCTAACGGTTCACTGACAGATTCGTCGAAGACCGCCGCTTGCAAGGCGGCGCGCTCGACTTCGTCTCTCTCGGCAGCAGCCAGGGCGGCGTCCAGGTAGGCCCGGCAACTCTGGGTCAGCGTCGCCAGCTTGAGTTCCAATGCGCTCTGCCGCTCGGCTGACCCATTCGCGCAGACGGGGACGAGAACGTCGCTCTTGAGACGCGCGACGTGAAGGTCGACGTCCTGGCGTGTCGAGAACGGCAGAATCGGCACCGCGTGGCCGAGCGCGCTGCGTAGTCGTCCGTCCAGGAACTCCTCAACCTCATCGCGCTGCTCGGGCGCCAGGAGGTCGATCTTGCTCAGGACGACCACGATGCGCGGAGCGAAGCCTGTTAGTTCGAGCAGAAGCGTCCTGTCCTCCTCGGACATTGGACGCTCCGCGCTGACGACAACCAGTGCGACCGCAACGCTCGGTAGCCAGTCCAACGTGGCTTGCGTGTTATGCGACAACACACTGCCAAGGCCCGGCGTATCGACCAGTCGCAGACCGGGAAGGTCTTCGAGTTCCGGTGTGACGATGTCGACGAGCGCAACCTGCTCGCGGTTCTCGGGATTTCTCGCTTCGCTTACGTAGTCGGGGATCCGCGCAGGATCGATCGTAAGAACGGTGCCGTCCGTCCGCGTTACGTTGGCCGATGCATCGCCGCCCTTCACGCGCGTAACGACCGTCGTCACGGGGACGGCGCCCACCGGCAGCAGCGGTTTGCCAATGATGGCGTTGAGAAGCGACGACTTTCCGGACTTGAATTGACCGGAGACGGCGACGTCGAGCGGGGTCGAACTCGTGTCGAGCGCGCGGCACGCTTCGAGAAGCGGAACCAACGCGACGAGACCGTACTCCTCGACGACGTCACCCAGCGATGCGATCGATATCCGCGTCGCCGAGATCATCGGGCCTCGTCGAGAGGAAGCGAGATCCGGATCTGTGGGAATTCCCAACGCTTCGACAACCACACGAGGCCTCCGACCCGCTGGCTCATCGGAGCCAACTCGGGCACAGGTTCGTAGGAGTCATCGGCTCGGTGCGTCGGATGTCTCTCCGGACTGAGCGGTTGCGTCCCACACCTGGTGGCGGCCATGCCCCAGATAGTGCGGTTGAGCCAGGGCGGTGGCTTTCCGCCGAGCCGAGCTACGACGGTGGGTGGCGCTTCACTCACGACGAACACCGCGAACGACTACCCGCCGGAACTCGATGGCGGATCGAGCGGCCGGTTGCCGCCTGCGTACTTCAGTACGCGAACCTTCTCCATCGTCATAGGCTCGGTCCCATACTCGTCGCATCGGGCCGGCAGTTGGCGTAGGCGTCGCTCCAGTGTTCGCTCCAAGAGCGACGCGAACATGCACAGTCGTGCGTTTCACGGAGCGGCCTTCTGTGTGTCGCAATCGAGCGACAAGCCGGCGCTGACACAGTCGAACCAACCGTCCAGACGCCGGCTCAGGTCGTCTTGGGTCGCGCTCAACTTCGCAAAATCCGGACTACTCGGGTTCTCGACCTCATCCAGGCAGTTCAGAGAATCGCTCTCTTCCGGATTGCTGCTCACGTCGTACAGCGCCACCGATTTAATCGGGTTGCCTGCGCCGACTCCGCCGCCTCCCATTAGCTTCCAAGACGCTTCGCGGCACCCATTGCATGGGGTCTCCGCCTGAACGCACCTCTCATCCGGCGTGCAATCGGCTTGCGTCCAGCAGCGCTGGAACGAAGCCGGGTCGCACTCGTCGCCCACTGGATCCATAGAGCCGCCAGCCGGCTCTGCGGTGCAACGTGCGAGGTACGCCGCGTTGATGCTGGACACACAGTACTTGCCGACCGTAATACACATCGTACCAGTGCACTCGGCGTCGCTCGTGCACACGTCGCACGATCCACCGAGCCGGTTGCGATCCAAGGCTCCCGGCGTGGCGTTTGCCGGTTGATCGTTGATGTAGCTGCAGACCTTCCCCGCGCCGTTGCAGTCGGCATTGCCGCTGCAGCCGTGGGCGTAATACCCGCTGCGCGTGGAGATCATCTGCGGTTCACCCGGATACGACCCGAAGACGAAATCCCTTACCGGCGTCCCGGCGCCCATCAGCGCCGGCAGCATCGTTCGGCCGGCGATCAGCCGCGACACACACGTGCCTCCGCCTGCCGCCGCGCAATCCTGGTCGGTGTCGCACAAGCTGGGGTGGCTGACGTCCTGGCCGACGCAAGCCTTGATCGCGTATTGACCCGTGCCGTGATTGGGAGCACATCCAGCCGCGTCCAGAATCGTCGGCAGGACGTCGACCTGACTGGCCACGAACGCGTCGTCGCGGAAATGACCGCCCGGCGACGAACTGCCTAGGCCGATGCCAGGGCCCCACGCCAGCAATCCCACGCGCAGGCCGCCGTCGAATGTCGAGCCCTTCCCATCGCGCAGGTTCTCTTCGCCGTATGGCACGTTGGTCTGGCCCTGGTCGGAAGTGAACAAGACGAGGGTTCGCTGCGCCAAGTCGGTGATGCAAGCCGCTCCGGGAGCCGCGCCGCAATCGCTATTGGCGGCGCAAGCGAGTCCCGCCCTTTCCGGCGTCGAGTTTTGGTTGCAGACTCCGTGTTCCAGAGCGTCGAGGACCTTTGCGACCGCCGAGTCCACTTCCTCGAGCGAAGCCCAGAATTTCTCCGCGTAGCCGGGCTCGGCCGTCACGACCCCCGCGGTCGAATAGTGCGCCAGCGTGCGTATCGGAGCGGCCAACGGCGTGTGCACCGCGTGCAACGGGACCGCCAGAAAGAACGGTTCGTCGGCGTGACGGCCGATGAAGTTCGTTGTCCAGTCTCGATAGACGCGGGTGTCGTACACGCAGCCTTCGAGCCCCGAGTCGCGATAATTCGCGTCGGAGTTGCACGGGTAGTGAGTCTGGCCGCTAACCAGGTCGCGGCCGCCGTCTGCGAACCAGAAGTTCTGCGCTACCCCGCTGCCGCCGTCGATGAGCTTGTTCCGGAAATAGTAGCGCCCCTCGAGCGGCCCGCGGGTCGGCGACTTGGCCCGAGGCGTGCAGCAATCCGGGTTCATCGCCGCATCGTCAGGATGACACGCGGTCTGGTTGCCGGCGCCGAGGTACTGGCCCCACGCAACGCAGGTGTTGCCACGGCCGCATGCGGAATCCGAGGCGCACGGCGTGGGGTCGAGCTCGTAACAGAAGTTGTCGTCGCTGGTCAGAACGTCCAGGCCTTCGGCGCACGCGCAGCGTCCGGGGCCTCCCGGACAGGAGACGTCACACTGCGTGCTGGAAACGCAGCCGTGTACCGCCACGGCCAGCGCAGCGTTGTTGCAATAAAACCCCTGTCGATAGTTCGCCGGAGGATTCTGCGGCATCGCCGGCGGCCCGCACAGCAGCGGGCTGTCCTTGAAAGGAACCCTGCCCGCACCACGGAAGAATACCGCCTCCTCCTGGCCGCGTTGCCACGGAGTCTGGCTCGACCTCTCCTTGCTGCCCAGATGCCACTTGGCGAGCAGGCCGGTGGCGTAGCACGGAGTGTTCTCGTCGTTGTCCTTGCAGCCTGGCAGGTTCTTGAGCAGGTCTCCGACCGTGATTTCGGAAACTGGGAGCTTGCGCCCGTTCAGACTCACCCCGACTTGGCCGGGATAACGACCGGTAAACAACGACGCGCGCGTCGGCGCGCACTTGGCCGACGGAGTATAGAAGCGTCGAAACGCCAGCCCCTCTTCCGCCAGCTTGCGCAGACCGCCGTGGTTCGACAGCAGGTCGGTATGGGCGGGACAGTTGCCGATCGCGTCCGCACAGGGGTTGCCCGCCCGGTTACGCTCGATGTAACGGAAACTGTCGGCGTTGGTCGCCGATACGAGGGTTTGGTCTCCGTCCAGATCCACCGGCACCACCAGCGCTGACGGCAAGGTAGGATGCAGGAAGTTGGTTGCGAGCGGACACAGGCCGCCCGGACAGGTGCGCGAAGCGTAGAAGCGAGACATCGCCCGGTTGTATTCCGGCACACGCAGACCGGCTTCGGAGAGCACCGTGCTGGGGAAGCTCCGCGGCGGGTTGTTCTGGTCGGGCCATACAACCGGTGTGTTGAAGAACGGAAGGTTGGCAGCGCTGGAATCGTCGAGCTCGAACACGATCACGTTCTGGGGCCGGGGAACGTTGGAGCCCGGGCCGCAGAAGTCCAGGGCAGTTGCCGGAGCAATTCCAAGAAGCGGCATCGACAAAGCCAACACCGCCAAGCCCGTAACGTACCCGGCTGTTTTCGAAGACCTCATGATCCAACCTCCATTTTCTTGATCTTTCACCGCGCAACGGCGGTGGCCGTTCGGATCGGCGCGGGCCGGTCCGACTTCACGGCAGGTATGCCCCCACATGGATCGCTCGCGGGAACACAGCCCCGAATCATTGAAGATACCCGAGCGATCTCAGATTCTGCTTGTTTTGCTCGTCCATCGTCAGCGTCTGGACGTCGCCGCGGCTGAGTCGAGCCCGATACGTCTGCCAACCGTCGCCGAGGCGCGAGGCAAGCTCGCCCGCGGCTCCCGCGGTCGGATCGGCTGGGCCGAGGAGCGGTCGGTTCTCCTTCGGATCCGCGTTCGTATCGTAGCTTTCGAGCAGCCTATGCTTGAAATGCTGGATCACCTTGACGTCCGGCCTGCGCAGGGCTGCCTGCATGTTCTGGCTGTCGGACCGGTAGAGTTCGGAAAGCGTTGTGCGGCTGAGCTCTGGATCCCCTTTGAAAGCGATTCCAGACAGGTCCCCTCCCTCGACTCCGGCGGGGCGACTCAAACCCACCAGCGACAGGATGGTCGGAAAGATGTCGATGAGACTGGTCTCGGTCTCGACGACGCGACGCACCGGAGAGATCCCCGGGACGTACATCACCAGGGGGATGCGAACGACCTCATCGTAGAGGGTGCGATGATGTCCCTTATTGCCGTGCTCGAAGAATTCGTCTCCGTGGTCGGATGTCACCACGACCAACGTATTCTTGGCGAGGCCCATCTCCGCCAGTGTTGCCTTCAGCTTTGCCAGATGGTCGTCAACGAAACGGATCTCGCCGTCATAGAGCGCGACGACGTGGTCTAGGTCGGCTTTAGCCATGTGGCGGTTGACGGCCGGGTTGAAGTAGAAATTCTTTCCCGTGATAGATCCCGTGTAGCCGGGATCGAACTGGGTGTCGTAGGGCGGCGGCGGATTGTAGTCGTAGTGTACGTCCCAGTAGTGCAGGAAGAGGAAGAAACGGCCGGCGGCGTGTCTCCTCAGCCACTCCGTTGCTGCGGTCTGGACCAAGGGGGAGGTCACTTTCTCGGCGTGATCGTTGAAGTCCCTGTACGTGACCGTCTTGTCGTCGTACTCGTCGAACCCGCGCGCGAATCCATACCGGGAGTTCAGATAGGGACCCGAAACAATTCCTCCCGTATGATAGCCGCCGTCGTGCAGCGCCTCGGCCAGTGTAGCGACCTCGGGTGACAGTGTGCGGTCATCACCGACAACGCCATGGGAGAGCAGAGAACGGCCGGCCATCAGCGACATGTGGGCCGGAAGCGTCCAGGAAGTGGTGCTGCTCGTGTTGTGGAAACGCACCCCACCGCGCGCCCACGCGTCGATGGTCGGCGTCGTGGCCCGGTCGTAGCCGTAACTCGCCACGTGGTCGGCGCGCAAGCTGTCGATTGAGACGAGGATGACGTTGTAGCCGTTCGCGACCGACGACGGAGCTTGGAGCGGATCGCTGCCCGCGCGAGGCAGCGATGCGACGGCATGCGGAGCGGGACCAAGAAGGCCGACCGCAAGCAGAGTTGCCGCAGCGACGACAGAAGTAACAGCCGGGCGCCGCAACCCTACCCAGGAGAGGCCGGCACTGAGCGCAAGGAGCACCAGCGCGATCGCCGTACCTCCGGACAAGAAATCGCGCACGCAGTTCGCGAAACTTGCCCATGCACCGCCGCTCTCGGGAAGATGGACACGCGATGCGTAGATCGTCAGGTGAACGACGCATTCGAACAGCAAGAAGAAGGCGAGAAACCAGGCAGCTCTGCGCCTGAGCGGCCCGTTCGCATCGGCTCCGGTTATCGTCGCCAGAACCGACGCCAAGAGTACCGCGACGCTGCCGACCGCAAGATTCAATGTCGCGACCGGGGCGGCGAGCGCGAGTTTGGAGGCGAAGCCGGGGCCCAAGAATGTGTCCAGTGCCGGAGGAAGCTCTAGAAAGCGGCCCGCCAGGAAATAGAGTTTGGCAAACGCATCGTAGACCTCGAGCGAGAAGAACGCGTACGGTGCCACTACCATGTCCTCGTAGAGAACGGCGAAAGAAAGCGTCTCCACAAGGGTCTGGGCGAAGGCCAACACCAGTGCGGCTGACAGCGCCGCCCGAAAATGCCGGCCAAAGCCGGCGATGATCGTCACGCGAAATTGATCGGTCCTGCTTGTCATCGTGGTCCTGTCCGGGGCGCATCGCGTCGGGCGTCATAGTGGCGGCGAGATCCGCAGCGACGTGCGCCGTCTACCGGCACCGCCTGCTCGCGGTTCTCTGGGTTTCTCGCTCGCTGACTCAGTTGCCGGCGCGTACCGGACCGATCGCGAAAACGGTCCTGTCCGCACGTCACGCTCGCTGATGCGTTGCCACTGGGAACTCGCGTGACAACCGCCGTCGTCGGAACGCACCCAACGGGAGCAGCGGCTCGCCACTGACTGACGGCGCTTACGAGCGGGGACTCAACACGCTTGAACTGACCGAAAACGCCGATGTCGAGCGGGGCCGAACCCGTCCCCAGTGCCCGGCACGTTTCGACGCGCGAGACCAAGGCGACCAGCCCATAGTCCCCCACGGTGTCACCGAGAAACGCGGCCGATATCCGCGGTCGGGTCAGCGCCCTTCGGCGAGGTAAACAAAAAAGATGCGGAAATGTTGGAATACGCGTGGACAACAACCCGATGCCTCCGACCCCCTGGGGCTCATCTGAGCCGACTCGGGTGTAAGTCAGTAGGAGTCATCGGCTCTGTGCGTCGGGTATCTCTCCGAGCTGAGCGGTTGTGTCCTGCATTGCCGCACGATCGGCAGGCGGAGGACGAAGGCGAACTCCATCGCCAACCGTGACTTATCGCGAAGCCCGCGAGCATGTCAACTCTACAGAGTGGGCGTCACTGGGAAGCGCGGCCAGGGAGAGGAGCCCGGACAGTGTCGGCCCCCGTGCCCGCATCGCCAAGAGCCCTGCGCCGCAGCGGCGAGACTCGGTAGGGGTTTCCACTACCCGCCGGAACTCGATGGCGGATCGAGCGGCCGGTTGCCGGCTGCGTACTTCAGTACGCGAACCTTCTCCATCGTCACCAACCCTTCGGTGACCATCTCATCGAGAATCGCGGTCAGACGTTCGACGTGTGCGGCGGTATCGACGATCTCGATGACGATCGGCAGGTCCTCGGAAAGCCGCAGGAGGTGCGAGGTATGAAGCACGCTGCGCGCGCCGAAGCCGGCCACTCCGTGGAACACTGTGGCGCCCGCGAAGCCTTCCGTGCGAAGGCGCCTGAGCAGTGCGAACTGCAGCGGCTGGTGATGCCACTCATCCGATTCGCCGATGAAGATCCGAACCAGAACCTGTTCGCCAGTCAGAACGCGCATAGGAAGCTCCTATACTTCGGGAATCAATCGCTCCCGAGCAGCCACCCGGCTGCCGCGCAACCTGACATGCAGGCAGCGGGGCAGCCAGGTACGGTGGCCGCAACCTCAGCAGTCGTAGTACAGCTCGAACTCATGCGGATGCGGACGCAGGCGGATCGCATCGATCTCTTTCGAACGCTTGTGCTCGATCCAGTTTTCGATGAATTCCTCGCTGAATACGTCGCCCTTCAGCAGGAACGCGTGATCCTTCTCCAGGGCGTTCAGCGCGTCACCCAGGGAGCCTGGCACACTGGGGACATCCTTCAGCTCGGCCTTCGACAACGCGTAGATGTCCTTGTCCAACGGTGCGCCTGGATCGAGTTTGCGCTCGATGCCGTCGATGCCGGCCATCATCATTGCCGTGAACGCGAGGTAGCCGCTCGCGGTCGGATCGGGAAAACGAACCTCGATGCGCTTGGACTTCGGCGAGGGCGAGTACGTCGGGATGCGCACCGAAGCGGAGCGGTTGCGGCTCGAGTACGCCAGGTTCACCGGCGCCTCGAAGCCCGGCACCAGGCGGTGGTACGAGTTCATCGTCGGATTCGTGATCGCGCAAATGGCCGGCGCGTGGTGCAGGATGCCGGCAATGTAGTGCAGCGCCAACTGTGACATACCGCCGTACTTGTCACCGGCAAACAGCGGGTTGCCGTCCTTCCACACGGACTGATGGCAGTGCATCCCCGAGCCGTTGTCGCCGAAGAGCGGCTTCGGCATGAAGGTCGCGGTGCGGCCATGCCGGCGCGCGACGTTCTTCACGATGTACTTGTACCACATGAGGTTGTCTGCCATGTCGACGAGTGACGCGAAGCGCATCGCGATCTCGGACTGGCCGGCGGTGGCGACCTCATGGTGCTGGCGCTCGATGCGGATGCCGACGCTCTCCATGACCTGGCACATCTCGGTGCGGATGTCCTGAAGCTGATCGGTCGGTGGGCAAGGAATGTAGCCTTCCTTCGATCGGACCTTGTAGGCGAGATTCTGGCCGCCGTCGTCGTCCGTGTTCCAGACGGCTTCGCACGAGTCGACTTCGTAGAAGGCCATGTTCTGCCGCGTCACGAAGCGTGCAGAGTCGAAGATGAAGAACTCAGGTTCGGGGCCGAAGTAGGCAGTGTCGGCGATTCCCGTCGAGCGGAGGAACTCGACACCGCGCCGCGCGATGTTGCGTGGGTCGCGATCGTAACGCTCACGCGTGAGTGGGTCTTCGATGTCGCAGATCAGCGAGAGCGTCGGGCGCTCCATGAACGGATCCATGCGGGCCGTGGTCGCGTCCGGGATCACGAGCATGTCCGAGGCGTTGATGGCCTTCCATCCGCGGATCGAAGAGCCATCGAAGCCGAGACCTTCCTCGAAGATCGCCTCCTCGTACTCGCTCACGGGCGTCGTGAAGTGCTGCCACGTGCCGAGCATGTCGCAGAACTTGAAGTCCACCATCTCGACCTTGTTCTCTTTGGCAAACTTCATTGCTTCCTTCGCTGTCATTGTCTCGAATCCTCCTGGGTGCGAGTGGAAATCTACCCGGGAAACGCGCCTCGCCCGCGCGCCGTCTCGGACTCGCGCCACGCAGCGTCCCTCGTCGCGCGAGAGAGACTGGAGCACGTGAAATCGTCAAAGGAACCCTTGCGGGCTGACCATCTGCCCGGCTTGTGCCCATTCGTCGATTGGTCTCGCGCAAGAACAAAAAACCCCTACCCGCCTGCCTCCGAACACGGAGGTAGACCAGTAGGGGTCATCAGCCTCTTCGCAGAGGCGGTTTACCCGCAAGGCGGGACGGCAGACACCATTGCCGAGGGGGGTCCCTATAGCGAAACCATTCACCTGATCAAGCGTGCTGCCGTTTCTAGCCCGAAGTTCCCCCCACCGTCCGAGCACAAGTAGCTGAGCTTGCTCGAGTTCCGCTGCGGAGTGGGTGCGTTCGACTGGAAACGGTAGGTGATCAGGGAGCGAGCTTGACGTGTAGGAGATCGAGCGCGCGCTGTTGAAGGTCGGTGTGTCGATGGCAGTGGGCTTACAGGTGTTGCGGACGATCGAGGAGAGGTCGGCAAGTAGCGTTCTGAAGCTGTGCACGCGCATCCCGTCGTCGGTTCGCTTGGAATGCACCTTGGCCATTGCGTGCGGGGAACGCTCAGCAGGGGCGACTACGGATTGGCGCTGCCTCTTGGCAGCGCCGCGATCGTCGTCGAACAGGATCGGTGCCAGATCGCGACGCATGTGTCACTCGACGTAGTCGGCGAGCATGCACAGGAAAATGTCGCGACGCACGCGATCGCTGAGGTGATTGTGAATCGGCCGAACCTTCGAGTCGACAGTCTTCATCGTGCGGAAGGCCCTTTCGACGGTGGCGAGCGACTTGTATGCTTCGACGCTTTGCTGGGCGGAAAGCGTATCTTCGGAAACGCCGGTGCGGCTGACGTAGATGTCGTCGAGATGAGCTTCTGCGGCGATCTTCTGCTCGTTGCGTCTGTAGGTAGAGGAGCTGTCCGTGATCTCGGACTCGAAGCGCTTGGCCATCTTGTACTTGTTGGCATCGCGCCCGACACGCTTGGCGATCTCTACCTCGCCGACCAGCGGCCGAAGCTTGCGCTTCGTGGCGGCAACAATCTTGTCGAGCAGCTTCTCGATGGCCGCCAATAGCTCGTTGCGCTTTCGTCGCCGTTGTTCGGCCAGCAGGGGGGTTACGGCAGGCAACGAGCCGTTCGTCGGGGAATGCCGGGGCGTGGATCTCGGCAAGATCGCGTTCGTCGAAGAACGAGAGCTGAAGGCTGCCGGCGCCCACCAGCTTGCGGAGCTTGTCGACTCGAGCGGCCCCTGTGGCCGGATCGCCGGTGTTTCCCTCGAATACCTCGACGGCCACCGGGCGTCCGTCACGGTCGCACATCAGGCCGAAGTTGATCTGCGGCGTGCCACTCTTGCCATCGCGCGAGTGGCCAAGAGCGGCCAGAGCACAGGTATGCCCCTCGTACCAGGCGGAGCTCAGGTCGTAGAGAACCAGAGTACCGTTTTGCAGCTGGCGCTTCGCCAGAGCCTCTTCGATCTTCTGTTGCCGGGGCGGCAACCAGTCCATCGCTGCGTAAACGTCGTCTTCGTCGATTGCTTAGAGGTCGAGCATCCCTCCGAGCGAGGACCTCAGCGTGTCTTGGCGCAGTCCGCGAACGGTGGCCAGCTTGGAGCGTGGGTCCAGGATACGGGCGACGATAAGCGCCTCGATGATGTCGCGTATGCGGCTTCGGGAACGATCGAGCATGCGATGCAGGTCCAGGACGACGGCGGCGACGTGCCCGTGGGCGCCGCTTCGCGTGATCTCGAAAGCATCCACGGGGTTGCCGCCAGCGGGCATCCCCTTGAGCACGGCACCAAAACATCCCACCTATTCCAGGCTAGTGGCTGTGCATACATGTGAACACAATACCGACCGTGTGTAGCCGGAACCGGGACAACTTCCGAGAGTTACGACCGAAAACCTGTTTTCAGACCGGGAACTTCGACCTAACTCTCGAGCACCACCGATGCCAACGCGACCGGGTCTACGTGTGTCAGGCTGACGTGAATCACGCGTACACCCAGTTCGCTGCAACGCGTTGCCACGCGGCCGTGAACGGCGATCGACGGAGCTCCGGAATCGGCGCGTACCACTTCGATGTCGCGCCACGCCATCGAGATGCCCTCGGCGCCGAGCGCCTTCATCACCGCCTCCTTGGCGGCGAAGCGCGCCGCGTAGCTCTCGGCGGGATCGCGGCGCGCGTCGCAGACGCGGCGCTCGGCCTCGGTGAAAACGCGTACACGAAAGCGCTCGCCGCGCGGCGTCGCGGCAGTGGCGCGGCGCATCCGCTCGATGCTCACCGCGTCGATTCCGACTCCGATCACGGCCATGATCGCACCTGCGCCACACAGACGTGCGGACATCGCGCACACGAAGCGACTCGTCGCAGTTCCGCTCGCGTCGTCATCAGCAGGCTCCGCAGTTGTGGCAGGTGGCAACGTCGCACGGTCCGGTCTCGCGCTCTGCCAAAGCGCGGCGGCGCTCCATCCACAGGTAACTCTTGTCGATGCGGTGGTCGATGAAGTCCCAGGGAAACAACGCGTCGTGCTCGTACTCGCGGTGAACGAAGCGGTCGGGGCTGGGCGCGACGCTCGGGTCGCGGCGCATCCGGCCGAGCCGTTGCCACCAGCCTTCGTCACTGCGCGCGAGTTGCTCGACGATGTCGGCTACGCGGCGGTCGCCGCGGCTCAGCAGCGTCTGCAGGTAGGCTTCGCGCGGCGAATCGGCGTCGAGGTCGACGTTGGCCAACGGTCCGAGCTTACGCCGCAGGTAGGCGATCCTGCCCTGGATGTCGCCGACCTCGGCCATCGGATCCCACTGGAATGGCGTCCACGGCTTGGGCACGAAGGGGTTGAGCGAAACCGTGATGCGGCCGACGCGGCCGCGCTTCCTGCCGTGCCCCATCATGCCTTCGCGAATCTTCAACGAAAGGTCGGCGATGGCGTCGAGGTCGGTGCGGGTCTCGGTCGGTAGCGCGCACATGAAGTAGAGTTTGAGCGACTCGACTCCGTCTCCGACCATCAGGTCGGCGGCACGCAGGATCTCGAACTCGCAGAGGTTCTTGTTGATCACGCGGCGCATGCGCTCGGACCCGGCCTCGGGCGCCACTGTCACTGACCTGTTGCCGCCACGCGCCACCACTGCGGCCAGACGCGGGCTGACTTGGTCGGCTTTCAACGACGAAGGAGACGCGCGACCTCCGGCCGACGCGATCTTCTCGCAGGTCGACGCGACGCCCGGATGGCTGGCCATTTCGGCACCGACCAACCCCACCGTCGCGGCCGAAGAAAGCGGCAGCCCTTGCAGCGCCTGAGCGGTGAGCGACTCGGCGCTGCGGTGGCGCACCGGCCGGTACATGAAACCCGCCGCACAGAAACGGCAGCCCCACTCGCAGCCGCGGCTGGCCTCGACCAGGAAGTATTCGCCGAACACCGCAGCGGGCGCGACCACCGACGTGGAGGCCGGGAAACGATCGAGGTCGGCGACGTAACGGCGCAGCACCCGGCCGGCGACACCCGGCGCGGCGACGAAGCCGACGAGGTCGCCGCGAGCGCCGCCGTCGGAGTAGACCGGTTGGTACTGGTCGGGCCGGTAAGTGCCGGCGACACTCGACATTTCCTCGAGCACGCGCTCGCGGCCGATGCCGCTCCAGCGCTCGGCTCCGGCAAACGCCTCGCGGATCATCTCCTCACCTTCACCGATCAGGAACAGATCGAAGAACGGAGCCACCGGTTCAGGGTTGAGAAACGTGGCCGGACCACCCGCGATCAGCAGCGGCCAGTTCCACTCGCCGCGCGCGCAGGCAGCGTTGCCCACGGTCGCACGCCGGCCGTTGCCGGCGTGCGTCGCAATGCCGCTGCTGACGCTCTCATGCTGTGCCGCAGCTGCGGCGCCGCCACGACGCGCGAGTCCGCGCGCCGGAATACCGGCAGCGTCGAGCATGCGCACGATGTTGGGATAGTCGCTCTCGAACGACAGCGAGAACGCCAGCACGTCGAAGTCGGCAGGCGAGCGTCCGTTCTCGAAGCTGCGACAACGCGCGCCGTCCTCGGGAAGAAAGAGCCGCTCGCAGACGACACCCGGAGTGGTGGCGAGCAGGCGGAACACCGTCTGGAAACCCAGGTTGCCCATCCCCACTTCATAGGTGTTCGGATAGGCCAGGCACACCGACACCGGCCCGCTGGTGTTGGGTTCGAAGAGCAGTGTCTCGGCGTCGCGTTGCAAAGCGCGCGGACTATAGGCGCGGGAGCGCCGGATGCCAATGTCGCTGCCCGGCCGGCAACGCGCGGACTCACGGCGCCGACGTCGAAGCCGGCGCGCCGACGCGCGCGCATTCTGCGTCAGCCCAGCCGCGACAACGCGAGTTCTTCGATACGCCGCCGCAGCGCCGCGACAAACTCGGGAGTGGTGCCGCAACAACCGCCGACCAGACTTGCCCCGGCCGCGACCAACCCCGGCAAGTACGCCGCAAAGTCATCGGCGCTGGTGCCGTAGAAGACTTCACCGTCGCGCATCTGCGGCAAACCCGCGTTCGGCTTGATCCAGATCGGCAGATCGGTCGCCGATGCATAGGCCCGGCAGATCGCCGCGGCGCTCTCGACACCGATGCCGCAGTTGGCGCCGACTGCGTGCGCGCCTGAGCGAGTCAACTGCGCGGCTGCCTGCTCGGGAGTAGTGCCCATCATCGTGCGGTCGTGGTTCTTTCCCGAGTCGAACACCATGCTGACCACCACCGGCAGCCCGGTCGTCAGTGCCTCTTCGAGCGCGATGCGCGCTTCCGCAAGATCGCTCATCGTCTCGATTATCAGCGCGTCCGCACCGGCTTCGGCCAACGCACCGGCCTGCTCGGCGAACGCCGCGCGCAGCGCGCGCTCGTCGACGTCGCCGCTCATCAGCAGCTTGCCGCTCGGTCCGATCGATGCGAACACCAGCGCGCGTCCGCCCGAGGCGCGCCGCGAAATCTCGACGGCCGCGTGGTTGATCGCCACGACGCGCTCGCGGTCGGGATCTTTCTCCATCGCGATTCGATTGGCGCGAAAGCTGTTGGTCAGAATGACGCGACTGCCGGCATCGACGTAGGCGCGCGCCACCTCCTCCACCAGTTCGGGACGCGACAGATTCCAGCCGTCGGCCACGCGCCCGGCGGGCAGGCCGCGTCGTTGCAGTTCGGTGCCCCAAGCGCCATCGGTCAGGACCGGGCCCTGCGCGACGAGTTCTCTCAACATCAACGCCGTACTCATCCTTGCCTCCGCGGATCTGCTACCGTGTGCAATCTGTTCGAACCCGGCAAGGATTCAAAACGATCGTGGAGCCACGGCGGCGGCGCGAAAAGATGGTTGGCGCGTCGCCTTCAACGGCCAGCGGCGTTGTCTGTGGCATCGACACGTCGTAACGTTGGGACCCCCAAGCAGGATCGGCGTCTCGACTGAAGCGACGGCCAGGACGACAAACTCGGGGGCACGCGGCTTACGGAGACTTCGATGACCGGCAAAGAAAGAATCCTCACGGCACTGGCGCTGAAGCAGCCCGACCGGGTGCCGCTGTACATCCACGGGATAAACGAAGCGCCGATCATCGGCATCGGCCGCCATCTCACCGACGGGCTGCCCGAGCCCAAGCAATTCCACGAGATGGACGCCGGCGAGAAGATGAAGCTGCTCGACACTCTGTTCCTGCTCCACGAAGCGTTCGGCGTCGACGGCTTCACTTCGTTCGAGATTGGTCACGAAATCGAGGTCGATGCCGGACACGTAAAGGACGATTGGGGAATCATCTACGCCCGCAGCCATCACGGCCTGCCGGTTGCCAAGGGCCATCCGGTAAAGACCGCCGCCGACCTCGACGGCTTTACGCCGCCCGAGCCCAGCCGCTCGCACTTGTTGCTGCTCGACATGGGCAGAGAACGCTTCGCCGGCGAGAAGGCCCTGTTCTGGCTGATGCGCGGAACCTTCGTGCGCAGCTGGCGCCTGATCGGCATGGAAAACTACATGATCAACCTGCGCGCCGACCCGGCCTTCCTGCACCGCGTGGCGCGGATGGTGCAGGGCTACAACCTCGCGCAGCTCGAGATGCTGGCGCAAGCCGGTCTCGACGTGCTGGTGGTCGAAGACGACATTGCCGGTACCGCTCACCCGTTGATCGCGCCCAAGCACTTCGCCGAGTTCGTCGAACCCTACAATCGCACTCTCGTCGAACGCGCCCACCAACTCGGCTTGAAAGTCGTGCGTCACAGCGACGGTAACCTGTGGTCGCTGCTCGACACGCTGCTGGCCTCCGGCTACGACGGCCTCAACCCTCTCGAACCGCAGGCCGACATGGGGCTGAAGAAGGTCAAGGCCCACTGTGGAGACCGGATCTGCCTGCTCGGCAACATCGACTGCCAGAGCCTGCTGCCCGACGGCACTCCCGAGCAGGTGGAAGAAGCCGTCCGCCAGGCGATCGCCGACGCGGCCGGCGGCGGCGGCTACATACTTTGCGATTCGAATTCGCTGCACCCGGGCGTCAACCCTGAAAACTGCATTGCGATGTTCGAAGCGACCAAGAAGTACGGACTCTACCCGTCAGCCTGAGCAGCCGTTAGCAGCCTGTTGAAAATGGCCCACGAACGCGGAGCTGGCGACGCGTGAGGATCACGCCTGTCTAGTCGAGCTCGCCCCTCGCCAACTCGGGGCTCGTGCGCGCGAAACCACTCGCTACGCCGTACGGGAGTACGCCTCCGCTCGCGGAATTTCGCGCGCGCCTTGCATCTGGACCATTTTGAACAGGCTGATGGACGGTTTTTCAGCAGACTGTTAGCCCCGGACTATGGCGGATCGACCAGCGACAGCAGATCACGCGCGAACTCGCCGGCTCTGGAATCCCCGAGCATCGTGCGCGCAGCAGCCGCGTAGGGCTGCACGAAAGGTGCGTAGTCGGCGGCCTCGAAATCGCCGGCCCAACGCAGGCGCCCCGCTTCGAACTGCTCGGCGAGGTACTCCATGTCGTTCAGCGCCTCGTGTCTCACGCGAGCGTCGGCGCTGCGGTAGCCGGCGATCAGCCAGCCGGCTGCACGGATGTCGCCGCCGTCGCGCAGTGCGCGCAGCAACAACACCGCGCTGCGCGTATCGGCGGGTAACTCGGCCGTAGCCGCCTCGCCCACCGTCAGCGCCGCCATCCATCGACGCGCGGCCTGACGCCGACGCGCCAGCTGCGGCTCGATCGCGTCGGCCTGCGTCCCGCTTGGCTGAAAGACGACCACGCCGAGGCCACCGGCAACTTCCTCCAGCGCCATCACGTCGAAACGGCCGAGACGCGCGACCAGCCGGTAGCGGCTGGTCACGAACTCCCGAGTTTGCGCAAAGTACGCCGGCGCGCCGGTGAAGAACGTCCACCCGTCGTTGAGCGTCACCAGATAGCGCGGCGGATCAGCGCGCAGGCCGGCGAGCATCTCGGCCTCGGCGCCGTGATCGGGACGGCCCGGAAACCAGTAGTCGTGGTGCAGCGGGCTGGTGCGATCGGCAGCGAACAGAACTCCACTGGTTGCAGGGAACGCCCACACCGTCTCGTCGGCGGCGGTGTGGTTGCGCACGAACGCGGCGGTGCGCTCGAACGCCTCCAAGTCGTCCTCGGCACCGGCTTCGACGCATACCGGTAACAGCGGTGATCGCGACGCTGTAGCAGCGTCGCCGTTCACGAACACTTGCAGCGGACCCGGCAGAGTCAGACTCAGTTTGGCGGCGATCACGACAGTGCTCGCGACCAGCAACGCGCCGCGCACCACGCGCCGGCCGTCAGCCGGCCAACTTCCTTGCTCCCACCACCCGAGCACGCGGTCGAGCAGCACCACGCCGACCAGCAGCGACAGCGGCGCCGCGGTGATCTGGTGCATGAAGTCGCTGCGCGGGTAGAGTTGCAGATACATCGCGACGGCGCTCGCAACGACCACCGCCCACACGCGGCCTAGTCGCGACCCGCGTCCTTCGAGCGCAGCGCCGCACTGCAACCCGCGCTGGCCTGATTCCGAGCCGTATCGGATTGCCCGTTCGCCAAGTTCCCCACCCTGTTGCGATCCGCGTCCTTCGAGCGCAGCGCCGCACTGCAACCCGCGCTGGCCTGATTCCGAGCCGTATCGGATTGCCCGTTCGCCAAGTTCCCCGCCCTGTTGCGATCCGCGCGCTTCGGCAACGCCGCTGCGCCGCTGGCCGCGAGCAGCAAGCGCCCGGCGCACCAGCAGTGCGAGTCCGCCGAGATTGGCCATCGGCGTCAGCCAGAACAGCGCGTTCTCGGCCTGGAACAGCAGCGACGCGCGCATCCCCTCGGGCATCACCGCGTAACGCGCAACCACCCCTGCAACCACGCAGGTGGCGGCAACCGCAACAGCAAGCGCAAGCATCGGCGCTACGACCCGTCGGCGCACGAGGTGGCCGGCGCCGGCCACGCCGATCGCGGCGACGACCATCAGCGCCGCGTAGGGTTCGAGTGCCGGGTGCGCCTCGTAGTACAACGTCGCGTAGTCGGCGCCGATCAGCAGTACCTCGCGCAGGAACGTTTCGGTTCCGAGCAGCGAGCGGAAGTGCAGCATCCAGGCCGCGGTCGGAACCAAGAAGGCGCCGGCCAGCACCGACAGCGCAACCACGGTGCGGGTAGCGGAGCGGCGCGAGAGCGCATTCGAAAGCGCTCCGGCGTAGCACACCGCCAGCGCCAGCGCGGGCAGCACATGTACCGCCGCATCGGTGCCGATCACGCGCCAGTCGAGCGTGAACCAGACGCCGAGCGCCATGAACGCCGCAGCGGCAACCGCCGCGACGTGGTCGAGCAGACTCGCGCGTCGCGCCAGCGCACACACCACCCAGGTTGCGCTCGCGAGCGCGAACGCCCCGCTGTTGGGCCTCACGGCGAGTAGAGCGGCAACCGCAAGGCCCACCACCACCAGCATCGCGGTCTGATCGGTGCGTTCCCAGCGCAGCAGCGCCAGCACCACGATCATCCACAAGAGCGTCGCGGGCCAGGTCGGATACGGAATGTTGAAGGCGGCAAAGTCGCCCGGATAGGCTGGTACCAACACCAGCCACAGCGCCGGCGCCAGCGCCGCCATCCACGGCCCGACCACGCGGCGACCGACCACGTACAGTGCGGTGGCGCTGAGCGCGTTGAGCAGTACCAGCACCGTCCGCATCGCCAGCAGCGAGCGGCCGAGCAGCGAGAACACCGCGGCGCCACCGTAGAAGAACGCCGGCGTGTAGCCGGTGTGGAAGTCCACGTACGGCACCTGACCGCGAAACACGCGGTCGATCTGCATCAGCAGCGTACCTTCGTCTTCGACCTGAAAACCGTAGCCGCGCAGCAGCCACAGATAGGCGAGCGACCCCACGAAGAACAGCAGCGTCGCGGCGACGGCCGCGCGGGGCGAGGTCGAGTTCGCGGTCATCGCGCGCCGACAATAGGCATTCGAGCGCGGCAAGGGAAGGAAGCCGTGCAGACGACGAAGGGCACGGCCGCTACTGCAGCCGCGCCCTTCGTCAGGACTGACCGAAACTATCCGGCCGTTACCTCACCTCGCCGGTGGACGCTGCCCGCGCTGGCGCCAGCGCCGCAGGTAGGCCGGCACGCGCTGGTCGTCTTCTTCGGTGAGCGCGGCGAATTCGAGTTCTTCCTGTGGCTCGGAGGGACCGAGTTCCGGTTCGTGGCGCGGCGCAGCCGCTTCGACGGCCGACTCGCCGGTCGTATACTGGTCGTCGATCGAGTCGCCCATCAGCGGCGCGGAGCCACGCGCGCCGGCGCCGCGGAAGTAGGCCGGACGCGGCTGCGCGCCGGACTGGGACTGGAGTTGGGGCTGGCGTTGCGACTCGGGCGCCGTCATCGTCGCGCCGAGCAGATCGCCACGGTGACCGGGTTGCAGGCGATCGATCAAACGGTCGCCGAAACCGGTGGCGATCACGGTGACGCGCACTTCGTCTTCGAGGTGGGTGTCGTGGACCAAGCCGACGATGATGTTGGCTTCTTCGTGGGCCTGGGTCTGAATCAGGTCTACGGCTTCGTTCAATTCCTGGATGCCGAAGTCCTCGCTGGCGGTGATGTTGACCAGCACGCCGCGCGCGCCGTGGATCGAAATGTCCTCGAGCAGCGGGCTCGAGATCGCGTTGGTGGCGGCGTCGATCGCACGGCTGTCGCCGTAGCCGATACCGTGCCCCATCATTGCCATGCCCATCTCCGACATGATGGTGCGCACGTCGGCGAAATCTACGTTGATGGTGCCGGGCTCGGTGATGATCTGCGAGATCCCGCGCACCGCGTGCAGCAACACGTCGTCGGCCTTCTTGAATGCCTCCAGCGCAGTGGTACTGCGGCTGGCGATCTCGATCAGGCGCTGGTTGGGAATCACGATCAGCGTGTCGCAGGCAGCGCGCAGTTCGCGAATGCCTTCTTCGGACTGTCGCAACCGGCGGCGGCCCTCGAAGGCGAAAGGCTTGGTCACCACGCCGACGGTCAGGGCACCCAAGTCCTTGGCGATGCGAGCGATGACCGGGGCGGCGCCGGTGCCGGTACCGCCGCCCATGCCGGCGGTGACGAACACCATGTCGGCAGCGCCGAGTTCTTCGCGCAGTATGTCTTCCTGCTCGAGCGCGGCCTTGCGGCCGACCTCGGGGTTGGCGCCGGCGCCGAGCCCCTTGGTGAGCGAGCAACCGAGCTGGATCTTGACCGGGGCCATGCTGGTCCCTAGCGCCTGCGAATCGGTGTTGGCGGCCACGAAGTCGACGCCGCAGAGTTCGGCCCGAATCATCGTCGTCACGGCGTTGCCGCCGCCGCCACCGACCCCGACCACTACGATACGGGCGTTGTTCAAATTCTCATCGACCAGCTCGATCATCACCACTCCTCCTCAAGGATACTCCCGTCCGCGCAAAGCGATCTCGGTCGGCGACGCGGGAGCAGGTCACAGTAAAAGGTACTCTTCGATGCAGTTGAATTCGATCCGATGGAAGCGCGTGCGTGTGCACAGCCGCGCGCACGGCGCGTCGGCCGAGCGCCAAACGGCGCCATTTCGAGCGAGCGCGCTGCGCTAAGCTGGGTCAGCGGCCGCTGCTTCGACAACACCCGCATCAGAACATCTCCTTGAAACGGCGCCTGACCCAGCTCGGAACCAGACGCACGCCAATGCCGCCGGTCCACTTGCGGTGCGTGGCCACATCCTTCTCGGGCAAGCCCAGAACCAGGCCGAGAGCGCTGGCCCAGGAAGGATCGTCGATCTCGTCGCTGAGTCCTTCGATGCCGGTGGGCTCACCGAGACGAACCGGCATCTGCAATACGCGGGCGGCCAGACCGACGATGCCCGGAGTCATCGAAGTGCCGCCGGTCAGCACCACGCCGTTGGGGAGCAGTTGGCCGAAGCCCGAACGGATGATCGATTCGAGCACGGTCTCGAACATCTCTTCGAGGCGCGGCTCCATGATCTCGGCGAGCAGCCGGCGGCTGACCACGCGAGGGGTGCGTCCGCCCACGCCGGCAACTTCCACCGTCAGTTCTTCGTCGACGAGATCGGGAGCGGCGCAGCCGTAGCGTTTCTTGAGCCCCTCGGCTTCGCCGAGCGTGGTCTCGAGAACCTGGGCAACGTCGCGGGTAACGTCGATGCCGCCGACCGCGAACACCGCCGAGTGCACTACCGAGCCGGCGTGAAAGACCGCGAGGTCGATGGTGCCGGCGCCGATGTCCATGACCGCCACGCCCAGGTCTTTCTCTTCGGGCTCGAGCACGGCCTCGGCCGAAGCCAACGAAGAAGCGATCACACCCGAGACCGACAGACCGGCCTTGTTGCAGCTCTTGACCAGGTTGCGCAGCGCCGACTCGCCGGCCGAGACCACGTGCAGGTGGGCCTCCAGCCGCACGCCGCTCATACCGACGGGGTTGTTGATGCCGTTCTGGCCGTCGACGACGAACTCGCGGCACAGCAGGTGGAGGATGCGCTGGTCGGCCGGAAGCGGCACTGCCTGGGCAGCCGCGATCACACGGCGCGAAGCGCGCTGCGAGACTTCTCCGTTCTCGATCGCGACCACCCCGTGGCTATTGGTACCGCAGACGTGGTCGCCGGAAATCGAAACGGTAACGTGGTAGATCTGAGAGCCGGCCATCATTTCGGCTTCGGTCAGCGCGGCCAGCACGGCCTCGGTGGTGCGATCGACGTCGCTGACGCGTCCGGCTCGCAGGCCGCGCGAGGCGCTGCTGCCGACGCCGAGAATTTCGACTCCGCGCGAGGTGTGCTCGGCCACCAGCAGCGCGACCTTTTGGGTACCTACGTCGAGACCGGCGATGAGCTGTCGCTTCTTAGCCATTGCGGCGCTTGGCCTCCCCAGAAGGCCGCGTGGCGGCCGGATCCGCCACCGGTGCCGGTGACGATGGCGCGGGCACTGCCGCCGACGGCGGATTCGCGGCAATGGCACGGTCGTTTGCACGATCGAGCCGCGCGGTCACGAGAGCCGGGAACTTGTCGTCGGTGCCGCGCACCACTACGCGGTCGTTGTAGTCGGCATCGATGGAGCGCAGTTCGTCGACTACCGGCGCGAGTTCGCGAAGTGCGACAGCGAGACGCTCGAAAGCCGCCGAACTTCT
>Ga0172375_10001413_pt1 | contig 38671 bp, 30 predicted proteins | sample LakKiv1m_FD_114537 | JGI IMG/M metagenome (GOLD analysis project Ga0172375, IMG submission 114537) | Freshwater microbial communities from Kabuno Bay, South-Kivu, Congo - kab_092012_11.1m | ecosystem: Environmental > Aquatic > Freshwater > Lake | place: Democratic Republic of the Congo... | reverse complement strand
GATGGCAAAGCGCAGGCCTTCTTCCATGGCGATGGGGGCAATCAGCTTGACAGTGATTGACACGTTGTCGCCCGGCATGACCATTTCTTTGCCTTCGGGCAGTGCAATGGCACCAGTCACGTCGGTGGTACGGAAGTAGAACTGCGGACGGTAGTTGCTGAAGAACGGTGTGTGACGGCCACCTTCGTCTTTGCTCAAAACATAGATTTCGCCGACAAACTGGGTGTGCGGCTTGATTGAGCCGGGTTTGCACAGCACTTGACCGCGTTGCACGTCTTCGCGCTTGGTGCCGCGCAGCAAGATGCCCACGTTGTCGCCCGCCTGCCCTTGGTCAAGCAGTTTGCGGAACATTTCAACGCCGGTGCAGATGGTTTTCTGGGTGTCGTGGATGCCGACGATTTCGATTTCTTCGCCGACTTTGATGACACCACGTTCGACCCGCCCGGTGACAACGGTGCCACGGCCAGAGATCGAGAACACGTCTTCAACGGGCATCACGAACGGGCCGTCGATAGCGCGCACGGGGGTCGGGATGTAGCTGTCCAGCGCATCGGCGAGTTTGAGGATCGAGCCTTCACCCAGTTCTCCCTTGTCACCTTCCATGGCGAGCTTGGCACTGCCGTGGATGATCGGCGTTTTGTCGCCGGGAAAGTCGTATTTGTCCAGGAGTTCGCGCACTTCCATTTCAACCAGTTCGAGCAGTTCGGCGTCATCGACCATGTCGCACTTGTTCATGTAAACGATGATGTAGGGCACACCGACCTGGCGCGCCAGCAGGATGTGTTCACGCGTTTGCGGCATCGGGCCGTCAGCGGCCGAAACCACCAAAATGGCACCGTCCATCTGGGCCGCACCGGTGATCATGTTCTTGACGTAGTCGGCGTGACCGGGACAGTCAACGTGAGCGTAGTGCCGGTTGGTCGTTTCGTATTCAACGTGCGCGGTGTTGATGGTGATGCCGCGCGCTTTTTCTTCTGGCGCTGCATCAATCTGGTCGTAAGCCTTGGCAGTGCCGCCAAATTTGGCCGCCATGACGCTGGTGATCGCAGCGGTCAGCGTGGTCTTGCCGTGGTCAACGTGACCAATCGTGCCCACGTTCACGTGGGGCTTGCTACGGGTGAATTTTTCTTTTGCCATTTTGCGTATCTTTCAAAGAGCTGTGCCCGTGGGTTGGTTTAATGTCTGCATTCCGTCACGCGTTCCCCAACCACGGGCAGTCGGGGGTGCGGAATCGCAGACAGTTTTAATCAGATGGGGTCAGAGCACATCGCTGCGCGAGTGATCCGGAGCCCAAATTCATTTAATCAGATGGGGTCAGAGCACATCGCTGCGCGAGTGATCCGGAGCCCAAATTCATTTAATCAGATGGGGTCAGAGCACATCGCTGCGCGAGTGATCTGACCCCAGGTCTCAGGTTATTACTTTGCCCTTGCCGCCATGATGGCTTCGGCAACGTTACGCGGTGCTTCGGCGTAGTGCTTGAACTCCATGGTGTAGGTGGCACGGCCTTGCGACATCGAACGCAGCGTCGTCGAGTAGCCAAACATTTCGGACAACGGCACCTCAGCACGAATCGCCTTGCCGCCACCGGCCATGTCGTCCATGCCTTGCACCATGCCACGGCGGCTGGACAAGTCACCCATCACGTTGCCAGCGTAGTCTTCAGGGGTTTCCACCTCCACGGCCATCATGGGTTCAAGAATGACCGGGTTGGCCTTGCGGCAGGCATCCTTGAAACCAAAAATCGCGGCCATCTTGAACGCGTTTTCGTTCGAGTCCACGTCGTGGTAGGACCCAAAGGTCAGCGCCACCTTGACGTCCACCACCGGGTATCCCGCCAGCACGCCAGAGTTGAGGGCTTCTTCCACGCCTTTTTGCACCGCAGGAATAAATTCGCGCGGAACCACGCCGCCCTTGATTTCGTCCAGAAACTGGAAGCCCTTGCCCGCTTCGTTAGGCTCCACACGGAACACCACGTGACCGTACTGACCCTTGCCGCCGGACTGGCGCACAAACTTGCCTTCCACGTCCGACACCGACTTGCGAATGGTTTCGCGGTAGGCCACTTGCGGCTTGCCCACGTTGGCTTCCACACCAAACTCACGCTTCATGCGATCCACAATGATTTCGAGGTGCAATTCACCCATACCACCAATCAGGGTCTGACCAGATTCTTCGTCGGTCTTGACACGGAAAGACGGGTCTTCTTGCGCCAAGCGCTGCAGTGCGATACCCATCTTTTCCTGGTCAACCTTGGTCTTGGGCTCATCCGCCTGGGTAATCACCGGCTCGGGGAACACCATACGTTCCAGCGTGATGACGGCGTTGGGGTCGCACAAGGTCTCCCCCGTGGTCACATCCTTCAGGCCAATACAAGCGGCAATATCACCCGCCACAATTTCGCTCACTTCTTCGCGCTTGTTGGCGTGCATTTGCACAATCCGGCCAATACGCTCTTTTTTGCCGCGCACCGGGTTATAGACCGTGTCACCCTTGGTGAGCACGCCAGAATAAACGCGCACAAAAGTCAATTGACCGACAAACGGATCGGTCATCAACTTGAACGCCAGCGCCGAGAATTTTTCGTTGTCGTCGGCCTTGCGATGCACTTCATGTTCATCTTCATCGAAACCAGGTACCGGCGGTACATCCAGTGGCGATGGCATGAGTTCGATGATGGCGTCCAGCATGCGCTGCACACCCTTGTTCTTGAACGCCGTACCACACAGCATCGGCTGGATTTCGCAGGCAATGGCGCGGGTACGCAAACCGAGGGTGATTTCATCTTCTGACAAATCACCTTCTTCAAGGTATTTGTTCATCAGCTCTTCATTGGCCTCTGCCGCGGCCTCAACCATTTTCTCGCGCCATTCCTTGGCTTGTGCCACAAGCGCAGCGGGAATTTCCTCAAAGTTGAACTTCATGCCCTGCGATGCCTCATCCCAGATAATGGCTTTCATCTTGCGCAGGTCAATCACTCCGGTAAAGTGTTCTTCTGCGCCAATCGGAATCACGATGGGCACCGGATTGCCCTTCAGACGCAGCTTCATCTGGTCATAGACCTTGAAGAAGTTTGCGCCGGTGCGGTCCATCTTGTTAACGAAGGCTATGCGAGGCACATGGTACTTGTTGGCCTGACGCCAGACCGTTTCAGACTGCGGTTGCACACCACCCACGGCACAATAGACCATGCAGGCACCGTCGAGCACGCGCATGGAGCGCTCCACTTCAATGGTGAAGTCCACGTGGCCGGGGGTGTCGATGATGTTGATGCGGTGTTCGGTAAAGTTGTTTTCCATGCCTTTCCAGAAACAGGTAGTAGCCGCAGAGGTGATGGTGATACCACGCTCTTGCTCTTGCTCCATCCAGTCCATGGTGGCCGCGCCGTCATGCACTTCACCAATCTTGTGATTCACACCGGTATAAAAAAGAATACGCTCGGTGGTGGTGGTTTTACCGGCGTCGATGTGCGCTGAAATGCCAATATTGCGATAGCGCTCAATAGGGGTATGGCGAGCCATGATGGATCCTTAGGTGATCTGTATCTGTAAAGACAAAAGGCCACCCGGATGGCGGCCTGGATGCGCAACCTTCAGACAGTCTGAAAGTGCGCCATTGGGTTTAGAAACGGAAGTGCGAAAACGCCTTGTTGGCTTCGGCCATGCGGTGCACTTCGTCACGCTTTTTCATGGCGCCACCGCGACCTTCGGTGGCTTCCATCAACTCGTTGGCCAAACGCAACGCCATAGATTTCTCGCCACGCTTGCGGGCGGCTTCCTTGATCCAGCGCATGGACAAAGCCAGGCGCCGCACCGGGCGCACTTCAACGGGCACCTGGTAGTTGGCACCGCCAACGCGACGGGATTTCACTTCAACCAGCGGCTTGACGTTGTTGATGGCCATGGTGAAGGCCTCAACCGGGTCTTTACCGGGGTTCTTCTTTTCGATCTGCTCCAGCGCGCCATAAATGATGCGCTCAGCAACGGCTTTTTTGCCGCCTTCCATGATCACGTTCATGAATTTGGACAGCTCGACATTGCCGAATTTAGGATCCGGCAGGATTTCACGTTTAGGGACTTCACGACGACGTGGCATTTCTTTACCTCATTTGCTTCAGTTGGCATCTTTTCAAGACACCGCGAGAGTTAATCCATAAGACTCTCACTTACTCGACCCAGACATTGGGTCACTACGCTCACCCGTTGCGCCACGCAACGAACAAACACCTTTAACAAAAACGAATCACCAGCTTATTTGGCCTTGGGGCGTTTGGCACCGTACTTGGAACGCGACTGCTTGCGGTCTTTGACGCCTTGCAAGTCAAGCGAGCCACGAACGATGTGATAGCGCACACCGGGCAAGTCCTTGACCCGACCGCCGCGCACCAGCACCACGCTGTGTTCCTGCAGGTTGTGGCCTTCGCCGCCGATGTAAGAAATTACCTCAAACCCATTGGTCAGGCGAACCTTGGCCACTTTACGTAAAGCCGAATTGGGCTTTTTGGGGGTTGTGGTGTAAACGCGGGTGCAAACGCCCCGGCGTTGTGGAGAATTTTCCATCGCCGGGCTCTTGGACTTGATCACTTCGACCGAGCGCCCCTGACGGATCAACTGATTGATGGTTGGCATTGCGCCTCCTAAAAACTAAACGTCCCTAAACGTTCAAACATGAAAAAGACAAAAACGAAAAACCCTTCGGGAAGCCCGAAAAGCCCGCTACTATATCAGGTCAACGCTTTTGAGACCAGAAAAAAATACGGCGATTCGATCATTCCCGCCGAAATAACACATGTAAGGGCGAGCAAGACCCACTGATGCCGACGAAAAAAAACAGCATCCAGACCGGTGTCTGTGAAACGCAAGTTGAGGCGGTGCACCATGGTGTGATGTACCGCGTTCAATCAGCCACGGCTCGCTTAGCTCTCTCTGATGAAAGCAGACGTGATATTGATCAGGATGTCTGGCTGATCACGCTGCGGGGAGTGGCCGCAGTGGTCCAACTCAAACAATCGAGTCTGCATGACACGACGCGAGATGCCGTGGATTTGTTCCAGCGAACCATATTCGTCGTCCCGTCCCTGCACCGCCAGCAACGGGCATTTGATGGATCCAATTTCTGCTTCGATCGACCATTTTCGAAAATCGGGATGTAGCCAGATGTTGTTCCAGCCCCAGAAAGCCGAGTCGGGATCGGTGTGGTACTTGGCAAGACGCTGGCGCAGATCGGTCTGAAGGTAGGCTGCGCGCGCCTTTTCTATGCTGGCGATGGTCAAATCTTCGACCAAAATGTGCGGTGCGAGAACAATCAGTCCGGCGATTCGACGCGGAAATTTGGCGGCATACAACAGGGCGATAGAGCCGCCATCGCTGTGCCCAAAGAGCCAGGTTTTTTGCGTGACAGGATTGATCTGGAGTGCCTTGAGCAAGGTCGGCAGCACCTGGTGCGCCTGACGGTGCATGAAGTCAGGTTCCCATTCTTGCCCGCTTGGGCGTGGTGTTGAAGCGCCGTGACCGGGACGTGAATACACCAGTCCGCAGCAGCCAGATGCGTCACATAAGCGCTGCGGAAAATCCTTCCACATCGACCGCGACCCGAGACCTTCATGCAAAAAAATAAGCAGTGGACGCGTGCTCGAATCACGGCCGATCCACTGATATTCAATCAGAACTTTTCGTCCGTCCCAATCGATCTTGACGCTATTAACTGCCTGACTGACCGGGTTCACGACTCAAGCTCACGCAGTTTGAAACGCTGAATTTTCCCTGTAGCGGTCTTTGGCAGGTCACTGACGAACACGATCTGGCGCGGGTATTTGTAAGGTGCCAGTTTGTCCTTGACAAACGCCTTGAGTTCGGCATCCGTCGCCTGAGCGTCCGGTTTCAGCACCACGAAAGCCTTTGTCTTCATCAGCCCCTGTGCATCTGGTACGCCGATCACGGCCGCCTCCAACACGGCAGGATGCTGGATCAAAGTAGCCTCCACCTCGAACGGACTGACGTAAATACCGCTGATCTTGAGCATGTCGTCGCTGCGTCCGCCATAGGTGTAGCTGCCGTCACTGTTGTGGATGTATTTGTCACCACTTTTAATCCAGACTCCCAGGAAGGTCTGGCGGGTTTTTTCCCGATTGCCCCAATACATCAGCGCCGCCGAAGGGCCACTGATATACAGATCGCCGGGCTCTGCGTCGGGCACCGGCTTACCGTCATCACCGCGCAACTCGACGGCGTAACCGGGCACTGGCCAACCGGTCGTACCGTAGCGCACTTTGCCAGGCAAATTGGACAAGAAAATGTGCAGCATTTCGGTGGAGCCGATGCCGTCGATGATGTCGATACTGAAATGTCGCTTGAACTGCAGGCCGAGTTCTGCGGGTAATGCCTCGCCTGCGGACGATACAAGGCGCAGCGCCACCTCCGATAACGCGGGCAGATTCGGGGCAGCCAGCATGGCGGAAAATCCGGTGGGCGCACCGTAAAACACGGTCGGTTTCAAGCCACCCACCTGACCTCGCCAGCGCTTGAAGACTGCGTCAGGCGTGGCGCGTTCTGACATCAAAATGGTTGTTGCCCCGACACTCATTGGAAAGGTCAAGGCATTGCCAAGTCCGTAAGCAAAGAACAACTTGGCAGCAGAGAAACAAATGTCAGACTCCTGTAGAGCAAGCACGCCCTTGCCGTAGAGTTCTGCCGTCCAGTAAGGGTTGGCGTGCGAATGCACAGTGCCTTTTGGGCGGCCGGTTGAGCCAGAAGAATAGAGCCAGAAGCCCGGGTCGTCGGCTCTGGTTTTTGCCGGCTTGAGCGCTGGCGGGTTTGACCCCAAGAAGTCTTCAAACTCGATTTCATCCGAACGTAGCGGTACCAGCGGGTGGGAAACGATCAGTTTCTGAACTTCGTGCTCTGACTTGGTCATGGCTGCGACGACAACCGGTAGCAGCGCGCCAGACACCAGCACCGCTTGCGCCCGTGAATGCTCAAGCATGTAGGCGTAATCGTCGGCCGTCAACATGGTGTTCAGAGCCACCGGCACCAGTCCGGCATAGAGCGCGCCCAGGAAGCTCACGGGCCAGTCATTGCCGTCTTGCATCAAGAGCAGCACGCGCTCTTCGCGCCTGATGCCAAGCGCACGCAAAGCGGCGGCCAACTGACGCACCCGTTCGTCGAGTTGGCCATAGGTCAGTGTGCCGAGGTCGTCAATAAAAGCAATCTTGGTGGCACGCCCTGAATTGCGGTCGAGCACGTGCTGGGCGAAATTAAATACGTCGCCAGGGGGCGTTACCAATGGATTATTGAGTGGTTTGGCAGGTGAATTCATCATTGTTTCCTCGTTGTTGTGTTGCATGGTCATGGCCTGGCGTACCTTCTCGTTTTTGGCCGTCGTCAAGTTTATGCCCCTTTTTTGACTGCTTGAAGATGACGTAACGGGACAAAGTTGTGTATCTGGCAGGGTCTGAAAATTTAATTAAATTATGCACTCATTTGCAAAATGATTGCACTATAATGCACTTCGTCGGATCGCTGCCAAGCCGAAGCATGCAACTTGTTGCCTCTTGACTTTGGCGTCTTCAGGCAGGCGTCTGGCACGCAAACAGAGTAGATGAAGCCCGAAAATTGTGCCGATCAAGGCGATCGGCACCTCTTATAGAGGAGATGAATTCATGAGCATCAACGCCTATCGCTGGCAGATGAATCAGCCCGGTGCACCGTTTGAGCGCGTCGAGTTTGTGGCTGAGCCAAGCGTCAATGAAGTGGTGGTCGCGGTCGCTGGTTGTGGCGTATGTCACACCGATCTGGGTTTTTACTACGACGGCGTGCGTACCAAATCTGCATTACCGCTGACGCTTGGTCACGAAATCAGCGGCCGTGTGGTGGCCGCCGGTGCGGCCACCCAAGGCTGGCTGGGCAAAGCGGTCATCATTCCGGCCGTATTGCCGTGCGGCGAATGCGATTTATGTCAGCGTGGCCTACAGCCAATCTGCAGTGCGCAGAAAATGCCCGGCAACGACATCCAGGGCGGTTTTGCCTCGCACATCGTGGTGCCCGGGCGTGGCCTGTGCGAAGTCGATGAAAAGCGTTTGGCCAGCGCTGGACTGAGCTTGGCGCAGGTCTCGATCGTGGCCGACGCGCTGACCACACCGTATCAGGCGGTGCGCCGCGCCGGTGTCACGCCGGGCAGTGTGGCGATCGTGATCGGTGCCGGTGGTGTTGGCGGCTATTGCGTGCAAGTGGCACGTGCTTTTGGTGCCCAGGTGGTGGCCATCGATGTCGATGATGACAAACTCGCGCAAGTCGCGCAGCACGGTGCCGCGCTGACGCTCAACGCACGCCAGCTCGACGGCAAGGCGATCAAGGCCGCCATCAACACCTTTGCCAAGCAACAAGGTCTGCGCAGCACCGAGTGGCAGATTTTCGAGTGCTCGGGCAGTGCCGCCGGTCAGCTCAGCGCTTTTGGCCTGCTGGTGCACGGGGCCACTTTGTCGGTGGTCGGTTTCACCATGGACAAGGTCGAAGTGCGCTTGTCCAACCTGATGGCCTTTGATGCCCGCGCCTTGGGCAACTGGGGTTGCCCGCCGGAATATTACCCAGCCGCTCTGGACCTGGTACTCAGCGGCAAGGTGGCAATCGCGCCATTTGTCGAGCCCCATCCGCTGGACCACATCAATGAGATATTTCCCGCCGTGCATAGCCACTCCATCAAGAAGCGCGTGGTGCTGACCCCTGCCGCTTAACCCAGCCTTGTCTAAAACAGGAGTTCCAATGACTGCCACTACCCACAAATTCAAGAACCACGACTTGGTCGATGACATTGCCAAACCCGGCGTGCGCTTTGAAAAGCGCCCGGCGCATTTGCCCGACGGCACGGTCGTTCCCGGCTTGTTCAACGCCTGGATCACGCTCGACAACCCAACGCAATTCAACTCCTACACCACCGACATGGTCAAAGGCGTGATTCTGGCGATGCGCGCCGCCTCCAATGCACGTGATGTGAACTGCGTGGTCTTCACCGGTGTCGGCGACAAGGCATTTTGCACTGGCGGCAATACCAAGGAATACGCCGAGTACTACGCCGGTCAACCGCAGGAATACCGCCAGTACATGCGCTTGTTCAACGACATGGTGAGCGCCATTCTGGCGTGCGACAAGCCCGTTATCTGCCGTGTCAACGGCATGCGCATTGGCGGCGGCCAGGAAATCGGCATGGCCTGCGACTTCTCGGTGGCACAAGATCTGGCGCGATTTGGTCAGGCCGGCCCCAAGCACGGTTCGGCCCCGATTGGCGGTTCGACTGATTTTCTGCCCATCATCGCTGGTGCCGAACGCGCCATGGCCGCTTGCGTGCTGTGTGAACCGTTTTCCGCGCACAAGGCCAACTGGATGGGCATCCTCACCGCGCTGGTGCCCGCGCTCAAGGTCGATGGCAAGTTTGTTGCGAACCCGCTGGTGCAAACGCAGCAAATGGTCGATGAGTACGGCAGTTTCATTTACGGCGAGCCCAAGACCGGTGAGGCACTCAAAGCCGGTAAAGCGCTCTTGGCTCGCGGTGTGGTTGATCTCTCGCTGCTCGACGCCAAAGTGGAAGAACTGTGCGCCAAAATGCTGCTCACTTTTCCTGACTGCACCACCAAAACTCTGGAAGAACTGCGCAAACCAAAATTGCAAGCGTGGAACCAGAACAAGGAGAATTCACGCGCCTGGCTGGCGCTGAACATGATGACCGAAGCGCGTGCCGGTTTTACCGCTTTCAACGAAGGTACAAAAGACAACCGCGAAGCCGATTTTGTGCTGCTGCGCCAGAAGCTTGCCGCCGGTGAGAGCTGGGTTGGGCCGCTGCACGATTCGATCCAGCCGCGCAACAAGGGCAAAGTGTGAGCAATTGCGGAACAAAGCGCAGTGACACGAAGTGAACAAGCTCTGTCCTCAACATTTTGGATGAATATGACTCAAACCTCCCCTCTCAAAGTCTGGTTGGAACGCGACGGCGCGCTGTTGCGCCTGCGCCTGAACCGGCCCAAGGCCAACATCGTCGATGCGGCCATGATCGCCGCACTGCAAGCTGCCTTGGACGGCCACCGCGCCGATCAGGGCTTGCGTGCCGTGTTGCTTGACAGCGAAGGGCCGCATTTCAGTTTTGGCGCCAGCGTGGAAGAGCACGTCGCTTCACGCTGCGCGGCCATGCTGGCCGCCTTGCACGCCTTGATTGTCACGATGGTCGAATTCCCGCTGCCGATTCTGACCGCCGTGCGCGGTCAATGTCTGGGCGGCGGGCTGGAAGTGGCGCTGGCGGGCGGCCCCATTTTTGCCGCTAGCGACGCGCAACTGGGGCAACCCGAAATGAAACTCGGCGTTTTCGCTCCAGCAGCGTCTTGCCTGCTGCCCTACCGCGTCAACCAGTGCGACGCCGAAGACCTGCTGTTCTCCGGGCGTTCGGTGACCGCGACCGAAGCCCAGACAATGGGCCTGGTGCAGGCAGTGGCGGACGATCCGGCAAGCGCCGCGATGGCCTATTTTGATGCCCATCTGGCCGACAAGAGCGCTGCGGCGCTGGCCCTGGCGCTGGCTGCGGCGCGCGGCGCGCTGCGCCGCGACGTGAAGGCGCGCCTGCGCGAGGTTGAGGCGCTGTACCTTGAACAATTGATGAAGACCCATGATGCCAACGAGGGTCTGGCGGCATTTCTGGCGCGGCGCGCGCCCCAGTGGCAACACGCCTGATTCCAGCGTGGCATCAGGCTCCCGAGTTACCGACAGCAACACCGTCTGAGAGAGGAACAGAAAATGCGTTACGGAGAAATTGGGTTTAACCTGGAGGTCGATCTCTCACACGGCAGCATCGATCGTGTCGCGACCGACCCCAACGACACCCGGCTGTTCATGGGGGGCTTGGGTACCAGTGCCAAGATCATGTGGGACCGGGTGCCAGCCGAAACTGATGCCTTTTCCCCCGATAACCTGCTGATTTTCAGCAGTGGCTTGCTCTGTGGCACAGCAGCGCCGGGCAGCAACCGCACCATCGTCTCGACCATTTCGCCGCAAACCAAGCTGATGGCCTATTCGATGATGGGCGGCTTTTTTGCACCGGAGCTCAAGTACGCAGGTTACGACAAGATCATCTTCAGTGGCAAGTCTGAAGAGCTGGTCTATCTGTGGGTTGACAACGACAAAGTCGAGCTGCGTGATGCGTCGCACCTCAAGGGCATGGGTGCCACGGCGGCGTCTGAAGCCATCCGCAAGGAACTCGACGATCCGGATATCCAGGTGGCGGCCATCGGTCTGGCTGGAGAAAATCACGTTTTTTTCGCCTCCATTGAGCAAGGACGCTCCAGCGCCAGTCGTGGCGGCATTGGTGCGGTGATGGGCGACAAAGGCTTGAAGGCGGTCGCCGTGCGCGGCAGCAAGGATATCAATGTTGCCGATCCGGTCAAGTACATGGAACTGTGCGATAGCGTCCTGAAATACATCAAGTTTCGTGGCGATCATCCGATCCATGGTGTGCCGCCGATCCTGCAAGGCTTGGGCTCGCCGCAGGAAATGGCCATCGTTGACGAGCAATGGCACACCACCAATTTCACCTGGGGCAATTCGCGCACCCGGCGCAAGGATTTCTGGACTCCCGAGGTCGAGCAGAAGTGGAAGGAATCGCAGGAGCAAGTGCGCACCCGGCTGATCAGTTGCCACAACTGTCCGATGAAGTGCGGTGCCACCATTAAAGTGCCAGACCAGCCAACCTACATGATGAAGTGCTATTCGAAGCTGACATATACGATGGCAGCTTTCTCAGACCTGGACTTCGGCTTCAAGATCGCGCAAAAAGCCACCGAGTACGGCATCGATGGCTTCTCAGCGCCGCAGGCGATGGCGTTCGCCCTGGAGCTGCTCGAAGCCGGCATACTCACGCAAGAAGACTGCCCCGGTATGCCCGAGGACAACGAGGGCCGTTTTTACTACCTGCTGGAAAAAATTGTGCGCCGTGAAGGAATTGGCGACTATCTGGCCGACGGTGTTTATTGGGCGGCGCGGCGCATCGGCAAGGGTGCCGAGAAGTTCGACCACAACACCATCAAGAAGCATGAGCAGTTGCCGCTCAAGCTGGGCATGCTCAACCCGGTCTATTTCCTGATGTATTCGACCGGTGAAAAAATCAACATCACGCAGATCGAAGGCCAGTTTCCGCAGGAGCCTTTTGCCACGCGGGAGCTGCGTGAGGAATTTGTCAAGGACTGGTTCCAGGTGCCCGACGAAAAATTCAAAAAATACTATGTCGATTGGGAACCGCGCGGGGAAATGTCCAACCCCTACTACCCGACGGTCGAAGCCAGTTGCGAAATCGTTGACTGGATGGAGAAGATGCATTACATCGACGACTCGCTGGGTATGTGCGCCGGGCTGTCATCTTTCCCGCTCAAGCCACCGTACCACATCCACAATTACCCCGAGTTCGTCAGCGCCGCCACCGGCATCAAGATGAGCAAGGACGATGTCTGGAAGTCAGCCACGCGCACCCGTACCCTGATGCGTTCACTCAATGTGCGCCGGGGCCTGACCCGTGCCGACGACAAGCCGCCAGAAGATCACTGGAAAAGGCGTTTTCCTGAGCTGGAAAAACAGTTGCTGGATGCGTACTACAAATTCAAGGGCTTCGACGAACAAGGTATTCCGACCAAAGAATCGCTGCATGAACTGGAATTGGATTTCGTCGCCGAGGAATTCGAGCAGAAAGGAATTTACAGCCATGGCTAAGGTCAAGAAAATCGTCAAGTCGATCACCATCGACGCCGACAAATGCAACGGCTGCAAGGCTTGCGAGGTAATCTGCTCGGCCTGGCACGCCACGCCACGCTACTCCAGCAACAACGCGGCGCGTTCGCGCATCCGTATCGTGCGTCTGCCGCTGCGCGACATCTATCTACCAGTCTATGCCGGTGAGTACACCGAGGTCGAATGCACCGGTCGCAACAGCTATGTGATTGACGGCAAGGAATACAACGAATGTGATTTTTGCCGCGCCTCGTGCCCCTCGCGCGATCTGTTCAAAGAGCCCGATTCGGGCCTGCCGCTGAAATGCGACATGTGCGAGGAGACGCCGGCACTGGCGCAACCCAAGTGCGTCGAGTGGTGCCATGCGGATGCGCTGATTTATAGCGAGCGTGAAGAAGAAGTCGAAGAAGATCAGCCCAAGCTCGCCGATGTCGAACTTGGTGTCGGCGCGATGGTTGATAAATTTGGTTTGCAACAGGTGCTCGATACCCTGGCAAGAAGGACAAAGGCTTAAGTCATGGAGACCGTAGCCCCCCAAAAAGAAATCATCGATGCCGTCAAAGCCGCTGGCGGCGATGCTTTCAAATCGTGCTACCAGTGTGGCATGTGCGACACCGTCTGCCCGTGGAACCGCGTGCACCGCTTCAGCATGCGCAAGCTGGTGCGCGAAGCCACTTTTGGTTTGACCGAGATCGACAGCGAGGACATCTGGCGCTGCACCACTTGCGGCAAATGCCCGCAGGTCTGCCCGCGCGATGTCCGCCAGATTGAGTCGGGCGTGGCGCTGCGGCGCATCGCCACCGAGTACGACGTTTTTGCCGGTGCAGCCGCGCCAATTCCAGGCATCGCTGCCAACCTTCGGGCCGAAGGTAATCCGTTCGGCGAGGCACGCTCCAAACGCGCCGACTGGGCCAAGGGCTTGGGTGTCAAGCGTTTCGAGGAGGGCATGGAAGTCATGTACTCGCCAGGCTGCTACCTTAGCTACGATCCGCGCGGCAAAAAAATTGCCAAAGCCACAGTCGAGATATTGCAGGCGGCGGGTGTCAATTTCGGCATCCTGGGCACCGACGAAAGCTGCTGCGGCGAGAGCATCCGAAAAACCGGCGACGAAAATTTATTCCGCACGCTGGCGCGCAGCAACATCGCCCAACTGGTCGCCAACGGCGTCAGGAAAATCCTGGTTTCGTCACCGCACTGCTACCACAGCTTCAAGAACGAGTACCCCGAGTTCATGGTGCACTTTGAGGTGGTGCACATCACTGAATTCATCCATCAGTTGATTACCGATGGCAGGTTGAAGCTGACCAAGCCAGTGGCCAAGAACGTCACTTACCACGACCCCTGCTACCTGGGCCGTCACAACGGCATCTTCGAGCAGCCGCGCCAGGCCTTGATGGCCGTTCCTGGCTTGCAGTTGACCGAGATGGCCGAGAACCGCAAAAACAGCTTTTGCTGCGGCGGTGGCGGTGGGCGCATCTGGATGGAAACGCCCAAGGGCGAGCGTTTTTCTGACCTGCGCCTGGAGCAGGCGGCGGCTACTGGTGCGCAGGTGCTGGTCACCGCCTGCCCCTACTGCATCACCAATTTTGAAGACAGCCGTCTGGGCCGCGCCGACGGTGGTGCCTCGATCGAGATCAAAGACATGACCGAAATCATCCGCGAAGCAATTTAGGCGAGGAGACCAAAGTGGAATTCGGACTCTTACAACAGCAGTGGAATACGCAGAACGCGCTGCGTCCGGCCGACGACAACATGGGTGACGTGATGGTCATCGGCGGTGGCATCAGCGGCATCCAGTCGGCACTTGATCTCTCCGCCGATGGCTATAAGGTCTATCTGGTGGAGAAGTCGCCGACTGTCGGCGGCAAAATGTCGCAGCTCGACAAGACCTTTCCGACCAATGACTGCTCGATGTGCATCGAGTCACCCAAATTCATTGAAACCGACCGTGCCCCCAACATCCAGTTGCTGACCTATACCGATGTGGACAGCGTTGAAGGCCAACCCGGCGATTTCACCGTGACGGTGTTGAAAAAACCGCGCTACGTCAACGCCGACAAGTGCACCGGGTGCACCACCTGCGTGGCACGTTGCCCGGTCAAGATTCCAGATCCATTCAACCAGGAAATGTCGCTGGCCAAGGCGGTGCATATTTACTTTGCGCAAGCCGTGCCACTGGTTACCTACATCGACGACAGTTGTCTGTTCCTCAAAGACAAGACCTGCGGCATTTGCCAGGGCGTCTGCGAAAACGACGCCATCGACTTTGGCCAGAAAGCCGAGAAGGTCAAAATCAAGGTCGGCGCCATCATTCTGTCGCCCGGCTACGAAACGTTCAACCCATTGCCGCGCAACGATTACGGTTACGGCGTTTTCAAGAACGTCGTCACCAGTATGGATTTTGAGCGCCTGCTGTGTTCCACCGGTCCCGACGAGGGCCAGATCCTGCGCCCCTCAGACCACAAGCATCCAAACAAAATCGCCTGGATTCATTGCGTCGGTTCACGCCAGGTCAACCCCAGCGGTGGCAACAGCTATTGCTCGGCGGTGTGCTGCTCTTACACGCAAAAACAGGTGATTCTGGCAAAGGATCATCTACCCGACCTGCACGCCAAAATTTTCCACAACGACATCCGTTCCTATGGCAAGGATTTCGAGCGCTTTTACCAGCGCGCGCAAAAATTGCCCGACGTGCATTTTGTCCGCAGCTACGTCTCGGTCGGCAGCGAGGACCCGGTTAGCGGCGATGTCTCGATCCGCTACACCACGCCTGACGGTGTGGTCGAGGAGTTCTTCGAGCTGGTGGTGCTTTCGGTCGGACTGGTGCCACCCAAGGACGCACAGCGCTTTTCCAAGGTCTTCGGCATTGAACTCAACCAGCACGGATTCTGCAAGGTTGAGCCGTTCAATCCGCTACAAACCAGCCGCCCAGGCATTTTCACCAGTGGTGCCTTCCAGGGGCCAATGGACATTCCGGAATCAGTGATGGGGGCCAGCGGTGCCGGTGCCCAGGCCGCCAATCTGCTCAAATCGCGGCGCGGCCAGCTCTCGACCGACCGGGTTTATCCGCCGGAAAAGGATGTTTCGCAAGATGAAGCCAAGATCGGTGTTTTTGTTTGCCGCTGCGGTGCCAACATCGGCAGCGTTGTCGATGTGCCCGGTGTTGCCGAGTATGCCAAGGGCCTACCGGGCGTGGTACACGTCGAAGACTCCATGTTTGCCTGTGCCACCAATACTGCGCAAGCGATTTCCGACACCATCCGCGACAAGGGTCTGAACCGGGTGGTGATCGCCGCCTGCACGCCGCGCACACTCGAGCCGCTGTTTCGCGACACCTTGCGCGAAGCAGGTATGAACCAGTACTACATCGACATGGCCAACATCCGCGAGCATTGCTCCTGGGTGCACTCCAAGGAAAAGGAAGCCGCGACAGCCAAGTCCAAGGACCTGGTTCGCATGTCGGTGGCACGCGTGGGCGAACTTGAGCCGCTCGACGAGTTCTCGCTGCCGGTGGACAAGAACGCGTTGGTGATCGGCGGCGGAGTGGCTGGCATGACCAGCGCGCATACGCTGGCCGAACAGGGCTACGAGACCTACCTGATCGAGAAAGCCTCCGATCTGGGCGGCGTGGCCAGCCGTCTGCACTTCACGCTTGAAGGCATGGACGTACAAAGCTTCCTCAAGGAGCTCAAGAAAAAAGTCTATCGACACCCGAAAATCCACATCTTGCTGGATGCCAGCATCACCCATGTGGACGGCTACGTCGGCAATTTCACCACCACTGTCAAGTCCAAGGGACGCACACGCACCATCAAGCATGGCGCTGCCATCATTGCTACTGGTGCTTCCGAGTACCGGCCGACCGAGTATCTGTACGGCCAGAGCGAGCAAGTGATGACGCTGCTGGAGATGGAGGGCAAGCTCGCCGCGCAAGAAGAAAAACTGCTGGCGGCGCAAAACGTGGTGATGATTCAATGCGTCGGTTGCCGCAACGCAGACCGCAACTACTGCGCCCGTGTCTGCTGTAGCGGTACCATGAAGAACGCCTTGAAAATGAAGGAACTCAGGCCGGAAGTCGAAATTTACGTGCTGTTCCGCGACATCCGTACCTATGGCTTTCGCGAGAACTACTATCTCAAGGCAGCGCACCAGAACGTCAAGTTCATCCGCTACGAAAGCGACGACCAGCCGCAACTGGAAAGCATCAAGCAAGGCGGTCGCAGCGTCATCCGCGTCACAGCGCTGGATCCGATTTTGGACAAGAAGCTCGAGCTTGATGCCGATGCCATCGTTCTGGCTGCGGCCGTGATCCCGGCTGAGGGCAGCGCCGATCTGGCACGTATGTTCAAAGTGCCGCTGGGACCGGACGGCTTTTTCCAGGAGGCCCACCTCAAACTGCGGCCGGTGGACTTTGCCGCAGAAGGTGTCTATCTGTGCGGCACAGCGCAGTATCCGAAGCATTTATCGGAGACCATCACCCAGGCTTATGGGGCGGCGGGGCGGGCGTTGACGTTGTTGTCAAACGACACGGTCACGGCCTCAGGCGCGGTGTGCTCGGTGACCCCGCGCGACTGCGTCTCCTGCGGTGCCTGTATCTCGGTTTGCACCTATGGCGCGATTTCATTTGAAGACACACCCGGTGGCAAAAAAGCCGTGGTCAATTCAGTGCTGTGCAAGGGCGACGGTCTGTGCGTGGCCAAGTGCCCAACGGCGGCGATCAGCCTTTCGCACTTTACCGACGACGAAGTGTTCACCCAGATTGATGCCGCGCTTGCGGAAATTTGACAAGGTACCCAAGTCATGGCTTCTCCTTCCGAATTCAAACCGACCATCGTCGGTTTCTTGTGCAACTGGTGCTGCTATGGTGGCGCTGACCTGGCGGGCGTTTCGCGCTTCCAATATCCACCCTATCTGCGCGTGATCCGCCTGATGTGCTCGGGCCGGGTGGACCTGGATTTTATTTTCCGCGCTTTTTCCAAGAAAGCCGATGCCGTGTTCATCGGCGGCTGCCATCTGGGCGACTGCCACTACAACCCCGAGGGCAATTACGACGCGCTGGGCAACAGCTTCGTCGCCAAGCGCATTCTGGAAAACATTGGCATCAATCCTGACCGGTTACGGCTGGAATGGGTCTCGGCCGGTGAAGGCATACGCTTTGCCGAAATCATGAACGATTTTGGTGCCAAGATCAAAGCCCTCGGCCCGTTTGGTTCCAGCGAAGGTCGTGACACCGATGAGTTGGTCAGCGGTCTGAATGCAGCAACAGAACTGGTACCGTATTTCAAGCTGGTTGAGCGTGAGCGTTTCCGGGTCAGCAATCGCAGCGAAGCCGGTTACAAGGAATTTTTTGCCCGCCCTGATTACGAACCGCTGTTCCAGGAGCTGGTGCTCGACAAGCTGACCATGAGCCGCATGATGGGCATCTTGCGCGCCGGTGAGACCACAGCCGAAGGCATTGCCAGCAAGCTTGGCATCGATCAGCAAGACGTGGCACGTCACCTGCATCTGTTGTCGCAACAGGGCATGGTTCACATCGACGGCGCACAGGTGCAAGTTGCGTTGACCGCCTGAACCCCAACAAAGAGTGAAGCACACCATGAGCGCAGATAAAGTCAACGCCATCATTGAGAAATACCGCGGCCAGCCGAGCGCGCTGATCCACGCGCTGGTGGAAATCCAGCACGTCAACCATTGGCTGCCGCGTGAAGTGATGCACCAGGTGGCCGACGCGCTGCAAGTACCGTTCGGCCAGGTGATGCAGATTGCCAGCTTTTACAAGACCTTTAGTCTGACCCCCAAGGGGCGTCACGAAGTGCATGTGTGCACCGGCATGACCTGCCACTTGCGCGGTGCGGCCAAGTTGCAAGCCAAAGTCGAGGAGCTCACCAGTCTGGCCGACGGGCAGACCGATGCCGAAGCCAAATTCACTTTTGCCACGGGTGCCTGTCTGGGCAGTTGCAGCATCGCTCCGGAACTGATTGTTGACGGCAAGCACTACGGTCGCATGACACCAGAAAAGGTCGAAGACATCCTGAAGAACTACGAGTAAGAAGACCATGCCAAAGTTGCAATCAGCCGCTGAACTGGAAGAGTTCAGGGCACAAATTCTGGCCAGCCGCGATGCGGCCAAGCCCTGTATTGCCGTCTGCGCCGGAGCAGCTTGCGACGGTCTGGATTCGGCGGCGGTTGCGGCTGCCTTTCAAGCCGCAGCCGTCCCACTGGCTGACAAAATTGAAGTCAAGACCACCGGCTGCCACGGTTACTGCGAAAAGGGTCCAAACGTGGTGGTCACTCCTGGCGAGATTTGCTACTTTGAGGTCAGCCCGGCAGACGTGCCCGAGATCATTGCCGCCACACTCAAGGGCGAGGTGGTCGAGCGTCTGGTTTACCACGACCCCAACACCGGTGCCATGGCAGTGCACATGAGCGAAGTGCCGTTCTACAAGCATCAGACCCGCCTCCTGATCGGTGACAACCCGAAACTCGATCCGATGAAAATCGACGACTATCTGGCGCTGGGCGGCTACACCGCACTGGTCAAGGTGTTGACCACGATGACTCCGCAGCAGGTACTGGATGAAGTCAAAAAAGCCAACCTGCGAGGTCGCGGCGGCGGCGGTTTTCCGGCCGGCCTGAAATGGGAAACCACGCGCAACGCACCCGAAAAGTCCAAGTACGTGATCGTCAACGGCCACGAGGGCGAATCCGCCGCTTTCATGGACCGCGCCATGCTCACCGGCAACCCGCACAAGGTGCTTGAAGGTTTGATCATCGGTGCCTACGCCATCGGCGCGCAAAAAGGTTTCATGTACACGCGCCACGACATGCCGCTGCTGGAAAAACATGTACGCAACGCGCTGGCGCAGGCAGCGCAGTATGGTTTGCTGGGCAAAAATATCCTCGGTAGCGGTTTTGATTTTGAAGTTGAGCTGCATTTCGACGTGGGCATCTTCGTCTCGGGCGAATCGTCTGCGCTGATGCGCTCGATCGAAGGCAATGCGCCCGAGCCGCGGCCCAAATACATCCGCACCTCGGTCTCTGGCATTTGGGACAAGCCCAGCAACCTCAACAACGTCGAGACCTGGGCCAATGTGCCGCAGATCATCAACAAAGGTGCCGACTGGTTCACCAGCATCGGCACCGAGAAGAGCAAGGGTACCAAGCTGGTTTCGCTTTCAGGCCACGTCGTCAACAGCGGCATTGTGGAAGTTCCGATGGGCACGCCGCTGCGCACCCTGGTGTTTGACATTGGCGGGGGCGTGCGCGACGGCAAAACGCTCAAGGCCATCCACTTCGGCGGTGCCATGGGCGGTTCAATTCCGGCCGACCTGATCGATGAGCCGCTGGATTTTGACGGTATGTCCAAGCTGGGCGCACCGATTGGTGCCGGTGGCCTGCTGCTGATGGACGAAGACACCGACATGGTCGAAGTGGCACGCTACCTGATGGACTTTCTGACCAAGGAGTCTTGCGGCAAGTGCGTGCCGTGCCGCGAAGGCATGGCGCAGATGCTGCAAATCCTCACCCGCATTACGGCAGGCCAAGGCCAGGCCGGTGACATTGAGCGTCTGCAAGACCTGATCGAAGTAACCGGCGTGGCCAGCCTGTGCGCGCTGGGCAAGACCTCGGGCGATCCGCTCAAAAGCATGTTCCGCTATTTCAAACCCGAGTACGAAGCGCGCATTGCCAGCGGGAGTGAAGCCAAATGACTCAAATCAATCTGACCATCGACGGCCGCCAAGTCAAGGCCGACTCCGGCATGACGGTGCTGGAGGTGGCGCGCCGGGAAGGCATTTACATCCCCACCCTGTGCCACCATGAAAAGCTCGAAGCCTTCGGCGGCTGCCGTTTGTGCATGGTCGAAGTCGAAGCGCGCGGCCGCACCAGCTACGCCGTCTCCTGCTTGTATCCGGTGGCACCAGACATTGCCGTGCGAACCCGCTCCGAGAAGGTAGACAAGATCCGCAAGCTGCTGATTGAAGAGTTGATGGCACACGCGCCCGATGCGCCGGAGCTGGTGACGCTGGCCCGGGACTACGGTGCCAAGCGCGACCGTTTCACGCGCGAGGCCTCGTTTTGCGTGCTGTGCGGACTGTGCGTGCGCTACTGCGACGAGGTGAAGAAAAAGAACGCCGTGAGCTTCTTTGACAACGGCGCCGTGCGCCAAATCAAGTTTGTACCGGAAGTCGCCAAAAACGAATGCTGGAACTGCCAGGAATGCTTCGCGCTGTGCCCCACGTCGTATGCGCAGGCGGCCTACCTGCTGACCGAAGCGCTGGCCTTCCCCGGGCAGCACAAGAGTGTCAAGAGCGCGGCCAAGGCCGCCGCCAGAAAACGCGTCGTTATTCCGATCCAGCCCGTTCCAATGACGGCTTAAATCTGGTGCACCGTGTCATGCTCTGCAAATCCACCTCTGCAACCCGCGAACAATTGATCCGCCCTGTTGCATCGAGTGCAAACCAATGAGATCAAGGGCAAAAACGCTTTGGTAAAAGCGCTTGGCACGCTCCATATCATCCACATAAATTTCAAACCAGCCAACGGGGTTGTTCATCATCGTCCTTTCGATATCAGCTTGACTCCCGACGCCAGGATAGCGAAATCAGACAAATTTGTCGTCGCGCCGCAGCGTGCGAAAGCAGTTTCGCAGTTCTGTCACGAACAGTTCCGGCTGCTCGAAGGCAGCGAAATGGCCGCCCTTGTCGGTCTCGTTCCAATAAATGATATTGGCGAATTGCCGCTCGGCCCAACGCCGCGACGGACGGGAAAATTCTTTGGGAAAAATGCTCACGCCCACCGGCAGCGCAAGTTGTTGGTTTTTGAAAAAAGCCAGGCTTTCCCAATACAGTCGGGCCGACGACGCAGCGGTGGCAGGCAGCCAATAGAGCATGATGTTGTCAAGCATGGCGTCGCGCGCAAGGGCGTCCTCGGGCTCGCCACGGTTGTCGCTCCAGGCATAAAACTTTTCGTAAATCCAGGCCGCCTGCGCCGCAGGCGAGTCGGTCAGGCCGTAGCTCAGGGTTTGCGGCCGGGTGCGTTGCAGCTTGGCGTAGCCCGAGTCACTGTCGCGATAAAACTTCATCGAAGCCAGTGCCGCTTGCTCGGCCACAGTGAGCTGCGCACCATCGTCACGGCCCGGGTAGATCAGCGGCATGTTGAGATGAACGCCAGCGCATTCAGGCGGCGCGAGCATGCCGATGGCGGTGCTCACGGCCGCACCCCAATCGCCACCTTGGGCAAAGTAGCGCTGATAACCCAAGCGTTGCATCAGGGTTATCCAGGCCGCAGCAATGCGTTCAACCCCCCAGCCCGTGTCGTTGGGTTTGTCCGAAAAACCAAAACCCGGCAGTGACGGAATCACGACGTGAAACGCATCTTCCGAAGCACCACCATACGCCACCGGATCGGTCAGCGGGGCGATCACGTCCAGAAACTCAATCACCGAGCCGGGCCAGCCGTGTGTGAGCAGCAGCGCCGGGGCCGCTGAGTTGCGTGAGCGGATGTGCAAAAAATGGATGCGCAAGCCGTCGATGCAGGTCTGGTACTGGCCGAACGCGTTGAGCCGCTCCTCACAACGTCGCCAGTCGTAGTCGTGCTGCCAATAGTCGCACAGCGCCCGGATTTGCTCCAGTGGCACGCCCTGGCTCCAGTCGCCCACGGTTTCACGCTCCGGCCAGCGCGTGCGGGCCAGGCGCGCGCGCAAATCGACGAGCTGCTCTTCGGCAACCGCGAGCCTGAAAGGCTCAACCGGTTCGCTCACAGACACGCGCTTGGATGATGGCAAAGTGTTCTCCTGCATAGACTTGGCTGCTTACCTGATTTTTAACCTTGCTGCTGATCCCGAAAAAATTCGTCGATGGACTTATGCATCAAAATGCATGTTATTATGATTCCAAACATGCGGTTTAGTGCCTGAATATAAGGAGAGACATCCGTGAGCATCCCGAGTCGGGTCGAATACCAGACCAACCCATCAGAGTACAAGCACTGGAAACTTGACTTCAATGGCCCGGTGGCCACACTGAAGGCGGATTTTGACGAAAACGCGGGCCTGCGCCCCGGCTACAAGCTCAAACTCAACAGCTATGATCTTGGCGTCGATATTGAATTGAACGATGCCATCAGCCGCATTCGTTTTGAACACCCGGAGGTGCGCACGGTGGTGCTGACCAGCGCCAAAAACAAGGTTTTCTGTTCTGGTGCCAATATTTTCATGTTGGGCGTCAGCAGTCATGCCTGGAAAGTGAATTTTTGCAAATTCACCAACGAAACCCGCAATGGCCTGGAAGACAGTTCGGCGCACTGCGGCCTGAAGTTCCTCGCTGCCGTCAATGGTGCCTGTGCCGGTGGCGGATACGAATTGGCGCTGGCCTGTGACGAGATCATTCTGATCGATGACCGCTCCAGCGCAATCAGTTTGCCCGAAGTGCCCCTGCTGGGCGTTATGCCAGGCACGGGGGGCCTGACCCGTGTAACTGACAAGCGCCATGTACGCCATGATCTGGCTGACCTGTTCTGCACCAGTGTCGAGGGGGTACGCGGTGATCGGGCTGTGGCTTGGCGTCTGGTGGACGCGATCGCCAAACCCGCCGTGTTTGCTCAGAAGGTGCAGGAGCGGGCGCTGGCCCTGGCAGCCAAGAGCGACCGCCCAGCCGATGCCGTCGGCGTGCTGCTGACGCCGCTGCAGCGCACGCTCGAGCCCGATGCGCTCAGGTATTCCCACGTGGTGGTGGAGATTGATCGCAGCCGGCGCACAGCCAACATCACGGTTAAAGGCCCCACCGGTGCGCAACCGAGCGACATCGGCGGCATCGAGGCCGCAGCAGCCGCCTGGTACCCGCTGGCCATGGCGCGTGAGCTGGAAGATGCGATTCTGCAGATGCGAACCAATGAAACTGAAATAGGCATTTGGTTGATCCGGACTGAAGGCGACAGCGCTGCCGTACTGGCGCTGGATGCGATCTTGATGGCGCACCAAAGTCATTGGTTGGTGCGTGAAACCATTGGCCTGCTGCGCCGAACGCTGAGCCGCCTGGACACCTCCTCACGCAGTTTGTTTGCCCTGATCGAGCCGGGTTCGTGCTTTGCCGGCACCTTGCTGGAGTTGGCACTGGCTTGCGACCGCAGTTATCACCTGGCGCTGAACGACGCGGCGCGTACCCCGCTCATGACGGTCACAGACAGCAACTTCAACCTGTACCCGATGATCACTGGACAGAGTCGTCTGGAGCGTCGTTTTTATGGCGAAGCATCAGCCATGGCCGCAGTGCAGGCCAAGGTTGGCCAATCCCTGGACGCCAACACAGCCTTTGCGCTGGGTCTGGTGACCTCGAACCCGGACGACATTGACTGGGCTGACGAAGTGCGCATTGCCATCGAAGAGCGGGTCTCCATGTCACCTGACGCCTTGACCGCCATGGAAGCCAACCTGCGCTTCAATGGAACCGAGAACATGTTGACCCGCATCTTTGGTCGGCTCACGGCGTGGCAGAACTGGATTTTCCAGCGCCCCAACGCCGTCGGTGAAAAAGGTGCACTCAAGGTCTATGGCAAAGGTGAAAAGTCAGTATTCGACTGGAACCGCGTCTGACCCCATATTGCGCGACGCGAATTTGGATAGCAAGCCGCAACCTTAACCGTTCCCTGCGAGTAATTTCAGTCAAGGAGATGATGATGTCAGCGATCAATTACAGTGACAAGATTCCCAATAACGTCAACTTGAGCGAAGACCGCACGTTGCAACGCGCGCTTGAGCAGTGGCAGCCCAACTACCTTCAATGGTGGCGCGATGTGGGCCCTGACAATTCGCAGAACTTTGAGGTTTATCTGCGTACAGCGGTGAGTGTTGACCCGGCCGGTTGGGCGCAGTTTGAGCATGTGAAGATGCCCGACTACCGTTGGGGTATCTTCCTGAATCCGGCCGAAGCCAACCGCAAGATTCATTTTGGCGATCATAAAGGCGACGATGCCTGGCAAGACGTACCGGGCGAATACCGGGCCAATCTGCGCCGCATCATTGTCACGCAAGGCGACACCGAGCCCGCGTCGGTGGAACAGCAGCGCCACTTGGGCCTGACCGCGCCGAGCCAATATGACTTGCGCAACCTGTTTCAGGTCAACGTCGAAGAAGGTCGCCACCTTTGGGCCATGGTCTATCTGCTGCACAAGTATTTCGGACGCGATGGCCGGGAAGAAGGTGAAGCCCTGCTGGAGCGGCGCAGCGGGCAAGAGGACAACCCCCGCATCCTGCAGGCTTTCAACGAAGAAACACCCGATTGGCTGAGTTTCTTCATGTTCACGTACTTCACCGATCGCGACGGCAAATTTCAGTTATGCGCGCTGGCGGAAAGCAGCTTCGACCCCTTGGCACGCACCACCAAGTTCATGCTGACCGAAGAAGCGCATCATATGTTTGTTGGTGAAAGCGGCGTCTCGCGCGTGATCCAGCGCACCTGCCAGGCCATGAACGACATGAAGACTGACGATGTGGCCCGGCTGCGTGCCGCTGGTGTGATTGATCTGCCTACTATTCAGCGTTACCTCAACTTCCATTTCAGCATCACCATTGACCTGTTTGGTGCCGACGAGTCCAGCAATGCCGCCACTTTCTATACCACCGGCCTCAAGGGCCGTTATGAGGAAGGCAAACGCATGGATGACCATATCCTGAAGGGTGGCACCTACAAGGTGCTTGCGGTGCAGGACAACCAGTTGGTGGAAAAAGAAGTGCCGATGCTCAACGCCTTGAATGAAGTGCTGCGTGACGATTACATCAAGGACTCGGTGGGCGGCGTCGAACGCTGGAACAAAGTCATCGCCAAATCCGGCATCCCGTTCAAATTGCAGGTGCCACACAAGGCGTTCCATCGCAACATCGGCGCACTCGCCCAGGTCAAGGTATCGCCCGAGGGCAAGGTGCTGACCGAAGCCCAATGGCGCGCCAATGCAGACAACTGGCTCCCCAGTGCATCCGATCGCGCGTTTGTCGGCAGCCTGATGGGCCGGGTGGTGGAAACCGGCAAATATGCCAACTGGATTGCACCACCCATGGTTGGCATCAACCGCCAGCCGGCAGACTTCGAGTACGTCCGGTTTAACTGATACCCGCAGCCTTTGGAACCTCGCCGACTTCTGGAAACAGGCATGGACACAAGCGACACGCAAGACGTCAGGCAGCATTTGATCGACCCGGAAATCTGCATCCGCTGCAATACCTGCGAGTCTATCTGCACGGTGGCGGCGATTACCCACGATGCCCGCAACTATGTGGTGGATGCAGAAAAATGCAATCTTTGCATGGACTGTATAGGTCCCTGCCCAACCGGTGCTATTGACAACTGGCGCAGCGTACTGCGGCTGCACCCCTACAGCGTCGCGGCCCAGTTGGGCTGGGATGAGTTGCCGGCCGATTTGAGTCCTGAACAGCTTGCCGTTGCGGGTGATGCGGGCGACGCACCGGGTGCCGGATCAACGCCGCTGGTGATGGTGTCGTCCGACGCTGCTGGGCAGGTTGTCTTCCAAAGCTCCCAATATGGCGCAACACTGCCGCCCTGGTCGGCCGCCAACCCCTACACCCATCTCTATGGCCCCAAAGCAGCCGAGAAATTCATTCAGGCCACGGTAGCGGGCAACGTGCGCGTCACTTCGCTTGGCAGCGACTACGACACCCATCACATCGTGCTGGACTTCGGCCCAGCGCCGTTTCCGGTGCTGGAAGGCCAGTCGGTCGGCATCGTTGCACCAGGGCTGGACGAACACGGTCGTGCGCACCATGCCCGGCAATACTCGGTCGCCAGTGCGCGCAATGGCGAGCGCGCTGGTTATAACAACCTGGCGCTGACCATCAAACGGGTGTTGCAAGACCATCAGGGCCATCCGGTGCGTGGCGTCGCCTCGAACTACATGTGCGACCTGCGGGTGGGTGACAAGGTAAAGGTCATCGGTCCGTTCGGCACCAGCTTCCTGATCCCCAACCACCCGCGCTCAAACATCGTCATGATTTGCACCGGAACCGGTAGCGCGCCAATGCGGGCCATGACCGAGTGGCGTCGGCGTTTGCGCCAGTCCGGAAAGTTCGAGGGAGGAAAGTTGATGCTGTTCTTTGGTGCCCGTACCAAAGAAGAGCTACCGTACTTTGGCCCATTGCAAAAATTGCCGAAAGACTTTATTGACATCAACTTCGCCTTTTCGCGCGTACCGGGGCAGCCCAGGCGCTACGTACAAGACGTGATGCGCGAACGAGCCTCCGACCTTGGCCCCCTGCTGCGAGACCCCTCGACCTGTTTTTATGTATGCGGCTTGAAAAGCATGGAGGAAGGTGTGGTGATGGCCCTGCGTGATGTGGCGCAGCAAGCAGGTCTGTCATGGGACACAGTTGCTGCAGCACTCAAGTCTGAGGGCCGCCTGCACCTGGAGACTTATTGATGCATGACCCGAAGATTTTGTTTTGCCGCTACGGTGCTGCCATTGCTCCAGAATCTCAATCAACATATGAATGATTCCATACAAGGGGGTTGCACCCGCCGCAGGCACCATATGCCCAGCCATCCGATACCGCAGGGTGTGTTGAATTTCCCTGTCAGGAGCGACTGATGCTGGCAGAATTCCTGCAATTTCTTTTCTCCGGTGTGACCGTGGGTGCCACCTATGCGTTGGCCGCTTTGGGCTTCACGCTGATCTACAACGCCAGCAATGTCATCAACTTTGCGCAGGGTGAATTCATCATGCTCGGTGGCATGCTGGCAGTGCTTTTTACCCAGGGTGGTTTGCCCATCCCGCTGGCGCTGGTGCTGGCCATCGCCCTGCCAGCGCTGGTCGGGGTGATGGTTGAAAAGCTGGCGATCGAGCCAGCCAAGGACGCCGAGCCGGTCACGCTGATCATCATCACCATCGGTGCATCGCTGGTTATCCGTGGTCTTATTCAGGTCTGGCTGGGCAAGGGCACTTTCAGCTTGCCGGCCTTCTCCGGCGATGAGCCGTTGCAAATTCTGGGTGCCACGCTGATGCCTCAGAGTTTGTGGGTGTTGGGCGTCACGTCCATTGTGGTTGTGGCGCTGTGGTACTTCTTTAACCGCACGCCGCACGGCAAGGCCATGCTGGCCACGTCTTACAACCGGGAAGCCGCCGAGCTGGTGGGAATCAACACCAACTGGGTGCTGCTTTTGAGCTTTGCCATGTCAGCCGCGTTGGGCGCTTTGGGTGGCATTCTGGTAACGCCAATAACGCTGACTTCTTACGACGTGGGCATCATGCTGGGCCTCAAAGGGTTTGTCGCTGCCGTAGTGGGTGGTTTGGGCAACGGTCTGGGCGCGGTGGTGGGTGGCTTGCTGGTGGGCATACTGGAAGCCATGGGTGCGGGTTATGTCTCGTCGTCGTACAAGGATGCCATCCCGTTTGTGCTGATTCTGGTGATCTTGTTCTTCATGCCGCGTGGCCTGTTTGGTGGCAAATCCACAGATCGGGTCTGAACATGACGAAAAATCCTTTCATCGGTTTGTACATCATCATGACGGTGTTGCTGGTGCTGCCTTTTGTGTTGCCCAACAGCTTTTATGTTGACTTGGCGATTCGAATGGCCATCAACGCCGCCATCGTGCTGGGGCTTAACCTGCTGATTGGTTTTGCCGGCCAGATCAGCCTGGGGCATGCCGGGTTTCTGGGTATTGGTGCCTACGCCACAGCGGCACTGCCGACGCATTTTGGCTGGCATCCGTTGCTGGCTCTGGTGGCTGGTGCGGTAGCTGCGGGTTTATTGGCGGCTATTGTGGCGCGGCCCATTTTCAAGCTCAAAGGCCATTACTTGGCCATGGCCACGTTGGGCTTGGGCATCATCATCAACATCGTGGCGCGCAACGAAGCCGCCTGGACCGGGGGGCCGGACGGTATGCCGGTACCCGCCATGAGCCTGGCCGGGTTCGAGATTTCTGGCGACAAACACTGGTACTGGATTGTTGCCGTGATGCTCTCGGTCAGTGTCTGGGCCTCCCTGAACATGATGAACTCGCCGTTTGGACGGGCTTTGCGCGCGCTGCATGGCAGTGAGGTGGCATCCAAAGTGGTGGGGATCAACGTAGTACGTTACAAGGTCGCCATTTTTGTGATGGCTGCCATGTTTGCCAGCATTATGGGCAGCGTGACGGCGCATTACGTCGGCTTTGTTACCCCCAATCTGGCAGACTTTTTCCACTCCATCGAGCTCGTCACCATGGTGGTGATCGGCGGCATGGCTTCGGTCTATGGCTCGGTGGTGGGTGCGGTTTTGCTGACGGCCCTGCCGCAAGCGTTGGCCGCGTTTGAAGGCTGGGAAACTGTCATTTTTGGTGCCATCCTGATGCTGAGCATGATCTTCATGCCCAAAGGACTGGTGCCCACGTTGGCGGCCAAATTCAGCAAGGCAGGCTGAGCATGGCCCTGCTGCAAGTCAAAGACCTGTCGATCCACTTTGGGGGGGTCAAGGCGGTGCAAAACGTCAGCTTTAGCGTTGACGCCGGCATTGTCTATGCGGTGATCGGTCCCAATGGTGCGGGTAAAACCACGCTGTTCAACCTGATTACCGGGATTTACACCCCGACCGCCGGCACCATTCATCTGGACGGTGAATCCATCGGTGGCAAATCGCCCGACGCTCTGGCCCGCCGCGGTGTCGCGCGAACGTTCCAGAACCTGCAAATTTGCATGAACATGGACGCGCTTGAAAACGTCATGGTAGGCGCGCACTTGCGGCTGGACCGTAACCTGCTCAAAGCTGCACTGCGCTGGCCGGCACTCAAACGCCGCGACTGCGAGTTGCGCGAGGAAGCAGCCGAGCTGATGCGCTTTGTCGGCCTGCACGACTACATCAACACACGCGCCGACAGCATGCCCTACGGCGCACTCAAAAGGCTGGAAATTGCCCGCGCCCTGGCCATGAAGCCGCGGCTGATTTTTCTGGACGAACCCGCGGCCGGACTGAATCCCAAGGAAACCATTGAAGTTGACGCACTGGTGCGCAAGGTGGCTAATTCGGGTGTGACGGTGGTGCTGGTCGAGCACGACATGAAAATGGTGATGAACCTCTCTGATCGCATTCTGGTGCTGGACTATGGCAGGAAGCTGACCGAGGGCACGGGCGCTGAAGTGCGCCGAAACCCCGATGTGATTGCCGCCTATCTTGGCGCACACACTTGAACCAAAGGCACACCATGGACGCACTCAGCCTGATCAGCCAGGAGCACAGCAACATCTGGCGCCTGGCTATCACCGTTGACCACATAGCTTCTGATATTGAAGCTGGCGCAGCCGTCGAACAGCCGTTTTTCAACGCTGTGTTTGACTATCTTGAGCAATTTGTGGGCCGCTCGCACCACCCCAGGGAAGACGATTACCTGTATCGCTTACTGCGTCTGCGCTGCCCGCAGGTCACCGCTGAGATCGACCGCTTGCAAGCACAGCACCGTCAAGACCTGACCAAGCTGACGGTATTGCGCGCGCAGGTGTCCGCTGCGGCGCAGGGCCAACTGCCGGGTAGCCAATTGGTCGCAGCCTTGAGCGACTACACCGCAGAGCTCAAAGCACACATTCTCACGGAAGAAAAAAAAGTCTTGCCACTGGCCCGCAGTGCCTTTACTGTGGCTGATTGGACTGAGATCAAACAGGCGTTCCTGAGCAGCGACGATCCTCTGTTTAGTGACAAGTCGCGCGAAGAGTTTCGCCAGCTCTACCACCGCGTGGCAAACCTGGCACCCGAGTCGGTGGGTTTGGGTAGCAGCAGCGTCGGTACGCTGCAACCCCTGCCAGACCGCTCCAAGGCCGAGGTACAGTTGCGCGTGCAAGGCATGGAAAGCTGCTACGGTCGCATCAAGGCGCTCAAGGGCATCAGCCTGGAGGTGCGCCGGGGCGAGACCGTGGCGCTGGTCGGTGCCAACGGGGCCGGCAAGACCACGTTCTTGCGCACCCTGTCAGGCGTGCAGCCGATGAGCGCGGGCAGCATTCACTTCAAGGGCCAAGACATCAGCCGACTGCGCGCGGACAAGCGCACGCGTTGCGGCATTTGCCAAAGCCCTGAAGGCCGCCAGGTGTTCGGCCCACTGTCGATTGAAGACAACCTGGCATTGGGCGCTTACACGCAGCCGCGCAAGCAGGTGCAAGGCGACATGGAAAAAATCTTCACCATGTTCCCGATCCTGAAAGAAAGACGCACCCAGTCGGCTGGCACCTTGTCAGGCGGCCAGCAGCAGATGCTGGCCATTGGCCGCGCACTGATGGGCCGACCCAGCTTGTTGCTGCTTGACGAGCCAAGCATGGGGCTGGCCCCGATGCTGGTCGAAGAAGTGTTCAACGTGATTCGCATGCTCAAAAGCAAAGGAATGACGATTTTGCTGGTTGAACAAAACGCTTTTGCCGCGTTGGCCATTGCTGACCGCGGCTATGTGCTGGAAACGGGCATCGTTACCCTGAGCGGTACCGGCAAGGAACTGATCAACAACGAAAAGGTGCGCGCCGCATACCTGGGTATGTAAATGGCACTTTGAAGAGCGCTGTTCACACATCGCCACAACCTCCCGCCTGTGCTGCAAAGGACTTTTCATGACCGAACCCGACCTTGATCCGCAGGCCTTGGCCGATGCCGTTGCCCAGGCCATGCGCGTGCGCGATCGCACCAGCCAGGGGCTGGGCATCCAGATTTTGAGCGTCAAGCCGGGTTACGCGCTGGTCGCCATGTCGGTGCGCGCCGACATGGTCAATAGCCACCATACCTGCCATGGCGGTTTCATCTTTACCTTGGCGGACTGTGCCTTCGCCTACGCCTGCAACAGTTACAACCAAAACACCGTGGCCTCAAGTTGTAACATTGATTTTTTGGCACCCGCGCTGGAAGGTGAATTGCTGGAGGCCGAGGCGGTTGAGCGCTCATTGACCGGTCGCACCGGGGTGTACGACACCACGGTGCGCACCCGTAGCGGCAAAACGGTGTCGCTGTTTCGTGGCAAGAGCTACCGTATCAAAGGCGAAGTGTTGGCCGGCTTGCAGCAGGGCGACGGCGAGCATTGTCATGGTGAACCTGAACCGCAACCCATTGCCTTGACTGCAACGACGGCCGGTTCAAGCCTGTTGTGACCATCAGAACGTAATTTATTTCACTCAAAAAAGGAGACTCAAATGACTGCCAAACACCCTCAACCCGGCGAACTTGACGCCATTGAAAGCGCCAGCCGGGACGAGATTTCAGCGCTGCAACTGGAGCGCCTCAAATGGACGTTGCAACACGCTTACGACAACGTACCGTTTCACAAGAAAGCGTTTGACGACAAAGGCGTGCACCCAAGCGATCTGAAAACGCTGGCCGACCTGGCCAGGTTCCCGTTCATGACCAAGGCTGCGCTGCGCGACCAGTACCCCTTCGGCCTGTTTGCCACGCCCATGGAAAAAGTGGTGCGGCTGCATGCATCAAGCGGCACCACCGGCAAGTCGATCGTGGTGGGCTACACGCTCAAAGATATTGACAACTGGGCCAACCTGATGGCGCGCTCGATCCGCGCCGCCGGTGGCCGCGCTGGCGACATGCTTCAGAACGCCTACGGCTACGGCATGTTCACGGGCGGCCTGGGCGCGCACTATGGCGCGGAGCGGCTGGGTTGCACGGTGGTTCCGATGTCCGGGGGGCAAACCGAAAAGCAGGTGCAGTACATCATTGATTTCCAGCCAAAAATCATCATGGTCACGCCCAGTTATTCACTGGTGATTGCAGAAGAGTTTGAGCGCCGGGGCATCACACCGGATCAGATTTCGCTCAAAATCGGCATCTTTGGTGCCGAGCCCTGGGGCGAAGGTATGCGCGGCGAAATTGAGCGCAAGTTGGGCATTGATGCCATCGACATTTACGGCCTGACCGAAGTCATAGGCCCCGGCGTGGCCTGCGAATGCATTGAGTCCAAAGACGGTCCAGTGATCTGGGAAGACCATTTCTACCCCGAAGTCATCGACCCGGAAACGGGTGAAGTTCTGCCCGATGGTGCCGATGGCGAACTGGTGTTCACCTCGTTGACCAAGGAAGCGTTCCCGGTGATTCGTTACCGCACCCGCGACCTGACGCGGCTGCTGCCACCCACCTCGCGGGCGTTCCGGCGCATGGGCAAGATTACCGGGCGCAGCGATGACATGCTGATCGTGCGCGGCGTGAACGTGTTTCCGACGCAAATTGAAGAGCAGATCCTGCGCGACAAGCGACTCTCGGGCAATTACCAGATTCAGCTCAGCCGCGACGGGCATCTCGACGACGTCGAGGTGCGTTGTGAGCTGCAACGCGAAGCGGCAAGCATGTCGCCAGCGGATGTGGAGCTCGTCGCCAAAGAGCTGCAACAGCATATCAAAACCATTATTGGCATTACCACCAAGGTCAGTGTGCTGGCACCCGAGACGATACCGCGCACGCTGGTGGGCAAAGCACGCCGGGTGATTGACGAGCGGCCCAAACTACTTTAAGGAACCCGCCATGACAGAAGCCTTTATTTGCGATGCCATTCGCACCCCCATTGGCCGCTACGGCGGTGCGCTCGCGGGTGTACGCGCTGACGACCTGGCCGCTATTGCGCTCAAAGCCCTGATGAAACGCAACCCGCAGGTCAACTGGGCCAGCGTGGACGACATCATTTATGGCTGCGCCAACCAGGCCGGTGAAGACAACCGCAACGTGGCGCGTATGGCGGGTTTGCTGGCAGGTTTGCCGCTGGAAGTGCCTGGCAGCACCGTGAACCGCCTGTGCGGTTCGTCGATGGATGCCGTGGGCATAGCAGCGCGGGCCATCAAATCGGGCGAAACCGATCTGATGATTGCTGGTGGTGTGGAAAGCATGTCGCGTGCGCCGTTTGTCATGGGCAAGGCCGACAACGCCTACTCGCGCCAAGCCGCCATCTATGACAGCACCATCGGCTGGCGCTTTGTCAACCCGCTGATGAAGCAGATGTACGACACCCATTCGATGCCGCAAACAGCCGACAATGTGGCGGCAGACTGCCACATTTCGCGTGCTGACCAAGATGCCTTTGCGCTGCGTTCACAGCAGCGCTGGGTCGCCGCCCAAGCCGCTGGCCGCTTTGCCGACGAGCTGACGCCGGTGCTGATAACGCGCAAAAAAGGCGAGCCGGTGCTGATCGATACCGATGAACACCCGCGCCCCGAGACGACGCTGGCCATGCTGGCCAAACTCAAGGGCATCAATGCGCCCGAGCTGTCGGTCACGGCGGGTAATTCGTCCGGCGTGAACGACGGTGCCTGCGCCCTGTTGATCGCCAGTGCTGCCGCCGCGCTGGCCAACGGCCTGGTGCCGCGCGCGCGCATCGCAGGCGTGGCCGTCGCTGGCGTAGCACCGCGTATCATGGGCATGGGTCCAGTCCCTGCGGTGCGCAAGGTACTGGCCAAGACCGGACTGACGCTGCAACAGATGGATGTGATCGAGCTCAATGAGGCCTTTGCGGCGCAAAGCCTGGCGGTGCTGCGCGAGCTCGGACTCAAGGACGACGAAGAGCGGGTCAACCCCAATGGCGGTGCCATTGCCATGGGGCATCCGCTGGGTATGAGCGGCGGGCGCTTGGTGACAACCGCCTTGTACGAACTGGCACGGCGTGGTGGGCGTTATGCGCTTTGCACGATGTGTATCGGTGTGGGGCAAGGCATTGCCCTGGTAATGGAGAAGGTTTGATTTTTTAACCCTGAAGGAGACATAACATGAAATTTACAATGAAAAAACTGGTGATTGGTAGCGCCTTGGCTATCGGCACATTGGCCGCTATGGCCGCTGACACCATCAAGATCGGCTCGGTCTTGTCGGTCACAGGCCCGGCTGCTTTTTTGGGCGATCCAGAGCTGAAAACGCTGCAAATGTATATCGAAGACATCAATAAAAAGGGTGGCGTGATCGGGCGCCAGTTGGAACTGGTGAGCTACGACGATGGCAGCGATGCCAGCAAGGCCAACGGTTTTGGCAAGCGTCTGATCGACGACAACAAGGTTGACATCATCGTCGGCGGAACCACCACGGGTGCCACCATGTCGATGGCCCCGCTGGTCGAGAAAGCAGGGGTTCCTTTCATCTCGTTGGCAGGTGCCGTGGTGATCATCGAGCCCGTTAAAAAATGGATTTTCAAGACACCTCATACCGACCGCATGGCAGCTGAAAAAGTGTTTGAGGACATGAAAAAACGTGGTCTGACCAAGATCGCCTTGTTTACGGAAACCAGTGGGTTTGGCCAATCCGGCAAAAAAGAGGCCATGGGTGTGGTCGCCAAGTACGGCATTGATCTGGTTGCCAATGAAACCTACGGTCCGAAAGACACCGACATGAGTCCGCAGCTCACCAAGATTCGCAACACCGCCGGGGTGCAGGCGGTATTCATCATCGGTCTGGGTCAGGGTCCGGCCATCGCAACAAAAAACTACAAGCAGCTCGGCATGGCGCTACCGCTGTACCACGCCCACGGGGTCGCCTCTGAAGAGTTCATCAAGCTGTCCGGCCCAGCCGCTGAGGGTGTCCGCCTGCCCGCCGCCGCCTTGTTGGTGGCCAACAAGCTGGCCGCCAACGACCCACAAAAACCAGTCGCCGAAGGCTACGCCAATGCCTTCAAGGCCAAGTGGAAAACCGACGTCTCCACCTTTGGCGGGCATGCCTATGATGGTCTGATGCTGGCGGTGGATGCCATCAAACGCGCGGGCAGCACCGACAAGGCCAAAGTGCGCGATGCCATCGAAGCCACCAAAGGCTATGTAGGCACCGGAGGCGTGGTCAACATGTCAGCCACCAACCACATGGGCCTTGATTTGTCAGCCTTCAAAATGCTTGAGATCAAGGGCGCCGACTGGACGCTGGCGAAGTAAATCAAACCTGACGGCGGTGCGCGCTTGCCATATTCTAAAAATAGGCTGTTTCTCGCGGCGCGCCAGCCGCCGCCAGCACCTGTGCCACAGCGGCGGTGAGCTTTTTGGCGTAGGGTACGTGCAGAAATTCATTCGGGCCGTGCGCGTTGCTCTTGGGGCCAAGCACGCCGCAGACCATCATCTGCGCCTTGGGAAAACCTTTTTCGAGCAGGTTCATCAGCGGTATGGTGCCGCCCTGACCAATGGTGGCGCAGGGTGCGTCAAAGCAGCTTTGCGACGCCTGTTGTAGCGCAGTATGCAGCCAGGGTGCGGTGCGTGGCGCGTTCCAGCCACTGGCACCTTCGGCATGCTCAAACGTCACTTTGGCTTGGTAAGGCGCGTTTTCTTCCAGCAATGTTTTGAGTTGCTGTACGGCTTGGACGGCGTCAACCAGTGGGGGCAAGCGTACCGACAGCTTGAACGATGTCGCAGGGCGCAGCACGTTGCCGGCATTTTGCAAATCCGGCAGACCTTCAACCCCAGTCACGCTCAGCGTTGGCTCCCAGGTACGCGCCAGCAACACTTTGAGCGGGTCGGTGGTGGTGGGTAGCACGCTTTGGCTGTTGCCGGTGCAGTCGGCGTGCGCCCACGGGAAACGCTTGAACAGCTCGTCGCCCAGAATGGCGGCGGTCGCGCGCGCCTCTTGCAGGCGGTCGGCGGGCACCTCGCAGTGCAGGCTGGTAGGCAGCAGGCGGCCGCTGGCGCTGTCTTCCAGCCGGTCCAGCACATGGCGCAAGATGCGAAAGCTCGACGGCACCACGCCGCTGGCGTCACCTGAGTGCACGCCTTCGGTGAGTACCTCGACGCGCAGCACACCCGTGACGTTGCCGCGCAAACTGTTGGTGATCCACAGCTGGTCGTAATTGCCCGCGCCCGAATCCAGGCACACCACTAGTCCCACATCACCCAAGCGGGCGCGCAGCGCGTCAATGTAAGGCCCCAGGTCGGGCGAGCCACTTTCTTCACTGGTTTCGATCAGCCCGACGATGCGCGGGTGGCCCGCGCCCTGCGCTTGCACGGCGGCAGTGGCGGTGATGGCGGCGTACACCGCGTAGCCGTCATCAGCGCCGCCGCGGCCATAGAGCTTGCCGTCTTCATAGACGGGTGTCCACGGCCCAAGGTCACTGCGCCAGCCGGTGAATTCGGGTTGCTTGTCCAAGTGACCGTAGATCAGGACGGTCTCTGGGTGTGGAGCATCATTTTGCCCGCAAGCGCTTGTGTATCCTGCACTATACGCTATATTGTTGGCAGCACAAGAGTGTGCTGCAACCTCAAAAAAGAGCAGCGGCGTGCGACCCGGCAGACGCAGAATTTCCAGTTGTAACCCGGCTACTTTTTGCGCGCGCACCCAATCGGCGGCGCTTTGCACCACGCGCTCGATAAAACCGTGCTGCACCCAATCGGGATCAAACATGGGCGACTTGGCGGGCACCGCAATGTAGTCGATAAGCTGGCGCACCAGGTCGTCGTCCCAGCGCGCGCTGATGCGTTGTTTGAGTTGTGCGGCGTTAAGCAGGCTGTTGGAGACAGGTGCATTCATGGAGAGGTTCCTAGGCTTTGCTATGGCCGATGACTGATAACTTGCTTTGTGCCAACTTGGGGGCTGGTGTTTTTGCGGCCAGCCGCTTGGGCACGGGCCGCTGTTCCAGGCGTGGCGCAGCACTTGGTGCTGATAGCTGCGCCACGCCATGCGCAGGAGCCTCGCTGAGCCGGAAAACTGAAACCGCTTGTTCGAGCCGCTGCGCTTGTTCACGCAGGCTTTCAGCGGCCGCTGCCGATTGTTCCACCAATGCGGCGTTTTGCTGTGTCATCTGGTCAAGTTCGCCCACCGCTGAGTTGACACTGCCAATGCCTTCTGACTGATCAGCCGCCGCGCTGCTGATCTGGCCCATGATGTCGCACACGCGTTTGATGGAGCTGACGATCTCACTCATGGTGTCGCCCGCGTTTTGTACCAGCTTGGAACCCGACTCCACCTTGCCTACCGATTCGTTGATCAGCGCCTTGATTTCTTTGGCTGCCTCGGCACTGCGCCCAGCCAGGGAGCGCACCTCAGAGGCCACCACCGCAAAGCCGCGCCCTTGCTCACCCGCGCGTGCGGCTTCCACGGCCGCATTGAGCGCCAGGATGTTGGTCTGGAACGCAATGCCGTCAATCACGCCAATGATGTCGGCGATCTTGTGTGAGCTTTGGTTGATGTCGTTCATGGTGGTGACCACCTCGCCCACCACGACACCGCCGCGCGCTGCCACCTCGGCTGCGGTGGTGGCCAATTGGTTGGCCTGGCGCGCCGAATCGGCAGAGTGCTGCACCGTGCCGGTCAACTGTGCCATGCTGCTGGCCGTACTTTGCAGGTTACTGGCCGTTTGCTCGGTGCGGTTGCTCAGGTCCTGGTTGCCACTGGCGATTTCGGCGCTGGCGGTGCTGATGTGTTGCGCTGCCTGGCGTACCTGTTGCAAAGCCTGAAAATAGCGCGCACGCAGCACCTCGGTTTCACCCACCAAGGCACCGATTTCGTCACGCCGCCGGGAATGAAAAGCCTGCGTCAAGTCGCCGTGCGCCACCGCCGTTACCGCTGCCGTCAATTCACCCAGTGGCTTGCTGACCGCGCGCTGCACCGCAAAAAACAGCCCGACGCCCAACAGCACTGCCGTGGCCGCCAGCAGCGCCCAAATGATGCTCATGTTGACCCAGTACTGCGTCATGGCTTCGCGCGCGCTCACCTCGGCCACCAGCCATTGGTTGGCTTTTTCGACCTTGTGAAAAATCGCCCAGCGTTGGCCGCCGCTTTGACCCAGCAGGGGAATGGCGTCTAGCACCGAACCCTCTTGTTGACTGACCAGTGTGGCCAAAAACTTGTCGCCTTGCGGGAACACCTCTAGCACCTTTTTGCCTTTGGCGCTGGGGTGTACGAGAAAACGCGCCTCGGCCGGGGCACCTTTGGACTCGATCAGATAGGCACCACCGGTGTCAAAAAAACGCAACTCGGCTATCTGTTTTTCAATCGCCGTTTGTTGCAACGAGATGTCGAT
>Ga0172375_10001410_pt1 | contig 38720 bp, 35 predicted proteins | sample LakKiv1m_FD_114537 | JGI IMG/M metagenome (GOLD analysis project Ga0172375, IMG submission 114537) | Freshwater microbial communities from Kabuno Bay, South-Kivu, Congo - kab_092012_11.1m | ecosystem: Environmental > Aquatic > Freshwater > Lake | place: Democratic Republic of the Congo... | reverse complement strand
TGGTCCACCAGCTGCGGATGCCCCGGCGCAGCCGGGACGGGCTTCGCGACATCCCCGACCATCTGCTTGCAGGACTCGTCCATGCAGACGACTGGGATGTCCGGGTCGTAGGGCCTGCTGTACACTTCCAGCACGTCCTCCATTGCCGCTACAAAGGCCGCGCTGTGGTCGGGCGGGATTTTCCAGTACTCCGAGCGGTGAGGCTGAAGCTCGTTATATAAAGAAAAACGTGCATTGACAATCAATCTTTCCCCGCGTTTGAACCATGAAACATGCAGAATCGATTCGCCACGCCCCCAAGGCGCGATTCGGCGACCGCCATTTCCGGCAACGGAGCGCCGGAACTACAGGCCCTGCGACAGGGATTGCGATGCGCGCGCGGAGCGCTGTAGCTCCGCCGCTCTGTCGGCGGATGGAAATCCACCCCCGTGGCGCATCCCCGGAGACGCCAAGTTTCGAGTTTCGCCGCTCAACGCTTCCGGCTACAATAAAGCGCCAAATGTCCGAACCGCTTCTCCAAGTCGAGCAATTGGTCGTCGCCTTCCGCAGGGACGGCGTCGAAACCTCGCCCGTCCGGGGCGTCTCGCTTGCGGTCGGAAACGGCGAGCGCGTCGCCCTCGTGGGCGAGAGCGGCTGCGGAAAGAGCCTCACGGCGCTCGCGCTTGCGCGGCTGTCGCCGACCGACCGCGCGCGCCTTTCGGGCCGCGTGTTGTTCGACGGCGCGGACGTGCTGGCCATGCCGCCGGAGGCCCTCCGGCACGTGCGCGGCGCAGGCATTGCCTACGTCTTCCAAGACCCCTCGGCCAGCCTCAATCCCGTGATGCGCATCGGCGACCAGATCGGCGAATGCCTGCCCGGCCTGCGCCGCGGTGAGCGACTCGCCAAAGCGACCGAACTGCTGAAAAAGACCGGCCTGCCCGATCCCGCGCGCGCAGCCCGCGCCTATCCCTGCGAACTGAGCGGCGGACAGCAGCAACGCGCGATGCTCGCGATGGCCCTGGCGGCGCGTCCCAAGCTGTTGGTCGCCGACGAACCCACGACCGCGTTGGACGTCACCACGCAGCGCCACGTGCTCAACCTGATCGACGCCCTCGCCGACGCCTACGGCATGGCGGTGCTGCTCATCACCCACAACCTCGGACTGGTGGCCGGGCGCATGGACCGCGTTTACGTGATGTACGCGGGTCAGATCGTGGAGAGCGGCCCGGTGCCGGAAGTGCTGGGGGCCCCGCGTCATCCTTACACGCGCGGATTGCTCGGCGCCGTGCCCCGACTCGACGCGCCCCGCGGCGACCCTCTGCGCGACATTCCCGGCACGGTGCCGTCGCCGAACGGCTGGCCCGCGGGCTGCGCCTTCGCCCCGCGCTGCGCCGACGCCTGTCCCGATTGCCACGGAGCCCCCCCTTCCGAAACGGTTTCCGGCCTGCGCCGGTGCCGCTGCCCGCACGTCCTGCCATGAACCTCCTGACCGTCCAAGACTTGTGCGTCACTTACCGCCCGCCGGGCCAGCGCCCGGTCGAGGCTGTGCGCGGCGTGTCCTTCGCCGTCGGCGCGGGCGAATCGTTCGGCATCGTCGGCGAGAGCGGCTGCGGCAAGTCTTCGCTCGCCAAAACAGTGATCGGTCTCTGCCCGCCGAGCGGCGGGCGCATCGCGTTCGAGGGGCGCGACGTCGCGAGCCTCGACGCGGCAGGTTTCCGAAGCTACCGCCGCGCGGTGCAGATGGTCTTTCAGGATGCGGCCGGCTCGCTGAACCCGCGCATGACCGTCCGACAGACGCTCCGCGAGGTGTTGCGCGTACACCGGCTCGTACCGGCTGCCGACACGGACGCCCGAATCGGCGAGCTGCTCGACCGCGTCGGCCTGCCGTCAAGCGTACTGGGCGCCTATCCGCGCGAAATCAGCGGCGGACAGTGCCAACGGGTGAGCTTCGCGCGCTGCCTCGCCCTCGAGCCGAAACTGATCATCGCAGACGAACCGGTCAGCGCGCTCGACGTTTCAGTCCAAGCGCGCATTCTGAACCTCATGCGCGAACTCCAGCGCGGACTCGGGTTGGCGGTCGTGCTGATCTCGCACGACCTCGCGGTGGTCCGCAACATCTGTGATCGGATCGCCGTCATGTGCGCGGGGCAGTTCGTCGAGACCGGTCCGGCCGCAGCCGTGCTCGACGCGCCGCGCCACGCCTACACCCGCGAACTGCTCTCCGCCGTGCCGGACGTGGCGCGTTCACTGAAGAACCGCCACCCATCCTCCGTCTCCTGAACCCCGAACCCTGAACCCTTCTCCCTCTATGACAATGTCCCCTCCGTCCCTCATCCTCGGCTCCGCTTCTCCCCGCCGCAAAAAAATCCTCGATGCGCTCGGCTGCACATTCTCGGTTTTCTGTGCCGATGCGGAGGAAATCCACGATGCGGAGGACCCGGTGCGCACCGTAACGGCGAACGCGCTCGAGAAGTACCGTGCCAGCCGTGCGCGCCATCCGCACGCAGCGCTCGTCATGGCCGACACGCTGGTGTGGTTCGAGGGACGCCTCATCGGCAAACCGACGGATCTCGACGAGGCGGCCCGCTTTCTGCGCGCCTTTTCGGGCCGCACCCAAATTGTCTACACGGGCATCGCGCTCGGCTATCCGGGCCGCGAACCGGATTTGCGCGTCGAGGCTTCGTCCGTGCGCTTCAAGGTTCTTTCGGAAGAAACGATCCGGAACTACTTAAACAAAACGCGCCCCCTCGACCGGGCGGGCGCGTATGACATCGACGAAAACGGCGACCTGCTGATCGCCGGATACAGCGGTTCCTACACCAATATCATGGGCCTTCCAGAAGCCCCCGTCCGTGATTGGCTCACAGCGAACGGCCTCAGATAAGGGCGATGGCGTCGATCTCGATCTTCGCCGTCTTCGGCAGGCGCGCGACTTGGACCGTCGAACGCGCCGGCGCATGCCCCGCGAACATTTCGGCGTAAACCTTGTTCACGGCCGGAAAATCGCCGATGTCCGTCAAGAAAACGGTCGTCTTGACCACTTTCCCGAGACCGGACCCGGCGGCTTCCAGCACCGCTCGCAGATTGAGCAGAACCTGCATGGTCTGTTCGGCCGCATTGGCAGTCTCAATCCTGCCCGTGCGGGGGTTGAGCGGAATCTGGCCGGAGCAGAACACCAAACCGTTCGCCACGACCGCTTGGGCGTAGGGACCGACGGCCGCCGGAGCGGCCTCTGTTTGAATCGTCTTGATCGTCCGTCTCGTCGTTTAGAAATGCCAGTTCATACCGAAAACGCCATTAGGGCACCGCGACGGCCAGCGCGGAAGGAAGGACTTCGATGTCGACGGGCGTCGTGCCGACGATGTCGCCGTCGGCCTGAACCACAATCGGCGCGTCGCTCCGGATGGGCACTTGCTTCCGGGCGACGAACTCGTTCATGACGCGGTTGACACGCCGCGGCGCGACCCACCGCAACACATAGTACCACGGATATTCCAGCGGCGTTTTCATGCAAAGGATGCCGACGTCGATCTGGCCGTCGTCCGCACGGATGTCGGGACCGTTCGGGTTCAATGCCTTGGCGAGAATGCCACAGTTCGAGATCGCAACATCGGTCGCCTCAAAAACACGCGCATTGCCGTCGACCGTCACTTCGATGCGCTGCGGCTTGGCCTGAAGAACTTTCCACACCGCCGTCCCCACATAGGCAGAGCGGCCGAAGAGGCTTTTGCCCAGACGCGACGTTTGGTCGATCACCTCGGCGTTGATTCCGACCCCGGCGTTCAGAAGAAACGTGCGACTGCCAATCCGCATGGCGTCGATCCGACGAAACGTGTGCGCACCCGCAAGCAAGGCCACCGCCGCCTCAATGTCGATCGGAACCCCCATCTCCCTTGCAACCAGATTGCCCGTCCCCATCGGAACGAACGTCTCGCGCAAATTCATTCGCGCAAAATCGCTGATCGTCGGCGCTATGACGGCAACCACATTCATGTTTTCCCGCCCGATGTCCGCCACGCCCATCGATACAGGTCCCAACCGACGGCCAACAGAGGTTCTTTTTTTATCACAGTACAAGCCTGCCGTAAAGCCTGCGCGTCTGTTCTGACCCCGCCGAGTGTGTGTCAAGAAAGTGACAGGGGTGTCCAATGCGGTTTCTGGCGCAACAGCGCAACACTTCGTCGGATACCCTTAGTCCAACTCCTTGGTCCATCAAGCACAGCGTGTTACGGCTAATTTTGCCGACCAAGCGCAACCGGTTAAGGGGTTGTTCGGAAAATTGCACGCATAGGTGCCGTAATACGACGTGTTGAGATCGATCCACGTCACGATCCGGTCCAGCGCCTCTTGAGGCAACTCGACGCCGTGGTGGCCGTTGCGGACCACGTCCGCCAACCGGCTGCGGCACGCGCCCCACGCGTAAGGCGGCAGCACTTCCGGCGGTCCGTCGTCCACCGGCTTGACCAGCTCCTTTTTCTGTCCCGGCTTGTCGGGATACCAGCGCAGCGCGGAACGCTTGCGGATTTCCAGAAACGACACGTTGAACGCGAGGCCCAAATCGCCGCAGAGATTGAGCGCCTTCTCGCCCTCTTTTCCATAGTCGTGGCATTTCACGCAGTGCGCGTCGAAGACGGGCTGGACCTCGGCCAGATAATTGAAGTCGCGTTCGGGACCGTACCACGGTTTGAGCCGACTGGGCGGCCGCCGCATGGCGAGCGGCGGCACACCGGTCTGAGGCGGCTGGGAGTCATAGCGGTTCTCGTGACACCCCGTGCATCCGGCGTGTTCGCCCGGCTGCAACGACGTGCCGCTGCGCATGGATTGCACCATCATCTTTTCTCCGTCGAGAAGCTGGAAGAATACAAAACGGTCCGCAGGCGCTTCGCAGTAGACCGAGCCGTCGGCCTCGACCGGCGCGTCGCCCAAAATGCGCTTGTTGTTGGTGCAGTTGAAATTCATGGCCGGACGTTGGAGCGTGTCCGCCTCCCAGAGAGGTCCGGTCCAGTACCGCTTGGCAGGAGCCTCCACCACGCGCAGCGTCTTGATCGTCCCGCGCGGCACGTTCTCCATGCCCGTACCCCTGTAAATGTCGGTCACGTAAAACGTCCCCGTCTTGGCGGCGAGGTCGATTTGTTCGGGGATCACGGGCGGACGCGCGCGCGGCATCAGCGGCTGGGGATCGAAACACCCCGGACCGTCGGTGTGCAGCAGCCGTTCGCTTCCGTCGCCCGCGTCCAACAGGAAAATGCCGGTGCGCTCCTTCCCGGTTTCGACCATCCGCGCGCAGAGCAGATGCGTCTCGTCCAGCGGATACGGGTCCTCGTACTTGAGCGGCACGCCCGCGCTGGGATTCCACGAATTGCCGAACGTGTCGATCCGTCCCGCCATCGGGTTGCGCAGGTCTCGGCCCTCGCGGTAATCGGGCGTGTAGGTCAGATATGGCGCGAGGTCCTTCGGCCACGTGCACAGCAGAGCCGACGTGCCGTCCAGCCCGCGCCGCCGGTCGAGAATCGCGACCGCGCCCCACGGCCGATCATGGCAGGAGCCGAAGATGCACACCACGCGTTCGGCGTAGAACCCGCCGTCAGACTTCGGCAGCGCCCGGGCGTCGAAAATCGCACCGGGTGCCCAGTCGTTGTTGCCGCAGTACAGCGCGTGCTGCGTTCCGTCCGGATTGACTGTCCACAACCCGAACTGCGGCCCGAACATCGAGTCCACATATTCCCACCGGTCGTAGACGATTCGCCCGTCCGACAGGACCGATGGCCGCGAGTCGTACAGGTTGTTGCGGCTGATCTGCAGCACTTCACTGCCGTCGCTGCGCATGGTGAAGAGATTGCCCTGCACGTGCCGGTTGCAGCCGCAGAATTTCTGATCGCGCGTGCTGGTGAACACGATCCGTCCGTCGGGCAGATAGGCCGGGTCGACATCCGTATCGGGCGTGCCGTGCGTCAGCCGTTTCAAGCCCTTCCCGTCGGCGTGAATTTCGTAGATCTGAAACGCCTCGTCCGCGTTCTGACGCATGGCGAAAAGAATCCGCCCGCCGTCAAAGCTCACGTCTGGATCGCGGATGCAGCCCTCTTGAGTTTCCACCAGCGTGCGGATTTCGCCGCGGGCGAAATCGATCGCCTTCAGCGCCGCGCCGGACCGATGACGTCCGATCAAGTAGATGTGCGGCCCCGGCTGGAAATCGGTTCCCGTATTGTGATGGTCGGGCGCATATTGATGCCGCACGACGAACAAAATCGGCGCACCGCTGACGAGCGGACTGGCGGTCAGCGCCTTGCGCCGCAAAACGTCCAACGCGTTCGTCGCCGCTTCCCGGCGTTTCGAATCGCTGTCAGACAACACAGGCTTCAGCGCGTCGAGTTCTTTCAGATACGTTCCGCCGTCGGGATACCGGGAACCAAAATCAGCGACCAAATCGGCAATCGCCGCCCGCAACGAGTCCGCCTGCTGCGCGGGCGTCGGCGCGACGCCCCATCCCGGCGGCGTCGCCCCCCCCCAAGCTGATACCGCCGCAAAAAAAATTACCAGCGTTGTTGTATGCGACACCCGCATGCGCCCCCCTAGCGCAACAACACCAAAAGGCCGCGGCTGATGAGAGACACTTCGCCGCTGACGTTGTTGTAGCTCACGTTCCAACGGCCACCATCGAGGTTGGTCGTTTCGAAAGGTCCCGTCAGCCCGCCCGGCGCGCATTTCGCGATCACGTAGCGTTCGCGCGGCTTGAGTTGCCCGTTGTCCTGGATTTGCAGCGCCAGCCGGGTCAAGTCGAGAGCCCCGCCGACCTGCAGCAGATCGCTGGCCCCGTCCGCCGCCACGTCGATCAGCAGCGTCCCGGTCAGCGCCACCGACGCGTTGACGGTCAATGTGCCGATCACGTTCGCGCCGCCCGGCGCAACCGTGCCGGTGACCGTCAGTGTGCCGTTGCTGACCACGCCGTCTCCGTCCAGCCCAACGACCGTCTGACTGGACCCGCCGAGATCCAGCGCGCCACCGGACGCGACCGAAACCGCGCTTTCCGGCGACAGGGAATCGTCGAGCAAGGTCGGCAGCGTGTCCGGCCCGAGGATTGAATTTTGCACCAACTGTTCCTGCGTAAACGCCCGCGACCAAACGCGCAATTCGTTGTAGCTCGCGTTCGCGTCGTTATCGGCGGTGTATTCGGAGTGTCCCAACCACATATTCACCTGAGGCAGGTTCGCCATCGAGAAGCTTGCGCTCATGGAACCGGACCCCAGTGTGTTGCCGGACGCATCCATCTTGTACCATTGAAAGAGCGTTTTGCCGTCCGTCCCGGCACCGGGCGTAATGACCAATGCGACGTGATACTCCGTATCGAGCGTGAAGGGCGACATCGTGTATTCCTGAGACGTGACCGTCCCCCCCACTTTGACCTCGACATGATCACGATTGATGTCGGTGCCAACCGACCAGCACATGATGATGTAGTCGTTCTGACCATAACCGAAGTCGATCATGCGGCTCCAGTTTTTCACCGAACGCTGCGTCGCCCACAATTCAATCGTCACCGGCGTCTGGGTGGTCGGCAGGATGTTCGCCGCGAGTGCCACATACGATGTACCCCACGTTCCGCCCGTCAGCGTGTACTGCATGCCGTCGGACGTGACGTCGCCCACCGCCGTCGCGGCTTGGCCGCCCACCGAGTCGGTCAAGTCGCCGTTGAAGCTCCAGCGGTGTATGGGCAGTGCGCCGACCCGCAACGCGCCCGCCTCCACGCGCGTGGCACCGGTATACGTGCTCGTGCCGCCAAGCACGACCGTCCCCGTTCCGGTTTTCGTCAGTCCTCCGGTTCCGGACAGATCGGCCCGGATCGTTCCATCGGCGACCGTCAGCGTCGCCGCCGCCAGCGCGCCGTTGTTGATCGCGCCGGAATCCAAAACGACCGCGCCGTTGGTTGCCGTGTATCCGCCCAGATCGTAACAACCTCCGGCCACCGTGACGTCCCCGTCGATCGGAACGCCGGCCGCATTGCCCAACTTCAGCGTCCCCTCTTCGATCCGCGTCGCACCGTTATAGGTGTTGACGCCGGAAAGAGTCAGCGTGCCCGTGCCGCGTTTGGTCAGACCGCCGTCCGGTGTCGCGCCGCTCTGGAGGCTCTGGGCCACGGTGACCGCATTGTTGCTGGAGTCGATGACCGCACCGCCTGCCAGAACCTTGGCCGCAACAAGCCCCCGCATATAATTGGTGATTGCCGCCCCGTTGCCGCGCACGCGCAACAGGCCGCCATCGAAATTGAACGTCGCATGGGAACCGAGATTTTTCTCACGATCGGCGTGTTGATCGTTCCACCCGCACAGAGGTTGACGATGCCCGTGCCCGCCGTCCCGCCGCCGCCCGTTCCACCGCTGACGGACAACGACCCGGCGATATCGGCGATACCGTCGTTGGTCACCGTCAACGTGCCGAAACCTTCTTCACCCACGACGACACCGGCCCATGACGGCGTTTGCGCCAAAACGCCTCCCGCCAATGTATAGTCGCCTTTGCTGCCCAGATAACGCGCGACGACCATCCAACTCAATCCCGTCACCGCACCGCCGGTCTGCGTGAACGTACCGCACCCCCGCGACCCGACATGGAAGGGCCCGTTTCTTACCGTCAACGCCCCGTCCGACAGCGTGTATGTCCCCGTCGCACCCGTGCCGTGGCCGATTCCAACGACGGGATCGGCCGATCCCGTCTGCTGGACAATGCTGCCGCCGTTCTGCGTCACCGATCCGGTCGAAGACACCCCTATGCCCACGAAGAAATACGTGTTGGACAAAACGCCCGACGACATCTCGAACGCGCCCGATGTTGCTTCACCACTACCCAAACCGAGTTTGGCGACCGATGCCGTCCCGCCGTCGAACTGCGCGGTTCCACCATTGTCGATCAGCGCTTCCACCCCGTTCGTGGGCACGATGCCCGTATTCCAGTTCGCCGCGTTCGTAAAGGAACCCGCCGTTTCCACCCAAGTCGCCGCAGTTCCACTCAATGCGAGAAACCCGACTATCGCAAGACCGACCGCAATCTTCAGCCGGTTAACCGTCTCGTATCCCTGCCTGTTCATGCGTTCTCATTTTGTTCGGACATTCCGAAAGGGACGCCCGACCCTTTGCGCAAGTCGGCTGCCAACCGACCGTTTTATTTCTGAATGCTTTTTATTCCGAATACCCCAGCGCCGTCGAAATCCTGCGGGCCGTTTCTCGTATCTGCGGCCCCAGCGTGTGAATCATTTCGTTGCGGGAGTAATGGATCGCCAAGACCGTCGTTCCCACGGCCGCAACCACCTGCCCCGTATAATCCAAAATCGGGGCCGCGTAACAGAGCCCGCCCTTCGTATATTCCTCGTCGTCCAGCGCGAACCCCTGCTTGCGCACCCGTTCCAGTTCGTCCAGAAATTGGGCGGGATCGGTATGCGTTTTGGCGGTGAGTTTCTTCAGCCCCCGCTTGATACAGCGCTCGCGGAGCGCCTCGTCGCCGTAGGCCAACAGCACCTTGCCGGGTGCCGAAGCGTGCGGCCAATAGTGCTCGCCCACGCAGCCGCCGAGACGAACGTTCCGAAACCCGTCGCGATGGATCAGAAACATGAGCATGTCCTCGTGCAGCACACCCAGATAAACGCACTCGCCCGTCGTCTTCCACAACTCGCGCAGCGGCCCCTCCGCCGCCGTCACCACGTCCATGCGCGCGACCGGTTTCGAGGCGTGGTGGAACGGCACCAGCGTGGCCGCGTACTTCGGTCCCTCGCCCGATTCCGTGACCCAGCCCTTCGCCACCAGCGTCTTCAGACAGCGGAACACCATGTGCTTGTTCGCGCCCGTACGCTCCGCCAGTTCCGCCACCCCCAGCCCGTCCGCCGACCCGCACAGCGCCGTCAGCACGTCAATCCCTGCCCGCAGCCCCGGCACATCGTACTCCACCTCTTTCTTTATCATGTAACGATGTTACACTAATGAGATTTCCGGCGTCAACAGAAAAGTCTCTTGCTTTGAAAACCGAATGTACGACATAATGTGCGACGTTGTAAGGGGGATTTGAACGATGAAAACAGCGACCATTCGAGAAGTTCAGCACAATTTCGCCGCTTATGTGCGTCGAGCCGAAGCAGGCGAAAGAACTGTCATCTGTCGGCGGAGTAAAATTGTCGCGCGTTTGGAACCCAACGGAAATCCCCTCTCGTCCGCACACGAAGTGAACTGGGGCGAAGTACGAGAGCGTCGAGAGCGGTTATGGGGCAAAAAGCAACCTAAGGGAAAACCGCTCTCCGAAATCGTATCCGATTCGCGCGGAGATCACTAATGAACGCCTATTACGATACAGGCGTTTGGGTCGCGCTCTATGTTGAAGAAGCCTTCAGTTCCGCCATCAGCGCGTTTGTGGAGGCCCGTAAGCAAGCAATCCAGATTAATTATTTCCAGCGGCTGGAATTCGAAAACGCAATCCGGTTAAAAGTGTTCCGCGGCGATATGCCAGCGGAGAAAGCGCGACGGGTTTTCTTTGATTTGGGCGAAGATCTGAATCTCGGACGTCTTATTATGCGCCCGTTGGATTGGGACAGCGCGTTTGAGCAAGCGCGTTCGGTCAGTACACGGGTAACGGTGCGAACGGGATGCCGGACATTAGATTTGATTCATGTCGCCATCGCGCTTCAATGGGAGTGCAATATGTTCGTCTCGGCCGACGCCCGCCAGCTTGAAGCCGCCGATCGCGAAGGGTTGACGGTCGTCGACGTGCGCCGATTGCCGCAGGGTTAAAAAAAACAACAACTTCCAACTCGGGTGCGATTCAACAAAGTTGAATTCGCACCCGAGTTAGGAGTTAGGAATTAGGAGTTGCAACACCCTGCGGACAAAGACAATAGAACGCGGCAAAAGATTTCATTCGCGCGTCTCTCAATTATCATTGCCCAACGCACATAAATATGCGAAAGTGCTTTTATGAGAACAACGGTTGACATTCCCGATACCTTGGGGCGCCAAGTAAAAAGCCGTGCCGCATTGTCCGGACAGTCGCTGAAGCATTTCATCATCCACGCGCTCGAATGCCAGCTCGCCGCCGGCGTCTCCAACAGCCTCGTACGGACAGACCGTGCGCTCCCTGTCATTCGCAGCCGCAAACCCGGAAGCCTGAAACTGACGCCGGACGAAGTCAGCGCTTTGCTTGTCCGCGAGGAGGCCGCAGCGTATGGAACAGCTCTGCGACGTTAATGTCCTTTTGGCCCTCGTCGTTGAACGCCACACCCATCATGCACGCTGCGCGGCATGGTGGAAGACACGCGACTTCCGCACGCCGCTCCTCGTTTGCCGCGAGGTTCAGGCCGCATTTCTGCGGCTTCTTTCAAATCGCGCCGTTATGGGATCAGAGGTTTTGAAGCTTCAGGAGGCGTGGGCCGTTTATGCGTCCTTGCTGAAAAGCGGCTGTTTTATCCGTGTTCTCGAACCGCGCGGCCTTGATGCAGAGTGGGAACGGCTTTGCCGCCCGTTCGGCCACGCCCCCAAAATCGTCATGGACGCCTATCTGGCGGCCTTCGCCATCGCAGGCGGTTACACGCTCGTTACGCTCGACGAAGCCTTCTCCCAATTTCAGGGCGTCCCGCTGCTCATTCCCGGAAGGGACTGAACCCGCTACGTCCGCGCGCGCAGCGCCTCCACGATCGCCACGCCGCTGCTCGTGCCGATCCGCGTGGCGCCTGCGCGGATCACCGACAGCGCGTCGTCCAGCGTCCGTATGCCGCCCGCCGCCTTGACGCCCATCTTCGGTCCCACCACCTCGCGCATCAGCCGCACGTCGGCCGCCGTCGCCCCCGCCGGGCCGAACCCGGTCGACGTCTTCACGAAGTCGGCACCCGCCTCGCAGGCCATGCGGCAGACGTCCCGCTTCTCGTCGTCCGTCAGGTAGCACGTCTCCAAAATGACTTTCGAGATCACGCCGCGCGGACGGCAGACACTGGCCATGTCCGCGATCTCGGCCATGACCCGCTCGCGGTCGCCGGACTGCAGCGCGCGGATGTTGATCACCATGTCGATCTCTTCCGCGCCCTTGCCCATCGCGTCGCGGATCTCGAACGCTTTGGTTTCGGAGGTACACTGCCCCAGCGGGAACCCGATCGCCGCGCCCGTGCGGACCCCCGTGCCCTTCAGCAGCGCGACGCACCGCTCCGTCTCGGCCGGGTTGATCGCCACCATCGCGAACCGGTAGCGCGCCGCCTCCGCACACAGCTTCTCGATATCCGCCGCCGTGCCGAACGGCTTGAGAAACGTATGGTCGATCATTGCCGCCAGCCGCTCCGGTGACAGCGTTTCCACGTGATCCAAGATCTTATCGTCTGTTTTTTTCGACTCGTTCACAACAATCCTTTTGTTCTTTCCCCACCCCGCAGGTCGCGCTGATTTTCACAGATTTCTGAATCCGTGTCGATCTGCGGAATCTGCGGGAAACCATTGCCGTTAGAATTTCAACAAACACTTCACCACTTCGCCCGACTTTACGGCCGCGAATGCGTCGGCGACCCGTTCCACAGGGAAGGCATGGGTCACGAACTCGGAGGCTTTCAACTTCCCTTCGCGGATCCACTGGCACAATGGTGCCTGCGCCGCGCGTTCGCGTCGGCGGGTCGGCCATTGGTGGATGATCAGATTGAAATTGTAGGGACCGAGCGACTTCTGAACGGTCAGCGTCGGTGCGGCGATCACTCCGTAGACGCCGATCGTGCCGCCCAGCCGGACCAGCGGAAGCGCCGTGTTGACGATCTTTTCGCTGCCCACGGCGTCGACCACCGCGTCCAGCTTGCCCGCGAAGAGGGACGAGGCTGCGGCCAAGTCGTCCGGCGAGAACGTCTCGTCCGCGCCTAGCGTTTTCGCGCGTTCGCGCTTGTGCGCGATCGGATCGACCAGTCCCACCCAGCGCATGCCCAGCAATTTGCAGAACTTCACGAAACTCAGGCCCACCGGCCCCGCGCCGAAAATCAGCACACGGTCGTCCGGCGTGAGGCTGAAATCGCCGATGCCGCCGTAAACCTCGCGCCATGTGCAGAGCAGCGCCGCTTCCGCCGCCGGAATGTCGGGGTCCACGCGCCGCTGGATCTCGAAGCACTCGAACCACCCGTGCTCCGCGTCCGCCACGCCGTCGGCGACCATTGCGTCGTGATCGTTCACCAACGTGTACTCGCAAAAGCCGCCCCAGGCGGAAGCCAGCTCCGGCTCGACGAAGCCGAACACCATGGCGCTGATCACGCGGTCGCCCACCGCAAACGAACGGACCTTCGACCCAAGTTCGCATACGATGCCCGCATTCTCGTGTCCGAGCACAAGGGGATACTTCTCGACGCCCGGAAAATGACCGGCGATCACCTTGGCGTCGGTCGAATTACAGAGCGCCGCCACTTCGGTCTTCACCAACACCTGATACGGTCCCGGCGTCAACTTGGCGATGTCGGCGACCTCGAGTTCGCCGGGTTTTCTCACGATCACAGCACGCATGTCCAATCTCCTCCGGTTTTCTGAAACCGCAGATCACGCAGATTCACACAGATACGGGACAACACCATCCGCAATCATCTGCAAAACCCGTAGGCACTACTTATTCTCCCTTCGCCAGTCCGGCATAGACGCCGACCAGCCCGCGGTAAGCCTGTTCCATCAGTGCGCGGCGACTGCGGTAAAGCACCGTGCGTTCGGCACACGGCGCGACCGTTTCGTCCAACGCGATGAAACGTTCCACCGCGCTGAAATCCCTGAACAGTCCGCAGGCCACGCCTCCGATCACCGCCGCGCCCATGGAAGTCGCCTCGGCGCGCGACGTGAGCGTCTGGACGGGACAGCCGCAGGCGTCGGCCAGAATCTGCCGCCACACGGCGCTGCGCGCGCCGCCGCCGATCACCGTCAGCGCGTCGATGGGCACGTGGACGCGGAAAATGTCGGCGATCAGCCCGAGGCTCATCGCCACGCCCTCCATCACCGCCCGCATCATGTCCGCCCGCGTCGAGGCGAGCGACAGGCCGATGAACGCGCCGCGCGCGTCGGGGTTCCACCACGGCGTCCGTTCGCCGAGCATGTACGGCAGAAACAGCACGCCGTTGGCACCGGCCGGAACCGAGGCGATCGCGTCGTCGATCCGCGCGTAGGCGGAAGCGCCGTCTGCTTTCGCCGCAGCGGCCTCTTCGCCGCAGAGCTGTTCCGCCAGCCATTTGAAACTGGACCCCGCCGTCTGCATCGTCCCCGTGGGATGCAGATAGCCCGGCACGCAGTGCGCCCAGTTCATCGTGCGCATCTCCGCGTCGACGACGGGCTTCTCGACGGTCAGCCCGATCCAGCTCGACGACCCAAGGCAGTTGTAGGCCGCCCCCGGCCGGATGCACCCCACGCCACCAGTCCTCCGGTTCCTGCTCCGCCCACGTGCCGTTGAAAAAGCGCGAGGGATAGCCCACCGTCCGCTGCCGAGCTGCGCCCCCTCTTCGGAATAAAGCGTGGCTTTGTTGCCGCTCGTTCCCAAGTCATGTGCCAAGATGTAGCGCATCGTTCCCCCTCAAATTATTTTCGCCCGCGAATGCACGCGAATAGGCGCGAATTAAAACACGTGAATCGATTAGCGTTCATTCGCGAAAATTCGCGGGCAAGAATCATGGCAACGCCAAGACCGACAGCGTGGCCGGAAGATCGGTTTTCGTGTTCACTTTGTCCGGATTGTCCGGGCCGCTGACGGCGTCGAAGTTGGAGACCACGAGACGGCCGTTCCAGATGATCGGCTCGCCGGGTTCGTTCAGACTGCCGTCGCGGCCGTCGGTGTCGCCGTTCTGCCAGACCCGAACGACCGCGCCGTCGGGGCTGATGCGGACGACGCCGTTGTTGGAAAAATCGGCCGCGTACAGATTGTCTTTCGCGTCCACGCAGAGGCCGTCGACCGTGCGCAACGGCGACCGCGTCGCCTGGCCGAGGAACCCGGACTTGGCCGGATCGAGGCGGATGTCGAAGGCCGTCCGGGCGAACACGGCGCAGGAGATCACCCGGCCCGCCGCGTCGAACGTCACTTTGTGGATCTTGCCGTCGCCGAAATTGCCGACGTACAGATTGCCCTTGCTGTCGAACACCAGCCCGTCCGCGCCGTAGCGGCAGAAACGGTTCTCGGTCCGGAGCGTGACGAGCAGGTTCGGATCGCCCACGGTGTTTCCGATCCGCACGCCCTCGTCGTCCAGCCGGAAACGATAGACCGCGCTCACCAAATCGCCGGACGGGTCCTTGACCTTGGACAGGAAGCTCTGCGTGACGTAAAGGTATCCGCCGCGCACGCGCACGCCGTTGGGATGCTCCAGGCCTTCGGCGACGACCGCCGTCCGCGTCACGCGATCACCGGCGATTCTCAACCGCAGGATGCGCCCCTTGAACTGTCCCTGCGGCGTGCCTTTCCAACCTTGGTTGTCGCAAACGTAGAGATCGCCGTCGGGGCCGAACGCGATGCCCATCGGACAGGCCACCCCGGTTTCGGCAAGCGTCGGAATGTCGACCCAGCGCGTCACCCGCCCGTCCGCCTTGTCCACTTTGACCAAGCAAGCCGGCTTCGTCTGGTCCGAAAAGTTCGGGCAGGCCACCACCAGCGCACCGTCCGCGGAGACAGCCATGCCGTCGGGCGTCGGACAATCATTCGGCAGCGCCGCCAGCAGCGCCGGCGGTCGAAGCGCGTCCGCCCCCTTCGCCCCGACAGAAGAGGCGCAACCGCCCGGCATCGCAACCGCAAATCCGCAAACGCCCCCGACAATCCCCGCAAAAAACCGTTTCATCGCCGCTCCGTTTCCGACGGCGGCAACGCTGCACACGCGCCTTGCAACCGCCGTTCTCAATAATGTAACGACGTTACACTAATAAGACTTTCGCGTCAATCCCCAAAAGGTTGGAGATTGTAATCGGTTCGCGAGGGGAATGCGAAGATTTCGCGTTTCGGACGGTCGTTCGGCTTGGAACAGACAAGGGGAGGGGCAAGCGTCCGCTTGCCCGGCAGCACGGTTTGGGAGGGGCGTGCGTCTGCACGCCCGGTAGCACGGACGAGCAGACGCTCGTCCCTTGTCTTCGCGCCAGATACGCAACAGATTCGCCCCCCCGTCGCCAACCGATTACTTGGGAATTCGGGGGCTGACATGAATGGCGTGAAGAGAAGCGACGGTTCCGACCAACAGGCGCGTCAATAATTCGGTCCAACAATGACTGGGGCATGATTTGCTGAAATTGTAATTTCATACCAAAAAGAGCGGGTTAACAACGAAAAACGCGAAAAGACATCTCGGCCACTTGCCGAGTGCTGTGGGCAAACACTTTTCGCGCTTTTCGTGTGTTTCGTTGTTTCACCAACTGCCGATTTCAGGCTGAAACTGTCTCCCGCAAAGCCGGTTCCGTCAGAAGCGCGCGTTGACCTCCCAGCGCAGGAAGTAGGCGTACTGGTCGCTGGTATAATAGTCGCCCGGATCGAGCACCTCGGCCGTCACGTGGCCATAAAGCTCGCCGCGCTTGGCCCATGGATTCTTGAAGAGCGGGAAGTCGTAGCGAATGGCGCCGAGCCAGCCGCGCAGATTGCCGTCGCCGCCGCCGAGCCCGTCCTCCTCGGCCGTGTACATCGGGCCGACGCTGGACGTCACTTTGTGTCCCGGCCCGAACACGGCACCCGTCGCGACATGCGGGTAGACGAGGTTCGACCAGTAGCCCGCGCCGTAGATGGTGTTGTAGGCATACAGTTCGCTGAACTGCGGCCAGCGCGACCACAGCGGGTCCCAAGAAGAATCATTCTTGCCGTAACCCTGCTCCTTGTCGCCCGACAGATAGTAGCACGCGCCGGTGAAAAACGGCTTGGCCGTGGCTTCAACGGTCGGCTTGTAGGTCAGGCCCGAATAGCCCATGTAACCCGAAGTCGAGGCCCCGCTGTCCTTTTCGCCCGCCTGCATCGCGCCCTCGAACTCGGCGGACACCGTTTCGGTCAACTGCGGCACCACGCGGCCACCCCACGTGTGGGTCCGGCGGCCATCTTCCACGGCCATGTCTGTCGTGCGCTGGGTCTTTGCCTTGGTTTCGCGCTTGTACAAATAATACAGCTCATAAGGGAACTCCGCGAATTCCTTGGATTTGAAGTAGAGCCCGCCGCCCCATTCGGTCTCATCGCCGTAGGGATCGATGAGCGGACGGTCGGCATAGCCGTACGGCTCCGAGCTGCCGATCACAAAGGGGTCCTTCGGACTGTTGTAGATGGCCAGCACGTCCAACGTGTTCTTCTCGTCGAACTTGATCGTTGCGCGCACCGCGTCCATGAAAATGGAGCGCGAGCCGTCGAGCGGCGTGCCGTCGGCGATTACGCGCCCGGCACCGTAGAGGGGTCCGTTCGGGCCGAAGAAATCCTGTCGGCCGATGCGCAAGTCGACCCGGTCGTTGAACAGGTTGTAAAGGTCGAGGTACAGATTGTCCAAAAAAATCTCGTCCGGCCACTGGCTGTTCGGCACGTGCGGATAGGTGTAACTGCGCATCTCGTCCGCCGCACGGACATAAAGTTTGAAATCCTCGTTCTTCACCGCGCCCCACACCCGCGGACGGTAGCGGATGTAGTTCTGATCGTGCATGTGGGCGCCGTTCCGCTGCTGCAGGTTGCCGATCACCTCCTGACGGATGCGCAAGTCCGCGCCCCCGTCGAAATCCAATCCGCCCGCAGGCTTCGCCGCCTCGGCGACAGTGGGCTTGGCCGTCTCAGCCGTCTTATCCGCCGCGGGCTTTGCCTCTTGTTGCGCGAAAAGCGGCAACACCAGTCCGATGCACCATCCGACACCAAGCACTCGTTTCATGCTGTTATTGTCTCCACGCGTTAGCCCTCTCACAAAGAAACCCCAGTGTTTCTTCTTAAAGAAATTACATATACCCCAATCGCAAGCGCCGTGTCGAGAACAAACGGAAAAAACGTTGCAAAGCCCTGCACCGGCGTACTGCGTTTTGCTATACTGGCGCTCATCATGACTCTTTTCCTTGAATGGACGCTCGGCGGGCTCGCCGCCTACCTTTTGGGATCGGTGCCTTTCGGATTCCTGATTGCGAAAGCCAAGGGTGTCGACATCCGCGCGCGCGGCAGCGGCAACATCGGCGCCACCAACGTCTTTCGCTCCGTCAGCAAGCCGCTCGGCATTTTGACTTTCGTGTTGGACGTGTTGAAAGGCTTTTGCGGTGCGCGCCTCATCCCCCTTCTCGCCGCCCCGCTGACCGGTGCTCCGCACAGCGGCATGGGTCTTTCGGTCTTCTGCGGCGCAATGGCGGTCGTGGGCCACAATTGGACCTGTTTCCTTGGCTTCAGGGGTGGCAAGGGCATCGCCACCAGCGCCGGACTCCTGCTCGGCCTCTCGCCCGCCGGAGTGGGAATCGCCTTTCTCGTCTGGCTGATCTTGTTTCTCTCGACGCGTTACGTCTCCGTCGCCTCGATTGGTGCAGCGGCAACGCTTGGCATCGCGGTTTGGCCGTTGCACTTAACGACGCAGGGGGTATGGTTCCCCGCCGTGCTGACACTGCTCGCAGCCGTGGCGATCTGGAAGCATCGATCGAACATTGCGCGCCTGCGCGCCGGCACGGAATCCCGCTTCCAGTTCCGCAAAAAGGCGTCCCCCCTTCCCACCGAACCCTGAACCCCGGAGCCGGATTCCTGAATCCGGCTCCCGGATCTTGAACCTTTTTCCACTTATGAAAACCACGATCATTGGAGACGGCGGCTGGGGTACAGCCATCGGGCTCCTGCTTCATTCGTACGGGCACGAAGTCACCCTCTGGGGGCCTTTCCCCGATTATCTGGACGAAATCCGCGCGCGCGGCGAAAACGCACGTTTCCTGCCGGGCGTACCCGTGCCGCCGACGCTGCGATGGACCGCCGAGGCGGCCGACGCCGCGACCGACACTGAGTTGTTCGTCTTGGCCACGCCCTCGAAGTTCTATGCGGATGTCTGCCGACGCTTCGCCGGGCTCATTCCGCATGACGCGCTGGTGGTCAGTCTGACGAAGGGTCTGTGCGAGGCGACACACTGCCGCATGAGCGAACTCGCTCAAGAGATTCTCGGCCTCGACGCCATCGCCGTGCTCTCCGGTCCCAGCCACGCCGAGGAAGTCGCCCGCAAAATCCCTACGGCCGTGGTTGCCGCCGCCGCCGACCCCGCCGTCGCTCAGCGCGTGCAGCGCCTCTTTAGCGGCCCGCTCTTCCGCGTCTACACCTCCACCGATCCGTTGGGCGTGGAGATCGGCGGCGCGGTCAAGAACGTCATCGCCATCGCGGTGGGCGCTTCCGACGGACTCGGGTTCGGCGACAACACGCGAGCCGCGCTCATCACGCGCGGACTCGCGGAGGTCACCCGCTTCGGTCTCGCCCTAGGTGCCCAAGCCGAAACCTTCTCGGGTCTCAGCGGTGTCGGCGACCTCATCGTCACCTGCACGAGCCGCCACAGCCGCAACCATTCGGTCGGCGAACGCCTCGGACGCGGCGAGCCGATCAACGCGATTCTCGGCAGCATGAAGATGGTCGCCGAGGGCGTCTGGAACTCGAAGGTCATCCACACGCTCGGCAAGACCCGCGATGTCTCCATGCCGATCACCGACACCGTTCACGCCCTTTGTTACGAAGGCCTCGCCGCCCGCGACGCCGTCGAGACGCTGATGTTGCGCGATATGAAAGCCGAGTGAGGGGTTCATGCGCGTTTCCTCCCCTTGAACAAAACGGCGCGGCGGCGGAACGACAATCGGGCATGGTGCACGGCCGGAGGTGAATCGGAATGGCGGTGATCCTGGCAGTCGAACGGCGAACGACCAAGGCGCGGATCTTCTTGGCTGCGGTGTATGTCGCGCTGAGCCTCGGCGGGATCACGATGGTGTGGCCGTTCCTCGTGATGTTGGCCTCCTCCCTCACCGGACCGTACGACTATTACCGCTACTCTCCGGCGGTGCGCGCGCTGTGGAGTCGCGAAGACCGTTTCCTGCGCTACGTGGCAACCTGCTATCCGCGTTTTCCCTTCGACGTCTACCCCGACGCACCGCCCCATTGGGGAAGCTGGATCGTAGTCGCGCGCGACCGCGAGGGAGGGGAACGTTTTGCGGCGGCGCAGTTGGCGGGTCTCGCCGATCCGCAGACGGCGGCGCGCTGGCGGCGCATGGCGGCGGATTACACGGCCTTCAATCTCGACTACGACATCCGCAACAGCGTCTGCTCGTTCGACGCGCGCGACGTGGCCGGGTTCGTGCGCGAACGCTTCGAGGAAAAGGTGCGGGCGGACGATCCGCGCGACTTCGCGGCGATGTCGACGGCGCAGCGCCGACAGGCGGCGCTCGATCGGCTCAATCGCGAGTGGCTGATCCGCTACAGCAGCTTTTTCGGCATCCGCATGGTCGCCCAGCAGCGGGCACCGCTGCACCACGCCGGTTGGGACTATTCGTCCGACGACCCCAAGATGGATTTGTATCAGGCGTTCAAGCGCGCCTATCGCGAGTTGGCCTTCACGCCAGGGTGCCGGTCGTGGAGCGGCGGGCAAAGACCGGAGATCGGCAATCGGCAATCGGCAATCGGATCCCCCGGCCTCCGACCGACGATCTCCGACGCATGGGCCGAATTCAAGGCCTACGCGGGGCGCGAGTGCCCGATGACACGCACGGTGCCATACGAGTCGCGGCCGCTGTGGCTGGCCTACCTGCGCCGACCGGACGTGCAGGCGCGGCTTGGTTTTTTGCAGGGGCACACGTTCACGGCGGCGGACTACGGCCGACTTGCCGGGGAATCATGCGCGTCGTTCGAGCGGCTGCCGTTCCCACTGCCGACGGACGCGCCGACGGCACTGCGGGGCGAATGGGAGCGGTTCATCCGCGAGAGTTATCCGCGGCGCCTGCTGCGAGTGCGCGTGACGCCCGGATTGGAGCGCACCTATCAAGCCTATGTGCGAAACACCTGCAAGACCGTCCAAGCCTACGCGCGGCTGACGGGACGCACAGCCGCCGATTTCGGCGCGATACGACTGCCCGTCTACGAGGACAGCACGCTGTGGCGGAATTTCGTGCCGTTCGTGCCGTTGGCCGACCTAGACGTGTTGAGCGCGGAACAGGCATGGCAGGCGTTCCTGCTCGCGCGGTACGGCTCGGCCGAGAACGTCAACCGCGCCTATGGATGGACGCTTGGACGCATCGAGGAGGCGCGCTTCCCGCTGCGCGAGGCGATGGCCGTGACGTTCGCACGACGCGGCTGGCGCGACTTTTGGGCGGGCATGGCGTCGAATTACCGCATGGTCGGCGAATATCTGTTTCTGCGAGGACAAGCATTCGGCAACACGGTTCTGCTGGTCGTGTTGTCGGTGCTGGCGACGCTGACCGTCAACCCGCTGGCGGCCTACGCGCTGTCGCGCTTCGGGCTGCGCGCCGCAGAAAAGATCCTGCTCTTCCTGCTGGCGACCATGGCGTTCCCTGCGGCGGTGACCGCCATCCCGGGTTTTCTGCTGATCCGCGACCTCGGGCTACTCAACACTTTCGCGGCGCTGGTGCTGCCGACGCTGGCGAGCGGCATGTCGATCTTCATCCTCAAAGGATTCTTCGACGCTCTGCCGCGCGAACTGTACGAGGCGGCGGCAATCGACGGCGCGAAAGAATGGCAGATTCTGCTGCGGATCACACTGCCGATGACCACGCCGATACTGGCCGTCAACGCGCTCAACGCCTTCGTCGCGGCCTATAACAGTTGGGAATGGGCGCTGCTCGTTTGTCAGCGGCAGAGCCAATGGACGCTGGCCGTCTGGATGTATCAAATGAGCCAACAGCTCAGCGACCAACCGTGGGCCGTGATGGCGGGTTTCGTGCTGGTCTCGATCCCAACCGCCGTCGTCTTCATCGCCTGCCAGAAGATCATTCTGCGCGGCATCGTCCTTCCCAGCATGAAGTGACCCGCAGTGTGGGAGCGGACGCCGAATCAGGTGGTCGATTTCTGAACGTCGCACAGCCGCCGGTAAACGCCGCCCTTCTCGTAGAGTTCGGCGTGCGAACCCCGCTCGACGACGACGCCGTGGTCCAAGACGAGGATCGTATCGGCGTTCCGCACGGTGCTCAACCGGTGTGCGATCACGAAAACGGTGCGGTTCCGCATCAAGCGGTTGATGGCCTCCTGCACCTGTTGCTCGGTCACGGTGTCCAACGCGCTCGTGGCCTCGTCCAAAATCAGGATCGGGGGATTGCGCAAGATCGCCCGCGCGATGGCCACCCGTTGGCGTTCGCCCCCGCTGAGCACAAACCCTTTGTCGCCCACAATCCGCTTGTATCCCTCCGGGTGCTGCAGGATGAAAGCGTGGGCGTTGGCCATTTGGGCAGCCGCTTCGATCTGCTCCTGTGTCGCGCCGGGAACGCCGTAGGCGATATTTTCCGCGATGGTCCGGTTGAACAGGATCGTCTCCTGCGTCACCATTCCGACCAACGCGCGCAGGTCCGCCATGTCCAAGTCCCGCAGGTCGATCCCGTCCATCAGGACGCGCCCGCCCGTCGGATCGTAGAACCGCGCCATCAGATTGGCCAGCGTGGTCTTGCCCGATCCCGTCGATCCGACCACGGCGACCGTCCTGCCGCGCTCCAAGGCGAAATTCACATCCTTCACGACCACCCCGCCACCTTGACCATAGGCAAAATCGACATGCTCGAAGGCGAGGCCCTGCTCGAAAGACTTCTTGGGAATCGGATTCGCCGCGAGCGGCAAGCTCATGTCGAGATCCAAAAAGGAGTAAATGCGCGTCAAGGCGGCGCGTCCCGACTCGATGGAAGCCTGAATCTTGCCGATGGATTTGAGCGGCTTATAGGCCACCACGAAGGGCGTGATCAACGGAATAATGTCCGCGATCGTTTTTCCCCGGCAGTAACACAAGGCAAAGAAAATGATGGAGAGCAAAATGGTCGCCGTCTCGATCATAGGGCCCACGAAGAGACCCACTCTCACCCCGCGCATGGCAACCTTGACGCACATCTGGTTGGTGGCGCGGAAACCCTGCTTCTCCGCCTCCTCCATGTGATACGCCTTCACGACGCGAATGCCCGTCACGTTCTCCAGCATGTTCGAGCCGAGAACCGCTCCGCGTTCCAACCCCACGCGGGCATAACGGCGGATCTTCTTGCCGATCCAAAGCAACGGCCAGATCGTCAGCGGGTAGCCGATCAGCGTGAGCGCGATCATCTCGATCATGTTGTTCTTGACCGCGAAATAAATCACGAATCCGACGGCGGCAAGGATTTCGAACGGCGCGCGGCACATCTCGGCCACAGTGATGGAAATAACATTCTGCACGGTGCCCGGATCGCCCCCGCAACGACTCAGAATGCGCCCGACGTCCATCCGCCCGAAAAATTTCAGCGACTGATCCTGCAGATGGTCGAACATTTCGTTGCGCAGATCCCGGACAACCCGTATTCCGGCCCACTGCAGGGCATAGTTGTTCAGGTAAAGCATGCCCAATCGGAACACGAACGCAAGAGGCAGAACAAACAGTGCCGTCAGGATGAACGTTGTGCTTATCCCGCCTTTGTCGTCGGTGATCTTGACGCCGAAACGGTCCGCCGTTCGTTCGACCTCCTTGAACCATCCAGGAAACTTGAGGGGCCTGGCCTCTTTTCCGGATCCCGCAAGTGCAAGAGTCGGAAGCGCGACCTCCCGTTTCGCGGCATCCTGCTTTTCGACCGCGGGGGCCTCGTCCGTCCGCCCGGCCTGCATCTGCAAAAAGAGCGGCTGGAGCATCTGAAACACGGGCACCCATGTTCCGCCTACGAGCATGCCGCAGACGATGCCGACAACCAACGCCCAACTGTAGCGCCGCGCCTGCCTGAACAGACGCCCATAAACCACTTTCGCCGAATATTCCCTGTCAAACCATTCCTGCATACGCACTCCACATCGCCAAGACTAGTGTCGCGCGCGCGCCAGCCCCTCCACATGAGATCAGCACCTGCGACAACCGCCCCGCCGTACACTAAAAACCAATTTCATAACCCGGATTTTTGAACAATCGCAAATCACCATCCGTCATGAGCTTCACCAGCCTATCGAAATTGACCTCCGGCTTCCACCCGAGTTGCTTCATCGCCTTCCGAGGATCTCCGAGAAGCTGGTCCACCTCGGCCGGGCGGAAATAGTGCGGATCAATTTTTACGACGACCAAACCCGTCGTTGTGTCGATGCCCACCTCGTCCAGCGTCTTGCCACTCCACTCGATCCGGCGGCCCACATATCCGAACGCCTTCTCGATGAATTCCCGCACCGAATGCATCTCACCCGTGGCGATGACGTAGTCGTCAGGCGTTTCCTGCTGCAGCATCATCCACATGGCCTGCACATAGTCGGGCGCATACCCCCAATCTCGTAAAGCATCGATGTTGCCCATGTAGAGCGTCGTCTGCAACCCGGAGTGGATACGCGCGACGGCCCTCGTGATTTTTCGCGTCACGAACGACTCGCCGCGGCGCGGAGATTCATGGTTGAACAAAATCCCGTTGCTCGCGTGGAGCCCATACGACTCCCTATAATTCTTTGTGATCCAAAAAGCATACTGTTTGGCCACAGCGTAGGGAGACCTGGGATAGAAGGGCGTCGTCTCGGATTGTGGCACTTCCACCACCTTGCCGTAAAGTTCCGAGGTTGACGCCTGATAGAAACGCGCCGTGCTCCTCGTCTCGCGAATCGCATCCAACAGCCTCAACGTTCCAAGCGCATCGACGTCTGCCGTGTCTTCGGGAACATCGAAAGAGACTTGAACGTGCGACTGAGCCCCGAGGTTGTAGATCTCGCACGGATTGACCCGCTCGATGATCCGGTTCAGGTTGCTTGCATCCCCGAGATCGCCATAGTGCAGGAAAAGCCGAGATTCCTTTTCGTTGTGATCGCGATAGAGGTGTTCGATGCGCGTCCGGTTGAAAGAACTCACACGGCGTACGAGCCCGTGGACCTCATACCCTTTCTGCAAGAGTAACTCGGCCAAATAGGATCCGTCCTGCCCCGTAATGCCTGTGATCAACGCCTTCTTCACTGCATTTTCCTCTTATTCCGCGTTCCAACGCCAACTACGGTAACCGCGCCATCGATTCGATAGGCGTTTAAGATAGCATTCATTGCCCAGACACTCCATATGAATACGTCCGTCGCGTAAACAAACCCATGCCCCAAAACAACTTCGCGCACGGCACGCACCCCCATCGTTCGGATGGGGCCCCCGCCAATAAACAGCCCGCACACCCCTACGGAGTCGGCGTCCAACCGCCCAACAATCGTCCCTTCGCACGGAACATACGTTCACGTTCCTTCAGCCAGCATCATTTCCGCCAATGCTTCGACCGACACGCGGGGACGCCAGCCAAGCGAAAAGATGGTTCGCGGATCAGACACCAGAACGGCATACTCCGGCACAAAACCATCATCCTGTACACGCACAAACTCCCGCCAATCACGGCCGACCTTGGAAAAACAGACCTTGAGCCATTCTTCGACCGTATGGGCAATCCCCGAGCCGATCGTCGCCTCGAAGACCTTGTCCTGATTCACCAAGGCCCAGATGCCAGCAACGACGTCGCCGGCAAAGGTGATTTCTTTTTTCACCGACACGTCGCCGATGATCAGCGTTCCCCGTCCCCCTTGCCCGATGTGCCGCGCAAAATTCGAAATCTTCTTGCTGAGATGATCAGGCTGTCTCAGCGGGCTCTCGTGGTGGAACAGATAGCCAACGTAAGCCTTGACGCCGAGCTTCCGAAAATACCGCGCCGCATATGCAGACTGAATCCGGGCGACCGCATAGGCACTCGACGGGGCGAACTCGTCCCTTTCGGAAATCGGCTCCTCCCTGTTGACGAATTGGACACCGCTGCCCGTGATGAAAACACGGCACTCGGGCACATACTGACGAACGGCTTCCAGAAGATTGAGCGTGCCGGTTGAAATCGTCTCGTGGTTCTCAAAGAGTGCATGATGCGAAGTCGTCGAATTGGCAGCCAGGTGAAAAATGAAATCCGGTTGCGTTTCGCGGACAAGCGCCTCGACAGCCGCCCGCTGCGCGATATCGCCCCCGGACGAACGGGACACGCCAATCACATGGTGTCCTTCGGCCAGCAGAAGCCGAGACAAATAGACACCATCTTGCCCCGTCGCCCCGAATATGACACATTTCTTCATCCCGTTCCGTCCGAAGGACGCAAGCTGCAAGCTTCACGTTCAGACGATCTCGATCTCCGGCAGAGGGAAAATAAATTTCCCCCCTCGCGCCAAATAGTCCTTCTCGCGCTCCAAGATGTTGTGCTTGAAGTGCCACGGAAGCACGAGAAAATAGTCCGGCTTCATCGCGTGCGCCTCTTTTTCAGAGATGATGGGGATGTGTGTCCCGGGCGTATAACAACCGTATTTTTGCTCGTTGACGTCCGCAATGAAAGGGATCTGCTTTGCCGTCAATCCACAAAACTGCAACAGGACATTCCCTTTTGTCGACGCGCCATACCCGAGAATCTTTTTGCCGTCGCCGATGATCGCATTCACAAGGTTGGATAGATTGGCGCGATGGCGGAACACCTTCTCCTCGAAAATCCGATACGGAGCTGGCGTGTCGAGGCCCATGTCCGATTCCTGCTGCAGCAACCAGCGAATGATGGGTTCGTTCGATCGGAAAGAGGCCGCCTGCTTACAGGCCGTCACGGCGAAGCTGCCGCCGTTGATCGCATTCATCTGGACGTCAACCACGCGCAAGCCGCAACGCTCCAGCATCTCCTTCACGACCCTGAACGAATAGAATTCCAAATGCTCGTGACAAATCGTGTCGTACGAGTGCGTGCGCAACATGGACGGCATGTAGCTCTGCTCGAAATGCCAAACACCATCTGCAGCCAGCACCGATTCGATATCGCGAACGAAGTCGAGAGGCGACTCCAAGTCATAGAACATCGCGATGGACGTGACGATCATTGCGCTCTGGCGTGGATACCGGCGACGGAAAGTCGCAGCGGAAAAGAAGTCGGGGATTAAGTCAATATCGCTCGTGTAGTACTGAGCGAACTTTTTGCCGGTCGGGTCGATACCCACTTTCTTGCACGGTGCCGTGTAGGCCTTAAGCGATGTGGCGTCGTTGCTTCCGATGTCGATGACCAGATCGCCCACAGCGGGGCAAACCAGGCGTTCAAGGCCTCGAATCTTGTTGGTCAGATGCGCGACCATAGACGCGTTTAACCCTGAACGATACCCATAGTTGTCGCCATACATTTCATCGAGACTGTACGACTGCCGAAGCTGCAACAGCCCGCATTTCTGACACCAGACGAGATCGAGAGGCCCCTTGGTTACGGCGACATCCGCACTTTTTGGAAAGACTCCCGTCAGGCACTGCCCACCCAGCGACAAGACCGGCAACAGATCCTCACATCCGCAGACTCTACACTTTGAAATCACTTGATACATGATATGCCTCACCGTTGACGATGCGATCCTCACACGTACATCTTTTCGAGAATTCCCTTTTCGATGAAGATAGTATTCACGTACGTGTCAGCATACACCTCATAACCTTTCGACCGCATAAAGCTAAGGAACTCCTGATCTTTGCGGCCCAACCCTCCGACACAGGGGTCTGCCGTCTCGGCGCATATGAACAAAGGTCGATAATGCTCGAAGTCAAAGGTCCGGAGAATGGCGAAATCCAAGCCTTCGCAGTCTATCGACACGAAGTCTGGCGCCTTCCCACCGAAGTAACGCTCGACAACGGCGTTGATGCGTTCGATCTTTGTCGGAATGATCGCGTACGATTTGATGTTGGGCATGGCCCTGAGTACGCCGTCAGCGGCCGCCTTGTCGAAGGAACTGAGCCCAGGGTCCTCGTCGAATTTGTAGAACGGCAACATATCCACGTTGTCGGAGGTGTAGTGGATTCCGATGTTGAGAGCGACATCGCGGGGACGCTGCCGAACACACTCGGAAAACAACACCGGATTGGGCTCAATGATCACACCCTTATATCCCATCGCATACAAGAAATAAGAGTTGTTGCCCGCCAGGGGATGATTGGCACCAATATCCAAGTACGTAATCGACCCCACGAGTCCCCGCTTCTGCAGCAGCGCAAATGCGAACTGCACGACCCTATCCTCGCCGAACTGCGACGAAAAAACAGACCCTTTGACCACGTCTGCACCAGTGGAAGGCAAAAAGCGACGCCTGAACTCTTTCCGCCACTTCCGCACCGGACACAAACACGCACAGGCGCGCACGATAAAGGCTTGCATGTGACCAACACCCCCCATTCGATTATGGCGCCACCCCTGCTGACGCCGACTCATGCACATACAAGTAATCGTACGCGGACATCTTTTCGACCAACAAATACCCCATGTCGGCCAGCAGCTCCATGGGCTTTCTGACTTCGTGGTCCTCGTCGTAGCCGAACATTGCATTTGCCTTATCCAACATTTCAATCCAGATCATCGGCTTGGACGCGAGCAACGTCTGGCGCGCACCTTTCAGCATTTCCAACTGCATGCCCTCGACATCAATCTTGCAAAAATCGATTTTCGGCAACTGGAGCGAGTCGAGGGTGACCACTTGGAACGCGCCTCCCGCGCTCATGCCAAATTGAGTCGACCCGACACTCATGTTCGCGAAACCCGATATCGAAGCCGTCCCGCAAGCCTCGCCCAAAGCAACGTTATGGGCGACCACATTCGTTATCCCGTTCAGCTCAAGGTTTCGCTGCAAGATGGCAAAAACCGATTTTAAAGGCTCGAAACTGTGAATCTCACGAGCCCCACACACTTTCGAAAAAAAGACGGTATGGTTGCCGATGTTGGTCCCCGCATCCACCACGACACTTCCCGGACGAATATGCTTCCTCATCTTCTGAAGAAGGGCCTGCTCGAAAAATGCATCCGTCGAGAAGATCGTCTTTTGAACAAGATCGCGGGTCGCATCAGGAAGATAAAGCTTGATGACCTCGTCTTCGAACTGAAAAAAGAAAACCCCATCCTTGATCAACGTCTGCGCCTTCTCATATAGCGCAATATCTGCCAGAACGCAGTGCAATGCCTTCAATCGCTTGTTGATTTTCCAGAACATGCTTCCCTCGCCTTTGATCGCGCCAAACCACTACCACAATCCCAATCGCATTGGACCCAAAGAGTAACAATTTCTTGCCACCGTCACAAGAATAAAGCGGATTTTCCCGAATATACTGCACCTTCAGAACTCGACAGGAGCCCCATGATCGACACCGCCGGAACGGTCACACATCCCTTATCGCAAGCTTCGCTCCTTAATCTTGAGGAGCGGTATTCCAAACAACCTGACACGAACTTGGTTTTTCTTGCGTTTGATTGAGAGAAATGGCAGAAAGTCGAACAACCGGACAGTTAAGTTGTTGCAGGTCCTGGCGTTCGGCAGCCCACCGAAAGAGACGCCCCCGACTGAGCCATCCGTTTTATGCTTGGTTGCATAGCACTGGTACATATATTCGGACACTGGGACTTGAATCTCGGCGTGCTTCGCCTTAGCCTCCGCAAAAGATGACCCCACAACGTCGCACACGCACTCAAATAAAGCATCGAAATCCACCGATCGCAACTCAATGAGGTTTTCGGTTGATGCGCCCACATTTTTATAGTCCATTTCAACCGAAAACGACAATCCAGTCAGATTGTCAGTAAAGTCCATGACGACGTCTTGGACCATTGGGATTTTCTTTGACCACGTAGAGGCGTTCAGCCAAGTGATGCCACTATTGGCACCGACCAGAAGCCGACAATGATTGATCAGCTCCGCGTTCTCTCGATAACTCAACTCGCTTCCGTCAATGATGCGACTCGACTTTGCGCAGACGGGCTCTTTGGAACTCAACACGCACAGGACGTGCGGGAACTTCGCAACCAGTCCCTCCGCCAACGACAGTGCGCGCTCCTTGTTCATTATCGACTGCCCACTATTGGGCGAGTATTCGATCAGAATCGGGAAAGCCCCTGGCTCGTCGAGCTTGTTCTTGTGGCAAAACGCATGGACCTTTTCCACTTCACTGTCGGCCAACACAACGACCGGTTCGGGCGAAACCGTCACCCGATGTCCGTAGAGCTCGTGGTACATCCTCATATAGATGGACCGACAGGTCCCCCACAGGAAGGCCATGTTCTTTTCGTCCAAGTCCAACACGAAAACTTTGTCGAAACGCTTCCCGCTTTCGGCCATCGCGGCAACAAACGCCCTGACTCCGTACCGCGCACTCATGAAAGAGGACCGCTCTTTTCCTGCGGAAACCGTCACGACTTCGTCCACATGCGGATTGTTGTTCAAAACCTCTCGAAATCGATCACCGATAACCCACGTCAGGTGACACCCCGGGAAGTCGACCTCTTTGATTTGCCGCGCGATTATCGTCGTTAAGAGGCAATCACCCATCGCACCTATCTGTGTCAGCAGCACCCTCACCTTTTCCCCCTCAAATCTTGCGCCAATAGTGCAATTTCCATTATTCGCCACAACACGATCGCTTGATCTTCAGAATCGGCAACCAGCCGAACAAACAATGGTATTCCGTACCCTTGCGAGACAGCTTAATCCGCAACACCATATAGCGCATGAAAATTCTCGACGTACTCATTATCCGCCTTAACCCGCATTGCCTCACTCGCGCCCCCTCCTTTGAAGAAAACCAATGGCGCATTGACGTTGACACTTTTATACCCACCAGCATATAGACGCATCATCATCAAATTGTCAGCCACATTTCGATAGCTGAGATCAAATCCATGCAACGCCTCAAGCACAGATTTCTTCACAAAGACCGTCTGGTGACAAGGCAACGCACCGAAAGGCAACGCCCGTAGAGTCCCCTCCCAAAAACACAACCGACCATCCCGCGTTAACCAGTACGCATGCCCGTAGGACCAGTCCGCGTCATGGATACGCAATGCATCGACAGATAACTTGACCGCATCTTTCGTGCAAAAGAAATCGTCTGAGTTGAGATAAGCGACGTAGACTCCCTTCGCCCATCTTATACCTTTGTTGAACGCATCATAAATTCCTTCATCCGACTCGGAGTAGACTGTCAACCCAAGCGAATGAATGACGTCGAGCGTCCCATCTTGGGACGCGCCATCGATAATTATGTGTTCGATGTTTCCATAACTTTGTTGTCGAACACTCTCAACGCACCGTTTAAAGACATCGATCCGTCTACCGTCCACCAAGTTCAGCGTTGTCGTAACAACAGTGACAAGCGGCATGGCTTCAGCAGACTCTGACCATCTATCCATGTTATGTTCCGCACAAGTTGGCTTCATTCGAAAGTACAGCCGTCATTCTCCGTATCGCGCCAACAAATAACTTGTCGATCGCATCGATACATTGGTTGCGCCTCAAATTGAGCAACGCGAGTTGCTTTACGACCCTGTTTTTATCGTCGGCAGGAACCTGCTCGAATTCGTAGACTTTTTCCTGCTCGTGCCACAGGTCGCAGTTGACCTTCGCCAGCTCGGAGAAGGCCGCCCCTATTGAAGTATCCGGCACGGCGGACAGGGCATTGCCGTCTTTTTTGAAAATTTTATTGGCGCTGAAGGTCAATCGCGAAGGCGGTATAGTGCCAGACAGGGCGTCTCTGAGAAACTCGTCGATTTCTCGGGAAAGCTGAAGCTCCTGTTCAATCAAACTCTGAGATTTCTGCTCATCGTTGCTGTGATACTGTTTCAGCTTAACGATAGACAGCTTGTCACAAAGCGAACCTAACGTTTCCGCCATGTTTTACGCTCCAATGCTCTTCGGAACCACTTCATCCTGCACAGAAAATTCTGCACGGCGATACTATACTGGTTGAGGCGCTGGCATTGCAACACTATCTTGCCGACCAAACGTCCCGGAATATAACGACGTTCAGCAAAGACAAGGCACTCTTCGCGCGTACAATTGACACTCGTATGAAAATTTGAGTAAAGGATGTCCGCAATTTCGTTCGTCATCTGGGCTTTGCTAATCGACGACACCCCCCCGTTCCGAAAGCACACGAGCGGACCGGGGACCTTTACACCTCTTTCGCCACCGAGGATCAGGCGCTGAACAAGATGGAAATCCGCCGCGATCCGAAATCGGACATCAAATCCACCATACGCCAGCAAGACGTCCCGATCCACAAACATCGTGGGATGCGCGAAAGGCATGTGCGTAAGCATCCGCCCCAGCCGCGGTCTGAACTGCGTAGGCCGTTTACCTAGCCGTTCGACAATCGCCGCCGAAAAAGAGAATGCGGCTCCACTTTTCGTCAACGCATCCACCGTCCTACGCACAACATCGGAATCCACGTAGTAGTCGTCCGAATTCAAAAAAGCAACATATCGTCCCCCCGCCAGTCGGACACCCTTGTTCATCGCGTCGTAAATCCCGCTGTCCGCTTCCGACAAAACTTTGATCCACCCCTTCTCGGCATATTCAGCGATCACCTCTTTGGTGCCATCGGTCGACGCACCGTCGATGACAAGATGTTCGACATGCGGATAAGATTGGTTGTGAACAGACTCGACACTCTGGCGGAACGTCTCTTCCCGTCCGCTTTTTATTAAATTGCGGACGACCGTCACAACCGAAACTAGAGGTTCCATTTCGAAGGCCCTTTGCATGCGATTCAACCGCGTAGGCGAGACCAATATCACAAGAGCGTCCGCCACTCGGCGGCGGCTCGGCGGAGCGCGTGGCCGCGGTGCGAAATGCGATTCTTCTCGTCGGCACCAAGCTCCGCGAAGGTCTGCGCGAAACCGTCAGGAACGAACAGCGGATCATAGCCGAAACCGTTCGCACCTCGCGGCCCGCCGTCGAGGATCGTACCCTCGCAGCGGCCGTCGACCGTCCACTCGCGGCCGCCGGGCGCGCAGAGCGCGATCACGCACCGGAACCGCGCGCGACGGTCCGTCACCCCGGCCAGTTCCCGGAGCAGCTTGGCGTTGTTCGCGGGGTAACTGCACGGCTCGCCCGCGTATCGGGCCGAATACACGCCGGGAGCGTTGTCGAGCACCGCAACCTCCAGCCCCGAGTCGTCGGCCATCGTCCAGAGGCCGGAGGCCCGGCAAAGTTCACGCGCCTTCTTGAGCGCGTTGCCTTCGAACGTGTCGGCGTCCTCGACGACCTCTTCAGGCAGGCCGGGCACTTCGTCCGCCGCCACCAGCGTCAATCCGGGCAGGGCGAATATCTGGCGGATTTCCTCCAACTTGTGCCTATTTCTCGTCGCCACCAAAAGTCTCATGTTCCGTCCCATGCCTTTTTCCGAGATCGGCGATCAGAAGTCGGCGATCGGAACAAACCGACCGCCGGTCTCCGACGCCGACCTCCGCCCTCTGATCTCCGATTTCCGGCCTCCCTACAGCCCCGCCAGCGCCTCGACCGTAACGCGCTCCCAGCCCGGCAGCGCGAGAAAGTGCTCAAGCACAACCGCGCAGGCGAATGCATCATAGAGCGCGTCGTGCGCCTCGCGACCCGGGCAGAGCGACGCGACCCGCGTCGACAATCCGAGCGCCGCTACCACATCTTCCAATGCATTGGAGGCCAAGCCGGGATAAGCCTGTCTGACCAAAACCAACGTATCGATCCACGGACCCAACCGGTGGAGCGGAGCCAGGCGCCTCATCAGCGTCCGCTCCGTGCCCGCGTTGTGTGCCACGAGCGGCGCGCCCATCAGCCACGACGCCCACTCCGGCCACTGCTCCGCCGGCGCGGGTGCCTGCGCCAGCCGGTCGCGCAACAACGCGTGCCGCCCGGGCGCATGCGGATTGAACGGGCGATCACCGATCCTCAGCAACGACTCGAACGACTCGTCGCTGACCCGACCGGACCGCATGCGCACCATTCCGATCTGCCAAGGTTCAACGGGAAAGCCCCGCACGCTTCCGGTGGTCTCGAAGTCGAGTGCGACAAAGCGCGCCTCCACCGCCAACCTGTACGCGCCGCCCGCGCTCACGGCCGTCGAGCCTCCTTCGTCTCCAGCAGCGCGCGCAGATCGGTCACGACCTTGTGCCCCGGCTCCAGCGACTCCGCCTCCTCCAGACACGTGCGCACGCGGTCGAGATCGCCCCGCTGCTTGGCCAAATAGCCAAGGTAAAAGAGGGCGCGAAGACGCAGCAACAGCAATTCCTCGGCGCGGGCCGCGCTGGACTGCACGGGCAGGCACTTTTTCCGCGTCGATGCGAAACATCGCTCGGCCTTGCCCGAATCGTGTTGGACGTTGAGCGCGATCTCGCCCAACGAAAAATCGAGTTCAGGAGCGAGCGGATTCTGACGAATACCCTCTTCCAAAAGGCGTGCGGCTTCGGCGGGCTTCTGCAGCATGTGGGCCAACACGTAGGCACCGTTCAGATAGGCGTCCACGTTTTTCGGCGACATCCGGCAGGCGCCCCACAGCCACGGCAGCAATTCGACCGCCTGCCCGCCTTGCAGGTGCCGATGCACTTGGACATGGACGCGGGCGTCGATCCACTGCCAAGGATCGAAAGCCTTCGATCGCACGGCCGACGCATCCGCGCGATCGTCCGCCCCGTGCCGATCATCGTCATGCTCTTCGGCAATCTCCGAACGATCATGGTGTTCCGACAAACCGCCGCAGTCTGCTTGGTGGACGCCGCCGTGAAAATAATCGTCTGCTTTTTCCTCCAGAGCGCGGCTGACCTCCAGACGGGCGTCGCCCAGCACCAACGTCAAGATATCTTCGCCGGGCGCCTGCGGCAAACGTCCGGCGTAGCGCGATGGGATCGCCAGTCCCAGCGCCACCGCCGCGCCCACGGCGACAGTGGCGATCCATCCAGTCTGGAGATGCAAAGCGCGCATGGATCGATCAGAGCCTTTTTCTGCGGAACACGGCCGCCGCCACGCTCAGGCAAGCGGCGGCATATACGCAAGCATAGGCGAACACAATCCCGCACACACCCCAGCCGACCGGCCCCCAACCGTGGACCACCCGTTGCCGGAGATCAAAGAACTCGACGTGCGGGCCCAGCGCATAGATCGCCGAAAGCACCAGTTTCCCCGGCCAAGGCTGCGCGGCGGCCAAGGAGGGAAGGCGCCGACCGAAAAAAAACAATCCCACAATCAACAATCCGCCGAGCGTCAGATTGGCCGACGGCGTGAGCAAGAGCGAACCCGCCAATCCTATCGCTGTCACGATCACCAAGAATCCGACGTGCAGAACAAAGGCCTGAATCAACACTTCCGGGAACCACACCCCCTGTCGGAAACCGCACAAAACCGCATAGGCCAAATAGAAGAACACGAGGGCCGAAGTCGAAGCCGCCAGCGCCCCCACATACTTTCCCAAAAGAACCGTGCCGCGCGCCACCGGCTTGGACAGCATCGGATAGACCGTGCGGCTCTCAAACTCCGGCGGGAAAAGCCGCGCCGACACGCCCAGCCCGATCGCCAGCGAAAACAGCCAAACCAACAGGAGCGCCAGTTCGTTCATATAGCGACCCGCGCCGGAGACGCCGAACGGGGAGAAGAACGCCAGCGGCAAAAGGATCACCACGGCGAGAATGAACACCACGATCATATCCTTCCGGCGGTACAATTCCAACACCGCAAGCCCCACCAGCGCTCCCACCTGACGCAACAACCTCCTCATGGCGCAATCTCCCGTTCGCCGAGCATTTTCAGAAAGATGCGTTCGAGATTCTGCTCGCCGGTACCGGCCACCTCACCCACCGCACCGCTCCAGACCAACGCACCGCACTTGAGAATGGCTACGCGGTCGCAGATCAACTCCGCCTCCGAGAGTTCGTGCGATGAAAAGAAGACGGTCTTGCCTTTCTGCTTCAGTTCAAGGATCAGGTCTCGAAACTGGATGCGCGCCAGCGGATCGAGGCCCGTGAGCGGCTCGTCGAGAATCAACAGGTCGGGCTCGTGAAGCAACGCCTGCGCGATGCCCGCGCGCTGCAACATACCTTTGGAGTAATGCTTCAGCAGCCGTTCACCCGCCGAAGCCAAACCCACGCGTTCGATCAACGCCTCGGACCGCTCCCGAACGACGGCACGAGGAAGCCCGCAGAGCCCTCCGTAGAACGACAACAACTCGCGGACATTGAGATACGGGTAGTAATAGGCTGTCTCCGGCATGTAGCCGATCCGCCGACGCGTGGCCGCGTCGCACGGATCGCCGCCCCACACAGACAGACTCCCCGCATCGGGGCGGAAAAAACCCAACAGCATTTTGATCGTCGTGGTCTTGCCAGCCCCGTTGGTTCCGAGGAAGCCCAATATCTCCCCTTGCCGAATAGACAACGAGAGCCCATCGACCGCACGCTGAGGCCCAAAATTCTTTGAAACACCGTCGAGCCTTACAACTTCCATTTGCGAATCCCCACTCGCCGTGGCCGGATCGCCAACGGCGACGCTACCACGTCAGCCACTCGTCGCGCGTCTTCCGGCCCTCGGCCTTCAGCCACATCAGGAACGCCACACGGAAATCGTCGCCGCGCTCGGTTCCGTCGATACGCTCGTAACTGCCCACGTACGCCGTGCGCAGTTGGAACACGAGACAGTCGAGACTGTACTGCACGTACCCACCGACTTCGTCGAGTTCGCCGCAGCGCAGATCGTAGCGCACATACGAACTCCACGACCACGTTTCGTTGATATCATGCGTAAAACCACTGTAGATCAAGTTCTGGCGCATCCGATTCCACGAGTCGATGGCGGCCTCGTCGTAGTCGTAGAGATCGTGGTCGCGGCCCAAATAGCCGCCGCCCATACGGAACGTATCCGTGACTTTGTAGAACGCGCCGAGATCCGCATAGGCGACCGCATCGTTCGCCTTGTCCCACTCGGCCTGGGCGCGCAGATCGACTTTCTGGGTCGGCGAATAGAGCATCTTCGTTCCGTACAACCGCGCACCCTCGCCGCCGTCCACGCCGTCCGAGTCGATTTGGATGCCGGTGTACACGTCCCAGTCGAAGACCGTCCGCATGACGTTGTGTTCGTCGCGCGTCTGGAAGAGGTTGCGGATGCCAGGCCGCACGCCATGCCAATCGTAAGGCAGCCACGTACCGTCGAAGCCGTACTGGTCCAACCATTCGTACGACCGGTCGTACCGGTCAAAGGCATAGATCCGGCCGTCGTCGCCTTCATACCAAGTCGGCTGATAGCTGTAGTCGACGTACGGCTCCACCACGTGGCGAATACCGTTGGCCCAATCTGAAGTCAGACGAGTCGAAGCCTCGACGCCGAGATCGAGCGAGTGCCGATAGACATTGTCGGCCCGTTCGGAGTCCGAATAATAGGTTCCGCGGTAACCGGCCCTCGGCACAATGCTCAACGCGTCGCCGAACTTCATCGGATACGTCACGCGGTGCGCCGTGTCCGCGCGCAGCGTATCATATTCGGCCCACGAGCCCGGATAGTACGCGTACGGGAGACTTGCGCCTTTATAGTAGGCCGCCTGCCGCTCCAGATAACCGACCCGCGTCTGGCTTTCATAGTTAAACCCCGTGTCCCAAACAGGCTGGGGCTCGATGTTCAGCCAACCCTCCGGCAGGCGCGAGACGCCGCTGTAGAAATTGTTCAGCGGGCCGCTGACCATCGCGCCCGAGGCCCACGTATGCTCGCGGTGCTCCAGCGAAGCAAGATTGACGGGGGTGCTTTCCTCGCGGTGGTCGCGATCGAAGAAATCGGCCGAGACTTCCGAGTCGCTCTCGATCGCACCGCGGAGCAGAAACTGGTCGCGCTCGGTCAGATCCATGTCGTGCCGCAGCTTGATGCGATACCGCTCTTCGTCGATGTCCGAACGCCAGTTGTTGTCTTGGTCCACATGCGGCAAATCCTGATCCCACGCATAGTAGGTTTCCAACTTTCCGACGCCCCGCTCCTTCAGGTCCCACGAGAAGTCCTGACCGACGGCCACGCCGCGCTTCGTGCGGTAGTCCAAATGCGTTTTGGCGTCCAGCGACGGCCCTGCCTCGTGGGGCGACTCGTAGACGTTGTACACGTAACCGCCCAGCACGTAGGCCCCCCACTTGGACGTGTAGCCGGGAACCAAGCGGAATCCATAGTGCTTGTCGATGTCGCGATACCAATAGGGCAGATAGCCGACCGGCACGCCGAAGAGCCACGGCACCGCGTTGTAGACCTCGACATAGTCGTTGTCTTTGTAGCGTCCGTGGCCGGACACCATCCAATGCCAATGGCCCGGCGCATTCGTGCAAGTGGTCACCTGCATGTACTTGGCGTCGTACCGGCCGTCCTCGCGGCGCGTGGCCTCATGCATCAGCACGCGGAACTCGCTCGCCTTCAAGTCGCCGATACCCGTCAGGCCCTTGCCGGTCTTGTAATTGTACTCGATATAATCGCCCGACCACGTGCCGAAGCCCTGCTGGATGAGCACTACGTTGCCGCGCGCCTGAACGTCGCCAGTCTCCTGATTCAGCCGAACGCGATTCGCATGAAGCTCATGGTCGCCCGTCTTGATCTTCACGTTGCCGGTGAACGTGATCCAACCCGACTTTTGATCGACCTCGAACTTGTCTGCCGAGCTTTCGAGCCCAGAATCGCCAGGCTTGAAGGACAACGGCGACGCCGCGCCCGCCGTCCGAACGCCCGCCGTCCCAATCAACAGGCCGACCGCCCACAGCACAATCGCAGTTCGTTTCATAATGGGTGCTCGCTTGCTTTTCAACGCGGACTTTCCACGTCACGTCGATAGTTATACCGTTTTTGACTCGCCGACGGAATACAAAATCTTGCCGGTCTGCCCGTCC
>Ga0172375_10001408_pt1 | contig 38740 bp, 35 predicted proteins | sample LakKiv1m_FD_114537 | JGI IMG/M metagenome (GOLD analysis project Ga0172375, IMG submission 114537) | Freshwater microbial communities from Kabuno Bay, South-Kivu, Congo - kab_092012_11.1m | ecosystem: Environmental > Aquatic > Freshwater > Lake | place: Democratic Republic of the Congo... | reverse complement strand
TAATTTTTTATACTGTGTGACTCCCGGCATAAAAAGGCAAAACCACGGGAGCTAGGTAATGACTGCCAATTATTAGTAAAACCTCATCGGTTTTCAGTTTATGGATCAATGTATTGAGTAATACCGACAGTTTTTTTTCAATAAATATTTGGCTTGACGGATTTCCGTTCTTGATGACGCGGGCTAATTTTTCGGCCGAGACCGAAGGGTGGTTCGGAATTTCTGTCAGATATACCCTTCCGTTGAGCGATCGAACAATTTTTCCCAGCCGATCATACTTTTTCTGATTTCCCAAAGCAAGTAATAGATGAATAGGCCGATTGGGGAATGTTCTGGCGAGGGTTCGCACTGCCTGGCGGATTCCGTGCTGATTATGTCCGACATCATAATAGATTAAAGGGCGTTGGTGTAAAATTTGTAAGCGTCCTGGCCAAACCGCGGCGGCAATCCCGTTACGCAAAATTTCAGCGTTGAGGGTGATATTTTTAATCAGTGTAACCGCCGTGACCGCGGCCTGCAGATTGACTAATTGATGCGCGCCGATCAACGGCAAACTGAGTATCTCAACGGTCAGGTTATCAATACTAAGGCGCAGATTCTGATGATCGGGGAAGCTCTGTACGGCCGATATTAGACAGCACTCGGGAGCGTAATACAAATGACCACCGTGCACACTGATTTCAGCGCTCAAATATTTATAAATCCGTGCGGCCTGTCGGGCTACTACGCACGGCACATTTTTTTTCACGATGCCGGCTTTTTCAAAAGCAATCTGCGTCAGGCGCCGACCAAGAAATTCCTGATGATCGCGCGCGATTGGGGTAATGACGGTTACTTCCGGTCGTACGACATTAGTGGCATCAAACCTACCCCCCATTCCGGTTTCCAGAACGGCATAATCTACTTTTTTCTTCTTAAAGTGATCAAAGGCCATGGCAGAAGTAGCTTCGAAGAACGAGCAGTCCAGTTTATCAATTAACTTTCGCCAGCGTCTGATAAAAAGGGCAATTTCCTGATCGCTAATTTCTCGATTGTTGACCCGAATGCGCTCATTAAAGTCCAAAAGATGGGGTGATGTATATAATCCGACCTTGTAACCCCCTAACCTTAAAATGCTGGCTATCACGGCACAAGTCGATCCCTTGCCGTTAGTTCCGGCGACGTGAATGACTTTATAGTTGTATTGGGGATTGTCAAGCGCCGTCAGCAGTTTTTGGATCCGTTCCAGGCCGGGTTTAATGCCACGCGTGTTTAAAGCATAAAGGTAATTCAGGTCGGGCTGCAGATCGGCAATCCCGTTGAAAGAATACATTAGTGAAGATTTTCGAGTTGGATTTTTTCGACGTCAGCGATTGGTTCTCCCAGGAACCGTTCGGCTATTTCCTCAAATTTCTGGGGTAAGTCGCTTACGAAGAATTGATATCGGGTCGGTTTCTGAAGCTCACTTAGAAGACCATATTGAGTCAGAATCTGGCGAACCTGATTCGCGGTTTCAATTGCTGTATCTATTATCCGAATGTCGCTGTCAACCACCTTTTGAATGACATCTTTGATAATCGGGTAATGAGTGCAACCCAAAATTAAGGTGTCGATCTTAGGGACGAGATCATGCAAATATTCACGAGCTACCATTTCCGTGACCAGTGTATTGCCCCAGCCTTCCTCCACCAGTGGTACAAAGAGTGGGCAAGCCCGGGCAAAGACCCGGGTAGAGAGATCCAAAGCTGTCAAAACCTGGGTATATCTACCGGAATTGATCGTGCCGGTAGTACCAATGACGCCGATCTTTTTTCCGGGCGAGTTGGCCAGAGCCGAACGAGCACCTGGTTCAATTACACCAATAATTGGTAAATCAAAGTGGGTCTGTAATAATTCCAGCGCGACACTCGAGGCCGTATTGCAGGCGACTACGATCATTTTAATTCCGCGATCCGCCAGAAAATTGGCAATTTGCAAAGAGAATTTCTGCACGGTTTCGACGCTTTTATTACCGTAAGGTACTCGCGCCGTATCGCCGAAGTAAATTATCTGTTCGCATGGTAATTGCCGGATTAGCTGTTTGACAACGGTCAGGCCTCCCAAACCAGAATCAAAAACACCGATTGGCAGATTCCGTTTTTCAGTTATTTTGAGCCACGGATTTGTCACAATACTCCTTAAATTCAATGATACTTTTATAGATTGCCAGAGCGATTTTCTGGCGATGAACAGGATCGTTCAATTTTCTCGCATCGTTGCGATTGTCATTATAACCGAATTCGCATAACAAGTTAGGCATTGAGGCACCAACCAGTACGAAGAGATTGGCCTGTTTGACGCCGCGGTTTTTCTGGGATACATTAGCAGAAATGTGGCGAGATAGTATTTCAGCGAATTTTTCACTATCATGCAGGTAAGTATTGAAAACCAGATTGGCTAGGATATGGGAAGGATTATCATAGTCTTTATATTTTACCTTATCGTCCCCGGTTTCCATCTGTATAACCTCGTTTTCCAGACGAGCAACCTCAATGGCTTCCTGGGTGCGGATAGTTGGGTTTTGAAGATATAATTCGATTCCTTCGGCACCGCCTCGATTACTTGATGGCAAGGCATTGATATGTAGACTGATGAAGAGCTTGCCGGCGGCATCGTTGGCAATTTTGGTTCGCTTCCAAAGAGGAATGAACTCATCGTTTTTTCTGGTATACACAACTTTAATGTCCTGCCGTCGTTCCAGTAATCTGCCCAGCCGAAGAGCAATATCAAGCACGATATCTTTCTCGTGTTGGTATCCCCAATGACCGGGAGTTCCCGGATCCTGGCCGCCATGACCGGCATCGATGACAATGGTGTCCATTATCCAGGTATTTTTGACCTCTTCGATTTTTTTTAGTGTCGCGGTATCAAGCGGCAGATTCAATGCGACCAGGATCTTGCCGGTGCGCTCGTCATAATAAGCACTGGCTTTTTCATATTTTCGGTTCAGTTTCAACATGATTTGGACCGAATTTCCAATCGGTATGGCTTCCAGTACCGACACCAGAGGAGTCGGATCGACACCTGAAAGTGCCGCCGAGTCGCAGGTAGCCCCCAGAATTGTTAGGTAAAACCATTCATCACCCCGGAAGAAAGAGGAAAAATCCGCGTTTTTGAAAACCTTGTTGGTAGAAATCTTCATGGTCAGACCATTGCCACGCTCTTCGAATTGAATAGCAGAAATGAGACCGGACGTACTAATACCGGTTGCCGCCCTAGATAATCCGGAGGACATCGGAGGACCGGATGACTCAACTAAAGTATATTTATTTTCACCGTCCACTAAATAATACCGCAGATCGGGGAGAATAGATTGTTTTAGGAGATTCAGAAATGAGTACAGAGGCACAAAAATTTCATCGCGATTGACAAGAATTGCCCTTTGCGACATTTGTGTCATATGGGTATCAAACATCACAAAGGGACTGTGAACCGTAACTTTAACAGTTTTGTTTTGGAAAAAGAGAACGATCTTGCCTGTTTCAGGATTATTGTAAGTTCTGAGTCCGAGAGTGTTGGCAAAGTCATTTAGTGAAAAAAAAGCACAATCGGAGATGTTTATTATCTGGATATTTAGATCGGATTTCGGTGACGGTGATTGTAAAATGAGTCGCTGAGAATAAAGAGGACTTTGCAGAAATAGCAGAAGCAGAGTGAGAACGTGGGATCTAGATATCTTCAAATTCGGCGTGAAATTACGCACTTCTGACTCATTTTTCAACAGTCTATTAAAGTTCACTTTGGTTTCCGCAATAAGTTCTCTTTATAAGACCAGAATCTTTAAGGCGGCAACCGTATCAAATTACTGCTAGCAGATAGAGATCACTTGCTAGTTGGAAAAAGTTATCGGTAATTAATATTTATACGGGTATTGTCGGATTATTTAGCTGTCAACTGATTTTTTACTATTTTATTGTTAAATCGGCACCACTGAAGACCTTCAAACATTTTGCCCAGTTCTGTTTTTTGTTCAAGTGTCTGGTTCACAATGTCATAGATATAAAGGTCACGGGCACCGCCAAGGGGTGAAAAGGTAAGTGCTATTTTATCTTCATCAGGCGATAGGGTAAAGTAAAAAGGTATAAAATCTGCAAATCTTACAACCTCCGAAGTACTATTACCAGTCAGATCATAATACATCAGGATTCCGTGATTGTTGTCGGCTGTCATTTCCTCATAGTAAAATCCCGATTCGTCATTAGACCATTTGGGAAAAGCCTTGGAATTACCCTCAAAAGTCAACTGGGTGGTCTCATCTGAATTGAGATCAAGCAGGTATATTTGGTAGATACCGGTTCTATCGGACTGGAATAAAACTTTATCTCCCCAGGAATTTACGGATGGCCGGGCGTCATTATAAACCTCTGGATTTGTTAAATATGTGAAGTTATCTCCATTATTATCTATCGATGCTAGTTTGCGAGGAGAACCTGTATACATAAATATTTTTTTAGTATTGGAACAGTAATCAAGACCAACTCCACCTTCCGGTAAATAGAAGAGTGCCGATTGATTTAAACCGCTTCGAGTCATTGATAAGAAACCATTGGAGTTAGCCGCGCGATACCCAATTCGATTCACATCTTCCATATATATTGGATCAGCATAATTCAATACCGGCCCATCTTGAGTAAGTTTTTCTAACTGTTCAGTCTGCAGATTATATCGGTAAATATCATGATCTGCTAGATAAATAAATTCTTCGTTTTGTGTAAATATTGGTCCAATAATTAACTCGAGACATGAGACACATATAAAAATCGGAATAATTAAAACCAGAAAGTAAAATGCTTTTCTCATAGAACCTCCCATTTCTTAATCGTAAGTAATTTATTCTTTTTATTTAAAGGTGCAAGTATTTTGTTAAAAAAATAATCTCATAATTCTTTTACTAATCCAGAGTTAAAATTAGTTTTATTATTGATAATCATATGCTGATCATCAAAAGCATCGTAATGGTCGAGTGGAGATTACGCGTTTTAGCCTCACAGATCAAATGTCAGTTGCAAATCGCCGGATACTTCCCGATTCGAATCAACTTTTGAAACTGGGCTACTCGTCTCTCCGCGTGCGGACGCGGCCAACTCACATTTCTGACCGATCTTCCGAGTGATTACGAGAACATAGTTTCGACCGGTGCCAGTCAAATTATTCAGATTAAACCGTAAAGGCAAACCCGGTTCATAAAAATAGACCATCAGATTCGAGGATTTTACGAAAAAATGGGTCAGGCCGGCAGTCAGACGGGTGTCATTTGAGATTGCCAACCTTCCGACTAATCCTATAGCCTGCCCGCCTTCAGCAAAATGAGTTGAACCATTCCATCTGAAAGTTGCCCGTAGTTCTCCTGCAAAAACAGAAGTGAAATGGTGTCTGAAATGCAACTTGAGTTGGTGATCGCTCGGTTTTGGTAAAATATCGAGTTGATAATATTGCTTGTTTCTATACCAGGCCTCAACCGTTCCGCCAGATTTAGCCGTGTGACTGATTCCTAGTAAGGATTCCATTCCGCTTTGCGCGGATGTGCCGTCTCCCGGATTTTCGATTTCACGAAAAAAATCGACATAGAAACCGCAGTACCAGTGATCTGGTAATTTGGCCTTCAATCCGCAGTACAATCCTCTTTCATTGGATGGAAGACCGCCGAATTGTCTGAAAGGACTTCCCAATCGAGCAAAGAAATCCGGCTCAAAATGTCGCCAGCCGACACCCAGACTGAATCGTTCCAAATCGATGCAGAAATTCTCGATTAAGGCTCGAATCCTGTTACCTTGTACGGCCAACTCACCGCTAATTGTCCAGTCGTTAATTTCGCAATTATGTAAAAAGGAAATCCCGCTAATATTTTGATGGGCATCCAACATGACCAATGGATGTGAATAATCGGCAGTGTAAAATAGAAAACCGGCGGAACCCAAGTACCAGCTAACAAGCAGACTTATACCAGCCAGTGTTTCTGATAATATGGCCTTAGCCTGTAACTGGGATGCGCTGACGTGTAAGCCGTCCGAGCGCAGATTGGTCACCAATCCGCTTTGATCGATAGTGGCATCCAATTTGTGATTTGAGTAAAATGCACCTAATCCTAAATGTCCAATCGTTAAATTAGATGCGGCACCGAACAGGTAACGGTTTTCGTCAGATCCCAGATAATTGCCGAATCCGTTGCGGGAAGTATTCAGATTTCCGATGACATTAGTACTGCGACTGCTCATCAGATTATTGGAAAACAGCAACCCCTGTCCCCATTGCAAACGATAAGCACCGCCCCATAGATCGAGTCGGTTAAAGTATTGCGGAGAGCGCAAACTGAAATTACGGTAATCCCAGAGGCAGGGTTCGTCACGATCGTTTTCAAGAATAAGGCCGCCGAACCAACCCTGGCGGGAATGGTACCGTACTCTTTGAAGCGATTTCTGTAAACTCGTGGTGTTTTCCTGCTTTCTCAATGAAATGAAATTTAGTATCTGGCCGGGTGTAGTGGGGATTGCGGCAAAGTTGATACACTTTTGAATGACTTCGAGTTCGGCGGTTGTGAAAACTGTATCCAATCCCAGAACCAGCCGGTCAACACTCTTTGGATGACGACGCTTAAGTTCGATGAGCCGGTTCTTAAGGTAATCGTTCAGGGGAAGCGTCCGGAGGTCTTTGATCCGACACTTTTCCCAGACCAGGGGATTGTCCTGATAGGTATAGATTAATTCCTGTAGTTCATCAATATCCAGAGCATCGTCGGTGGAATAGATATCCGAAAGGTCGGCCGACAGATTGCCTTGACCGAGTGCCCTATCGCAAGCAAGACCGGTCATCAGACAACCACAAATGAATCCGGTTACAGATTTATTCCACATCCGTAATAAAATGTTAGAGGTAGGGCTACATGATGTTGGACCGCCCAAGCCATCCGAATTTTGTGCCACTTGATTTCCAAACCGCCCGTGACTCGATCGGGATTGAACTGAATACCGCCCAGCAAATTGCATCCTCTGATAATTTCGATCCGGATACCACTACGGAAAGTGAACGGACGCTGTGTATCTTTGTATATTTCTCCGGTTAGGTCCCCGCGGCGAACTGGTTGCCAATGCCAACCAAAAGCGAAGGCCTGAGGCAGAGATTCCCTGCCATCGCAAATTTTCGGAGCATCAACATTTTCGAAATAAAGTGCAAAATTTATGGTCGTGTCAGGGAAAAACTTTACTCCGCAATTGAGTCCAAAACTTCCGCTATGACGGTAATCGGAAATCGTCAAATCGTAATAATTGATGCTGATTCCGGCGGCAATTAGCGGTAAGACTAACCGCCCAAGCGAAAAGCCGAGTGTTTTTTCCTGATAAGTAGGATTTCCAAGAGCACTAAATCGCAGGCCTAAGCCGAACCGTGATTGGTGAGTATACCGGAGATCACAATTCCAGATGCGCAGGTTTTTAATTCCGTACAAATTAGAATAGCTTAAAAAACTTGAGAATCCCTGATTTCCGACCGGTGCGGCGGGATTAGAACCGTCCGCTGAAATGGAAATATTTCCACCGCGGGCCACACTGGTGGGCGCTGCATTCTGGATCTCGAAAGCGGCCTGGGTCGCACTGATAAATAATAGCCAGCAACATAGAGTACGCTGTAGCAAATTTCCTCCTTTAAAAAGGGCTGGTCGCTGTTGGGCCGACCTTAGGTTGACAAGTCAGCCGGCGGGGCGTTTATTGTTTCGCAGGCTGTTTCTGCTTTTCTTCCCGGCGTTTTTTCAGTGGGACGAACGTATTCAGTTTTTCGCGGACGACTAACGGATGATCTCGATTATGCAGACAGAGAATCCCTTCGATCATAATTTCCTTGAGCATGATCTCTTCTTCAGAGCGTCGTTTGAGCTTACCGCCCAACGGTATGAAAATAAGATTTGCCAGCAGTAGACCGTAAAAGGTAGTCAGAAGAGCCAAACCCATTCCACCCAAAAGAGTCTTTAACTGCGAAGCCATGTCAAATTGAAAAGCATTAGATATGATATTAAGAGAACCGCCGCCACCCTGCATCGTGAAATTTTTCATCATGATAATGAGACCAACAATAGTGCCCACCATACCGAAGGCTGGGGCATAGGTTCCCATATAGAAAAAAATCTCCTGACCGATCACATGGCGTTTTTGAATATTTGATAATTCGAGGTTTAGGTAATTTCGTAAACGCTCCTGATCTTTCTCATTGATGGCCAGTTCAATCCCCTTACGCATGAAATTATCCTGGATTTTTGGCAAATCGGGTTCGAGAGCGATTAGACCGGATTTACGGGCCTTGGAAGCCATATCGGCGAACTGATCAATAATGTCCTGATAACTGCCATCCGTGCGCTTGAAAGCATTTTTTACAACCCTGAAAACACTCCAGAGATTTTTCATCGGATAATTGACAAAGGTAGCCGCAATCGTTCCTCCCAAAACCAGCAGGAGTGAAGAAAAATCCCAGAAATAGGCCGCCTCACCCTCTTTTCCGGCAATTGAGAAGACGATCAATACTATTCCCGCGATTAATCCGATCAGAGTGGCGATGTCCATAAATCCCCGAAAATTACGATTTCAATATGTCGATGACCAGGGCGCAAATGTAGCCCGTTCAATTTATCCGTTTGGTTTTTCAATGACACGAAATACTTTTTCGCCTTTTTTGGCCATCCGATATTTTTCGCGCGCTAATTTTTCGATGTACTGCAGATCGCTTTCTAAGCGGGCCTTTTCGGCCAACAGAGAATCCTGGGTGTACTTTAACTCTACCAGATGATTTTCGATTTGCCTCTTTTGCTTATTTAGCAAATAGATCTGATACAGACCATAATCGCCTATCACAAAAAAGATTATAAAGAGGGTAATGGTACACAGAATGCCGAGAATCCAGTAAAGATTATGTAAATGACCCGAGCCGCCTTTCCTGTTTAAGGAGGATTTTTGTCTGCTTCTTCTCATTTAAAGATGCGCGTTCCTCCGAAAATAGAATCTTCAGCCAGATCCTCTTCGATACGGAGAAGCTGGTTATATTTGCAGATGCGATCCGTACGACAGGCCGAACCGGTTTTGATCTGGCCGGCGTTAACTGCTACTGCCAGGTCAGCGATGGTCGTGTCTTCGGTCTCGCCACTGCGATGCGAAATCACGGTAGTGAAGCCGCTACAATGCGCCAGTTCAATTGCATTCAGGGTTTCGGTCAGAGTGCCGATCTGGTTCAGTTTGATCAGGATGGAATTGATTGCTTTTTCCCTGATGGCGCGCGCAAGACGATCGACGTTGGTTACGGTCAAATCGTCGCCGACGATTTGGATTTTCGAACCGAGTTTTTTAACCATCAGTTTCCAGCCTGACCAGTCATCTTCGGCCATGCCGTCTTCAATCGAAATGATCGGGTATTTTTCCACGAGATTTTTATAGTAATCGACCATTTCCTCGGAAGTCAGCGCGCGGTTTTCGGATTTTAATTCGTATTTCTTCGTTTTAGTATTGTAGAAGGAGGAAGAGGCCGGATCGAGCGCAATGAACAATTCCTTGCCAACTTTGTAGCCGGTTTTGCCAGCGGCTTCCAGAATAACCTCGACAGCTTCTTCGTTCGAACGTAAATTGGGAGCAAATCCGCCTTCGTCACCGACGGAGGTATTCATTCCTTTTTTCTTAAGGACGCCTTTCAGCTGATGGAAAGTTTCCACGCCCATGCGCAGGGCGTCGGCAAAACATTTAGCGCCAACCGGGAAGATCATGAATTCCTGGAGGTCAACGTTGTTATCGGCGTGTTTACCGCCGTTTAAAATATTCATCTGCGGAACCGGCAAGACGCGGGCATTGACGCCGCCAATATATTTATAAAACGGCAGTCCTACGAAATTCGCGGCGGCGCGGGCGACGGCCAGCGAAACGCCGAGCGTAGCATTGGCGCCGAGTTTAGCCTTATTGGGTGTACCATCCAGCTCGATCATCAGATTATCGATATAAGTTTGGTCAAGTAAATCCAGGCCGATGACTTCGGGTGCGATAATTTCATTGACATTTTGAACGGCCTTTAAAGTGCCCTTCCCCATATAGCGCGTTTTGTCGCCGTCGCGTAATTCCACGGCTTCATGTTCGCCGGTGGAGGCACCGGAAGGAACAGCCGCGGAACCATAATAACCGCTTTCGGAAAGAACCTCTACTTCAATAGTCGGATTGCCGCGCGAATCCAGAATTTCACGGGCGTTTACTTCAATAACGGTACTCATTAATTACTCCTCGTCTAATATTTAAATTTAGGTTAATGATACATACGATTCGGTGTCAATTTAAACAGCACCCGCCTATTTGTCAATAAAAGCTCTAACGCTAACCAAAGAAAATTGAGAAACTACAGAAATACCACTATAATAAACAGTTGTTAAAATAATATCTTCACCCACCGGACCGAATCAACCAATTATCCATTCTGTGAATTAGATTTGATTTACCAGGCAGTTGAATTTAAATTCGGACTAACTTTTTAAGGATTAAAATGCCCATTACAGTAGATGTTAAGCAGGTTTTTTCAAATGATCAGTGGGATCATTTTGTCTGCCAAAGCGTCAACGGGACGATTTTTCACACGCGTCGTTTTTTGTCTTATCATCCGGCGAACCGCTTCCGGGACGAATCGCTGATCTTTCGATTCGAGACGGAAATCTTTGCGCTTCTGCCGGCGGTGCGCGGAATATGGAACGACCGGGATACACTCTGGTCGCATCGCGGCGCCAGTTACGGCGGTTTTGTATATCGCGAAGGCTTGGGTATCAATAATGCCTATGAGCTCGTCGAGCGGCTTATCGAGCATGCCCGCCAACAAAGAATTCAGCGCATCGTATTGACTCTGCCGCCGATTATCTACAACCGACGCCTTTCGAATTACATCGATTTTGCCCTGATCAAGCATGGTTTTCAATATTTGAAGCGTGAGGTCTCGAGCATCGTTTCGCTGGAAGACGACATCGACCTGAACGTGGCCAAATTCAAGCAAACCAACCGCACCGCTTTCCGACGGGCGCAGAAGCTGGGCGTGGTCGTCCGGGAATCGCAGGATTATGCCACTTTTTACGAAATTCTGAAAAAGAACCTGAAAATCCGGCACGGTGTGCAACCGACGCATACCCTGGAGGAATTGCTAAAATTAAGGGAATTGTTTCCGGACAAGATTTTCCTGTTCGGGGCTTTCGTCGATGAAGAGATGGTCGCCGGAGTGGTGATGTTCGACTGCAATCCGCAGGTGTCGCTGGCATTTTATATCAGTCACAACGAAGAGCGACAGGAATTTCGCGGCGTAAACCTGCTGTTCTACGAGATAATTAAACGGTGTATTGCCAAAAGTTTCAGGTTTCTCGATTTTGGAATTTTCACTGTCAATATGGATCCGAACTTTGGTCTGGCGCGCTTCAAGGAAGGTTTCGGTTCGAGCGGTATTCTGCGGGATACGTTGTATCTTGATTTATAAAAGAGTTCTAATACTAAGTTTTGTCCGGCAATAGGTGGAGAACAGAAAATGGACAGGCAGGAATGTCTGTCCTTCAGGAGTCGTTATTTATACGGAAAAGTTTGTATATTTGGGCGTTTTTCGATAGTCAATCAGCATGACCGCAAACATCCGTAGTCTCACAAAACAAACCCTGATTTATGGCGTCGGGACCATTTTAGCCCGATTCGTGACTTTTCTACTATTACCGTTATATACTAATATTCTGCCGGCGGCGGATTACGGTCTGGCCGCTTTGGTATTCGCCTTTATCGGTTTTATGATAATCATTTTTAACTACGGCTTAGACTCGGCGGTAATGCGGTTTTACGGTGATAGCGCCGATCGGCAGGGAAAGACCAGAATGTTATCCACCGCCATATGGTTAACGCTGATATCCAGTCTGGCTTTAGGAGCGCTTATTTACAGCCTTAATGGTTATTTGGGATACGTTTTGTTAAACGATCCCGAGCATGCGCGTCTGATCCGTTTAAGCGCCGGGATTCTTTTTTTCGATGCCATTTGCCATGTGCCCTTTGCCCTGTTCAGGCTCGAGGATAAACCACTCCAATTTATAAGTATTCGAATACTTAATGTCATAGTTGTTTTTAGTCTGAACTTTTTCCTGGTCGGTAAACTGAACCGCGGAGTGAATGGTATTTTCGAGAGTAATTTAATCACGTCGGCTTTAACGGCGTTGGTTCTCTATGCGATGACAATAAGCAGAGTCAGGGTGCAATTTTCCGGATCGATGGCTAAAGACTTGGCGCTGTTTGGTCTACCGTTTATTCCAGCCGGTCTGGCATCGGTTTGTATGGAAATGCTTAATCGTTATATCATCGAACATCTCATGGATTTGGAGGCGGTTGGTATTTTTAGTGCCGGTTTCAAGCTCGGGATATTCATGCTCCTGCTGACAACGGCCTTTTATTATGCCTGGCAACCCTTTTTCATGAAAGCCGGGCCACAAGATTCGTCGCGTCCGCTGTTTGCCAGAATATTTACATATTTCGTACTGGTTGAACTTACTTTTTGGCTGGTACTGACTACCCTGATGCCGGAAATCGTGCGCTTTCACATCGGCCGAATTTATTTGATTGGCAGGGAATATCAGTCATGCGAACCAATGGTACCGATTATCCTGCTGGGTTATGTTTTTCTGGGTATCAATCAGGTTTTCCTGCCGGGGATTTATTTTGAAAAGAAGACCCGCTACCTGGCTTATCTGACTTTTCTGGCGGCCGGGATTAATGTCGGATTCAACTTTATTCTTATTCCCAGCCTGGGAATAGTCGGCTCAGCCTACTCGTCGCTAATCGGGTACATTACGCTGGCGATCGGCGGTTATTTCGTATCCCAGCGTCTGTTCCGGGTACCGTATGAATTTAAGCGGGTCGGCGGGCTCTTTTGGTTGACATTAACGGCGGGTTTTGTGATATATTTTGGAAAGCCCGTCTTTACTATCCGTATTCTTATTCTATTAATTTATCCTGTAATTCTCGTCCTGATGGGCTTTTTTCGTAAAGATGAGATTAGTGCCCTGAAAGCCTTTTTGCCTTTTAAGAATAAGGAAGAATGAGCAAGACTGTTAAGGTTGTTCATATTACTCTCGGTCACAATCCGACCGATGACCGGATCTTCTATAAAGAAGCCCGCTCTCTGGCGGAACGGGGTTATCAGGTGACGATCGTGGCGCCGGATCGTGAAAAAATAAACGAGAAAGATGGCGTGCATTTTATGCTATTCAAGGAGAGCAATTACTGGCGCAATTTGTTGAATGCCTATCGCACCGCGCTTGAACTACGGGCTGATATTTATCATTTGCATGAATTTGAGCTTCTACCATTTGCATTATGGCTGAAATATAAATATCGACGCAAAGTGATTTATGACGCACACGAGAGTGTTTTTTGGTTTTTCATGGATTTCTCGCGCCGGAGTCTGTTTATTCGAGTCTTGTCAGGTTTTATTGCGCAAAGTTTGGAATACCTCTGCATCCGTGCGACTGATTATCTCATAACAGTCACCCCTTGGGTGGAGTCTCATTTACGACCATTTCACCCTAAACGCGCTATCGTCTACAATTATCCCCTGGTCGATTTTTTCACCGTAAAATCCGAGAAAACCGTCGAATTGGTTATTCTTTATCATGGTCAAATCATACCCGGACGCAATATTGAACTTATGATCAATGCTATAAAAATCGTCCGTAAGACGATCCCCAATGTTCTCTTGCGTCTTGTGGACAGTGGCGCTCGATGGTACCGCGCAACATTAGATCGGATGATTACGGAATCAGGATTAGAAAAGAATGTCGAAATTCGGCCTTCGGTTCCTTATGCAAGAATTCCAGCATTGGTATCTCAATCTGTCATCGGATTAGCGACTATGCAACTTAATGAATCTTATCGACGTTCTATTCAGGTGAAACCATTTGAATTCATGGCGATGGGAGTCCCGGTACTCGGAGCTAATGTACCCTCGATTTCTAAATACGTCGTAGAAAGCGGGGCGGGCTTGATTATTAATCCATTGACACCCGAGAATCTTGCAAGTCAAATGATATACCTACTCCAAAATCCTGATGCGCGAGAGCTGATGGGTACTTGCGGCCGTCAGGCAGTACGCGAGAAATATAACTGGAATGTAACTTTGCCGGTTCTGCTAAAAGTCTATCGTGAACTATAATAATGTTGAAAATCCTCTACCTTTCACCTGAAAATACCGTTGGCACACTTTCTTACTGGAAGCGCGCTCACGAACTGAACGGTAATTACTGCCGCTATGTAACCTGGTATAAAAGTTCGGGTGGTTATCCGGAAGATATTTGCCTGAACCTGCCATTGATTGCCTCAAAGCCGTGGTTTCTCAAGTCTCGGCTAGCGTTCATCCGGCATGTCGATCGGCGCGATCCCTATGCCGAATTGCCGGGTTATCCGCCGCTCTGGAATCCGCCTGACTGGCAGAAAACATTGTTTAGATTACGCGAAAAAATTTGGATGCCGATTATCCAGCGGGCAATCCGCGAATATGGACTGGAAGATTTTGATGTTTATCATTTTGAATGGGGCACGGACTTTTACCGCGACGCACATTTCGCTCGGAAATTGAAAGATGCGGGCAAGAAAATCATCTGTGCCTATCACGGTCAGGATATCCGCAACCGCGGAGTCATTCCGGAAATGGATAAAATCAGTGATTTGAATTTGACCAGCGAACTTGACCTTACATTTCGCCATCCGAATCTGAAATACCTGTTTCTGCCATATGATGTGTTGACATTTCAGCCAAAGAAAGAGCTCGGCACGCCGCTCACAATTTGCCACGCGACCACCAATCGTCGGGTCAAGGGTTCCGACGAAATAATTCGGATTGTTTGCGAACTCGAAAAAAGCCATGGTATCCGTTTCATTTTCATCGAGAATCGACCACACGCCGAGGTGATCGAGCTTAAGAAACAGGCTGACATTTACATTGATCAGATTACCGATCACGCCTGGGGTTATGGCATGAACTCGCTGGAAGCGCTATCCCTGGGATTGGTATGTGTGACCTATCTGAATCCAACTTATGAAAAGTTCATACCAGACCATCCATTCATAAGTGCCGGTGTAGCGAATTTAAAAGAGAAATTACTGGAACTGATTGAAAATCCGGATAGTTTGCCCGAACGAATGGCGTCCAGCCGCCAATGGGTGGAGCAAAGGCATGATTTCCGCAATGTCGTGCAGGAATTGTATCGGTATTACGCATCTCTTGGGGTCCGCTTTTAGAATGAATATCACCTTTATTTTGCCGGGATTTATTAAGACTCCGATGGGCGGCGTCAAGGTTATCAACGAATATGCCAACCGGCTGGCTGAGTGCGGTCATGAGGTTACCCTGGTTTATCCACTGGAAGTCCGGACCGGCAATCCGTTATATGCGTTTCGCAAGAAAATCTCGGCATTGGTCGATCGTCTTCAAAATGTTACCAATAACCTCTATTATAATCCGAATCCGGCGGTTAATCTGATAGTCATTCGCAATCTAACTTCGAAATATATCCCGGGCGGTGATGCTGTGGTCGCGGTCGGTTGGCAGACCGCCGAAGCCGTCGCCGACTTGCCACCGGAACACGGCCGCAAATTTTATTTATTGCAGAGTTTTGAAACTTATTTTTCCCAAAAGAGGCGCATTCTGACCACCTATCACCTGCCTTTGAAAAAAATCGCAGTGTCAGGCTGGATTATAAACGAAATAAATCTGATTGGTGAAGGATGTTTGGGACCACTCGCCAATGCGGTTCATCCGGAAGAATTTTTTATTGAAACCCCGTCGCCTGAACGTACGAACGATGTCCTGATGATTTATCATCCGCATAAGATAAAAGGCGCAAAGGACGGGATAGTGGTCTTAGGTAGGTTGAAAAGAAAAAGACCCGAACTGCAAGCTGTGATGGTTGCGTCACGCCGGCCGCTACATCGTATCCCGGCCTGGATAAAAGTGATTGTTCGCCCGTCAATTGATGAACTGCGACACCTGTATAACGCAAGTAAAGTATTTTTACATACCAGTTACTGGGAGGGCTGGCCCTTGCCGCCTATGGAAGCTATGGCCTGTGGTTGCGCGGTGGTGGCTTTTGCCAACCGGGGTGTGCTTGAATATTTAATTGACCAGGAAAATGCTCTGCTGGGTCCCGTAGGTGATGTCGATATGCTGACGCAAAAAGTGTTTTCATTGCTTGAATCGGATCAAATGCAGAGACATATAGCCCGGCAAGGATTTGAAACTGTTCAACGTTTTAACTGGATGGAATGTACTCGCAGACTCGAGCAGTATTTAACGGAGCAAATCGCCTGAAAATCAATTTTCCAGCCGTCGCCATCATAGTTCCAGCTTACAACGCCGCCGGCACCCTGCGGATTTGTCTGAATGCGCTGATACAACAGAACTACCCGTCCGAAAAATTCCAGGTTTTAGTTGTCAATGATGGCTCGACCGATGCGACCAGCGCCCTGTTTCGTCAAATGAATTTGCCGGAAAATTTTAAACTGTTAGAACATCGCAAGAATCGTGGGCTGGCCTCCGCCCGCAATACCGGAATCCAGGGCGCAGATGCTGAAATAGTTATCTTTCTGGATTCGGATATGGAAGTCGCCACGGATTTTACTATCCGCCATGTAAGTTGGTATATCCAGTCGGAAGTAGTGGGAGTCGTGGGTGAACTGCTTCCCGCCCCGGAAAATACTTATGACAAGTATCAGCGATATCTTTATGAAAGTCGGCGCGGGGCGCGTGTGATCGGTAAAAACCATTCATTGCCGTTTCAGTATTTTATTTTTGGATTAACATCGATGAGACGATTGGCGCTTGAAAGAATCGGCGCTTTCGATGCCGCTATTAACCAGTATGGCGGTGAAGATACCGAGATGGCTTACCGGCTCTGGCAGGAATTTCCAACGGGATTGTTTTTCGATCCGGAAATCAGAGTCATACATCATCATTATCGTCCTTTTCAGCAGGTATTGAAAATTGTCGAGCAATTTGGGCGCCGAGTCGCGCCCTACCTGGTTAGAAAACACCCGGAACTACGGGGTTTGTACGGGGTGCAATTTATCAAGCCCCGAAGCGGAAGCCAGATGAAAATTAAACCTTGGATCGGACGCGCTCTGCAAACTGATTTTGCGTTTGAAATGTTTTGGTTTTTATTCGAGATAACACCCTATCCGCTATCTAACTTTCTGGTACGCGGATTGTTAGCCTCGGCGTTGATTCGAGGAATGTCGAATGCCCAGGATTGACCTAAGCTCCAGCGTGATAAATGGGTCAGTTCAGGTCAAAACGGATAGGTTTTAGGTTAAGTTGCCTATTTTAAAAACGCTTATTATTGTCTAATTTCGGCACGCATTGAATATGAGCAGTATAACGTGAAAATGAAATTTCGGGAAATGATGATGTCGCGGCGCCGGTTTGGTCTAATATTGTTAATCCAGTTACCGATTGCGATTCTGGCTGACCAAATTTTTTCGAACGTGATCAATATTTCGGCCGATTCAACTGGTTACATATTGGTGGTTGATAAAACCCATCAGAAAATGTATATGGTAATAAGCAAAACGCCCGGCGCTTTGGAAGTCGTAAATGAATACCGGATTACCACCGGACGACAGATTGGCGACAAGGAACGCGAAGGCGATTTGAAAACGCCGGAGGGTATTTATTATGTTAATGGTCGCGTACCGGATAGCAAACTGACACCCAAGTACGGCCCGATTGCCTACACGCTGGATTACCCGAATTTCGTCGATCGTCTGCAAAATCGGAGTGGTTCGAATATCTGGATTCACGGTCGTGATGAAGCTATCAAGGACTTCATCACCGAGGGATGTATCTCCCTCGAAAACGGGCAGATTTTAAGCTTGGGAAAGTATATTACAATTAATCAAACCCCGGTCATTATTCTCAATGATCTGAGTGCCTATAACGTTAAACAATCGGAATACCAGGCTGGTATCACCGAATGGGCGAATTTTGCCGATGGTTGGGCGCAAAGCTGGGACGCGGGGGCAATTTCGGCCTATATCGGTTATTATGCTCCTTCCTTCAGGGATGAAACCGGGCGCAATCTCAAACAATATAAAGCCTTTAAAAGTGCCCTTGAAGAACGATACCAGTGGAAAAAGGTGCTGGTCGATAAGGTCAGTGTCCTCGTATCGGAACACGAGACTCACTTAAAATTCCGCCAGCGTTATTTAAGTCCGATCTTTTATAGCGAAGGGCAAAAGCAATTGTTTCTAATTCCACAGAATTCGGAATGGAAAATCGTCCGGGAAACATTTGCACTGACAACTCCACGTCTTTCGACTGACGAACTGCTGGAGCAATTTTTACAAAGCTGGGAAAACGCCTGGGAAAAGCGCGAGATAGACACTTATCTGGCATTTTATGCGGATGATTTTATCGGCGGAGAATATGACCTGGCTGGCTGGCGCGTTTACAAAACCCAGGTTTTTCAATCGGTCGAGAAAGTCAGAATCGAGCGCGGTGCCATGAGAGTTCAGACGAATGAGGAGCAGGTTTGGAAGATCACCTTCCGGCAGATTTATCAGGCGGATGGGTATCGTGATGAGGGAACAAAGACGATGACAATTAAAGGATTTCCCGGAAATTTAAAAATTGTCAGGGAAGAATGGATTGAAGAGCAATAAGGTCATCAAGACAGTTGTGCTGATCGGACTGATTCTGGGCTGGTTAACTGCCGCCGGATTTGCGACCGGAGTCAAACGACCATCGCGTGAATATAAGGTCTATTTCGAAAATACTCCCAACGAACTGTGTGTTTACAAATTGTACGGCCGCTTTGACGGTAAGACGATTTTCATCCTGGGCGGGATTCAGGGTGACGAACCAGGCGGTTACCTATCGGCCGATCTTTATCCCGATCTGGTGCTTGATCGAGGTAATCTGATAATTATCCCGCGCGCCAATTTTCATTCCATTATTCTGAATAAAAGGGGTGTGAACGGCGATATGAACCGGCGTTTTGGTCAGGACGAGCCGAACGATATTGACGATCAGATAGTTACCATCATCAAGCAGTTGATGTCTGAAAGCGACCTCTTCCTGAATCTCCATGACGGCAGTGGTTTTTACAATGAAACTTACGTTGACGATAATCGTAACCCGCAACGCTTTGGCCAATCGATTATTGCCGATGTCAGTCAATCGATAATTGGATCGGACACCCTGAAGCTCGCAGAAATGGCCCGCAAAGTGATCGAACGCATTAATGTTCGGGTCGAGAAACCCGAACATAAATTTCATTTTATGAATACCAATACGCTGGCCGCCGATACGAAATATCCCGAACAGAGAAAATCCGCCACCTATTATGCCCTGACGGTCTTCCACATTCCCGCCTTCGGGATCGAAACATCTAAAGATTTGAATAGTGTCGATTTGAAGATCCGTTATCATAATTACGCCATCAATGAGTTTTTCAAATTAATGAATGTCGAGCCCGAACATCCGGCCGTTCTGTTCGAACCGCCCAGACTGATTTACCTGCTGATTTCGATTAACAACAGAGAATCCAGGGTTGTTGAAAATAATGCTTCTATTCAGGTCAATTTCGGAGATATTCTGAGGGTCAATCATATTGAATCCAATTATAATCGCGGCCTTACCTGCGACGTTATCGGGATTGGTAGCGCTCAGGACTTTCAGAAACCGATGGTTATTCAGCAACCTACCGCTATCCTGGTGCGGCGTGATAATCAGGTCATTGGAAGCGTGCGGATAGAGACGGTTGCTCCCGTCAGCGACAATATCACTTATCTGATTGAAGTCAATAGCGAACCAACGAAGATTTTCGATAACCAGACCCTGTCCGTCAAGCGGGGCGATAAATTAAGAATTATCGAAGTTTTGGTACCCGGCCAGAACAGCAGTGAAATACAGGTTAATTTGAAAGGTTACGTTCCGCCGGGTAGTTTTAATGACGGCGAAGACCGTAATTATCTGGTGGATACTCAGGGATTGCGCTGGAAGAAATATTCGGTGGATGACGCCGGGAAAAAATTTCCGGTTGTCGTTACCAGCGGTTCTCAAGAGCTGTCCCGGGCTTTTATTTATATTCAGGATTGAAGGTTGGATTGGAATTGTTGAAGCGGTTTCGGGTTTTTGTTTGACATTGAGCGACCGGCACAGTTAAATTCACACGCTTTTTTGATATTTTAAACATATAGATACATTTGAGGTGATTCCGAATGTTTAAAAAGAATGTTGTCCGATTTATCATTATCGGCTTGATTTTGGTTCTGGCAGGCTACGCATTATTTTGGACGATTGCTTATCATTCCTTTTCCGATCAGAAGCTGGAGGATTTGCGGACGAAAGGCACCCTGGATAAATACGAGAGCCGAATTATCCGTCTGGGTCTTGACCTGCAGGGTGGCATGCATATCGTAATGGAAGTCGATATGCCAAAGCTGATCGAGACTCTGGCTTCCAATAAGACGCCCCAATTTATGGATATTCTGAATGAGGCGACGGCAGAAGCCGCGGCTAATGAGGAGGACTTTTTCGATGTTTACCGCCGTAAAGTCAACAATTCAGACCTGAAATTGGTACGCCACTTCAACGGTTTAGGATTTAAGAATGAAGATATTCTCAATGGTCTGGAAGCCGAAGCCAAGGATGCTGTTAGCCGGGCGATGGAGGTAATTCGAAACCGGGTCGATCAGTTCGGTGTTTCCGAACCATCTATCCAAAAAGCCGGGAAATATCGGATTATTGTAGAGCTGGCGGGTATACAGGACATTGGCCGCGCCAGGGAATTGATCCAGAGTACTGCTCTCCTGGAGTTTATTCTATTGAAGGATGCGGCGGTTACCCAGCAATTCATCTCGGCCGTCGATAATTATCTTAAGACTGGCCAACAAACTGACCTTGCTCCCGAAACTCGGGATGAGGCCGATTCTACGGTAGCCTTGAAGGAGTCCAAGGACAAAGCTATTAGCGTTAACGAACTTCTGGGTGAGACCGGTGTGGAAACCGGACTTGAATCTGAAGGAGCGGATACCGGCCTGGTCGTTGATGAGGAAATATACAAAGAACGGCCGTTTTCATCATTACTGCGCAACGTTGATAACCAGATCGGCGTCCCGGAGCGTAATGTCTATGCCGTTAAGAAGATCCTAGAAAATCCAGGAGTCAAGAAATTGATCCCCTTCGATTCCAAATTTCTCTGGTCAGCCAACGCCGAACGCCGGACCGTGCAGGATGGCGCAACGGAATCTTTTTATATTCTTTATCATGTAAATAATGAGCCCGGCCTGCTGGGAAAATATGTCACCAAAGCCTCGGCCTCTCTAGGCGGCTCCGGCTCACAGAGTAGTGGCCAGCCGATCGTGAATATGAGTATGAACAGCGAGGGTGCCCAAATCTTTGCCAAATTGACCGGGGCCAATATCGGTAAACAGCTCGCGGTTGTGCTTGATGATAAGGTCTGGACCGCGCCCTTCATCCGGGTGAAAATACCGGACGGTTCGGCTTACATCGAGGGCATGCAAGACATGAATGAGGCTAAGGATATCGCTATTGTTCTGCGCGCCGGGGCTCTGCCCGCACCGGTTAAAACGATCGAAGAAAGAACGGTCGGGCCATCCTTGGGTAAGGATTCTATTGATGTGGGCATCAGGGTCGGTGTCTTGGCCTTGTTGGTCGTAATGGCCTTTATGTTTTTCTATTATCGTCGTTCCGGGCTGTTAGCCGACATGGCTCTAATCCTTAATATGATATTTACGATGGCGATTATGGCCATGCTACGGGCGACCCTGACTCTGCCCGGTATTGCCGGTCTGGTGTTGACAATTGGTATGGCGGTCGACGCCAATGTACTGATATTTGAGCGCATCCGCGAAGAGCTGGAGCGCGGCAAAACCGTCAGCGCCGCAATCAGCACCGGATACGCCCGGGCTTTGTCTGCCATTTTGGATTCTAACATTACAACTCTGCTGACGGCTTTGATATTGATGCAGACCGGAACCGGTCCTGTCAAAGGATTTGCCATTACCCTGTTCTGGGGTATCGTTTCCAGTATGTTCACGGCAATTTTCGTGACCCGTACATTCTACAACTGGAGAGTTGAAAGACACGCCATTAAAACCCTCAGCATATAAGATTGGGATAAATTGATATGATAAGAATTATTAAGAAAACTGATTTCCCTTTCATCAATTTCAGCAAGACCGCCATCACGATTTCACTCATAATAATTGCGATTGGAATGGTCTCGCTCATTTTCCGCGGGCTGAACTTTGGTATCGATTTTACCGGTGGTACGTTGTTCCAGATGAAATTTGACCAACCTCGTACCATTGAAGACATTCGCGCCGTACTGACGACCGCTAATATTGAGAACTGTATTATTCAAAAATCTGGTGAGAATGAATATATTATCAGGGTCCCGCAGGGCGAGTACGGCAGCAATCTGGTCGAGGCCGTTAAAACCAGCCTGAATATCAAAGATCAGAACATTTCGCGTCTGGAACAGGTCGGTCCGAAAATCGGTAAAGAACTCCGCGGGGCAGCCCTGCTGGCTATATTTTTCTCTTTTATCGTCATGGGCGTATACATCGCAATCCGATTTCAATTTCAGTACGCCATCGGTGTAATTCTGTCGCTGTTGCATGATGTTTTAATTACTCTAACGGTCTTTACGGTATTTCAGTTGGAAGTTTCCCTGACGACAATAGCCGCTTTTCTGACGATCATCGGATATTCGTTGAATGATACGATTGTTGTGTTTGACCGCGTACGCGAGAATCTGAAATTACATCGCAATGAAGCTTATGAGAGGATCATGGACATCAGCATTAACGAAACTCTGAGCCGGACGATCATCACCGATCTAACAGTGTTTTTCGTGGTATTGTGCCTGCTGTTAGTTCCTGGTGAAGTACGCATTTTTGCCATTGCTATGACGGTTGGAAGTATCGCCGGGACGTACTCGACGATTTATATTGCTGGTCCGGTAGTCGTTTTCTGGGCACGCAGGTTTAAACGTTCTGCCAAATGACGGGTTTCAAACCAATAATTTAAAATGCTCCCGAGGGGGAGCATTTTATTTTTAGGAGTATGACATGTCTTTCACAGCTGTGATTGGTGCCCAATGGGGGGACGAAGGGAAAGGCAAGATTGTTGACACGCTGAGTGAAAATGCGGATCTGGTAGTGCGCTTTCAGGGCGGCGCGAATGCCGGGCATACGATTAAAATCGGTGATGAAGAGACGATTCTGCATCAGATCCCCAGTGGCATTTTGCGCCCCACCACCCATTGTCTGCTGGGTAATGGCATGGCTTTCGATCCGGTGGGATTTAAGAATGAAGTGGAGGAGATTAGCCGCAAAGGTATTGAAATTAACGGGCGTCTGCACATTTCGCCGTTAGCGCATGTCGTTACTCCATTGCATAAAATGCATGACGTTTTTCAGGAGAATACGAGTGGCCCTAAAGCCATCGGAACCACCCAACGCGGCATCGGCCCCTGTTATGCCGATAAAATCAGCCGGGTTGGTATCCGGGTGCTCGACCTGTTTGATGAGAGTGCTCTGCGAGCTACCTTAGATGCCAGGACGACTTTATTCCGGCAACGGATTCCTCTGTCTGACTCAGAAGCCCAGAAACTAGCGGCGGATCTTGAATTATTTTACGATTCCGTACGTCGGATTCTGCCTTTTGTTGATGATACAATTTTTCGGATCCACTCTTATATAAAAGAGGGGCGGAGAGTCTTGGCGGAAGGCGCCCAGGGTGTCTTGCTGGATATTGACTTTGGTACCTATCCTTTCGTGACGGCATGCAACACCACGGCTGGCAATATTGCCACCGGTCTGGGCATCGGTCCGCACCAGATTGATCAGATAATCGGGGTTTTCAAGTGTTACACGACCAGGGTCGGAGCCGGTCCCTTTCCAACCGAATTGAATGATGCGATCGGTGATCATTTGCAAACCCGCGGTAGTGAATTCGGGGCGACGACTCGTCGCCCTCGTCGCTGTGGCTGGTTCGATGCCGCCCTGGGTAAGTATGCAGTAATGACCAACGGTTTTACGACTATCGCAATGACCAAACTGGACATCCTGGATGAACTGCCGGAGATCAAAATTTGTACACAGTACGAAAATGGCGAATTTCCATTATTGGATTTGAAGGCCGCCCGGCCGGTCTATTTAACACTTTCGGGCTGGCAGGAATCCACCGCGGAAGCTCGTCAACTGACAGACTTACCGCCCCTGGCCCGACAATATCTCCAAACCCTCGAAGATTTGTTGAAGGTCAAAATCTCTTATATATCTACTGGTAAGGAGCGCCACCAGATTATTTACCTATAATTCCGGAAACACTCCGAGAATCGACGGACAACCTGATGATAAGCATTGATTTAGGGTCGATTTTTTCGTAAATTAGGCCGAATTTTTTGGTTATAAATTGTTACAGTATCTAAAGAATTTTAAAACATTTCTAGTATTTATTCAAAGTTTATAGTAAGTATCAATGAGTACCGGTTATTGATTTTATTAACCGCTACATTACAGTTATAGATGCAATAAAATTATGGTATTTATGTGCGTTCTGAATTGACCGATCCCCAAAAACTGATTGAAGATCTTGAGTACGATAAGACTCTCCGCCCATCGGCTTTTGAAGAATTTGTCGGGCAAAAAGGTGTGGTAGAGAACCTCAAGTTATATATTTCGGCGGCTCAGGAGCGCGGTGAGGCTCTTGATCATGTACTCTTGTTTGGGCCGCCGGGTCTCGGTAAAACCACGCTAGCCCACATCGTAGCTCATGAACTTGGGGTAAATATTCGCACCAGCTCCGGGCCGGTGGTTGAAAGAGCCGGTGATCTGGCCGGAATGCTCACTAATTTAGCGGCCCGGGATGTGTTTTTTATCGATGAGATTCACCGGCTTAACAGTGTGGTAGAAGAGTATCTGTACTCAGCTATGGAGGACTATCATATCGATATCGTCATTGACAAAGGTCCTAGCGCCCGTAGTATTCAGCTTAATCTGGAAAAGTTTACTTTAATCGGTGCTACGACTCGGCTGGGTCATTTGACATCACCTTTACGCGACCGGTTCGGAGTGATTTTGCGCATGGACTATTATACCCCGGAGGATCTTTTTCAGATATTGATGCGAACTGCCAAAATCCTGAATATTGAACTACGGCCGGACGGAGCTACCGAGATTGCCAAACGCAGTCGCGGGACTCCGCGTGTTGCCAATCGAATCTTACGCCGTACACGCGATTATGCCCAGATCAAGGCCGATGGTATCATCGATAAAAAGGTAGCCGATCAATCTTTGAAAATGCTCAATATTGATGGACTGGGTCTGGACAATATGGATCGTCAGATTCTTTTGACTATCATTGATAAATTTTCCGGCGGACCGGTGGGATTGAACAATCTCTCGGTCGCGATCGGTGAAGAATCCGAAACAATTGAAGATGTCTATGAACCCTATCTGATTCAACAGGGCCTGATCCAACGAACTGCTCGCGGACGCCAGGCTACCCGTGAAACCTATAAATATTTCCAGAAAGATATGGGCGATTCTCAGCAGAAGCTGTTTATGTAGGAGGATTTCAAATGCGCCTTTCCGATTTCGATTACGATGTACCCGAAGAACAAATTGCCAAGCATCCGATTAAACTACGCGATCATTCTAAACTTATGGTTGTTAATCGTACTCAAAAAACAATTGTGCACAAAAAATTCTTTGACATTATCGATTACCTGAATCCTGGCGATCTGTTGGTCGTGAATGAGACTAAAGTATATCCAGCCCGGCTCTCCGCGACTAAGGATCGGACTGAGGCTAAAGTCGAGGTGTTTCTGTTGCGCGAACTGGAGAACAGCCTCTGGGAGGTGATGGTTAAACCGGCCCGCAAAGTCAGAATTGGCAACAAACTGACCATCGCCGAAGGCGTTCAGTGCGATGTAATTGACAATACGGTATCCGGCGGCCGGGTTGTACGCTTTAATAATATTCCCAAAGAAGCTCTTTATCAACTGATTGACGAGGTTGGGCAGTCACCTCTGCCGCCCTATATCGACCGCGAGCCGACTGAAGAAGACAAGGAAAAATATCAGACTGTTTATGCCAAGAAACGAGGCGCCGTAGCCGCTCCGACGGCCGGTTTGCACTTTACATTGGATCTGATACAAAAAATCAAAGATAAGGGGATCAAGATTCATCCCATCGTTCTGCATATCGGATTGGGAACTTTCCGGCCAGTCACGGTAGAAGACCTGTCGCGTCATCGGATGGACTCAGAATACTTCGAGGTGTCGGCCGAAACCGCGCTGGCCATTAATGAAGCCCGTTCCAGAGGAAAAAGGATTGTGGCGGTGGGAACATCCGTAGTGCGAACCCTCGAGACCGTCACCGTTTCGGGATTCCAGATTACACCGCGAAAGGGCTGGACCGACAAATTTATACACCCACCGTATGAATTTAAGATGGTCGACGCCCTGATTACCAATTTTCATCAGCCTAAGTCAACCCTGATTATGCAGGTTTCAGCTTTTGCCGGCCACGAATTAATTAGAAAGGCTTATCAGGAAGCCATCAAGAAAAAGTATCGCTTTTTCAGCTACGGCGATGCAATGATAATTATCTGATAAAAATTGCCAGACAGTCCTTTCACCAGTGCTATAATTGTTGCCGCCGGCGTTGGTCGCCGGATGGGGCTAAAATCACTTAAGCAATTTTTAATTTTAGACGATAAACCACTCCTGATTTATTCCATCAATAATTTTCTGAGGGTCGACGGCGTGAACGAGCTGATTATAGTCGTGGCCGCCGATCAGATTGAAACTCCGCAAGTGAAGGCTTGCCTGCCTTCGCGGGATATCATTCCCGTTAAGGTCGTCACGGGCGGTGAACGCCGCCAGGATTCGGTTTTTAATGGTTTGCAGGCTCTCGATCCGGCGACGCAGATTGTGATAATTCATGATGGTGTGCGGCCGTTTTTCGAGCCCGAATTAGTCCGGGAGGAACTCCAACTATGCCGCGATTACGACGGGGCTATTCTGGCTATTCCGGCTGTAGATACACTCAAGGAGGTCAGCGATCACCGAATTGTGAAAACCCTCGATCGGACTAAAATCTGGCAATGTCAAACTCCGCAGGTTTTTCATCGGCATATTCTGCAACAGGCTTACGACAATGCCCAGGCGAAGGCCATTACGGTTACCGATGATGCCAGCCTGGTGGAGCTGATTGGCGGTCGGATTGCAGTGGTCGAAAGCTCTCCGGAAAATTTAAAAATTACTTGTCAAAATGATTTGAAAATCGCAAAATCTATTCTGAAATACCGGAAGTCTTAGAATGCCGAAGTATAGTATCGGAAATGGAATTGACACCCACCGGTTTTGTGAGGGGCGCCCGCTGATTTTGGGCGGAGTTACCATTCCCTTTGACAGGGGTTTGGCGGGACATTCCGATGCGGACGTTTTGACCCATGCAATTATCGATGCCCTCCTGGGAGCCGCTACTCTGGATGATATCGGCACCCATTTCCCCAATACCAATCCAAAATATAAAGACATTTCCAGTATGATCCTTTTAGAACAAACCCTGGCAATGATTACATCCGCCGGTTTTCAGATCGGTCATATCGATGCCACGATTATTACTCAGGCGCCGCAAATGCGCCCGTATATCCTGACTATTCGTCAAAGTCTGGCCGATTGTCTGCATCTGACCCTCGAAGATATTTCTGTGAAGGCCAAAACGACAGAAGGGTTGGGATTTATTGGCCGGGGCGAGGGAATGGTCGCATTAGCCACCGCAACTCTACTGCCATTATGAATACCATGGTTGACTTGTTGACCTCTGAATCCGGCTGGAGGGTTTATATCATTATGTTCGGTCTGATTTTTCTGGAAAATGCGCTCCCGTTTATACCCGGAGATACCGTGCTGGCTTTTTCTGCATATTTCGCCGGAATGGGGATATTGCGACCTTATTTTTCTTTTCTGTTGACCGTTGCCGCCGCGGTGACAGCTTTTATTTTTATTTACATAGCAGCTCATTTCTGGGGCAGAACATTCATCGTCAACCTGAAATTTTCGTTTTTATCGCCTGCTAAAATGGCTAAAGTCGACCGGTTGTTTCATCGGTACGGCTACTGGGGTTTAGCTGTCGGTCGGTTTGTCCCAGGAATACGCCTGTTGATTGCTTTCATGGCTGGATTTACCCGCTTAAAAATAAGTTCGGCCGTTCTGTGCACTTTTATCGGGATTGTCGGCTGGAATGGAATGGTCTTTTTACTGGGTCGGCTGGTAGGTGAAAATCGCCAGATGGTTGTCAATTTTTTGGCGAAATACAATAGCGTCTCCGGCCTGATTACCCTGGCAGTGTTGCTAATTCTGATGATATGGCTTTTCAATCAAAAAGCGAGAAGAATGAGGAAGTCGGTCAATGGTTAGAACCCGATTCGCGCCCAGCCCGACCGGCTTTTTACATGTTGGCGGCTTGCGCACCGCACTTTATAATTATTTATTTGCCAGAAAAAATAACGGACGTTTCCTGCTCCGCATCGAAGATACCGACCAGCGCCGCAAGGTGGTCGGAGCGGTCGAGAACTTACTGGAAACTCTCGCCTGGGCAGGTGTCAAGCCCGATGAAGGACCGCGCGTCGGAGGTGATTTCGGACCATATGTACAGTCGGAACGTCTGGAATTGTATCGCCGATATGCCCGGCAACTGGTCGACGGCAATCAGGCGTACTACTGTTTTTGTTCGGCGGATCGATTGAAGCAACTAAAAGAATGGCAAATCGCTCACAAAATTCCACCACGTTATGATAATCATTGCCGTAATTTCTCAGCCGATGAGGTCCAACGACGACTGAAAACCGGTGCCGAACATGTTATCAGGATGAAAATTCCGAGCGACGGCATGGTCAAGGTTAACGACCTGATTCGCGGACAGGTTATTTTTCCAGTAAATCAGATTGATGATCAGGTATTGCTCAAGTCGGATGATTATCCGACGTATCATCTTGCCAATGTAGTTGACGATCATCTGATGCAGATCAGTCATGTCATACGCGGTGAGGAATGGTTGCCCAGTACTCCCAAGCATGTCTTGTTATACCGCTATTTCGGTTGGGAATTGCCACAGTTTGCCCATCTTTCATTATTGCTCAATCCGGATAAAAGTAAACTTTCCAAGCGGCAGGGCGACGTCGCGGTCGAAGATTATCGCAGTGGAGGTTACTTACCAGAAGCCTTGATTAATTTTCTGGCTTTGCTGGGCTGGAATCCAGGCAACGATCGCGAGATTTTTTCGATGGATGAACTGGTGCGTGAATTCTCGCTGGAGCGGGTTAGCAAAAGCGGCGCGATTTTTAATGTCGAAAAACTTAACTGGATGAATGGGGTTTATATCCGAAAACTCAGCCAGGACGATTTCAAGGCAAAATTAAGGTCGAATTTTCCGGCAATTTTTACCAATATCGACGATTATCGGATGGCAAGTATATCTGCATCGGTACAATCGACCGGGGATACGTTTGCGGCGATTCTTGAAAATGTGGAAAACATTTTAATCGATCCAGCTTCCTATACTGCTCCGGAAATTCAGGAATACCTAACTAAACCGGAATCGCTAAAAATCCTTGAAACATTAATAAAAATAACAAGCGATTTAAAATATTTCGACCCTGACGAATTTAGCGCTGCAATTAAGGCCGTCCAGATAGAAACCGGTATCAAGGGGAAGCCGCTTTGGATGACGATTCGAGCGGCTTTGACTGGTAAGTCTAAAGGCATGGAAATCCATGAAATAGTAAAAAATATAGACAAGCAGACTTGCCTGAGAAGACTGCAATCTGCTCTTGAATATGCCACACGCAAAATCAGTTAAAATTAAGTCCCACGCTAAGATCAATCTGGCGCTCCGGATTACCAGCCGCCGTCCCGATGGCTATCATAACCTCAGTACCCTTTTTCAGGAAATCGGATTGCACGATACTCTGGAATTCCGACCGGCGGAAACCTTCGATTTTTTTACGAACTATCCGGAACTGGCTGTCAATGCCGATAATCTCTGTACCCGTGCATACCGCCGAATGGAACAAATCGCTCCGCATAGTCAACCCTGGCGGATTACTCTTGAAAAGAACATTCCGATCGGAGCCGGGCTGGGTGGCGGCAGTTCCAATGCGGCCAGCGTGCTGAAGTTTTTAAACCAGGCCTGGCGAATCAATCTGAGCGAGGCTAATCTGGAGCGATTGGCCCGCGCAATTGGTAGCGATGTACCGTTTTATATCCATGGTAAAACCCAGATAGCCAGCGGTGTAGGCGAGATTCTGGAACCTCTGACTCTGCCGGAAGAATTCGTTATTCTGCTGGTTTTACCGGATATCAATATTTCAACCGCCTGGGCATACCAGCAGTTTAATCCCCGAAATGCCAAACCGGCTTACCGGGTGGATGAAATATTGCGAAACGGACGAATTTGTTGGGAGGTATTCGAAAACCAGTTCGAGGAGATAGTTTTTCCGGTTTATCAGCGATTGGCACGGCTGAAGGAGCAAATTCGTCAAACCGCGGCCTTGTACGTCGGTCTATCGGGAAGTGGAGCGGCCTTGTTTGGGATATTCAGAAACCGGAAAGCTGCCCGGGAGGTCGCCCGGCAGTTGGCAGGTTGGCGTACTATCATAACCACTCCCATCAAGTAGAAAGTCGCCCCGACAAATTTCTTGGTAAAAAGATTTACCGAGTCTAAATTTAGCCTCCTTTTGAAAATTGATGTTGGCTGTTTGAAATAATAATGAGAAGCTGTTGTTTTTCCAGCATATCCGGAGGCCGTTCCAGAAAGCGGCTTGTCGGGAAAGCTCGACTGTGTTTGGAATCTTTGCCAACAGAGAGATGGTGGCCGCCTCATATGGTATTGGCCGATTGCCAGACACAGATTATCTTTTCCCACGATTTAAAAAACAACCTACTTCGGGGATCGTCCAACGGCAGGACCACGGCCTTTGGAGTCGTTAATCCAGGTTCGAATCCTGGTCCCCGAGCCAGTTTTTAGAGAGCCTGAAAATGAAAGATGATGCAATTATTTTTTGGGGAAGATCCAATCCCGAACTCGGGAGTCGGATCAGTGCCATTCTCGAGATGACACCCGGAGCAATCACGATTGGCAATTTCAGCGATGGTGAAATCACCATCAAGCTGGAAGACAATATCCGTGGTAAGGATGTCTTTATCATTCAGTCTACCAATCCGCCGGCTGAGAATCTGCTGGAACTTTTGCTGATAATCGATGCGGCCCGCCGCGCTTCTGCCCGCCGGATTACCGCGGTGATTCCTTACTATGGATACGCCCGGCAGGATCGTAAGGATCAGCCGCGCGTGCCGATTTCCGCCCGACTGGTGATGGATACAATCGTTATCGCGGGGGTCGATCGGATCATGGCCATGGATCTGCATTCCACGCAGATTCAGGGCTTTGTCAATATTCCGTTCGATCATCTTTATGCCAAGTCTATCTTTGTTGAACCTCTCCGGGAAATCGTAAAGAAACGCGCTTTCAGTATCGTTACTCCAGACGTCGGCGGTATTAAAATTGCCCGTTCTTATGCCAAAATTCTCGGTTTGCCTCTGACTATCATTGATAAACGCCGGCCAAAGCCAAATATGTCCGAAGTCATGAATGTGATCGGGGAAAGCGATATGAAACACGCTTTGATTATCGATGATATGATCGATACCGGTGGCAGTGTCGCAGAAGCCGCGACTCTGCTGAAAAAGCATGGTGCCGAAAACGTCACGGTCGTGGCCACGCACGGCCTGTTTTCCGGTGACTGCGTCCGGCGCCTGACCGAATCTCCTATCGACCGGGTGATTATCACCGACTCGATCGCAATTCCCGAGCACAAGCGGTTTGCAAAATTGCAAATTCTCTCGGCAGCCCCGATGTTAGCTGAGGCAATCAAGAGAATTCATAACGAAGAATCCATTAGTTCTCTATTTGAATTATAATAAAAGGAGTTTTTAGATGGCCGAGAATAAGTTAAATGCGGAAGTACGCACCGATCTGCAAAAGGGTGCTACCAAACGCATGCGACGGGTAGGTATGGTTCCCGCAGTTTATTACCATCATAATGAAAAACCAGTAGCACTGTCTCTTAAATTGGATGAATTGAAAGCTGCCCTGCATTCCAGCACTCATATTTATGATTTAAGTATTGACAAAAAAGGTCATAAATGTATCGTGCGAAGTGTACAATTTGATCCGATTAGTGAAGAAATTATTCATGCTGATTTTATGGGCGTCAGCCTGGAAGAAACGGTTACCGTTAATATCCCGATTCATGTTACCGGAACGGCCGTGGGCGTCAAGACCTTTGGCGGAATTCTGGAACAGCATCTTTGGGAATTAACGGTGAAATGTAAGGCCTCGCAAATCCCGGATGGAGTTACCATTGACGTAACCGAGTTGAATTTAGGAGACTCGATCGGGGCCAATAGTATTAAACTCGAAGGAGTTGAAATTCTGACCCCGTCATCTGCGTCCATCGTTTCGGTAGTCAAGCCGACCGGCATCAAAGCCGAGGAAGAAGAAGCGGCTAAAGTTGAAGGCGAAGAAGGCGAAGCTGAGGCCACGGCCGAGACCAAGGAAGCTGCAGAAACCAAGGAAGGCAAAGAGTCCAAAGAAAGCAAAGGCAAATCCGAAAAATAGTGACAATAGTATCAGATGGATTCAGATAATGCAGACAGTCATAGGTTTGGGAAATCCCGGTAAACAATATCAGCACAACCGACATAATTTCGGTCATCTGCTTGTCGACTGGATTGTCGAACGGTTCGACCTGACTTTGCGCCCGGGTAAAAACCGCTCTGCTTTTACCTATGCCGGGACGAAAATCGCTGATCAGGCGGTTTGTTTTTGTAAGAATACGACGTATATGAACAACAGCGGTTTAGCCGTTCGACAGATACTGTCTAAACTTAATCAGGAGGTCGGTAATATCCTGGTGGTTTATGACGATATCGATTTGCCGCTTGGTCGTATCCGTCTGCGCTTGCAGGGTTCCGCCGGCGGCCATCGCGGCTTGCAGTCCATCATCGAGATGCTGGCTACCAACCAGTTCATGCGTTTGCGACTGGGCATCGGTCCGCAGGATGAAGGAGTGCCCTCGGAAGACTTCGTTCTGACCGACTTCCGTTCGGCCGAGAAAGAGCTGGTGCAAGCCGTATTGGAAGAAAGCCGCCGGTGTATCATGACCATTATCGAAAAAGGTCTTCGACCGGCGATGGAGTACTATAATCGTCGCGATCTGCGCGCCGCCCGTGACGGAAGTGAAATGCGCTCGGCAAAGATTCAAAAACCAATCATATTAACATAAGGAGTTCGAACTTGAGGTACTATGAAAATTTATTTATTGTAAATCCCAATATCGAACAGGAAAAATTCACGACCCTGATCCAGACCGTCAAAGCCGAAATCGGCCGGCTATCGGGTAATATCTTGAATCTGGAGGACTGGGGCAAGAGACGTCTGGCCTATCCCATCAAGAAACATCGCTACGGCACCTACGTTCTGGTTCAATTCGAATCCGAGAATGTCGGTCTGGTGAAGGAACTGGAGAGCTGGTTACGGATGAACCAGGGCGTCCTGGCTTTCATGACGGTTGTTCTGGATGAAAAACCGACCTCTTCGGCTCAGACCGCCACTCCGGTAGCACCCGCATCTAACGCATAATGATGTTCGATTATCATCTATGATTTTACTAAAGAAAGGAAATAAATATGGTCTTATTAAGCAAACGTAAAATCTGTAAATTTTGTGAAAATCCAGAAGAAAAAGTCGACTATAAAAATTACAAGGTTTTAAGAAGATTCGTAACTGAACAGGGTAAAATAATTCCAAGTCGCATCACCGGCACCTGTGCCCGGCATCAACGCGAATTGACCAAAGCCATTAAACGAGCACGCAACATCGCCTTGTTGCCTTATAGCTACGACGTAACCCAAAGTTATAAATAGATCCACAGGAGGCAACCGTGCGCGTTATTTTAATTAAAGATCATGAAAACTTAGGCAAAACCGGCGATACTGTCGATGTTAAAAACGGCTATGCCCGCAATTATCTCGTTCCACAGGGGATTGCGCTGATCGCCAACAGCGTCGGCTTGAAAAAAATGCAGGAACAACTGCGTCTGAAGGAACTGCGTAATAATAAAACCCTTCAAAAAGCCCGTGAAATAGCCGATAAACTTAATTCATTGTCCCTGACCATTCCGGTTCAGGTGGGTGAAGAGGATCGGGTTTTCGGAGCAGTTACTTCTCAGATGATCGCCGACCAGTTGCAGGAAAAGGGCTACGAAATCGATAAAAAACATATTCAGCTCGAAGAACCGATCAAGGCTCTTGGCATTTTCGAAATTCCCGTGAAAATCCTCCAGGATGTGACCGCAACGGTCAAGCTCTGGGTGATAAAAGCCTGAGATATTTTTATCCTACCTAAGGATTCAAAGGCGAAACTGTTCCGGTTTCGTCTTGCCTTTTTTAATTCTTTTAGATAATCTTAATGTTGGAAATATGTTTGCCAGAAAGCAATATATAGATGTCATTTTTCCGGCCACCCTGCAGAAGAGTTTTACCTATCAGGTACCGGGTAATTATGACGGGCTTTTAGCTCCCGGTCAGCGGGTGGTGGCGCCGTTAAAATCTAGTTCGGCAATTGGATTCATTGTCAACGTCGCTTCGGAAGCACCGCGACATCTAAAAATACGCGAGATTCAGGAAATTATCGATCCTCAGCCCATTTTTCCGACGGAATTACTGATCTTTTTACATAAAATTTCGGATTATTATCTAACGGCTTTCGGCAAGGTCTTATCGGCGGCCATTCCCCCGGAGTACCGTTTCACTAAGACCCGTAAGTTGGTTGCTCTCCGTTCAGTCAATGAAAAACCTAATGATTATATCGATCTTTTCGAACAAATCGCGATCCGCCGTGAAGTAAAACACTCTTTTCTGAAACGTAGATTCGAAATGACATACCTGCAGAAAGGCCTGATGTCTCTTAAGAAAGAGGGTTTTATTACCGAAATGCCGGAATTCAAGCCGATTAGATATAGAGGGCAAATTGATAAGAGTATCCACCTGGTAAAAAAAGATGAAGAAACCTTTCAGACCATTAGCCGGAAAGCTCCGCGCCAGGCTGAAATTCTGACTGCTTTACAAACCTCAGGCCAATCCTTAAGCAGTTCCGAGTTGAGTGGTTTTTCGCCCGCGGCCATCAGGTCTCTGATGGAGAAAGGCATAATCGCAGTTAAAACTATTGATCGCACCCTGCAGGATATGTGGCAGGAATTTGGTGAACGTCATAAGACTGTGCTACTTACGGCGGATCAGGAAGTGGTTTTTCAGAAAATTATCGATTCACTGAAACGTCATCAGTACACCGGATTTTTACTGGAAGGAGTGACAGGCAGTGGCAAGACCGAAATTTATCTCGAGGCTATTCGCGAAACTCTGGCACTTGGTCGTACGGCGTTGATACTGGTACCGGAAATAACCTTGACAACCCATCTGGCCGCCCGTTTCCGCGGCGAGTTTCACAATAAAATTGCGATTTGGCACAGCCATCTTACCCCAGCTCAACGTAATGTCCTCTGGGGTGCGATTTTGAGAGGCGAATATCCGGTGGTCATCGGGGCCCGTAGTGCAATTCTTCTGCCGCTGTCGAACCTCGGATTGATTATCGTTGACGAAGAGCAGGATCATTCTTTTAAACAGGAAAGCCCGGAGCCCCGCTATCATGCCCGTGATACGGCTCTTTTGCGCGGGGTGGAAAGTCAGGCCACCGTGGTGCTGGGATCAGCTACGCCCAGCCTGGAAAGTCAGTACAATGCCGCGATCGGTAAACTGGAAAAACTGCTTTTGCCACGGCGCTATTCAAAGGCTCCGACGGCTATGATTCAGGTCGTCGATATGAAGGCTGAAATCCAGGAAACCGGAGATGTCCAGAATCCACTTTCACGTCTGCTGACGGAGAAAATTAGAGACAGACTCGAGCGGAACCAGCAGGTACTTCTGCTTCAAAATCGGCGCGGTTATTCGCCGGTTTTACTCTGTCCTGACTGTGGCTGGGTGCCGGAGTGCCGTAACTGTGATATTTCCATGACTTATCATAAGAAGACCGGGACGCTGGAGTGCCATTACTGTAATCTGCATGAAATCCCACCAGCAGTCTGCCCGCGTTGTCAGGGCACCCATTTTCTCTACCCGGGGGTTGGCACGCAAAAAGTCGAATATTATCTCAAGGCGGCCTTTCCGGATTGCCGATTTGAACGGCTTGATCTGGACGTCAACCGTATCCGAAACCAAGCCGTCAGCATTTTAAATCGATTTGAAAGCGGACAGATTCAAATTATGATTGGGACCCAGATGATTGCTAAGGGGCTGGATTTCCCAAATGTAACTCTGGTCGGTGTCATCAATGCTGACCTCGGTTTGTACATGCCGGATTTCCGGGCCCGTGAGCGAGTTTTTCAATTGCTGTATCAGGTTTCTGGGCGCGCCGGGCGGGGTGACATTCAGGGTGAAATCATTATCCAGTCCTACAATCCCCAGGACTTCACGATCCGCTGTGCACTACAGCAAAATATATCAGCCTTTTCGAATTTTGAGCTCAATGAGCGCAATCCGGTCAATTATCCTCCGTTTAGTCGGATTGCCTTGGTCAAAATATCAGACTTGAGTGATCAGCGCGCTAAACGCACCGCTTCCGCGGTGGCTGACTTTCTGAATGATAAGCGAGGAAAGATTGGTTTACTTGGTCCGGCGGCGGCTCCGCTGGCTCGCCTCCTGAATCGGTACCGCTATCAGATTGTGTTGAAATCCCGCCGTGAAAGTGACCCAAACGGGAAAAATCTGCATCATTTATTAAGAACATTTCTAAACTCGCGTGAGTATCAGACCCAGAGCCGGCAGGCTCGTATCACGATTGATATCGATCCGGTTGATTTATTGTAATGTGGTTCCGGATTTTTACTGTTCTGGTGTCTACTAGCCTGCTAATTACGGCCGCCGCGCCGCCGGTTAAAATCGTCCATCCTCCCAAATATTGGCGATTGGCCGATTATACCCGTGATGCCATCCTCCAAACTCTGAAAAACGTACCAGCCATCTGGCAAATTAATACCGATACTATCCGCTTCAGGATCGTGGCACACGAAGCCGATTTTAAAGCCGCGGTTGGAACCGATCTGCCCGATTGGGTCGGTGCAGTCACTCTTTTTCCGCAGGATATAGTGGTAGTAAGGTCTCCCGATCTGAGCCGATCTACCCTGCGCGAGTACCGTGCGAGTGTCGTCCACGAACTGATTCATTTGTTACAGGGACAGTATATACCGTTAAATCTGACCCCGATCTGGTTCAACGAGGGATTGGCAGTTTATTTTGCTGGCGAATTTGGTTTACGGGAGAGAATTGTCGTTTCCAAGGCAATATTCCATAAGAAATTAATTCCCCTCGGAAAAATTGAGCAGATTGTAAAATTCAGCCACCCCCAGGCCGATCTGGCCTATGCCGAAAGCGCCTCGGTGATCGAATTTATTGAGATGGTCTACGGCGTTGGTACGGTAGAAGAGATTCTTAAAACAATGCGCCAGTATGCTGGATTTAATCAGGCCGTTTCCCGGGTGACTGATAGTGATTATGATCATCTGCTGAATCAGTGGGAAAAATATCTGGCCCGCAAATATCAATGGATATTTCTTCTGGACATTCAGAATATTTTGTGGTTAATTATGCCAGTGATTGCGCTTTTGGCATATATAAGTATCCGCCGGCGGAACAAAGTGACGCTCAGACAGTGGAATGACGAAGAAGCTTGCGAAAATACAGATGAAAATAATCCTTAGAGTTGCATTCTTAGCGATAATCTTTACGACGGACGTTTTTGGACAGGCTCTCTTTCAGGGACTCTATCATCCAATTGATGCCCGTGGCTGGGGTATGGGTTCGGCGGTTGTCAGCCAAACCCGCAATTCCTCCGGGGTGACTTACAATCCGGCGATTCTGACGGTAATGCCGAACAAATGGCAGGTAAATTATACCCGCTATGTCCTGGATATTCAAGCCACTAACACCCTCTTGATCTGGCCGGCACCGGCGAGTGGCCATCTGGCGGCAATGGCCGGTTATATCGATTATGGTCAATTCTCCGAAACCGACGATGATGGTAATAAACTCGGTGAATTCAATGTCAGCGACCTAACGCTTCGCTTAGGTTATGGAGTTCCGTTGACCAGCAAAATGAGCGCCGGTCTGACGGCTACCTTTGTCAATTCAAACTTGGCGGCCTACAAGTCGCAAGCTCTGCTGGGGTCATTGGGACTATTATATTACGATGCGATTTCGACTCTTTCAATCGGATTGGCCTATACGAATTTCGGGAAATTACTGTCCGGATATATTAGTGATGAGGAAGAAATTCAGTCAGCCCTGATGGCCGGTGTCTCCAAAAAATTGGAGCATCTACCGATGATCATTGCGGCAGACCTGATGCATTACGTGTCCGGCAATTATATTGTGAAAATTGGCGGAGAATTTATCCTCAGTCAAAATTTATTCCTGCGGTGGGGAACCTCAAGCCGCCGTTTCGAGATCGACACCCAGCAAACCCTGACTAATTTCTTTAATTCGTCGTCAATTGGC
>Ga0172375_10001407_pt1 | contig 38750 bp, 39 predicted proteins | sample LakKiv1m_FD_114537 | JGI IMG/M metagenome (GOLD analysis project Ga0172375, IMG submission 114537) | Freshwater microbial communities from Kabuno Bay, South-Kivu, Congo - kab_092012_11.1m | ecosystem: Environmental > Aquatic > Freshwater > Lake | place: Democratic Republic of the Congo... | reverse complement strand
TGCTCGATGCTGGCAGCCCAGACCGGTCTGGCCGGCAGCACCCGGATCGGTGCCAGGGTCATGGCAGGCGGGCAGGCCGGATTTGCCGGTCACCTGAGCGTCGGCGACGACGCCCGCATCGGCGCTCAGGCCGGGGTGATCGGCAACGTTGAAGCCGGCGTCACGGTCGCCGGTATGCCAGCGATAGAACTCTCTTTGTGGCGCCGCACCGCTGCTGCCGTACTGCGCCTTCCCGACCTGCTGCGCCGTGTGCGGCGTCTGGAAGCCCAGATGGGCGGCGGCAAGCCGCCCGTCGCTGACTGAGGATCCGACGGGATCGCTGGCGCTGGCTCGATGCCCCCGAGGCTCTAAGCAGGAATCGGGGGCCGTGCGTTGCCTCGGTGTCGTGCGCCCGCTAAGAACCTCGTTTGCGCTGAGCGCTAGGCGGAGAGATGCGGTGATCGTCAGGGTTCCCGACCTTACCGAAGATGTCCGCGAGGTCGATTTTCGTGAACCCGCAGCTTTGCTCAACGCTCGGATTGACGAGAGTCCGGGTTGGGACGACGAGCGTTTTGCCGGCGACCTCGCGGTGCACGGGGAGCTATACCGCACCGGCAGCGACGTGCATTTCAGCGGTACGGTGCGAGGACAGGTGCGGTCGGCGTGTCCACGCTGCCTCGAGGAGTTCGTGTGGCCGCTCAGTCGCGATTTTCGTTTCGTGATCGTACCTGCAAAGGACTCGGACGAGCCGCAGGACGACGAAGGGATCGATCACTACAGCGGCGACGACCTCGATCTGGCGCCGCTGGTTTGCGAGCAGGGCCTGCTTGCCCTGGACCCTTCGCTGCTGTGTTCGGAGTCTTGCCGTGGCCTGTGCGCGGGTTGCGGCGCCAACCTCAATGTCGAGGATTGCAGGTGTGCCAAACGTTGATGAAGGCTGCGAAAAAACGCGGCAACCAGGAGAGAGAAGATGCCAGTTCCCAAGCGTAGAACGTCGAAGTCCAAGAAGAACATGCGGCGTTCGCACGACTCGTTGACCGTAACCGTGTCGGTCGCCTGCTCGAATTGCGGAGAGCGTACGCTGCCGCACCACGTGTGTCCGTCGTGTGGCAACTACCACAGCCGGCGCGTGGTCGAGACTGCCGAGGTCTGAGCCACGCGCGCCTGGCCGTGACGCTTCTGGCTGTGAAATCGTGTGTCGGGTTGCGGCGGTCGAGACGGGCACGTCATCCGCACGCTGAATTGAGGGGGTTTCCGTTCCGGTAGTGTGTTGCATGTCAATGGTGGGATCTGTATGTAGGCCGCGCCGCTGGCGGCTGCGGAGGGAGTGCAAACGATGGCCGAAACCGAAAGGGTGATCGAGATCATCTGCGACCAACTAACGCTGGACCGGTCGCAGGTCACCCGTGAATCGTCGTTCCTCGAAGACCTCGGTGCCGACTCGTTGGACATCGTTCAACTGATCATGGCTCTGGAAGAGGAGTACGGTCTGGAGGTCTCGGACGAAGACGCCGAGAAGATCCGCACCGTGCAAGACATCATCGACTTCATAGACGCCCGCCACTAGGGAGGCCGCCACGGCGGCTGCGCACAAAAAAATTTACGTGGGTTGCGATCACGCCGCCGTTGCGGCCAAGGGCGTGGTCGTCGATGAGTTGCGCGCATGCGGCTTCGACGTGGTCGATGTCGGCGCCGACGGTGCGGTTGCGGTGGATTATCCCGATTACGCACAGAAGGTGGCACGAGCGGTAGCCGCAGGAGAGGCTCCCTGGGGGGTGCTGCTCTGTGGTAGCGGCATCGGCATGTCGATCGCGGCCAACAAGATTGCCGGGGTGCGTGCGGCTCTGGTTCACGACGTTACCGGCGCGGAACTCTCGCGCCGCCACAACGACGCCAACGTGCTGGTGCTCGGCGGCGGGATGGTCGGTGACAGGCTGATTCGCGAGATCGTCCGGACCTGGGTAAAGAGCGAGTTCGAAGGCGGCCGCCACAGCCGGCGCATCGACAAGATCCGCGCTCTCGAAAGTGCGGGAGACAAGGAGCAACCGTGAGTTTTCTAGAGACCACCGACCCTGAGGTCTACGCGGCCGTTCGCAAGGAAGGCCGCCGCCAGGAACTCTTCCTCGAACTGATCGCGTCGGAGAACGTGGTGAGCGAGGCAGTGCTCGAAGCCGCCGGTTCGGTGCTCACCAACAAGTACGCCGAGGGCTACCCCGGCAAACGTTATTACGGCGGTTGCGAGCACGTCGATGTCGTCGAAGCGCTCGCCATCGAACGTGCCAAGCGTCTGTTCGGTGCCGAACACGCCAACGTACAGCCGCACTCGGGGTCGCAGGCCAACATGGCCGTGTACTTCTCGATCCTCGAACCCGGCGACACGGTTCTGGCGATGAACCTCTCGCACGGAGGTCACCTCACGCACGGAAGCCCGGTGAACTTCTCAGGCCGCTTCTTTCGCATCGTTCCCTACGGAGTGCGCGAAGGCGACCACCGCATAGACTTCGACCAGGTGCGCAAACTTGCGCGCGAGAGCCGGCCGAAGATGATCGTCTGCGGCCACAGTGCCTATCCACGTCAACTCGATTTCGCCGCCTTTCGCGCGATAGCCGACGAGGTCGGTGCACTGCTTATGGCCGACATCGCACACGTGGCGGGGCTGGTGGTCGGCGGCGTCCATCCTTCGCCGATTCCGTACTGCGACTTCGTCACGACGACCACGCACAAGACCTTGCGCGGACCGCGCGGAGGCCTGATCCTGTGCAAGTCGGATCATGCCAAGAAGATCGACTCGTCGATCTTCCCCGGCAACCAGGGCGGCCCGCTGATGCACGTGATCGCCGCCAAAGCGGTGGCGCTGCTCGAAGCTTCGCGCCCGGAGTTTCGCGTCTACGCGCGCAACATCGTCGATAACGCCGCGGCGATGGCGGCGGGGCTGCTCGAAGAGGGCTTCCGGCTGGTGTCGGGGGGCACCGACAATCACATGATGCTGCTCGACCTGCGCGACGGTGAGATGACCGGAAAGAAGGCTCAGGAGACGCTCGACCGCGCCCACATGACCACCAACCGCAACGCGGTGCCCTTCGACACGCGTTCCCCGTTCGTGACTTCGGGGCTTCGCCTCGGCACGCCGGCAGTGACAACCAGGGGGTTCGGCAAGGCCGAGATGCGCAAGATCGCCGCCTGGATCGGTCGCGCACTGGCGGCTCCCGACGACGCCGACTCGCTTGCGCGGATCGCCGGCGAAATCGAGGCTCTGTGTCGGGCATTCCCCCTGTACCCGCAGCGCGGTTACGCGGACGTCATTCCGGCGGCGGGTCTCTAGGACGGGCGCGAGACCGCTACGCAACGCGACCGGCGTTTTGGACGGCGGGCCACGGGCGAGATGCTCCCGCGCAACAGTACCTTGTAAAGACTGACCAGCTACATGAGCGACATGAGCTAGATGAGATGCCCGTTCTGCCAGCATAGCGACGACCGTGTCGTCGACTCGCGGGAAAGCGGCGACGGTGACAGTGTGCGGCGTCGGCGTGAGTGCTCGAAGTGCGGCCGCCGCTTTACCACCTACGAGCGCGTGGACGCGGTGATGCCGTTGGTCGTCAAGAAAGACGGCCGCCGCGAAGTGTGGGATCGCGACAAACTGGTCGCCGGTTTCCACAAGGCGTGTGAGAAGAGACCGGTTTCGGCCGACGCGATCGAAGAGTCGGTCAGCCGTATCGAACGCACGATGCAGGAACGCGGCGTGCGCGAGTTGCCGAGCACCGACGTGGGTGAGGCGGTCATGGACAGCCTCAAGCGCCTCGACGAAGTCGCTTACGTGCGCTTCGCTTCGGTGTACAAGTCGTTCCGTGACATCGCCGAGTTCCAGCGCACGGTCGAGAGCCTCGTCAGTGAGCGCAAGCGCAGCGAGGCGCAGGGGTGACTCACACCGCCGGCATCGATCGCGACCAACGCTGGATGCGGGTCGCGCTGCAAGAGGCCGCGCTGGCGCTGGGTCGTAGCAGTCCCAATCCGGCCGTGGGGTGCGTGCTGGTCCGTGCGGGCGCAGAAGTCGCGCGCGGCCACACGGCGCGGATAGGAGGCCCTCACGCCGAAGCCGAAGCCTTGAGCGCGGCGGCAGCGGCGGGCAAGAGTGTGCGTGGTGCGACCGCTTATGTGACGCTCGAGCCGTGTTCGCACTTCGGTCGGACGCCTCCGTGTGCGGACGCTCTGATCGCCGCCTCTGTCGCGCGCGTGGTGGTGGGCTGCCGCGATCCTCATCCGCTGGTCGCGGGCCGTGGCTTGCGAAAACTCCGGCGCAGCGGCGTCTATGTCGACGTGGGTGTGCTCGCGAGCGAGTGCCAGGAGTCGCTGCGCGGCTTCTTCTCGGTCGCTAGTTCCGGACTGCCTTTCGTGCACATCAAACTCGCGGCCACGCTCGACGGCCGCATCGCGGCGCGCGGCGGCGAGTCGCGGTGGATCTCGGGAGTGCTGTCGCGGCGCCTGGTGCAGACGATGCGGGCACGCGCCGACGCGGTCCTGGTAGGCATCGGTACGGTGCTGGCCGACGATCCGCGGCTCAGTTGCCGTCTTGCCGGTGCCGTGCAGCCCTTGCGCGTGGTGCTCGATCCGCAGCTTCGCACTCCCTTGCGTGCGCGTGTGGTGACCGGACGTGGCCGCGCTTTGATCGTCGGGTCGATGTCGGCGCCGGCCGCGCGACGGCGTGCTCTGGAGAGGGCTGGCGCCGAAGTATGGACGATGAACTCGCGCGGCCGTCCGGGATGGCGGCGTCTGCTGCTGCGGCTGGCCGCCGCCGGGGTAATCGAAGTGCTGGTCGAGGGCGGCGCGGCGGTTGCGGCCTCGGCCGTTCGAGCGGGCGTGGTACGGCGCGTCTCAATCTTCTACAATCCGCGTTTCATGGGCGGCGACGGTGTACCGATGCTGGCCGGCCTGGGTGTCGGCCACCCGGCTGCCGCTCCCGTCCTGAGGACGCTTCGCTTCGGACGCGTGAGCCAAGTAGACGACGTGAGTCCTGTGCAGCGCGTGAGCCAGATGAAGCGCGTTCGCCAGAATCAGGATGACTGGCTGTGGGAAGGCGAGCCGTTATGAGCACCACCGGCAAAGTGACCGAAGCAGGCCAGGGTGGCAAGACCGCCCCGGTCGGCAAGACCGGAGGCGTTTGCGCGGGCGGTGCCTCCAAGAAATCGCGTACCTTCGCGGGCGCTGCACTCGAAGCAGCCGCCGCGGCCGTGGCCTCGGGATCGATCGTGGTTCTCTACGACGAGAATCAGCCACAGGAGGGCGGCTACCTGTGCGCGAGCGCCCGCAAGATCAGCGCCGAGACCGTCAACCTGATGGTTGTCGAGGCTCGCGGTCTGGTGTGTCTTGCGATGAGCGAAGAGCGCATGCGGCGTCTTGCAATCCCGGTACTGGTCGCCGAGAGTCCATTCCTGCGTGGACACGCTTTCGGGGCCTCGATCGAGGCTTCACACGGTGTCACCACCGGTATCTCGGCCGCGGATCGCGCGGTGACCATTGCTGCCGCCAGCGGGGCGGGTGCCGGCCCTGCCGATATCGTCATGCCGGGCCACGTTTCCCCGATCCAGGTGCGCAGAGGCGGTGTGCTCGTTAAGCCGGACGCCGCTGCCGCCGCTTCGGATCTTTGCGACCTTGCCGGAGAGAGCGACTGCGCGGTGCTGTGCGCGGTGCTCGACGAGGCCGGAGAGCTGGCATCGGTCGACATCTTGCACGGGCTCGCCGCCAGGCTCGGCGCGCCGTTGCTCGAGATCGGCTCGATCGTTGCGTACCGTCTCGCAACCGAACTGGTCGGCGAGCGCGTGGCCGAGAGAACGATAGAGAGCGGCTTCGGCGGGAGTTTTCGTGCGATCGTTTACCGCAACGATTTTGACCACCACGAGCACATGGCGCTGGTTGCCGGGGAGATTTCTGGCGACGAACCGGTGACCGTGCGGGTGCACTCCCAATGCCTGACGGGAGACGTGTTCGGTTCCACCCGCTGCGACTGCGGTGACCAACTGCGTCTGGCCATCGAGGTGATTTCTTCTGAAGGTAGCGGCGTAATAGTGTATATGCACCAGGAAGGCCGCGGCATCGGCCTGGCCAACAAGGTGCTCGCCTACGCCCTTCAGGATCTCGGGCGCGATACCGTGGAAGCCAACCTCGAACTCGGGTTCGGCGAGGATCTGCGAGACTACGGCATTACCGCGCAGATCCTCAAGGATCTGGGGATCCGCAAGGTGCGGCTGCTCACCAACAACCCGCATAAGGTCGATAGCCTCGAACGCTACGGCGTCAAAGTGGTGGAGCGACGTTCGATTCAGGCTGCCCCCCACGACGACAACATCGGATACCTGCGCACCAAGCGCCGCAAGCTCGGCCATCTGCTCGACGCTCGCAGCCTCGGGGCGGATACGGACGCGGAGGGATCGCGGTGAGCGAAGCATGCGGGTTGCAGGCCGGCGGTGTGATTCGTTTGGCGATCGTGGTCAGCCGCTTCAATCGTGCGGTGACCGACAGCCTCCTGGAAGGAGCCATGCAGGCCGTCGCGAAGTACGGGGTCGTAGCCGGTGACGACGACGTCTATTCGGTTCCCGGCGCGTTCGAACTTCCGTTGGTCGCTCTTGCCGCGGCGCGCTGCCCCGAGTACGACGCGGTGGTGTGCCTCGGGGCGGTGATTCGTGGTGAGACTCCGCACTTCGAATACGTTTGCGGGCAGGCGGCCGCCGGCATCCGCGACGCTTCGCTGTCGACCGGGAAACCGATCGCGTTCGGCGTGCTGACCACCGACGATCTCTCCCAGGCCCTGGCCCGAGCCGGAGGAGCGGTCGGCAACAAGGGCTACGAAGCGGTCGTGACCGCGATCGAGACGCTCGAAGTACTCGCGCGGTTGCAGGTCCCCGGAATCAGCGCGTGAGCCGCTCGCCGCGCAGAAAGGGGCGCGAGGCGGCTCTTCAGCTTCTCTACCAGGTGGAACTCACCGGTGACTTTTCGCGGCCTACGCTTCAACTGTTCTGGGAACAGCACCCGACTCAGAGCACCGGTGATGAAGGCGAGTCGACACGCGAGTTTGCCGAAAAACTGGTCGATTGCGTGACCTCGGAGCGCCCGCGCATCGACGCGCTGATCGACGACGCGGCACGCAACTGGGATCTCGAGAGACTCTCGCGGGTAGACCTGAGTATTCTGAGGCTGGCGGTCGGTGAGATGCTCGCGATGCCCGAGACTCCGGCTGCCGTCATAATCAACGAAGCAGTGGAGATTGCCAGACGCTTCTCGGACGACAAAGCTGCGTCGTTCATCAACGCCGTCGTCGATCGCATCGCGCGTGAGCAAGGCAGAGCGCACGAGCAGCAGCGGCCTGCCGGGTGCGCAAAGCCGAGCGCGATCGACCAGAGCGACAAGGTCCAGAGGAACTGACCGATGGCGATCATCGACACTTACGAGCCCGAAGAAATCGAAACCCGTTGGCAGCGGCGCTGGGCGGAGTCTCCGTCAATGGACGCAGACCGCGTGGGAGAAGACGCCCCGCGGTTCTATCTTCTCGAGATGTTCCCGTATCCGTCGGGGCGCATCCACATGGGCCACGTCCGCAATTACACCATCGGCGACGTGATGGCGCGCTTCCTGCGTGCGCGCGGCTACCGCGTGCTGCACCCGATGGGCTGGGATGCTTTCGGTCTTCCGGCCGAAACGGCCGCGATCAAGCGCGGTGTGGCGCCGGCCAAGTGGACCTACGAGAATATCGACGCGATGCGCGTGCAGTTGCGGCGCATGGGCTTCAGTTACGACTGGAAACGCGAACTCGCCACCTGTCACCCGGGCTACTACCGCTGGGAGCAATTGTTCTTCTTGCAGATGCTCGAGAAAGGCATCGCCTACCGCAAGAAGGCGGTCGTCAACTGGTGTCAGCAGTGCGGCACCGTGCTGGCCAACGAGCAGGTAGAAGACGATCAGTGCTGGCGCGGGCACCGACCGGTGACGCAGAAGGAAATCGACGGCTGGTTCCTGCGCATTACGGCCTACGCTGACGAACTGCTCGAAGGTCTCGACACGCTGGAAGGTTGGCCCGAGAAGGTCCGCACCATGCAGCGCAACTGGATCGGCCGCAGCCACGGAGTCGAGATCGCGTTTCCGTTGGTCGAGTGTGACGGCAGCCTAGACGTGTTCACGACCCGCGTCGATACTCTCTTCGGGGTCACGTTCGCGAGCATCGCCGCCGAGCACCCGCTCGCCGAGCGTTTGGCGGTGGCCGGCGGCAGACGAGACGAAGTGCGTGCCTTCGTAGATCGAATCCGCCGTCAGGATCCGACCGAACGCGCGCAGGGCAAGGACGGCGTATTTACCGGGTGCCACGTCGTCAATCCGGTCAGCGGCGAGAAAGTTCCGGTCTACGTGGCGAACTTCGTGCTGATGGCCTACGGCACCGGTGCAGTGATGGCTGTCCCGGCCCACGATCAGCGCGATTTCGAGTTCGCCCGGCGCTACGGTATCCCGGTTCGCGTGGTCGTGCAGCCTGCTTCGGGCGGGCTCGACGCGGCCACCATGACCGCGGCCCACGAGGATGACGGTGTGCTGGTGGACAGCGGCGAATTCACCGGCAAGAGCAGCGCCCAGGCCAGGACGGAGATCGCCGGCTACTTGCAGGCCGGCGGGAAGGGGCGCACGACGGTGAACTACCGCCTGCGGGACTGGGGGATTTCGCGTCAACGTTACTGGGGCGCGCCGATCCCGGTGGTTCACTGCGCAGCTTGCGGCGTGGTGCCGGTCGCGGCCGAGGACCTGCCAGTGCTGCTGCCGACCGACGTAGAGTTGCTGGCCGGCGGTGCCTCGCCGCTACCCACACTGGAGGGTTGGGTGAACACCCCGTGCCCGCGCTGCACCGCTCCCGCTAGACGCGAGACCGACACGATGGACACCTTCGTCGAGTCCTCGTGGTACTTCCTGCGCTACACTTCGGCGCGTCTGGACACCGCGCCTTTCGATCCGCGCGAAGTCGCGAAGTGGCTGCCGGTCGATCACTACGTCGGCGGCGTAGAGCACGCGGTGTTGCACCTGCTCTACTCGCGGTTCTTCACGCGGGTGCTGCGCGATCTCGGTTGGCTCGATCTGGCCGAACCGTTCCGCAATCTGCTTACCCAGGGAATGGTCATCAAGGACGGCGCCAAGATGAGCAAGTCCAAGGGGAACGTGGTCGATCCCGACGATCTGATCAGTACCTACGGAGCCGACACCGCCAGGCTGTTTTCGATGTTCGCGGCGCCGCCCGAGAAGGATCTCGACTGGAGTGAGCGCGGCGTGGACGGAAGCTACCGTTTTCTCACACGCGTGTGGCGTCTGGGGATGGCTTTCGAAGGGCGCGCCTTCTGCTGGCAGGATCCTGGCGGCGGCGACCTCGAATCGGGTACCGCCGACGACGGCGGCGCCAGATCGCTGCGGGGCGTGGTTCACGAGACCATCCGCAGGGTTACGCGCGACATCGGTGAGCGCAGGCATTTCAATACCGCGGTTGCGGCGATCATGGAACTGGTCAACGCCATCTACGAAAGGAGGGCCGCGAACGACGGCGACGACGTGATCACCCAGTTTGCAACCGCCACTGTACTGCGCCTGCTGGGCCCGTTCGCTCCGCACATCGCCAACGAGCTTTGGGAGAGGCTGGTCGGCGCTCCGGTTCTCGATGGGCTGCCTTGGCCTGAGGTTGATGTTACGGCACTGGTACACGAGAAGATCGAAATGGCGGTACAGATCAACGGCAAAGTACGCGCGCGGGTCTCGGTGGCCGCCGACGCGGCCGAAGCCGAGATCCTGTCGTGCGCTTTGGCGCAGGAGAGAGTCTCGTGCGAATTGGCAGGACGCTCGCCGCGCAAGACCGTGGTGGTTCCGGGTCGTCTGGTCAGCATCGTGGTGTGATGAAGAGTTTGTCGCTGCTGTTCCTGGCTGTCGCTTCGTTGTGGGGCTGCGGTTACACGTTCGTGGACGCAAGTGCGCTACCGGCTGACGTCAAGACGATACGCGTGCAGGCTGCGCGTAGCGACGACGGTGATCCGCTGCTGGCCGATTCGCTGGTACGCGAACTCAGACAGATCCTGAGGTGGAGGGGGCGTTTCCGTCCGGTGGGCGAAGGCGAGCGCGCCGACGCGACGCTGGTCGTGCATCTCACCGCCGACCGCACTCGCGCGGTCGCGTTCGACCGATACGATGACGTGCTCGACTATCAGGTCACGATGGCGGTGGATGCGGAACTCTCGCGCGGTAGCGGCGCCGTGTTGTGGAAGCAGGCCAAGATCGCTGCCAGCCGCGGCCACGCCGCGGTACCGGGCGCCGTAGTGACTTCGAGCTCAGCCTTCCAGGGCGAGGAGGCGCTGGATGCAGGCGCGCTCAACCGCTTCGACAACGTTCAACTCGGCGAAGAAAGGCGCGTCACGGCACGCGACAGGGCGGTGCGTGACTTGGCCGAAACGATCTATTCGAGGATGACCGAAGGCTTGTAGAGCATCCGACCGGAGAGTCAGCTCCCGAGCGCTGCGACTTGGCTGGCCAAGCGACCGGTCTGACGCGAAGCGGTGCGGCTGTGGATCACGCCCTTGCTCGCGGCTCTGGCCAGTTCACTTGATACTTCGCGGAGCTTGCTGGAGGCGGCGTCGCGGTCACCGGTCGCGATCGTTTCGCGGAGTTGGCGGACCAACGTCCTCACGCGTCCACGCAGCGAACGGTTGGCGACGCGGGCTTTTTCGGACTGGCGATGACGTTTGAGCGCTGAGGGATGATTGGCCACGAGATCTCCTGAAGATTGTCTGAGAAAAGGCATTGCCAGATAGCAACTCCCCTGGATCCGGTCAAACCGCCGACGGCGCCTGCTCCGGCCGCTATGACCGGCGGCGCGACGTTTCGCGGGCCGCCCACCTGCTCGCCGCACTCACCATGTTGTCGCGGGTCGGCGGTCTGCTGCGCGACGTGGCGGTCAGCGCCGTTTTCGGTACCGGCGCGGCAGCAGACGCTTTCTTCGTCGCGTTTCGTATCCCGAACCTGTTCCGGCGCGTGGTGGCGGAGGGCGCGAGTTCGGCAGCCCTGGTCCCGGTGTTTGCGGAGCGACTGATCCGCGGCGGCCGGGCCGAGGCGCTGCGCGCGGCGGGCGCCGTGGGGGGAGCGGCCTTCATGGTGCTGCTCGCGCTGACGCTGGTCGGTATGGCGCTAGCCGCGCCTTTGACCTCGGCGTTCGCGCCCGGCTTCGTGCGCGACGCCGCCAAGGAGGGGATGACGATTGCGCTTACGCGCTGGACGTTCCCGTATCTGCTGCTGGTCGGTGCTGCAGCGTGGGCGATGGGGGTTCTCCACACGTTCCGCTACTTCGCGTTGCCGGCACTGGGGCCGCTGTTGCTCAACCTTGCCATCATCGCCAGCGTTCTGTTGCTGGGTCCGCATCTGGCCGCCCCGGAATACGCGCTGGTGGCTGGGGTTCTTGCGGGCGGTCTCCTGCAGTTCCTGATTCAGGTTCCGGCTCTGTTCCGGCTCGGGCTGCGCCTTCCGATGCTGGCCGACTTCTCCCACCCGGCGCTGAGGCGCACGGGGCGGCTAGTGGTGCCCGTCGTGTTTGGTGGGGCCGTCTATCAGATCAACGTTCTGGTGGCGACGGTGTTCGCATCGTTGCTTCCCGACCGGTCGGTGTCGTACCTGTGGTATGCCGATCGCGTTTTCGAGTTCCCGCTCGGCATCGTTGCGGTTGCCGCCGGCACGGCTGCATTGCCGAGCCTAGCCGAATATGCCAAGGCGGGCCGAATCGAGGCGATGGTCGACACGATCGTCGATTCGCTGGGACTGGTGATCGCGTTCTGTCTGCCGGCGGCCGTGGGGCTTGCGCTGCTCGCGCCGGACATAGTCGCAGTGTTGTTCGAGCGTGGCCGTTTCTCTGCGCAGGACACCGCGATGACGGCGTGGGCACTGCGTGCGTACGTTCCCGGGCTTCTCAGCGTAGCGGTGGTGAGGGTGCTGGCGGCGGTGTTCTACGCCGTGGAGAGACCACGGGTGCCGGTCTATGCAGCGACGCTCGCGCTGCTGGTCAACGTCTTCTTCGACCTCGCCCTGATGGGGCCGGTGGGTTTTTCGGACCCGGGGCTCGATTGGTGGCTTGGGGCGTGGATCGCGAGAGCGGCAGAGGCACTGCGCATCGCAGACCTGCGCCACGCCGGGCTCGCGCTGGCCACCGGCATCGCGGCAACCGCCAATGCCGCGGTGCTGTTGGTGGTGCTGGCGCGCCGCCTTCCGGCGCTGCGGCTGGCGCCGGTGGCGCGCTCCGCGGTCTTGCATGCGACCGCAACCGCAGCGATGGCTGTGGTGATCGTCGCGCTGCAACTGGCTCTGCAGGCGGCATCGGCGGGTTCGGACTGGGGGCACTGGCCGGCGCTGGGAGCGACGCTCTTGATCGCGGGCGGAGCCAGCGCCTACGTGCTGTGCGCGATCGCGCTTGGCAGTCGCGAAGTCCGAGACTTGGCCGCCATGGTAAAGGGCGGGTTCGGCCGGGGTATCACCCGAACTTCTTGAGCCGCTGCCAGAGGGCTTCGAGGTCTGCAGCCGAGACCTCGTGCATCGATCGCGCCTCGCCGCCGAGATGCTGCTCCAGGCGTCGGAATCGGCGATCGAACTTGGCGAGTGCGCCAGCCAGCGCCGATTCTGCCTGGATCCCGCTCAGACGCGCGAAACTGGCCACCGCGAACAGAAGATCGCCGATCTCCTCCTCGAGCGCCGACGAGTCGCCGTCTGCCAGCGCGCGGTCGATCTCGCCGAGTTCTTCATCGATCTTTTCACGTACTGCGGCGGCACGGTCCCAGTCGAATCCGGCGTTGGCCGCTTTTTCGCCAATCCGATGGGCGCGCGCCAGCGCAGGCATTGCCCGGGGCAGGCCGTCGATCGCCGACGGTGCGGTGACGCCTCGCTTCCTGCGTTCAGTGCGTTTGATAGCCGACCAGTTGCGTTCGACTTCGGAGGATGAGGCAACCTTGGTTTCGGCGAAAACGTGGGGATGGCGTCGCACCAATTTGGCGCTCAGCCCGTCGATGACGTCGCCGATCGTGAATGCTCCACGCTCCGCCGCCAATTCGGTGTGGAACACCACCTGCAGCAGCAGGTCACCGAGTTCGTCGCAGAGTTCGGGGTCGGAACCCGCGTCGATCGCGTCGATGACCTCGTAGGCTTCCTCGAGCAGGTAAGGGCGCAGGCTCGCATGGGTCTGCTCGGCGTCCCAGGGGCACCCGCCCGGCGCGCGCAGCCGGTGCATCAGTGCGATCAGGTCGGCGAATTCAGGGTGCTGGTCGCTCAACGAACGTCAGCCTTGGCCTGAGACGCATCGAACTCCGAAAGCAACTGCCGCACCTCGCTCAAGGTCTTGGCGCGGCGCGAGAGGCAGGCGTAGTGCGCAGCGCGCATGAGTTCCTGCCTGGCTCCCGACGCATCGCCGTTGCGCAGCAGCGCGCGGGCCAAACCCAGGCGGGTTCCCGGGCCGGTTGGGTTCAACTCGACCGCGAGCCTGAGCACTTGCTCGGCGCGTTTTGGGTCACCGCCGAGAAAGAACGGCAGATCCAACAGCAATCCGCCTTTGGCCGCCAGCGCGTGTGCGTACTTCGGATCGAGTTCCAGGGCACGGTCCAGATATCCGTCGATGGTGTGCAGCTGTAACAGGTTCTTCAGCGGCCCATCGGCCATGAGAATGCGGCCCCGCGCCGCGAAGATCACGAAGTTGGCTTCGGCCGAAGACGGATTCTCTTTCAGTGCTCTGGCCGCGAGTTCTTCAGCTTGACGGTATATCGCACGGGTTGTCGCGTCGTCATAGCGCGACTCGGCAGCTTGCAGGCAACGTGCCGCGGCCGAAGTAAGAGATCCGCCGGAAACCTCCACAGGGGATTCGGCCGCTGCTGCGTCGCTCACCCGGCACGTGTCCAGCATTCCCGCCAGCGTCGCAATTGCCAGGGCACTTGCGCACCGGCCGCGCAGTGGTTGCGTGACAATTCTTCGCGCCTGCCGGCGTATCGATATCATCACCGCGAGCTTAACAGTGTGGAGAATTTCCTCCAGCGGCTGCCGGGGAAATGCGGGCTGCCTCGTGGAGTCGACGGCTTGCGACGCCGCGCTGCCGGCCGGCAGCATCCGGCGGCGCGGCGGGCGATTCTCGTTGAAGACCCGCTCAACAGGCTGAGCCGCGTCGGTTCCTGCCGGAGTAAGGCTCATGCGACCGCGAGGGTCTCAGGTGCTCGCAAGGCAGCTTCGCTATTTGCCTGTTGCAATTGCTCGGTAAGTGAGAATCCAAAGACTTTACGGCGCGTTGCGGCATGACCGCGAAAATCTGACGGTCGCGGGTGCAGTGCATTGACCGCGAGCGGCGCGGCATTTCTACTTGGAAACAAGTGGAGTGGACCGGGTTTCAACAAAGGGGGAAGCGAGAGCCGGGAGGCTGGTGCCATGTTACAAAATCGAGGAGCAGAGGATGAAGTCGGCGCCTTGGCGATCGCCGAGACGTCCAAGGAGCCGGAAAACAGACTGATGCTCGCGGTTCTGGAGGAGGCCTTGGTGACCTTCCAGCGCGGACTGAGGTCGCCCGTGCCGTTGCGGCGCAAACGCTTCTTCGAGGTCGATCGGTGGGTCGCAAGCGCGGACACGGATTGGCCATTCTCGTTCGAGAACATCTGCACGACGCTGCGGATCGACCCGGACTACATACGGGCCGGGTTGGGTCGTTTGAAACGTCAGGCTTTCACGCGTTCCGCGGCGTTGCGGGGGCGTAAGCTCAGACGTGAACGCATCTACGATCGCCGTGCGTGGAGGGGGCAGATCGGCTGACCAAAGGCTTCTCGATCCTTCCGTTCCGATCCCGATCGCAGGCCGCGGGCGGTTGCGGCCCGCTCCCGCGGCCGTTACATTCGCGCCATGACAGTCGCAAATCCAGCCGTTATTTCCGTCCTAGGGCGCGACCAGAAGGGAGTGGTCGCGCGAGTTTCGACCTATCTCGCCCAACACAACGTCAACATCGAAAAGATCGATCAGAACGTGATGGAAGGCCTATTCATCATGTCGATGCTGGTCGATCTGCGCGATCTCGACATCAATCTCGACCGTCTGATCCTCGACCTCAAAGCGACTGGTAGCGAGATGCAGATGGATGTGACCGTTCGTCTCCACGGGGAACGCAGTCGCAAGCGGGTCGCCGTACTGGTTTCGAAAGAACCCCACTGCTTCGAGGCACTGATCGCGGCCCACGCGGCAGGCGACCTCGACGCGGAATTCACCACCGTGCTTTCCAATCACCCCGATCTCGAGTCGCTTGCCGGCGGGCACGGACTCGCCTTTCGCTGGGTTCCCTCCACCGACAAATCAGTACACATGCGCTTCATACTCGAACAGCTCGGGGCCGAGCGGCCGGATCTGATAGTGCTCGCGCGCTATATGCAGATAATGCCACCGGAGATCGTGCGAGCCTTTGCCAACCGAATTCTGAACATCCACCCGTCGTTGCTGCCGTACTACCCGGGAGCCAACGCCTACAAGCAGGCCTACGAGGCCGGCATCCGGGTTTGCGGATGCACCGCCCACATCGTGACCGAGGAACTCGACAAGGGGCCGGTCGTGTTGCAGGACGTGTTCCACATCCAGGTAGGCGAAGACTCGCTCGACATCGTCAAGGCCAACGGCCGAGCCCTCGAGGCCAAGGTGTTGACCAAGGCCGTCCAACTCTTCGTACGCGACGAGTTGGTGGTCGTCGACGGCAAGGTCTTGTTCCGGCCGGGCCGCGTGGCCTGAAGCCTCAGGCCGGCCCGGCTAGGTTCAACGAAATCTCGATCCCGAGTCGTGCCGCTACCTCTTCGAGGTCGGCAGTGAGCTGCTCCCTGGAAGCCGCATCCGGAACCTGCAGTCGTGTAGCCAGAGTGTAGAGCGGAGTGCCGCTTTGCGCGACCGGACGTATCTCTCCGCGAAGATCCACGATCAACACTTCGTGATCGGCCAGCACCCGGGAGATTCCCGCGACGATGCCGGCTTTGTCTACGCCGACGGCCGAAAGGGTGGCGGCAGTGGAACGTTCAGCGCCGGCGGATGATGGCGGCTGGACCGGCCGCAGGAACACCGTGACGTGGCGCTCCCACTCCAGCCGTTTGGTGGCTTCGTAGAGGCGGTCGCGAAGGTCTTCGCCGGTACCGCTGACGAGCATCAGCGTGGCGAATTCGCTTCCGAGCATGGTCATGCTGGCGTCTTCGAGATTGCAGCCGCAGGCGTAGACGCACTCGCTCAGATCGGCGACGATACCGGGGCGATCGCGTCCGATCGCGGCCATGGCAAACCAGTTGCGCTGTGACATTGAGACGATGTTAGCAGTCCCGGGGAGGCGCGCCAACGCTGGCGTGGAAGGCAGTGCCTACGACCCGAGGCGCTGCAGTCTGCGGCGCCCGCCAACAGTGAACAGCGGGGCGATGGTGTTCGGGACGTGGAACTCGGCCGCGCGTCAGCGAGGCAGAGGCGGACTCACGAGCGCCTCGGAGCCTATCCGTGGCAGTTCACGTATGCGTACGCGCCGCCCGTCAACTTGCAGACGTCCTTCGGCGTAGAGCTGGATCGCGTACGGAAAGATGCGGTGTTCCTGCTCGAGTATCCGAAGGCGCACCGTTTCGGCGTCCTCGCCGACCGCCAACGGGATCGCCGCCTGCAGTATGATCGGCCCGTGATCGACGTCGTCGTCCACGAAGTGCACGGTGGCACCGGTAATCGTCACGCCATAGTCGGCGGCCTGTTGCTGGGCGTGAGCGCCTCGGAAAGCCGGCAGCAGTGCCGGATGTATGTTGATCACGCGCATCGGGAAGCGGCGCAGCAGCGCCGAGGTCACGATGCGGTCGAACCCAGCCATGACTACCAGTTCGGTTCCGACGCGCTCCAGCGCGTCGGCGACCGCACTGTCGAAGGTGTTGCGATCGGGGAAGGCGCGGTGCTCTATCAACTCGACCGCGACTCCGAGGGCGCGGGCTTTGGCTACTACGGCGGCGGCGGGCTGGTTGCAGACGACGATTGCGATATCTGCGTCGAGTTCGCCGCGGTCGATCGCAGCGGCGATGGCGTCGAAGTTGGTCCCGCTGCCGGAAGCGAGAATACCCAGCGCCAGTCGTCGCCGTTCAGGCATCGGTGTAGGTCACTCCGCGCCGCCCCTTCTCGACCACCCCGATCACGGTGGCGCTTATCGCGCGTCTTGCCAGCAGTCTTGCGGCGTGCTGCGCCTGGTGCTGAGGAACGATCATGGTGAAGCCGACCCCGCAGTTGAAAGTCCGGTCCATTTCAGGGCGCGAGATCCGTCCCCGCTCTCGGATCATGCGCATCAACGCAGGTTCGGGAAGCGCCGCACGCGACAGCACTGCGCGGGTGCCGGCGGGAAGGCTGCGAATCAGGTTGCCGGGCAGCCCGCCGCCGGTGATGTGGGCCATGCCGCGCACGTCGATGCGCTCTAACACTGCCAGCACTGGCGCAACGTAGATCGCTGTCGGAGTCAGCAGCGCCTCTCCGAGCGTGGTTCCGAGTTCCGCGACGCGGCAGCGCAACACGGCGCGCGAAGTCGCGCCGAGTGCGCGCCTAGCAAGGCTGTAGCCGTTGCTGTGAAGCCCCGTGGATGCGAGTCCGAGCACGACGTCTCCGGCGCGGACGCGTTTGGCGTCGATCATCTTGGAGCGCTCGACTATGCCTACACAGAAGCCAGCGAGATCGTAGTCTCCCTTGGAGTAGAAGCCGGGCATTTCGGCGGTCTCGCCTCCGACCAGGCTCATTCTCGCTTGGCGGCAACCTTCGGCGATGCCGCGCACGATCGTTTCACCATCCACGCTGCCGAGGATTCCGACCGCGAGGTAATCGAGGAAAAAGAGAGGCCGTGCGCCGGTCGTTACCAGGTCGTTCGCGTTCATCGCGACCAGATCGATACCGATCGTATCGTGCCGATCGAGTAGTTTTGCGACTGCGAGTTTGGTCCCGACGCCGTCGGTGGAGGAAACCATGACCGGGTCTTGCATTCCGCGCGGAACCCGCACGGCCGCGGCGAAGGGGCCGATGCCGGCTAACACACCGGGGCGGCGGGTGGTTGCTGCGAGCCGGGCGATGCGCGAAACGAGCCGGTCCGCGGCGTCGATATCGACACCGGCGGCGCTGTAGGTTCGTGGTGTCTTGCGTGAGGGCACGGGGTGCGAGTAACCGACGGTGGGGTGGTTGTCAACGCGCGCGGGCGGGCTTGCGTGCACGGAAGGCTGCGCGCGCGCTAGCGCCGTCCCGTTCGCCGTCTTCGAGGATTTCGAAGTCGTGAAAAGCGCGTGCCAGTTCCCCGCGGGCCAGGACGTGATCGGGGTTGGAAGGTCCTTCGGCGTTGCGGTGGCCGAAATCGAGGAAAGTGTCCACCACGAGCTGGCCGCCGGGGCGTAGTGCGCGCTTCAGCTGCGGGTACAGTCGCCGGTCCAGGAAGTCGCTGACTACGACGGCGTCGAATTCAGCGTCGCGCAGCGGCCAATGATCGACGTCGGCCTGCACGCACAACAACCGACCGGTGCTTTGCGGTGCCGAGGATTTCAGATGTCGCAGGGCGTTGCTCGATATGTCGAGCGCCACCACCGCGAAGCCGGCCGCCAGCAGGCTAAGGGCGTGGCGTCCCTGACCGCAGGCGAGATCCAGAGCTACTGCCCCGGCACTTGTCGGGGCCAGCGCGAGTACCGACTCGCGCGGCGTTCCGGGGTTGCTCGTTGCATGACGCGGCTCCCACCGCGTTCGATCTTGTATGGTCATTGCCTCGTGTCCTGAGCCGGAAAAGCGTTGCCCGAGACGGTGCGGGATCGTCGTGGCCGGCAACGCGCGACGACGAGGAATAGCGGTCGATGGTGTCCAGTGTCAGTTCGGTCTTGGCGGGCGGCGCGGCGGGCGGCATGGGTAGCTCCGGGAGCCTGGGTAGCGGCGGCAATGCGCAGGGGCAACCCGCCGCCGCCGACGTCGTGTGCCTGCGAGGCCCCCCATGCACGGCATCCCGCACCGGCACGTGCAACGGGGAAGTTGCTCGCGGGTTGCCCGGATTCCCTCCGGTGTGCACCGGACCTCGCAGGCGGGTCGCCCTCCCGGCCTCGACAGCCGGCTGTGGCGGTGGTAACCAGACTTACCGCCGCGTTCTTTCCCAACAACAGGAGGGTCTCGCGATGCGAAGATGGCGAATAGCGGTTTGCGTGTGCATTTGCGCCTCTGTGGCCGTGGCGGCTTCCGCGATGGCTGTGGATCTGACCGGAGGCGTGAAGCTGAAACTCAAGGACGAACCGGATACGGCGAAAGACTCGGCGGTGAGTGTTTTCGCCCGGGACGCGGCGATCGCCGCTCCGTTGCCTGACCCGCTCACCGAGGCATCCAGAGTCAGGATCAGTTCGGAGGACGGCAACGCCGGTTGGTTCGATCTCGACATGGCGTTGTGGAAACCGGTCGGAACCAAAGGCTACAAGTACAGCGACAAACTGGCATCCGTCGCCAAGATCGTGCTGACGACCGCAAACGGGCAGGGCAAGTTGCTCCTCAGGCTGAAGGGCGAGGGATATGGACGCGCGGCGCTGGCCGGACCCGAGGACCACGTGGAGGTGCGGCTGCAGATCGGGGCGACGGCGTATTGCGGCCGCTTCGAAACCGGGCTCTCGTTGGTGAAGAAGAACGAGGCCGGAAACGTGCTGCTGCTCGGACCGTCCACGGGATGTGTCGCGCCGGTTACGAAGCGCGTCTTTGTGACGTCATCGACGTACACCGGCGATCTTGGTGGCCTCGTCGGCGCCGATGCCAAGTGTCAAGCCCACGCCGACGCCGCAGCATTGGGCGGCACGTGGAAGGCTTGGCTTTCGACGTCGTCCGAGGACGCCAGAGACAGGATAACCGACGGCCACTACACGCTGGTGGATGGGACGATCGTCGCCAACTCGCTGGCCGATCTCACCAACGGAGGGATCTGGCAGGCCATCGAGCTGGACGAGTACGCCGTCGTGTTCGGGTCCAACCAGGCGTGGACCGGTACGCTCGCGAACGGGACATGGTACGACGCCGATTGCCAGGCATGGACGTCCGCGTTGCCGGCCGATACGGCCTTGATCGGCTACGTAAACCTCGCGGACGAGCTATGGACCGACGGTTTCCCGAGCGCCGATTGCAGCTATACCGACGTCCGCGGCGTGTACTGCTTCGAACAGTAATGCGTCCGGAAGGCGTCGCCTCGAAGCGCTGAGGGCGATAGTGCGCGTCGCGCAGCAGCGCCCCGAGAGCGACGAAGACGGCGCTCGCGCTGACTTGCGCGGCACGCGGACGGCACACGAACCCGTACCGCGGGCCGCGCCCCCCTTCGCGGCACGGCCTTGCGTATCCGTTGGCGTTTGGAGAGGAAAGGTTGGTGGAGCAGAATAGCATTACGCCCGGGCGCGGTGTCCGTCGCCGCGCCGGAGCACACGAGGATCAACTCAGCGCGCGGGGTCTCAGGTGTCCGTCGCCACGCCTGAGAACACGAGGATCAGCATCAGACGAAAGGGAGGGATTGCTACCATGACTAGGACGATCGACGTAGTGCGAATCGCCAGCCGTGAGCGTCTGCTCTCGGCTGCCATGTTCGCGGGTGTTTTTGTGTTGTTATCGACCGTGTTGCCGCGCCCGGTCAGTGCAGCGACGATTACCGCCCAGGGTGCAGTAACGGCGCTGACCGACGTAAACCAGACGTAAACCAGATGGGCGCCTATGATCCGATCGAAGGCAGATTCGACGAGCCGGGGGTCGCCTCCGGCGATCCTGTGCCGCTGGACCTCTACAGCAGTGCCGGCTTGACCTTCTATGCCGGTGGCACCTCGTTTGCGGCGATCGGAATTAAGGATCGCAGCGGGACGGCCGGCGCGCTCGACTACTGGGACGGCGCAGACCATTTCTCGCCTCCGATCGGCGGTGGAGGATCGCAAACCGGCTTGGTCTGTCGCAGTTGTGGCGTTGCCTCGCTCACCGGCGCTCACAGCCGGGTTGGCCTGACGGCCGGCGACAACGGTACTCAGTACCTCACGGTCTGGGACACCAATGGGTACATCATCGGACAGGTTGCCTGGGCTCCGGCCGGCTTCGACTCGGCGTTCATGGGGCTGGACACCGGCGGCGTTCCGATCGGGTTCGTCGCATACGGCAATGACGATGTCTGGAGCGGTGAGACATACGGTCTGAGCGGATCGACGACGTACAGCGATACCTGGGTGATGGACGGCTTTTGCGGCAACGACGTGGTCGATTCCGGCGAGCAGTGTGACGACGGGAACGCCGTAAGCGGAGACTGCTGCAGCGGCACCTGTCAGTTCGAGTCCAGCGGGAGTTCCTGTGCGGATGCCGCGTCGTGCCAGGAACGTACCTGCGATGGAGCGGGCAACTGCGTGTCCGGCGCGCACCTGCCTGTTGACACTCCGTGCGACGCCGATGCGGACGTCTGCACCATCGATGTCTGTGACGGCAGTGGCGCTTGCGTGTTCCATGGCGGCCTCGACTGCATCGACGACGATCCGTGCACCCAGGACAGTTGTGCGCTCGATTCCGGCTGCGTGCACGCCGAGGGGCCGGCCAGCGGTTGCAAGCCCGCGGGCGTGGGCAGTCTGACGCTGTCGAACCCGAGCGTCGCTGCGAAGAAGCGCGCGTCGTTCGTCTGGACAAGAGGCGCCAGCACGCTGGCCGCGTTCGGCGACATCACCACCACGGACTACACGTTGTGCGTGTACGATTCGGGTGGGATCGTCGCCGAGATGACGGCGCCGGCTGCATCGACTTGCGCGGGTATCGACTGCTGGAAGATTCTCGGCAGCACAGGCAAGGAAAAGGGCGTTTTATACAAGGACAAAGGGAAAGTTGCCGAGCACGACGGAATCAAGATCGTGCTCGGCAAAGCCGATGACGGTGTTGTCGGCAAGGCGGCCGTCAGGTTCAGGGCGCTCGGCCAGAACATGCCAGCGATGTCTACCGGCTCCGGTCTGAGTGCGCCGGTGACGGCACAAGTAGTGACGGACAACGCCGCGTGCTGGGAAGCCGGTTTTGTAGATGCTGACGCCGCCAAGAACGACGGCGTTACGTACAAGGCGAAGGTCAAGGCGCCGTAGACGGCGGCGAGCGCATGTGAGCTCAGGCCATGACGGCGGCTGCTTCCGTGGCAACGGTGGGCACCCGCCGTCTCGGTCTTTCCCGCGCCGCCGCGTATACCGCGCCGGCGTTCTCGGCGACGACGCCTCGTAGCCCCTGCTGCACCGGCAGCGAGCCGGACGCCTCTCCAGCCGAAGGAGTCTGCGGCGCACGACCCACGCACTCGTATTGCGACAGAATTCTGGATGCGAAAGGTCAGCCTGACGTCCTTTGCGTTGAAATCTGGCCAGTCGGAAATTATCGGCCAATGATCGCAGCAGCGTGGCGAAGGCCGATGCATCCATTTCTGCGAATACGCACCACTGTTGCGCGGGCACTGCGATCATCATGCCCATGTGAACTGCCGCGATCTCCGAGTGCATGTTTCCTGCCTTTGTGTGGAGAAGCTTCGGCTCCGGGAGCCGAACGATACGCTCCGGACTTCCAGCTTCGGAGATGGTCTGCGCTGTCGCGCTCGCCAAAACGCACGCAGATTTTCTCGTGGCAGGTGCCGACAGCCACATCCTCGCGAAATTCGTCGATGAGCGGCTCGACGCCGAAAGATACGAGGGAATGCGGCTTACCGGATGGCCGTCACGGCGGCGCGAAGTCGCTACTCACGAGTCGGTAGCAGTCTGTTGAAATGCCGCCACCTGCTGCGTTGCGCGCGAAACTGCTCTCAAGAAACCACGCCTGCCGGAGCGGACTGCTGATGGTGGTCAGGCCGCCTACAGTTTGATCCATACGGGTGCGCCTGCCCATGTAAGCTCGCTACGACGTACTGGAAGTACACCTCCGCTCGTTGTTTTTCGCGCGCCTTGCATCTGGACCCTTTTGAACCGGCTGATGTGCGCTTTTTCAAGACGCTGCTAGCCCCAGCCTTAGCCCGATTGGGCCAGGATCAATACCGCCGCTTCCACACTTTCGGCGCCGGCGTCGGCCAGCACTCGCACGGCTTCAGTCAGTGTCGATCCGGTCGTGCACACGTCATCGACTAGCAGTACCCGGCCCGGTCGCGGCGGCAAGCGCCCGGGCCGAAACGCTCCGTTCACGTTGGCCCGTCGAGCGCCGGCCCCGAGGCCGCGCTGGGGGTGCCTGTCGAGCGGTCGCTGCAACCAACCGGGACGATACGCGACGCGCGCGCGCCAGGACAGGCGCCGCGCAAGCCATGCCGATTGGTTGAAACGTCGCGCGCCGAGCCCGGCGTTCGACAGCGGGACCGGCACTATTGTGTCGTAGCGGCTACCGCTGCCGCGGTCGTTCTGAGTCACGTAATCAGCAAGCGATTCTGCGAAGAGAAGAGCCAGACAGTGGCCCGCGTAACGATCACCGCCGAACTTGAATCGCTGCAGGGTGTGGGCCAGCGGAGTGGGCTGTCGGCCTCGGCACTGGGCGGGCAGTGGGCGCCAGTAGAGGCCGAGGTGGACGAGCCGCAACCCGCCTTGCAGCACGGTGGCGGTGGGGCGGCTTCCTTCGGCGATTCCGCTACTCCTGCGGCAGGTCGCGCACAGCGGCGCCGCGGCTCCCGCGGCGCAACTCGGGCAGGGACCGCGGACAAGCTGCCGGAGTTCCGCAGTCCACCACGCGAACGTTCTCACGATCGCGTCGCCGAGAAGAAGGCCGAGAAGGCGCCGTTGCCCACTGGAGAGCGGTAGCGCCGACGCAACCTTCGTTCAATGACGCGTTCGGCATGATTGCCGCGGCGCTTCTCGCGTGAAGATCGGATCCCGATCCGCCGGGAGTCACTATTTGCCTTGCCCGCCGGGCGCGTTAGGAACCGCCCAGATCCCGTTCTCGATATCGAAGGTTTCCGAACTGAGCTTGGTGCAAGGAGAACACACTGTCATGGGACTGATCGACGGAAAAGTTGCGATAGTGACCGGCGCGGGCCGTGGAATCGGTCGTGCGGTTGCGGAACTGATGGCAGAGCAAGGGGCATGCGTCGTTGTCAACGATCTGGACGAAACGGTAGCGCGCGAAGCCGTCGACGTGATCCGCGCTAGCGGCGGAAAGGCGGAAGTCTGCGCCGGTTCGGTCACCGATGCGGCTTTTCCGGCTCGGCTGATCGGCACGGCCATGGACGCGTTCGGTAATTTCGACATCATCGTCAACAACGCGGGCTACACTCACGATTCGATGCTTCACAAGATGTCGGACGAACAGTGGTACGCGATGATCGACTGTCATCTGACGGCACCGTTTCGCATCCTGCGCGAGGCGAGCAAGTATTGGCGCGAGTGGGCGAAAGCAGAATCGGGGAGCGGCCGTCCGAAACCCCGCAAAGTCGTCAACGTGTCCTCGACCAGCGGCGTCGCGGGAAACGCCGGTCAGGCCAACTACGCGGCTGGGAAGATGGGCATCGTCGGTGTCACCAAGTCGTTGGCGAAGGAGTGGGGGCGTCTGGGAATCTACGTCAACGCGGTAGCGTACGGGTTCGTCGAGACGCGTCTGACGGCCGCCAAGGACAAGTCGATGAAAGCAGTGGTCGATGGCAACGAAGTCGAGATCGGTATTCCCGAGCAACTTCGTGACCGGGCGATCCAATCAATCCCGCTGGGGCGGCCCGGAACTCCGCGCGAGGCGGCGGGACCGGTACTGTTTCTGGCTTCGCCGTTGTCGGACTACGTCACTGGTCACACCGTCTTGGTGACCGGCGGTTCCTATATGTAGGCTTCCGGCGTCTTTCTCAGTTGCCGGAAGTGGTCTGTGCTTTCGTAATGCTGAATGCGCGGGCGCGTCCGGCCGCGGGCGGATCGTTGACACCGTCCTTGCATTCGCTCACCGGCGCGGCGTCGAACTGGATATCGACGTCGGTGAGCGTCACGGTCATCTTCTCGCTGACGTCGTCGAGTTCACAGTCGACGTCATCGAGGACGGCGATGGGGTCGCCCGGGTCGATCTGACCGTCGGCGTCGTTGCCGCTGTTGTCGAGCAGGAAGACGACGCGGATCTTACCCGAATCGACGCCGTCGATTTGGAACGTTTTCTCGCCGGCGGCCAGCATCACTGCCTTGCCCGGGGTACAGTCGGGCTGAACCGGAGCCGCCGGGCAGGTGCAGCTGGTATCGACGAGCGTCGATGTGGTGGTCGACGCGGAACCGCAATTGCCGTCAGAATCCTGCCCGGAGAACACGAATACGACGACGTCACGGGTGGTGAGGGGCAGCATCTGGTCGATGTTTCCGGCGACGTTGACGCTTCCGGAGTGGTGCCCTCCTCCGCCGAAGTCGATGACGCCCCAGCCGCAAGCGCCGAGTCCGGCTGTCGCAACCAACACCGCTGCTGCCGAGAATACTTGTCCGGGGTTGTTCACTAGTCGTTTCCTCTAAGTTATGCGGTCGGCTTCGGGGGCTGCGATTCCGCTACGATGTAGCGGGGGCGGTGCTTTACTTCTTCGTAGATGCGTCCGACGTATTCGCTCAGTATGCCCAGACTGAGGAGCTGGGTACCGCTGAAGACCAGAACCAGAACCACCAGCGAAGTCCAGCCCGACACCGCTGTGTCTGAGAACAGCCGCACGCCGATCGAGTAGAAGCCGTAAGCCACGCCGAGAGTGATGGTTACGGCGCCGAGAAATGAGATCAGTCTCAGCGGGACGATCGAGAACGAAAAAATACCGTCGAGCGCGAAGCGTAGCATCTTGGCGAACAGGTACTTGGTGTCGCCGGCAAAGCGCTCCTGGGCTTCGTACGCGACCGCCTGATGCTGGAACCCGAGCCACGGTACCAGGCCGCGGACGAAGACGAACCGTTCGTCGCAGGTCAGCAGGGCATCGACGGGCTTGCGGTCGAGCAAGCGGAAGTCGGCGGCGCCGGTGGGGACATCGACGCCGGTCAACTTGCGCATGAGCCAGTAGAAGAGCTGCGAAACCGACTCTTTGGCGGCGTGGCCCCGGTTGGCCATGCGGATCGTGTAGACGACGTCCTTTCCGGCTCGCCAGTGCCCGAACATCTCGGGGATCAGTTCCGGAGGATGCTGCAAGTCCCCATCCAGCGAGACCACGGCGTCGCCGCGTGCACGTTCCATGCCGGCCAACAGCGCCATCTGGTGCCCGAAGTTCCGCGAAAATGAGACGTACCCGACGCGTTCGTCGGCCAGCGTGTGGCGCTTCAAAGCGGCCAGGGTGGCGTCGCGACTACCGTCGTCGACGAAGATCACTTCCCAGGTGCAAGCGACTTCGTCGAGCACCGTGCGCAGCCGGCGCACCATCTCGTCTATGCAGCCCTCTTCGTTAAAGCACGGCACCACCACCGAGAGCAGCGGACGCTCCGGGCGCCCGAGACCGGTAGGTTGTTCGGCAGCGTGCATCGATAGATCGAGGCCGAGTGGCGGCGCAGCGCCGCGTAGTGTAGAGACCGATCTGGCGGAAGTCTAGTTTTCATCATGAAAAAAGAGGTGGTTACAAGTCAACCTCTCGCGTTGCTTGCGAAGCTTGCGGCGGTCGGGTGGGCAATCGGCGGACTGTTGCTGAACCCTCGCCCGCAAGCCGCTGACCGCGTCGTGATAGTGCTCGCGCCTGGCATTGCCGAGGAGCAAGTCGTTGCCGAGTTCGGCTCAGGGAGGGCGCCGTACCTTGCCTCGCTCTTTTCTGCCGGGCTGGTGGCCGAGGTTGAGGTGCCCGGACTGATTTCCGGTTCGACTTTTTGGAGGCGGGCTCTCGAGAGCGCCGCCGGCTCGCAGTCACGGCTCCGGGGCGGAGCTGAGGCGGGTCCGATCTGGCGCGACCTCGGCAGCCGCAGTGCGGTGCTCGGCGTTCCCGATGTTTTGTCCCGCGGCTTCGATGCGGCTCGCGGCAGTGGCGCTGCAGCAGCGAACTCGGCCTTCGTCGCCGGTAGTGTGCCGGTCGAAGTATCCCGGGACGATCTGCTTGCGGCGCGGCTACCGGCGCCTTTCGGTGCACTCGCCGATGAGGTGAGGAAGTCGGCGACGGCGCTGGCGCCGGATCGGTGGAGCGGCTGGATTGAGACTGGAGCGGGGAACGGGGAACAGTTTCAGGTTCTGCGCGCAGATGCGGACCGGTACTTCTTGTCCCCCGTGTATCGCACCGCGCTGCTGTCGACTGTTCCGCCGAGTCGGGTTGTCGTCAGCGACCCTTTTCTGGACGCGGTGGAGGCTTCCGTCGGTGCCGTGTTCGTCGACCATCTGGTATCCGTGGATACGACCCGAGGTGTAGCGGCCGAACGACTGCTCGGCTCGGGCGACGACGTGAGGGCTTTGTTCTACGGTTTCACGGTGGGCGCTTCCGCGATCCGATTGTTCGGCGGCGAGGAACTCGACCAAGCGACCCGAGCGCGCGTCGTCGAGGTACTGGACCAGAGGCTCGCGCAGGTGTCGGCCGCGGCAGGAAGGCGGGGATTGGTCGTAGTGATCGGCGGGCCGGAGATAGACAGGAGGACGTCGGGCCGTGCGTGGTGCTTGGTGTCGAGCGGAGCTGCGGTGCGGCCGGAGCGCGTGCGCTTGGACCTGCCCGGGTTGGCGCGCCTGTTGCGCTACCTCGTCGGCGTTCCGGTGGACGTGAAGGACCGCGAACGGCTTCCCGTTTCGTTGCTCGCGCGCTATCCGCACCGCGCTGTCGTGACGGCGCAGCCGGTGCGAGAAGAGAGCCCGGCCCGCAAGATTCCCTGGACCCCGGATTCGCTCGAATCGCTACTTGCGGTTCCCGGTGCCTGAGTCGGCGCGCGCGGGCGTGGCGGTTTCGACGTCTCGGAGGAGTTCCGGGCTTTCTTTCTGCAACCGTGTCAGCCACGGCGTGTCGGCGAATCTCTCTTGGAGTTCGCGGGCACAGGCGCGGGCCTTCTCGATGCGTCCGAGCGCGGCCTGACTGCGGGCGAGCAGGAAGAGCGCATTGGCGCGGTAGTCGATATTCGGAAAATCGAAGTTCAGGCGCTCTAGGCTATCGATAGCCAGTTCGTGCCGGCCGAGCTCGGCTTGGCTGCTTCCGAGCTGCAGCAGCGCAGTGGCTTGCTTGAACGTGTCCTTGTCGTCGCGCGTGTATTCGCCGAAGACATCGACGACACGTTCGAACTGCTTGGCACGGAACGCTTCTTGGCCGGCACGGTAACCCGCATCGTCGTCGCTGACCTCGTAACGGACCGCCGAACCGGAGGCGATGCAGGCAACCACGAAAACGACGCTGACGGGAGCTGCGTGACGCGACAGCGCAGCGTACAGGGAGGCGAACGCGAGCGCGATCGGTGCGGTCGTGGCGCGTCTCACCTTCGGGCTGATCGTGCATCCGGCCGCCCACAGGATACCGATGATCGTGGTCGTCAGTGCGAACCAGTCGAGCGCGGTGCGGTCGTACGACATCTCGTAGTGCTCGGAAGCGGGAGTGACGAGCATGAACCCCGGCGAGACCAGGAAGATCGGCGACCCGTCGGAACTCCTCCAGCGCGGAAAGTACGAGACTTTGACGATGTGCGGACGCCCCGGGCACGTGGTGTCGAAGCTTATCTTCTGCTGTTCGAGATGCGCGTCGACTTTGCACTCCCCGTCGTAGGCAACACGCGGAATGTCACGGATCGACGACGTGCGCAGCGAAAAAGAATCGGCGGCCTCGGAGCCGATGATGGTCGCCGGTACCAGCGGGAGATCGAGGAGGTCGGGATGCTTGAACCAGCGGTAGAAGGCGGTCGGATAGTCAGGGCCTTCGTAAAGCACCGGTTGGTTGCGGGCGGCTACCACATACCCGGTATTCGCGCTCGGTACTTGATAGACGGAATAGCCGCCGTCGGAGAACGTGCGCTGGTAGGCAGGGTTGGCGTCGTAGGCCGCACGGGCCTTGTCGCTGACGGCCACGATCGTCGCGACGTTGTAGGCACGAAGATGGGGCAGCGCGGCCTCCGGATCGAGGCGCGCGTAGGAATACTGACGGAACGGCCCCGATGTCTTCTCGGAAACCTCCGACTGTATATAGAAGACGAATGGCGAGTTCGGTGAGACCTGATGGAAGACACCTTCGAGCGTCGAACGTCCCGAGAACAGTGGTAGGTTCTCGAAAGCCCGCGAACTTCCGAAGCGGTTGTGGGTCTGCGAGTGCTCGAAGACCATCCGCGGCGAATTTACGTCGCCTGCGACGTGATCGTTTATCGCCTTGAACAGTGGCCACGACGCCTTGCCCTCGTATCCCGAATAGTTCCACGTCAGCCAGGATGGCAGGTAACCCAGGTGCTGGTAGGCCCAGCCGAGGGTCAGCAGCATACCCGCGGTGGCGAACAGCAGAGGATGCCGCAGTCGTGATCCCGCCCATATCACCAGGTCGGCAGCGAGGAACCCGAGAAACAATTGACCGATCGGAACGAAGCGAATGTCGGGAAATCCCGTGACCGGAGAAACGGCGTAAAGGAACGCGCTGCCCCCGAGCGCGAAGAGCATCAGCCCCTGACGCTCGAGCACGAAACGTTTCAGGCGCGTGAGCATCAAGGCTACGTTGAGCAGCGAAAGGCAGGCCGCGGGCCAGAGCAGTTCCGGAACCACTTCGGTCCAGTCCTGGATGTGCCAGATCATTGTCCACTCGGTCGTGAACTTGACTCGCGGCACTACCGGGAAACCCCAAAAAGCCAACATCAACGCCGCCAGAACAAACGCGGGTGCGATGCGCGGGACGGTGCGTGCCGCATCACGGCAGGGCCGGAGGTAGAACAGCGCGAACCAGAGCGCACCGATGAATGCGAACGCGTGGGAAAGCCCGATCGCTACCAGAAGAAGTGCGTTGGCCAGCCACGAACCGATGCCTTTCGACAGTCGGTGGAGGTGGCCGAGGTAGACCAGCGAGAGCGAGAATCCGATGGCGTGACAGAACTCTCCTGCCAGCACGCTGGGGATGTTACCGCCCCACATCGAATTGCCCTGCTGGAACAGGAAAGGCAGTACCGAAGCCGCTGCCAGCACCGGGGCACCACGCCGGTAGCCGAGCGCCCAGAACAGGTAGGCTGCTGCAAGCGGCAGCGATGTGGGCCCGAGTAGGGTGACCAGCTTGAACGTCTGCTGCATCGGCAGCAGGTACCCGAGCGCAGCGATCGTGACGAAGGGCAGGGTCGAGTAGAAGTGGAAGATCGGGAAGCCGGCGTAGTTGCCCATCGTCCAGCCGGTCCATTGCCAATGCGGCAGCAGTTCCTCGTGCATGACCAGCGCCGGGTAGTAGTGGGACGCGGTGTCTCCTCCTGCCGTAATTGTCGGGGCCAGCAAATCGTGCCACGGGTAGATGTGCCCCAGCAGCGCGACTCCTGCGAAGCAGAGCAGCGCTTCCACCAAACCGAGCCACCGCTGCCGCGTCATCTCACGCCCCCCGTCGACGCACACCGAACAGTTCGAGAACCACGAGCAGGCCGGCGACCGCCGCGGCGGCGCGGTAGAATGTCGCGGCTGACAGAAGACTCTCGGCGGGGATGACGCGAAGCGTGCCGCGCACGGTGTCGGTCTGGTGCACTCCGAATTGGTCGTTCGATATCAACGCGAACAAGTTGACCGAGGTTCCCGCCAGGAGTTTGTCGTTTTCCAGCGACACCTTGATCGTCGCTTTACCGTCGTGATCGAACTCGATCGGGAAGCGCGCGGGAGTCATACGCAGTCCGCGCGGGGCGACCAGGACTCCTTCGAAGGGGCCAGATCTTCCGTTCTCCGGTTTCTTCAGTTCGAGCGTGCCGTCCGCGTCACCGTTTGCCGGAACCTTCGGAAGAACGAATGCGCCGGTGACTCGGGGGCCGCTGTTGCCGCCCGTTACGGCGGGGGCAACGCTGGTGATCTCGAACGGGTAGCCGTTTGCGTCCGAGTATCGTACCCGAACGACGACGGCGTAGGCCCCCGGCGGCAGAGGCTCGTCGCGCAGCCGCATCTCCCAGACGTGGTTCTGGCCGGGGTCGAACCTCGCGACCGGACTTCCGGTAGTGGCCCGGTCGAGGAATTCGACGGTGGCGGCGACGTCGCTCGCTGCTTCGTTCCCCGTCTGGGTCAGCGTCACTTTGACCGAGAGTCCGACTGTGGTGTCGATGTCCGTGTCGACACGAAAACCTATCGACCCGGCCTCAGCCGTAGCGGTTCCCGACACGATCCACAGGAGTGCGACTGTGGAGCACAACCGGGTCGGCTTCCCGGCAGGGCGCGAGGCTCCGAACATTACGCCGCCACGACGTCGAATTGTTCTTGGTGGTAGGTCTCCGCGAACTTAAGCAACACACCGCGTCCGAACCTCTCTTGCAGGCTCCGGATGTTGTCTTCTTCGTCGTTGAAAAGATACGAGATGACGTCGCGATTGGCTCTCACCGTCACTCTGTTCCGTGTCGGCGGCGTGCGTGCCGCCTCGCGCTGGATGGCGCGTAGGATCTCTGCCGCTACCGTCGGTACTGACTTCACACGGCCGCGACCGTCACAATATGGGCAGGGAGCGGAAAGCAGGCGCTCAAGGTTCTCGCGCGTGCGCTTGCGCGTCATCTGGATGAGTCCCAACTCCGAGATTCGCAGGATGCTGGTACGGGCCTTGTCCTTGGTGAGCGCGGTCTCCAGCGTGTCGGAGACGAGTTTGCGGTTGCCGGCATCCTCCATGTCGATCAAGTCGAGGATGATGATTCCGCCGATGTTGCGAAGTCGCAGTTGACAGACGATCTCCTCGACGGCTTCGAGGTTGGTTTTCAGGACGGTCTCTTCCTGGCTCTTCTTGCCTACGTACCTGCCGGTATTGACGTCGATCATCGTCAAGGCTTCGCCTTGATCGATCACCAGGTAGCCTCCCGACTTCAGCCAGACTTTGGCTTCGATGGCGCGACTGATCTGCTCCTCGACGCCGAAGCGGTCGAAGATCGGCTCGGGATCCGTGAAGCGTTCGGCTCGCTCGGCCAGTGCCGGCATGAACGCCGTGACGTAGTCCCGGGTGCGGGCGAAGTCGGCTTCGGTGTCGACCACGATCTGATCGACGTCGGGTGACAGCATGTCGCGCACGCTTCTCAGGACCAGGTCGAGATCGGCGTGTAGCAAGGCGGGCGGTGTGGTGCGTGCGGCCTTGGCTTGGACGTTGCGCCAAGTCTCCTCGAGATTTCGAATATCGTTGACGATGTCTCCCCTCGGAAGGTTCTGGCAAGCCGTGCGGGCGATGATTCCGCCGCTGGCGGGCTTGGCCGACGAGATTATCTCACGCAGACGCCGGCGTTCGCGGTCGTCGCCAATACGCTTGGATACGCCCACGAGATCTCCGAACGGCATGTAGACCAGGTACTTGCCCGGTAGCGACACGTGCATGGTGATACGCGCGCCCTTGGTTCCCATCGGTTCCTTGGCGATCTGCACAGTGATCTCGTCACCGCGCCGGAGTTTTTCTTCGATAGGGGCATGGTTACGGAAGCAGCGTTCCTTGTCGTAGGCAGGATCGTCGGCCGCTTCGTCCCCTACGGCGGTCGGCTCCCCCGACATTACGTCGGAGGCGTGCAGGAAGGCTGCCTTCTCCAGGCCTATGTCCACGAAAGCCGCCTGCATTCCGGGGAGCACTCGCAGAACCTTGCCCTTGTAGATGTTCCCTGCCGCCGCTTCTTCCGATGCCCGTTCGATGTGAACTTCGGCGAGGATGCCGTTCTCCAGCAGTGCGACTCTTACTTCGCTGGGTGTCGAATTGATGATGATCTGTTTACGCAAGAGAGGACTCCAAAGGGTCGGCCGGAGCCACCGTCGGGCTCCGATTGTACATCTACCGCCGGCAACGATTTGGCGGGTCGTTGGGGAACATGACACGGACGGGTTCGGCTCAATGTCCGGTCAACGCCCGGACGTTAGCATGGAAGCGAGGCGTATCAACGCGTCAACGCAAGGGTTTCGACTTTGACTGCAGGCAGGATCTTGGTAACCTCACGGCGATGTCGCCTGCGGTCGCCTGCGCACCGGGGCTTACGGGTAAGAGCCTCGTCCTGAACAAAGCCTTCTTGCCGATCCACGTTACGTCGGTTCGGAGGGCTCTGTCTCTCGTCTACCGGGGGGTGGCCCGGGCGGTGGACCAGGAATACCGCACCTTCGATTTCTGCTCCTGGTCCGAGGTTTCGACGATCGGTTTCGAGAGTATCGGGCTGGTCGGCGGCGTGGTTCGGATTCCACGTGTCATCCTGCTCATTTCCTTCGACCGAATGCCGCGGCGCCGGGTGCGCTTCAGCCGCCACAACATCTTCGCCCGCGATGCCAACACCTGTCAGTACTGCGGCGGACGTTTCGTTCGCAGCGACCTCAACCTCGATCATGTGGTACCGCGCTGGAGGGGCGGGCGGACCAGCTGGGAGAACGTCGTGTGCTCGTGCATCGACTGCAACCGCCGCAAAGGTGGGCGTGCGCTGGCGGAGACGGCGATGCGGCTGGTGAGGACGCCCCAGCGTCCAGAGTGGACGCCGTTCGTCATGAAGCAGATGGGCGGGCTAGGGTACCGCGAGTGGCGCCCGTTCTTGAGTGCCGTCGACACTGCCTACTGGAACGTCGAACTGGACACGGACTGAAGGCTGAGTGCAGATCAACATCTTGTGGTCAAGTGGCGCACAGACCCTGTGCGTTGTGTCCGATCCTTGACTCGCTTCGAAGCGGCGTGAAATAATCCAGGCCTTCATGCGGTCGGCGCCGTCGTAGGCGGAGGAGTGGTTGTAGGTGAGGATCAAGCGGCTCGAACTGCTCGGATTCAAGTCTTCCAAGGACCTGACGGTTCTGGACTTTCCCACCGGTATTACCGGGATCGTGGGCCCGAACGGCTGCGGCAAATCGAACATCGTCGATGCCTTGCGATGGGTGCTCGGGGAGCAAAGTGCGCGCCACCTTCGCGGGCGCAACATGGAAGACGTCATTTTCGCCGGTAACCAGCACTACGGTCCGCTCGGCATGTCCGAAGTTACGATCGTCCTCGACAACGCGGAGGAGTTTCCTACGCCGCCCTCAGGTGACGAAGAGGAGGAAGAAAGCGAGGTCGTGCGTCTGATGCGCCGGGTGCCGGAGGTGCAGGTCACCCGCCGGCTATTTCGTTCCGGGGAATCCGAATACCTTCTGAACGGCAGGTCTTGTCGGCTCCGGGACATTACCGAACTTTTCCTGGGTACCGGGGTGGGGACCAAGGCCTATTCGATCGTCGAGCAGGGCCGCGTCGGCCAGATCGTCAACGCCAAACCGGACGAGTTGAGGCTGTTCATCGAGGAAGCTGCGGGCACGACACTTTACCGTAGCCGCAAGATCGCCGCGGAACGCAAGATCGAGCGAACCCGCGACAATCTGCTTCGGGTCAGCGATGTGCTGCGAGAGCTCGAACGCCAAGTCGGTTCGCTGCGGCGTCAAGCCAGAGGTGCCGTCCAGTATCAGGAACTGCGCGCGAGTGAGGACAGTCTGGACCGCCGTCTTACGAGGCTGCGATTGCACGTCTGCGATGCCCAGCTAGAGAGTGCGGCGAACGCGGCCGCACGCGAGAGGGGGCGCGAGCAGGCGCTGAGACTGGCTGCATCGCAGCTTCAGTGTCTCAGGGACGCCCATCGGGCCTCGACCCGCGAAGTGGAAGAAGCACTCGAGTCGTCTCGGAAAAACGTGTTCGAGGCGCGGGGGGCGGTTGCCAACGCGCAGAGGGAAAGGGAACACTTGGCGGCCCGCCTTGCCGAGCTCAACTCGATCGTGGACGACGCCCGTGCGGAGTTGGCAAAGCTCGAAGAAACGGTCGCATCCATCAACCTGCAGTCGTCGGAAGCCTTCGCCCAGCTCGAAGTTCTTTCGAGTGCCTGCGAACGAGCCAGAGCGACATGTGAGGAAGTCGCCGCTCGGGTCAGGGGCTGCGACGAGAAGTATTTCGCCTGGTCGACTGAAGCCGAAGCCATTCGGACGAAGCTGATCGAGGCCCTGGGTGGCGCAGCCGGCCTGCGCAACGAGCGTGGCGCAGTCGTTCGGCAGATCGCGTCGGCCGAGGAACGCCGGGAACGGCTGCGCGGGGAGGCCGAGTCGCTGGCGACGGTGCGCGAACGCCTGAACCTCGAACTGGTCGAGACGGGGCGCAATCTGGCGGCCGTGGGGTACGCAGCGGGAGCCGCTGAGGGGGGCAAACTGGAGGCTTCGGAGTCGCTTGCGGCCGCGATGGCCGCTCGCGTCGGAGCTCAGTTGGAGGCGGATCGCTGGCGCGACGAGTGTGCGACTCTGCGTTCGCGAATTGAATCTCTCGACGAACTCAATCGTAGCTTCGCCGGCTACACCGACGGCGTGCGTGCCTTCATGGCCAACGGCGGGCGCGAGCGCGCCGGGGCCCGTGCAGTGGTCGCGGACGTCATCGAAATCGAGAGCGGTTTCGAGAGGGCGGTGGCGGCTGTGCTGGGAGACCGGCTGCAATACATAGTGGTACCTTCGACTGAGGCTGGAGTGGAGGGCGCTCGCTACTTGCGCGAGACCGGTGGGGGAAGAGCGACGTTTCTGCCAGGGGCGTTGAGAACGAAAAAAAACAAGGCCGTACCTGCCGGCGGGTCAATGCTCTGCGATCACGTGCGGATTCGAAGCGGCTTTGAAGAGGCGGTCACCCCGCTGCTCGATGGAGTCGTGATTACGTCCGACCTCGACGAGGCGAGCGAGTTCTGGAAGCGGGGAGATTCGCCTACTACGTTCGTGACTCGTCAGGGCGAAGTCGTGGATGATTGTGGGACGGTTACAGGCGGTAGCGAAAATCCTATCGACGAAGGGCTCTTGGTCCGCAAGACCGAACTCCGGGTGGTTCAGGAAAGTTGGGTGGTGGCGCAGGCCAAGGCAGGCGAGGCGGCCGACGCCCTCGGCGCTGCCAATGACGCGGCGGCGCGCTCTGACGGGCGTCTTTCGGAGCTCGATCAAGAGTTGCATCGCCTGACGGTGGAACGTGTGCGACTTGCGGGTGAGACACGGCTTCACGAACAAAATATCGCGCGCACCGACGAACGGATCAGGGCGGTCGCGATCGAGATCGAAGCCGCTGCGCGCGAAATTGCCGCGGCGCGTGAGCGTCTTCGCGGGGTAGAGGCAGAGCTTTCGCGTACCGAAGCGGAATCGTGCGAGCTCGAGAGCAGGAGGCTCGAACTCGATTCCAACGGGAAGGGGCTAGAGGCCGACCGGCGCGCGCTTCTGTCGGAGTTGGAAGGCGTACGTGTCCGCGAAGCGGAGTTGCGTCAGAAGTTCGAGGGTATGAAGGCGAGTGCCGGTTCCCTCGCCCGAGCTCGAGAGGATGCCGAGGGGCGTCGGCAAGTACTTGCCGCACGGGTGGAAAGGGAGACGGGAGAGATAGATCGCGTTCGGGGCCGCGTCGGCCATCCGGCTCTTGATCCGGAGACGCTCCGGACTCGCTTGGTCGAGTCGGAGGGTGTTCTTGGCCACTGGGAGGCCAGGAATGCCGCCATGCGCGAAGGTCTAGCCCGGGTGGAGCGCGACCTCGATGCTGTGTCGAAACGTGTCGACTCGGTTCGTGGCGAACTAGGGCGGTGGGAGTTGCGGCGCAAGGAGGCGGAACTCGAACGGAATTCCGTGTTGGACGGCGCGTCGGAACGCCTCGGAGCGGGTGCGGCCGATCTGGTGACCACAGAGGCCGAGGCTGCGAGCGCCGAGAGCTTGGCTGCCGAGTTGGATGTGGTGCGCGGGAAGGTACGCCGTCTCGGCACCGTCAATCTGGGGGCGGTAGTAGAACTGGAGGAGATCGAAAAACGACTGTCCGAGTTGACGCGCCAGCGCGACGACCTGGATCACTCGATTGAGGATCTGAGGGGGACCATTGCGCGTCTGAACCGGCTCTCGCGCAGGCGTTTCCAAGAGACCTTCGACGAGGTCAACCGCATTTTCCAGCAGACCTTCCCCAAGCTCTTCCATGGGGGGCGTGCGTCACTGTCACTGACCGACACGGAAAATCTGTTGGAGACGGGGGTTGAAATATTCGTCCAGCCACCTGGCAAGCGGCTGGGGAATCTGGATCTCCTGTCGGGCGGAGAGAAGGCGATGACGGCGATCGGTCTGGTTTTTGCCCTCTTCTTGCACAAACCGAGCCCGTTCTGCGTACTCGACGAGGTCGATGCGCCGCTCGACGAGGCCAACATCGGCCGTTTTGCGCGAACGGTCGCCGAGATGAGTGAGCGTTCGCAGTTCCTGCTGATCACCCACAACAAGCGTACGATGGAGATCTGCGACACCCTCTACGGCGTGACGATGCCGGAGCCGGGGGTGACCCGGATGGTCTCGGTCGATCTCTCACAGGCCGCGTAGCGACGCGCGCCACAAGTCCGGAGCCCGGCGGCGCAACGAGCGTTTGACTCCGCTCGTTGCTGCCCCCTAGAATCCGACCCCAAGTTGCAGCTGACAACTTGGAGCTAACCATATGGAATCCAAGGGTTTGCAGCGTCTCGAGGATGCAGTGCGGCGGCTTGCGGCAGAGCACGGGCAGGCGTCGGTGCGGTCAGGTCAACTAGCTGCCGCGCTGACCAAGAGCCGCGAAGAGATTGAGAAACTCAAGGCGCAGAACTTCCGCTACAAGACCGAAAGGGTCGAGACCCGGAAGAAGATCGACACGGTCATCAAGCGTCTGGATCGCATGACGGAGACCGCGGGCGGCCGGGACAATGAAGAAGGAGATTGAACTCGACATCGCGGGCCAGCACCTGCGGATTCGTACGGATGAAGACGAGACCTACATGCGTGGTCTGGCGGCCTATGTAGATGAGCAGATGCGCGAGATCGGGCGCGGCCAACGAGGGATAGCTTCAATGAATATCGCCTTGCTTACCGCTCTGCGCATCGCGGACGAGTATCACAAATTGCGACGTCTGCAGTCGGAGGTGGATGCGGCGTTGGCGAGCCTCGCCGAACAGGTCGAGGCGACGCTCGACAAGCCTTCGCGCTGACCCCCTCCCTCCAAGTTGACCTGCGTTGTTGGGCAGCGGTTGCGGGCGGATCATGAAGAGGGCCGAGCAGTCCGCGTCGGTTTCGATCGCGAAGAAGTCGTCGCGCCGATCGATTGCCGAACACCTGGGTGAAATCGACGCGCGCACGCGCAGGGGGTGGGACGAGGCGATTTCCCGCCGTATACTGCGCTCCGACTCGTTTCGTGCGGCACGGGTGGTTGCGGGTTACATCGCCCTCTCCGATGAGGCCAACATCGATACAGTGCTCGCCGCGGCGGTCTTGTACGGGAAGACGGCCCTGGTCCCGGCTGTGTGCGACGATAGTTTGATTTTCGGGCGCTGGAGGCCTTGCACGGTATTGCGCCGCTCCGGGTTGGGGGTCTTGGAAGCGGCAGGGGGCGAGTTACGCGTGAACTGTGCCGAGCCGTGCCTGCTTCTTCTCCCCGGCCGTGCATTCGATTCGGCGGGGGGACGGTTAGGCCGTGGCGGCGGTCATTACGACCGCTTGCTTGCTTCGCCTCAGCCGGGAGTTCATCCGGCGGGGGTCGGCTACGAGATGCAACTTGTCGAATCTGTGCCTCTTGCTGAACACGACCGTCGGGTTGAGATGGTGTTCACCGAGCAACGTTGCCTGGACTGTGGTTAGAGCGAGACCCGCGCGATGGAAAATCGACATCCACCATTGTCGGTCTTCTGTCGCGCGGGCGAACCTGGGAAGAGAAGTGACGCCATGAGATCGAGCATCGAAGAACAACTATCGGTCATCCGTCGCGGCGCGGCCGAAATATTCGACGAAAGCGA
>Ga0172375_10001405_pt1 | contig 38790 bp, 32 predicted proteins | sample LakKiv1m_FD_114537 | JGI IMG/M metagenome (GOLD analysis project Ga0172375, IMG submission 114537) | Freshwater microbial communities from Kabuno Bay, South-Kivu, Congo - kab_092012_11.1m | ecosystem: Environmental > Aquatic > Freshwater > Lake | place: Democratic Republic of the Congo... | reverse complement strand
GGCCACCGTAACCAGATCCACACCTAAAACCGTCTATGATCCCACCACCCAACACATCTACGACGTCCCAGCCAATTACCTGGCCGTTACCCCCCGAAGCGATGGCAAGAGTGGAGTGGAGGCTGTGGTGGAGGAGGGGAGAACTAACTATCAGATACAATCTGATTTTGAATCAGATACAAACAATGATGGCCTTGCTAATAATTGGTCAGTCGCGTCTGGATCGACTGTTAAAATAATACAAGGTGTCCACGGAAACTATGCACAAAGAGTTCAAAATTCGTTCACAACAGGCGATGGTGGGAATAAGGCGATTTTATCAGCGTCCGCGACAGCGAGTGGTAGCTTCGCTGGCGGAGAAGCTGCGACAGCTAGCGCATACGTAAGGGGTGTTTGCAACGGATGCACGATAATCTTGAACCTTAATGCTTCAAGCGATTCCACCTGGCTCGGCAACGTCAACAGTGTCGCTGTATCCAACTTAGAAAATTATATGAAAATGTCCGTTACCTACCCTGCGCTACCATCAACCACTACCAAGCTGGCACTTGTGATTTATGTATTAAATTGGAGTATCGGCGATAGTGTTGACGTTAGTGTTGATGCGGTGCAAGTTGAAAAAGGAGCTTTTGCAACTTCATATATATCAACTACAACTTCAACGGCAACTCGAAATAAAGACATAGTTGCAATTCCGCAGACGAATTGGAATCCTGTTCAGGGAACAATATTTGGAGTTCGGGGCTCAACCCCAGGTGGTGGCGTGGTTCTGATTCCATCATCCGTAGGAAGTAACCTAAGCTTATTTGATCCTTCTACAGGGACTTCGCAGCTATATGCATATGATGGGGCAACTCATAACGCCAGCAAAACATACTCAGCGACTCCTTTTGTTGTAGCAGGTTCATGGAACAACGGGCAAACACCAATTGTGTATGTGGATGGGGTTGGCTCTTCTGCGAGTTCAACATTCGTCTCTCCAACATCATTTTCATCTACTGCAAGGATCGGCTCTCATACGAATGACACCACAAACTATTTTAATGGACCTATCCAAAGAGCCATTATTTACTCTTCCGCTCTTTCTGGCTCAGATGTTATTTCTATAACTAATGCCATAAAAGACGGGCCGCAGTAATAACAGCCCCTTTCCCCCATATGCTTTGAGTTATTCTTTTACAGAGGTATAATTAGATTTGAAATGCAGGATGCCAAAGAGGAGGTCAGGTCGCGCTTGAATATCGAGGACGTGATTGGCGAGTACGTCCAACTTAAGCGTGCCGGCCGAAACTTCAAAGGCCTTAGTCCGTTTACCAGTGAGAAGACGCCCAGTTTTTACGTCAGTCCCGATAAGAATATTTGGCATGATTTTTCATCAAACAAAGGCGGCGATATATTTTCATTTGTCATGGAAGTCGAAGGCATGGACTTTCGCGCTAGTTTGGAGCTTTTGGCGCGCAAGGCTGGAGTTGATCTTTCGATGTATGATACGAAAAGCAGCCGCGAAATCGCCGAACGTAAAAAACGCTTGTTGTTGGCCCATGAATTGGCAGCGAATTATTATCAGCAAAGCTTGATTAAAAATCCGCGCGCTGTCCAATATGTTTTCGGCAAACGTAAACTCAGCAAGCAAATCGTTCAGGATTTCAAGATTGGCTATGCACCCACCAGCGGTGATGCGTTGACTAAATTCTTAGAAAAGAAAGGATTTACGACAAATGAGCTGTCACAGGCCGGTTTGGTGAACCGTTTTAATACCGATCTTTTTAGGGGGCGGATGGTGATTCCGTTGATGGACACAACTGGGCAGGTAATCGGCTTTACCGGACGCATCATAGTGGATGACCCTAAGGCACCAAAATACCTAAACACCCCGCAGACCCTAATTTATGACAAAGGCCGTCACGTATTTGGGCTTTCGCAGTCCAAAGAAACTATAAGGAATAACGATTATGCGGTAATAGTAGAGGGGAATCTGGATGTAATCAGCAGTTATCAGGCCAATGTCAAGCAAGTAGTTGCAACTGCCGGCACGGCTATGACCGAAAATCATTTGCGCGCCTTAGTCCGTTTGACTACTCATGTACGTCTAGCGTTTGATGCCGATAAAGCGGGCCTGGCTGCCACTGAACGAGCAATACCGATTGCGCAAAATGTTGGAATAGACCTGGCGATTATTACTATGCCAAATAGCGCCAAGGACCCGGATGAACTTATAAAACAAGATCCGAAACTGTGGCTTGGTGCAATCGAAAGCGCTGAACCGGCCGTTGAATGGGTTTTAAAACAATATGCCGGTCGCGAAGATTTGAATGCTGCAATTGGTAAACGCAGATTTACAACAACTGCGTTGGATATGGTTCGCGTCTTGCAGGATTCAGTTGAAAGAGAATATTATCTTACTAAAATTTCCAAAATCAGCGATTCATCAATCGAGGCATTAAAAGAAAAACTAAACAAAAGCGGCGAACAAAAGAAAAAAACATATAAAGCGGTTGCAAATAAATCTGAAATCGTACAAGACCCGGCTTACTACCAGGACAATTTGCTGGCGGTTGCATTAATCGACGGGGCAACGCATGATTTGTTTAGAACCGCTGATATTGAAACTTTCACCGGTGAAGATAGACAAGCCATAGTTAAATACCTGGCTAAAAACGGCGGGAAGCCAATCAAAGATACCCCGGAAGAGTTGAAAAAATATGATATCTATGTAAAAATATTGTTATTGAAGGCCGACGCTCGATATGCCGACTGGAACGATTCCGATCGTTACTTTGAAACGGCACGATTGCTCCGCCAAGTCGCTAACGAACACAAGAAAAAACAAAAGGAATTATTAACCAAGCAACTACGCGATGCCGAAACTTTGGGCGATGAAGCCCTGGCAGGTGATATTCGCGCCAAATTAAATCAATTAATCAAGGAGATAAAAGGTGGCCAAAAGTAAGCGTAAAAATGAATTAGAAGAGATCGTAATTAATTCGGATTTGGTTGATGCTGACGGTGTAGCGCTAAGCGATTTGGACGAACCGGCGCCGGATGAATTGAAAGAAGAAGAGGAAGAAGACGACGAGGATACCATCAATAAAGGGCAATATTTTGACGATGCCAGTGACGACAGTGTACGCTTGTATCTGCGTGAAATTGGCAAGATACCTTTGCTGACTTCCGAAGAGGAGCTGGCCCTAGCCAAACGTGTCGTAGCCGGCGACAAACGGGCCAAAGACAAAATGGCCGAAGCAAACATGCGCTTAGTCGTTTCGATCGCCAAACGCTACAGCGGTAGGGGGCTTGACTTCTTGGATTTGATTCAAGAAGGAAATACCGGTCTGCTGCGTGCGGTTGAAAAATTCGATCCCGATAAAGGATTTAAATTTTCAACTTATGCGACCTGGTGGATTCGTCAGGCGATAACTCGTGCAATTGCCGATCAGGCCCGAACGATTCGTATTCCGGTGCACATGGTTGAAACGATTAACAAGCTTTTGCGCACTCAGCGTCGTATGACTCAAGAACTTAACCGCGAGCCGACAATCGAGGAACTGGCCGAAGAGTTGGAGATGGAACCGGCCAAAGTCGAATACGTCATTAAAATCAAGCAAGACATCACGTCGCTGGATGCCGGTGTCGGACGTGATGGCGAAGACGAAGATTCGGTATTAGGTGACTTCATTGAAGACGGCGATAGTATAACTCCCGAAGAATCGGCAACGTCGCAGCTGTTAAAAGAGCAAGTTCGATCGGTGCTTTCAACACTTTCGGACCGCGAACAAAAAATCGTTAAAATGCGTTTTGGGTTGGAAAATGGCAAAAGTCATACATTAGAAGAGGTTGGTCGCGAATTCGCTGTTACCCGCGAACGTATCCGTCAAATTGAAGCCAAAGCACTGGCGAAACTACGCAAGCACAAAGACGCCAAAAAGCTGCACGAATACCTGGGAAATTAATTAAAAAAGTCAATATTTTCCAAAGTTTGGTTGATTTGCTGATTCAAATTATCAAAATCGCCGTCGTTCACTATGTAGTGGTCGGCCATAGCAATCGTACCGCCTGATTGCAGGTCTTCGATTTCTTGCCAATCTCGTTTGTTAGCTTCGGCTTCGGTTAGTGGACGCTCGGGACGGTTTGCCAATCTGTGATGGCGCATATGTTTCGGTGCGATTAATGCTATGACATACAGCTCGCCGGGGAATTCGTGCTTCATAATTTTGTATTCTTCCCACGAGTAATTACTGTCGGTTATAATCCGATGCTGGCCAGCGTCAATTAAGTGATGAATTTGGTCAACGAGTTTTTGTACCAATCGGTCTTGACCATTGTCTTTGCGAATTTTGTGTCTGAATATGTCTTCGTTCTCCGGCGTAAGTTCTAGACCGGCTTCTTTCATTTCGTCATAAAAAATGCCACCGCCATAGACTTTTGGATAGCCTTTTTGAGTCAGATAGTTTACAGCCGTTGTCTTGCCGGATCCAGTCAGCCCCACGAATGCGATGATTTTTACGTTTTTGTTATCGTGTGTCATACGGCTATTGTAGCAGATTATAGCTAACAGAGGCCAAATCAAGTATACTAATAGCATGACTAAACGTTTGGCAGTTATCGACGGTAAATCGGTTTTTTATCGCGGTTACTATGCTATGCCAAATTTAGCAACTGCGGACGGTACGCCAACGGGTGGAGTATATGGATTCGTTTCGTTAGCGATAGAGCTTATAAAAAAACTAGAGCCTGACTATGTAGCGGTTGCGTGGGATAAAAAAGGAACCAATATCCGAAAACGCCGTGAAATTTATCCCGAATACAAGGCAGGACGCAAACCGGCCCCGGATGATTTTTATGCGCAAATCCCGATTTTACACGAACTTTTGGAGGCTTTTGGTTGGCCACTTTACGAACTGGACGATTACGAAGCTGACGACATATTGGGAGCATTTGCGACGCAAGCAACTGAAAAAGGTATTGAAACAGATCTTTTGACTAGTGATTTGGATGCTTTGCAATTAGTCGGCCCACTGGTCAAAGTTTACGCGTTAAAAAACGGCCTTTCCAATATCGAAGAATTTCATGTTGATTCATTCGAAAAAAAGTACGGTCTGCGTGTTGACCAGTTTTTGGATTTGAAATCACTAAAAGGCGACTCATCCGATAACCTGCCCGGTGTGCCCGGCGTTGGCGAAAAGACCGGTATTCAGTTGTTGCAACAATATGACACGCTGGACAACATCTATGAACACTTAGATGAAATTAAGCCGACGGTTGCAAAAAAACTAATCGCCGGTAAGGACTTGGCGTATATGAGTAAAGAGGTTGGGCGCATTTGGACCGATGCACCAGTAAAACTTGATTGGAATGTGGCCGACGTTAATGATACCGATTTAGAAAAGGTCGCGGCTATCCTAAAACGGCTTGAATTCAACTCTTTGATACGACGTATGCCAAAACATATGCAGCTGCACGCTAAGAACGAGCCTGTCTTTAGCGCGAAACCTGAAGTGGAAAAATTAACAGAAACAGAATGGCCAAAACTCATTAATATTGACGGACCTGTCGTTATGCAGGTCGAAGACGATATGTTGTGGCTATCCCAGAATGAAAACACCGTGTGTAAAAAGAAAATCGATAAAATCGACCAAAGTGTCTGGCGGGTTTTAGAGCTGGCGACAGTCATAAGTTACGATAGCAAAAATCTTTACCATCAGCTGGCGGCCCGGGGTGTTTTCGTAAAGTTTGAATATGTTCACGATATTCACCAAGCTGCATTTTTAATAGACCCTCTAAAACGCGACAGATCACTCACCGGTCTAATGGGGGATGAGGTTGGTGATACCGCGCAAAGCGCTATTCCTGCAATCTGGTGTCTGTACGATCGGCAGGTTGAATATTTTGAAAAAGAACCGAAAATCGCTAATATTGCGCATGAACTTGACTTCCCATTAAGTTATATTTTGTTCAATATGGAGCGTCGGGGGATAAAGTTAGACATTGATTTATTGAAAAAAATGAGTGCCAAGTTTGGTAATGACTATCATAAGCTCGAGCAGGAAATGTACAAAATGGTCGGATACGAGTTTAATATTGGCAGTCCGGCACAGCTTTCCAATGTGTTATTTACGAAACTGCAGCTACCGACAGACGGTATTAAAAAGGGTAAAACCGGATATAGTACCGGGCAAAGAGAGTTGGACAAGTTAAGAGGATCTCATCCGATAATTGAACTGATCGAAGAAACCAGGGAGCTTGCCAAGTTGAAAAATACCTACATAGATACCTTGCCGCTACTCGTGGACAGTCAATTTAGGGTGCATACTACATTTAACCAAGACGTGGCTGCAACCGGCAGACTTAGCAGCACTAACCCAAATTTACAAAACATACCAATTAAAACTGCACTTGGCAGACAGATTCGTGGAGCGTTCGTGACCGACGGCGATAAAGTTTTTGTTAGTGCTGATTATTCGCAGTTCGAGCTGCGCCTAGCCGCAGTCCTAGCGGATGATAAAGAGATGATCAACGATTTTAACGGTGATGTAGATATCCATACAAAAACCGCCAGTGTCGTGTACAACGTGCCGATGGATGATGTATCGAAAGCCCAGCGCCGCAATGCCAAGGTGATTAATTTCGGTATTTTATATGGTATGAGCCCACACGGGTTGAGTGCTGCGACTGGGATGAGCTTTGTCGAGGCAAAAAAGTTTATCGATGAATACTTTGAACTGCGTCAACCGATTCGTAAATTTATCAATTCAACACTAGATTCTGCCCGAATGGATGGCTATGTTGAAACATATTACGGCCGTCGCCGTCCAACGCCGGATGTGCTTAGTAGTAATTTTATGGTACGCCAGGGGGCAGAGCGAGCTGCTGCAAATATGCCGATACAGGGGACCGAAGCCGATTTAATGAAGCGGGCGATGATAAAAATCGAGGAAAAAATTGAAGGCTTGGGCGAACAGGTTTTGCAGATACATGACAGCATCCTGGTTGAATGCCCAAAGGAAAACGCAGAAAAAGTATCGGAGATATTGAAAGAAATCCTGGAAAATATAGCGCCCGAACTGGGCATTCGCCTGAAAGTCGATGTCAGTACTGGTAAAAACTGGAGCGAGCTCTAGTTCACGGGTTGCCGTAACAGATATAAGATATTATAATAGCATTAATAATGGCTAATTACAGGACAAGACGATTTATACCGGTGGCATTGATCGTTATTATCATAGTTATTGCTATAATTGGCTTGGTATATCTGGCTAGGGTAATGTTTTTCTCGAGCAATTCAACCCTAATTCAAGCCGATACCAGCCGTGAATCGTTGCTTAGTACTGCGGCCGACAGAGCTGTCCGTTTGAAAGTTCGTGGCAATATCGTGGCCGACGAAGATTTTCGTTCGTATCAGATTCAAATAACTCCGAATGAACGTATTTTGGCGCTTTACAAAGGCTACGAAAAACAAGAATTCGACAATATTACGCTTGATAATAATATTCCAGCTTATGAGCAGCTGGTTTACGCGCTAAATCGAGCCAGGATGATGAATAACTCCGAACTTACAGGGGAAAGTAACGATACGCGCGGAATATGCGCGAGCGGTCTTTTGTATGAGTTTCAAATACTAAAAGCCGATAAGGTCCTAAAATCTCTTTGGACGACCTCATGCAATCGTCCGCGTGGATCTCTGGGTGTCAGCCTGGCTCCTTTGACAAGTTTGTTTACGGTGCAGATCTCGGGTGCCCAAACGAAGATAAACGGCTTATGGCAATAAAGGCGGTCATATTCGACTGCTTTGGGGTTCTAGTAACTTCTGCTAGGAAGGCGTTGAAAAACGATTACCCGCAGTTTTCTATAGAAATAGAGGATTTGGATCATCAAGCTGATTACGGCTTGATTTCGCGAGATGAGTATAATGAGGCTTTATCCAAGGTAATCGGTTTGCCAAATGGTCAGATTGAAACCAGATACTGGGGCGGTAGTACCAAGGTTCAAAGCGCCTTTGATTGGATGAGGCAATTACGACAAGCCGGTTATAAGATAGGTTTACTTAGTAATGTGGGCCGCGGGTTTTTTAGCAGTTATTTTACCGACACGGAAAGAACAGAATTGTTTGACGAAGTAATCCTATCCAGTGATGTCGGTGTTGCAAAGCCGGACATAGTTGCATATCAGATGATAGCTGACAAACTAGGGGTTAAACCCAGTGAGTGTGTGATGGTAGACGATACGGTTTTAAATATAGAAGCTGCCCGAAACGCCGGGATGACGGGGGTTTGGTTTATTTCGGTAGACCAAGCCAAAAGTGAATTAAATGAACTATTGGGTGGTCAAGATGCCTGAACTACCTGAAGTGGAAACGGTAAAAAGGGGGCTCAACAAGCTGATTGTTGGTAAAACCATCGCATCAGTCAAATCAGATAATCCCAAAAGTTTCCCAAACGCCGAAGCTGATGTGCGCAGTTTTCTAATTGGCGCCAAAGTCAAAGAGGTTCGTCGCCGTGCCAAAGTTCTACTGATTGATTTATCAACCAATCATACTCTTGTTATTCATCTCAAAATGACAGGGCAGTTGGTTTACGTCAGCCACACATCCGCCGAATCTTCTATCTCTCCAAAACAGCTTCACGCCGGGCATGATGAGGGCCCCGGCGCCTTGTCACGCTCGGGCTCTAGAGGTTTTGTCAAAATAGAAGATTCGTCCGGCCACAGTCGTGAAGAGCGTTTTGGGGCGGGCCATCCGACAGACAGCCTAGTCGGGGATTTGCCCGATAAATCGACGCGTGTTATTTTTCATTTTTCGGATGATTCGCATTTGTTTTTTAACGACCAGCGCAAATTTGGCTGGGTAAGGCTAATACCAACAACCGAAGTTATGAATATTGATTTTATGAAGCGCGTAGGCCCCGAACCATTAGAAGCTGATTTTTCCGTGATTGAGTTCACATTACGCTTTAAGCGACGCGCCAAAACTACAATTAAGGCAGCGCTGTTGGACCAATCCGTCGTTGCCGGGGTTGGGAATATTTATGCCGATGAGGCACTTTGGGGTGCCAAAATTCACCCCTCTACAAAGGTTGGCGATCTGCCAAAATCTAAATTCCAAATTCTATATTCCGAGCTTCGCTCTGTCATGAATCTGGCGATTGAAAAAGAGGCAGCACTAATCGCAATTACGTTAATGCCGAAGGTAAAAAGGGCAGTTATATGGACTTTGCCCGGGTTTTTCGCCGCGAAGGATTGACTTGTCCGCGTTGCGGCACAGAAATTATAAAAATACGCGTTGCCAGTCGCGGGACTCATATCTGCCCGAAGGAACAGCGTCTATAAAGCGAGCGATGTCGGCGCAATCAAATGACCAGGTTCGAATAAAAGACAACTAAGCTATAATAGTACTGATGATAACTTTACTTACGGGTGAAAATTCATTTGATATCGAGCGTGCGCTAACAGCGATTATTGATGATTTTGAGGATATCGATGGGACGGTCGAGAAAATCGAGGCGGGGGATTTGCGTTCCTCGCAATTGCCGGATATCTTGGTTGGTGTCAGTTTATTTTCACAAAAACGACTGGTAGTTATTCGTGGTCTTAGCGAAAACAAAGACGTTTGGTCCGCACTAATTAATTGGATTCCGAAAATGTCGGACGATAATCATTTGGTTTTAATTGAGCCTAGGCCCGACAAGCGTACCGCAACGTATAAATTGTTAAAAGAAAAAGCATCTATCCGTGAGTTCCAGTCATGGTCGGATCGTGATGTCGTGATGGTTGAAAAATGGGTGGCACTTGAAGCCGAAAAACAAGGCGTTTTATTGGATAAAAAATGTGTTCAATTCCTAGTTCAATGGGTCGGTGTTGATCAATGGCAGCTATTTCATGCGATTGAAAAACTATCATTTACAGATGAGTGTTCGGTTGAAATCATCAAAAACTTGATTGAACCAAATCCGGTCGAGAATGCGTTGAACTTGTTTGAAAATGCCATAAACTGTGACACAAAGAGCGTAACGAAAATGCTGAAAACACTGGAGCAAACCGAAGATGTTTATCGTCTGGCGGGTCTATTATCGTCCCAGGCTTTTCAATTAGCAGCTGTTGCGTCGGCGTCCAGATCTGACAATGTTGCCAGCGACTTTAGTATTCACCCATACGTCGTTTCAAAACTCGCACCGATTGCAAAAAAGCTTGGCAAGAAGGGTGCAGCAGAAACCGTTGCGATATTCGTTGAACTGGATGATGATATGAAATCATCTAAGGCTGACCCATGGCTTTTGGTTGAACGGGCGCTGATGAAAGTAGCAAACATATAAAACCAATGGAAGAAATAGATAGCAAAAATTTAGCAAAAAGCCAACATGCCACATCAAACACCAGCAGGCTAAGGGATTTTGCTGAAAAAATTAAAAAAACCACCGGTTGGTTTACGGCTTTAATGATAAAACATAAAACCATCTCTGCTGTCGTGGTCTTAATTATCGTCACCGCAGTGCTTATTTTTAATTACTTACCCGTTGTCGCTATTGGTAATAATAAAGTCGTAAATCTTGGGTCTGCGGTCAAAATAGAGAAAAATCAAATCGTAAAATTAAAATATACGGACGTATCGGTAAAAATAATGAATTTTTCGAACACGCCTTGTCCGAAAAGCCAAGAATGTTTCGGATCCGGGGCAACAGTGGAATATATGTTAAATGTAGGTGATAAAAGTTATGCAACCGGCAGTCAGACCAAAGTAGAGGGGGCAAAGTATCAAGTCGAAACCGTTTCAACTGACTATGAAACCTATGCTGAAATTAAAATAATAAAATCAGATGAAAATTAGAGTATTAGTCAAGCCGAACAGCAAAAAAGCACCGTTAGTTCAAGCACGAGACGACGGCTCTTTGACGGTTTATGTCCGTGAAGTTGCCTCCGAAGGACAGGCTAATATGGCGCTGATTAAAGTACTAGCCAAGTGCTATGGAGTGTCTAAATCCAGGATAAATATTCTGCGCGGTCAAACATCGCGTCATAAAACAGTAGAAATAGACATTCAAACCAAATCATTATAATTCGCTAAGTTGCTCCTCCGTAGGAGGGGCGTCGGCGCGCACCTCACGGCGCGAGCCAACAACCCTCTCCTACGGGAACCCTTCCTTGTTCACGAGATTCCTCTCGTTCACCATTTGCCTCCGCATTGCGGACGCTTGGACGCCTTGTCGGCGGCGTTCTGGATAGCCCGATCGATCAGATCGAACAGGCGTTCCAGCTTCTTGCCGATGTAGAGTCCCAAGCCCGCGCCGATGAGGGTGATCGTGATCACGATGAGCTCGCCAATAAGTACAACATTGGCAAAGAGCCCAAGCGTGACAGCTCCCCAGAAGGCCAAAACGGCGCCGACGATGGCACCGAGCAGGGCAAGATCCCTGCCGTTGGCTTTTCCAGAGGAGGTGTTTTCGCTGCGTAGTTTCACGCTGACCATCCTTGTTCGATAGGTTTGGTGCTGTCAGTCGGTGTCGTCTTGGTCGGGTTCGACCTTAGGCGACATGCGCATGAAAAGCGCCGTTACTAAGGCAACGCCGATGACGCACCCCAGAAGCGCGCCTGCTGACACCTTCAGGACGATGGTTTGTCCGTCGGGTGTGTCCCCCATAGGTACCAGTAGACTAGCCCGGCGCCGATGAGGGCGCCGAACATGCCTGCCAGGCCTTGGGTTCTGGTGTTGTCAGCAGGAGTGATCACTTCTCTGAATTTCATGCGTGCCTCCTTGCTCTTACGACGTCGTCGCCTTTGACGAGCATCAACATCCAGATATAGAACACCCAGACGCAGAACACAACGAACTTGACGCACTTGATGAACGGAGGGATGGAGTAGAGCAGCGCGCTGAACGCCAAGGCGATGAACGCAAGGTATAGCAGTGCTATCCCTGTGTTGACCAGTGCGTCAGTCTGCCAGACATTCTTGAGGGCGAGAGCCCAGTGGATGTCGAAGAAGACTGATGCTGCGAGAAATGCAAAGCAAGACACGAACAGCAGGTACCTCGACGACAGCTTGAACGACATGGCTTCCAATCCTTTCCGTTGCGGGGGTTATGGATGAAGGGTATAAGCTCACAAGCGCTCCTAATGGAGCGTTCAAGTGAACTATAATGATTCGGTTTAAGATGTAAAACTACCACCACCGGTGAAGCCCACCAATAGTTAAGCCTATTTTACTACTTTTAGACAAATTTGTCAATATCGGTAGGGTTGTGTGGCTATTTATCTTTACTGCCCGATGTATCTGGCAGGTTAGCCTGAGCGGCTGCAAGTCGGGCGATCGGTACACGGTAAGGGCTGCAACTGACGTAATTCAGACCTATCTGGTGGCAAAAGGCGATCGATGCCGGTTCGCCGCCGTGCTCACCGCAGATGCCGGTTTTAAGATCTTTTCTGACCGAGCGGCCCTTTTTAACGCCAATTTCCATTAGTTGGCCGACGCCTTCTTGGTCAATTGATTCAAACGGATCGCCTGGCAGAATTTTCTCTTCAATGTACGGTTTTAGGAACCTGTCAGAGTCATCGCGGGAATAGCCGAACGTCATCTGGGTCAGGTCGTTGGTGCCAAAGCTGAAGAATTCGGCATGCTCGGCAATCTGATCAGCAGTCAATGCGGCGCGCGGGATTTCAATCATGGTTCCAATTTTGTAGTCAATCTTTTGATCTGATTTTTCGATGATTGCCCCTGCTGATTTATCCAATTTTTCGCGCAGCCATTTCAGCTCGTTGACATGGCCGACCAGAGGAATCATTATCTCGGGAAGAGCAGTGACACCGGCTTTTTGGGCCTCTATAGCACCCTCAATAATAGCGCGGGTCTGCATTTCGACAATTTGCGGGAAAACGATTGACAGGCGGCAGCCGCGAAGTCCCATCATAGGGTTAACTTCGTGCATCGATCTGACTTTGGTCAGCATCTCTTCTTTGGCTGGGTCTGATTTACCTGTTGCTTTTAATGTCGCGACTTCTTCAATTAAATCCTCGAGGTTAGGCAGGAATTCGTGAAGTGGCGGGTCGATCAGGCGGATAGTTGCAGGACGACCCTCAAGAGCCTTAAAAATCTCAACGAAATCTTGGCGCTGGAAAGTTAACAGTTTATCCAATTGGACTTGGCGTTCTTCGTCTGTTTCGGACATAATCATCGCTTGGACGATAGGTCGGCGGTCGGTCGCAAAGAACATATGTTCGGTGCGGCATAGTCCGACGCCTTCGGCACCGAATTTGACTGCCAGAGCAACGTCTTCGGGGGTGTCGGCATTGGTGCGGACGTTCAGGCGGCGGACTTCGTCAGCCCACTGCATCAGCTCACCAAATTCACCGGTCAGTTCCGGGTCGACAACCGGAACTTTACCTTCGATTACTTCGCCCAATGTGCCATTCAAGGAGATCGGATCGCCTTCGTGGATTGTTTTGTCACCGATGGTAAATTGTTTTTTAGCGGCATCGACACGAATTGACGAGCAGCCGGCGACAGTTGGAATACCAAAACCGCGGGCGACCAGAGCGGCGTGCGAAGTCATGCCACCGCGTTCGGTCAGCACGCCTTCGGATGCCAAAATACCCTTTAAGTCGTCAGGGCTGGTGTCGGCGCGAACTAGAACGACTTGCTGGTTTTTGCCGCCTTTGCCCAGCTGCGCTGCGCGATGAGCGTCAAAAACGGCAATTCCGGTTGCAGCGCCTGGACCGGCAGGTAGGCCTTTGGCTAGAACCTCGTACTTGGTTCCTGGTGCAATAATTGCATGTAAGCATTGATCCAATTGTTCAGGGGCAATGCGTGAAAGAGCGGTGTTTTTGTCGATCAGGTTTTCGTGAACCATATCGACGGCAATCTTAACGGCGGCCGGACCGGTGCGCTTGGCGGTGCGGCATTGCAGAATATACAAAGTACCATGTTCTATTGTGAATTCTATGTCTTGGACTTCTTTGTAATGTTTTTCAAGCTTTTCACATATATCCGTGAATTCTTTGTAGATTTTTGGATTTTGGGTTTCAAGCTTAGAAATCGGCATTGGTGTTCGAACACCGGCGACGACATCTTCGCCCTGAGCATTCATCAAATATTCGCCGAAAACCTCGTTATGACCAGCGGCCGGATCGCGCGTAAAAGCGACACCGGTTCCACAATCTTCGCCCATATTGCCAAAGACCATAGCTTGAATATTAACTGCCGTACCCAAGCTGTCAGATATTTTTTCGCGCTTGCGGTAAAGGATAGCGCGTTCGTTGTTCCAGCTGCGGAAGACGGCTTCGATTGAAACCTGCAGCTGTTCAAAGACATCCTGGGGAAATTCGCGGCCGAGTTCGATTTTAATATGTTCTTTGTATAGCTCTACCAGTTCTTTTAGGCTGTCGGCATCGACGTCGGTGTCCATTTTGACGCCCAACTTCTTTTTTAAATCGCTGAAAATAACTTCGAAATCATGTTTTGCCAGTTTGTTGTCCGGTGTAGAAAAAGCCACGTCTGAAAGCATCATCAAAAAGCGTCGATATGAGTCGTAAACAAACCGGGCGTTACCGGTCTGCTTGATCAATGCTTCAACCGTTTTGTCATTAAGGCCTAAGTTTAAAACCGTATCCATCATTCCGGGCATCGAGAATTTTGCGCCCGAGCGGACAGACACCAATAGGGGGTTGGTTGTATCACCTAGTTTTTTGCCCATAATCTTTTCAGTATCGGCCAGCGCGGCTTTGACTTCATTCATGAACCCGTCAGGCAGCCTGCCGCCAAGATCCGTAAACTCGTTACAAGTCATTGTCGTAATAGTAAAACCAGCCGGAACGGGCAGACCGATGCGGGTCATCTCGGCAAGGTTTGCGCCTTTGCCACCAAGCTCGTCGCGCATGCTGACATCACCTTCACTAAATAGCCAGATACGTTTTAATTCAGCCATAAAAAATACACCTCCTTTACGTGTTTATACCCTAATTATAGCAGAAAAGGCGAGGGTGTTTTGGTGTAGAAAAAACGACCCTTTTTAGGGCGTTTGTTTTATAGGCAGTCAGGCTATTTCGTAGTTTTCTTTGTAGCGGGTTTCTTGGCCGGGGCTTTTTTGACCGCAGTTTTCTTGGCAGCAGGTTTTTTAGCTGGCGCTTTTTTTACAGTTGATTTCACGGGAGATTTAGTAGCGGGTTTAGCGGATGTTTTCTTGACGATTCCTGTCGTTAATTTGACACCAGTTTTCTTTGCAATGGCATGCAGCTTGGCTTTGCGGCGGGCGACAGTGTTTTTCTTAAGCAAGCCTTTTTTAACAGCGGTATCAAGCTCGCTTTGAGCGGCACTCAATGCCTTGGCAGACGGTTTGTCCATAAAAGTCTTAACCGCAGTTTTGATGTTTTGCTTGATGCCGACGTTGCGAAGGCGTCGTTTGGTGGTTTGTTTTGCCCGTTTAATGGCAGATTTAATTATTGGCATGCTGTAATTATTTACCTCTTTAAAAAATATTTACCTAGTCAAACTGTGATTATAAAGCAAAAATACTTGGTTGTAAAGAGGTAGACTAATGTTGACTACGGTAAAATACTTATGTTATAGTTACCTTTGAAGTCTATCTAAAAACAAAAAAGCAGGGAACACCGATGAACGAATCAGAAGCAAAGACCAAGCAGCAAATCGTTGACAAGGTTAAAACCGCTACTAATATTCTGATTACGGTTAGTCGTGATCCGTCGGTTGACGAACTTTCAGCTGCACTGGGTTTAACAGCTTTTCTCAATAAAATGGATAAACACGCCACGGCTATTTTTAGCGGTGCGATTCCACCCGCCATTTCTTTCTTAGAACCCGATAAAGTTTTTGAAGATACGGCCGATAGCTTGCGCGATTTTATTATCGCGTTAGATAAAGAAAAAGCCGACCACTTGCGTTATAAGGTGGAGGGCGACCTTGTTAAGATTTTCATAACGCCGTACAGGACAACTATTTCCGAAAAAGATTTAGAATTTACTCAGGGTGATTACAATATCGAATTGGTTTTGGCGCTTGGTGTTGAGAATCAAGAACACCTGGACACAGCGCTGGCCGCAAACGGCAACGCCATACTGCATGACGTCACTATTGCAACATTTAGTGCTGGCGAGCAGGCAAGTAAACTGGGTAGTATTGATTGGCGAGACGTTAATGCCAGCTGCTTATGCGAGATGGTTGCCGGTCTTGCCGATGCGCTTAAAACCGATAAGATTACTCTAGACAGACAGATTTCTACAGCGCTTCTTACCGGTATAGTTGCGTCTACTGAAAGATTTAGTAATAATAAAACTACTTCAAGGGTCATGGCCACGTCGGCGCAGCTTATGGCGGCGGGCGCCGATCAACAGTTGATTGCTGCAAAATTACAAGAAAATCACGAGATTAACTCGTTGCCTAATGCTTCCGTCGACAAGATTGCCACGTCCGAGCCCCAGCCGGATAGTTCCGCTGACTCTTCGGATGTCTTAGCTATCCATCACGAAAGCGAGGAGCCGTCGGTACCGATTGCTTCGGTTGCCGAACCTGCCGTATCTGAAACTATACCTACGCCAGGAGCGCTCGCAAACGAGCCTGCCTTGGAGTCACCTCAACTAACCCAAATACCTGAACCGGAAATTCAACCTGCTTCAACGTTGCCGCCGGAAGAATCTCAAGAACAAATTATATCGGATATAGTTAGTCCGGAACCCGTTCAAGCAGAAGAACCATTGCTTGGCGGAATTCTAAATTCTACGTCTGACCAAGCAGCAGAAGACGCCAGGCGCCAATTGGATGAACAGCAAAACAAAACGATCCTTTCGCACTCATATCTTGATGGATCTGATGCCGATCAAGCACCGCAAATTAATAGTTCGGCTGAATCTGATGATACTAAAATGGTAGATATTTTTTCGGAAGCGCCAAGTTCATCTACTGTTCCTCCGGAAGTTGGTACGATCGAGCCGCCTATACCACCCGTCGCACCAGCAACGCCTGACGTGACTACCGTTTCGCCTTCATCTACAACCGGCGGATTACCTTTACCGCCACCATTGCCACCGGATTTTTCAACCTTACCTCCTGCACCTGCTGAACCTGTTAAGGGTGACGCTACAAACCCTGTGCCCGATGCAGGTTCAAGCACTTTGCCGCCAACCGCGGAATTGCCAAAAGACGACCCTAGCGAGTTCAAGATTCCCAGTAATTAACTGATATAATATAGCTCGTATGGATGATGGGATTATATTGATTGACAAGCCCGTCGAAATGAGCAGTTTTGGCGTGGTTGCCAGATTACGACGAGTATTGACCGAAAGGCAAGGGAAAAAGGTGAAAGTCGGACATACCGGCACACTTGATCCGTTTGCGACGGGACTAATGATTGTTGTGGTTGGCAAGGAGTGTAAAAATGCCGGTAAGTACAGTAAATTGGACAAAGTTTACGAAGCTACGGTTCAACTGGGTTCAACCAGTACCACTGGTGACACGGAAGGCGAAATAACCGAAACATCAAACAGGGTTCCGACCAAAGCGGAGGTTGAGAAAGCTCTAAAAAAATTTGTAGGCGAAACCAATCAAACGCCACCGATTTATAGCGCCATAAAAATTAACGGGCAAAGAGCCTACGACTTAGCCAGAAAAGGCAAACAAGTTAAAATGCCAAGCCGTAGGGTGATGATTTACAGTATAGAACTGACAGACTATTCGTATCCGGAAGTAAAGATAAAAACTCATGTCAGTAGCGGTACATATATACGCAGCTTAGCCGAAGATATTGGTGTGTCGCTGGGGGTGGGGGCGTATTGTAAGGAGCTTCGCCGAACCAAAGTCGGCAATATGAAAATTAAAGACGCGCAAAAACTGTCCGATTTCGGCATCAATGATTAAGTATAATTAATAATGATTTTCCAAGTCTTGCGACAAGGTGTTGAAACATCGGTAAATTTTTGCTATAATCTACGATTAATGATTACGAAAGAGAATAAAGCTAAGGCGTTTTCGCTGACGCAGACCCACAAAAACGACGTTGGCAGCCCACAAGCTCAAGCGTCAGTTTTAACGACCCGTATCAAGGAAATTACAGAACACCTTAAGAAGAACAAGCATGACCACATGGCCAGGCGTGGTTTGATGCAGATGGTCGGCAGACGCAAAAAGCTGTTCAAATATCTAGAAGCTAAGGATTTCGAAGGCTACAAAAAGACCGTAGCTGCATTGAAGCTTCGTAAATAGTTCCCTAGTTTATAAGAAACTTGCTAGAATAATGATATGAAACATATGTATGTTCGTTTGTTTTTGGCATTGTTCGTTTCTTTGTTTTTCGTCGGCTTTATACCCAATTATGCAAATGCGGACGTTAATGATTTTAGTTTTAGCTCGTTTGACGCCGATTATTATTTGTCCAAAGATAGCGAAGGCCGTTCATCAATGCGAGTAGTTGAAAGATTAAAGGCAGAGTTTTCTAACTATAATCAAAACAAAGGAATCGAAAGGGCTATACCGGGTTACTATGATGGTCATGTGATTTCTTTTAAGTTGGAGTCGCTGACTCGGAACGGTCAACCCGAGCCGATTTACGAACAAAGGCAAGATGGAGAGTTTCAGGTTGTATCTACGGGAACTGAAGAATATGTGAATGGTCCGCAGGAATATATATTTACATATACACTGCGTGACGTGGTAAAAACTTTTGGTGATCATCAGGAATTATATTGGGATACTAACGGTACTGGCTGGCAACAGCGTTTTGATAGCGTAACCGCCAGAGTGCACGTGGACGATTCAATCAAAGATGTTTTTACGGGTGAAGTATCTTGTTATCAAGGTGTAGAAGGATCTAGCGAAAAGTGCAAAAGTGTAGTTACCGGTAGCGGCGTCACATTCAGCTCAAACGGTGGGCTAAGCGGATATGAAAACCTAACATTTAATTTAAGTTTCAAAGCCGGAACTTTTACGGGGTACAAGCTAACGTTTTTCGACATAGTCCCGTATATACTGCTTTTCCTGTCAATAATGTTTTTCGTAATCATGATTATCATCAAAATTCTGTATGGCAGAAACCATCCGGGCAAGGGAACGATCATACCCGAGTATTTACCGCCAAAAAACGTACCGGTTTTACTGTCGGCGGAAATTTTTAAAAGCTCTAAAAACGCTTCAACTGCCCAGATTATCGATTTTGCAGTTCGTCACAAGATAAGAATTACCGAAACCGAAGAAAAGGCTTTTATTGGTAAAACCAAGAAATATACGCTTGAGCTTCTGAGTATTGACGGTTTGGATCAAAGCGAACTGAATTTCATCGGAGCACTATTTGGTGGTACTCAAATTGGCAGCAAGTACACATTTAATAAATACGACACGCTCATGGCGGCCAAAATGAGAGAGCTTGTAAAATCAATCAAGAAAGAATCAACCAACCGTGGTTATAGGAAAAAACAGACCCAAAAAAGCATACTGCAAGGTATAGTCATATCAATAGCCGTTTTATTGATTGTTAGCGCGTTTTTTATGGCCGCGTTCCGTTATACTTATGGCGTTTCCGTCATTGCCGTAATTATAGGTGTTATTGAAATGGCTGCAATTGTCGTTTTCAAGCTTGGCAATATGTCACCGCTTACGGTTGAAGGGCGTGAATTATTTGATTATTTAAAGGGGTTTAGGATGTATATCAAACTTGCAGAAGCCGACCGGTTGAAAGTGCTGCAAAGTGTCGAAGGTGCTGAAAAACGAAAAGTTAACACCGATGATAAGGATGAAATGATAGTACTTTACGAACGTGCCTTGCCTTATGCGGTTTTATTTGGCCAAGAAAGATCTTGGCTGAAGCAATTAGGGCTATATTACGAGAATGCTCAGACTCAACCGGGCTGGTATAGTGGCGTAGGCGCGTTTAATGCCGCGGCATTTACCTCCGCGGTCAGTGGTTTTTCCAGTTATGCCGGTTCTAGTTCATTCAGTTCGGGCAGCGGTGCCGGTGGCGGAGGTTTCTCTGGCGGCGGTGGTGGAGGCGGAGGTGGCGGAGGTCGCTGAAGCCCTTTATATTCGAATTCGTGGTATAATACAGACATCATACACCAGGGCGGAGAAGTGGTGGATATGGTCATTTGCTCTTAAGCAAATTCCTATACCCGTTACTTATTCGCCGAGAAATAAGGTGAGTGAGTTAAAGAAGGAGAAAATATATGCCTACTATCAACCCTAATGGTAAGGAAATTTTTTCTGTTACCACAGATTTTTGCGGTCAACCACTGAAGCTTGAGGTTAACCGTGTCGGCTTTCGTACAACCGCCAGTGTTCTTGTAACTTATGGCGACACAGTCGTTTTGGGAACGGCGATGGTCGGGACTAGGCCCGTGGTGCTAGACTACTTTCCATTAAGTATCGATTACGAAGAAAAATTTTATGCATCCGGCAAAATATCAGGCAGTCGTTTTATTAAGCGCGAAGGTCGCCCAAGCGACGAAGCTATTCTGATTGGCCGCTTGATTGACCGACCAATCCGACCGTTGTTCCCTAAAGGTTATCGCCAAGAGGTACAAGTCGTGTCCAGTGTGCTTTCGATGGATCCTAAATTCAGGCCCGACTCGATCGGTATGATTGCTGCCAGTGCAGCATTAATACTGACCGGTACGCCATTTGATGGTCCGGTTGCAGGGCTTCGTATTGGTCGTGTTGACGGCAAGTTCAAGGCTTTTCTAACGCCACAAGAGCGTGCTGCCAGCGATTTGGACTTGGTCGTTGCCGGTATTGAAACAGGTATTACTATGGTTGAAGCCGGCGCTAAGGAAGTTAGTGAAGAGCTGGTTGCCGAGGCGCTTGCGTGGGCATTTGATGCATATCAACCTGCGATTAAATTGCAAAAGGAATTAGCCAAGAAGATCGCTCCGGCTAAACTAGAATACGAGCTGGTTTTACCCGAAGAAACTATTCAGAATGAAGTTAACGTATGGGTTGAGGGTAAATTAGGCGAGGCTTTGCGCAAATCATACCCGGAGCGCAACGAATTGGTTTCGACACTCAGGTGGGATTTCCATGAAAAAATGGCTGAAAAAATCGGCGCTGAAGATTATGGCGAGCTTCACGATAAATACGATGAAGCCTTTACGGCAGCACTTCACAAAGACGTACGTAAAGGTATTATCGAGCATAACATTCGCCCGGATGGCCGAAAATTGGATGAAATCAGACCGCTATCGTCAGAGGTCGGAGTATTACCTCGTACGCACGGATCAAGTATTTTTACGCGCGGTTTAACCCAAGCGATGAATATCGTCACATTAGCACCGCTAAGTTATGCTCAGGTTGTCGATACCATGGAGGTAACCGAAGGCGAACGTTTTTACATGCATCATTACAACGCCCCAGGATATACGGTGGGTGAAGTTAGGCGACTTGGCAGCCCGGGCAGACGCGAAATCGGGCATGGTTATTTGGCTGAACGAGCCCTGGCAGCGGTTTTGCCGGCGCGCGAAGATTTTCCATATACGATTCGTAGCGTTACAGAAATCATGAGCCAGAACGGTTCTACTTCTATGGCCGCAACCTGCAGCAGCTGTTTGGCACTCATGGATGCCGGAGTGCCAATCAAGGCGCCGGTGTCAGGTATCGCCATGGGGTTGATGGTTGATGGTGATAAGTCGTATGTTCTAAGTGATATTGCTGATGCCGAAGATTTCGCTGGTGATATGGATTTTAAGGTTACGGGTACCGCCACCGGTATCACAGCCTTGCAGATGGATATGAAAGTCCATGGGTTACCAGTAAAGGTGCTGACCGAAGCGTTAGAAAAATCAAGAGCCGGCCGCGCTTTCATTTTGAATCACATGTTAGCGACTATTTCCGAATCCCGATCAGCGCTTAGCCCATACGCACCAAGAATTGAAAAAATTCAAATTAATCCCGATAAAATCGGGGCTGTTATCGGTAAGGGCGGTGATGTCATCAAAAAAATCACATCTGAAACCGGTGCCGAAATCGACATAGCCGAAGACGGTCTGATTACGGTTGCTGCGGTTGACACCAAGGCGATCGAAGCCGCGTTGAAGTGGATTAAAAGCCTAACCGAAGAACCAGAAATCGGCACCGTTTATGAAGGTAAAGTGGTCAGCATTAAGGATTTCGGAGCTTTTGTTAATATTTTGCCAGGTATCGACGGGATGGTTCATATTAGCGAACTGTCTGATGAACGCGTCGACAGAGTGACTGACGTATTAAAAGAAGGACAAATCATCAAAGTAAAGTTGATTGGAATTGACGATCGCGGCCGTCTCAGTCTAAGTGTTAAACGCGCTTAAGCTTGTAATTTAGATTGGTTTATGCTAGTATAAAAATAACTGATCGCTATTCTTGTAGTAAATTTATGATAAATAAAAAACAGTTAATTCTTGACCAAATTAAGGCAGACATCTTGAAAAATAATGTCTGCCCGGATTTGGCCAAAGAAGCCAAGAACCTTGTGATGGGCGATGGTAATATTGATGCCGATATTGTTCTTATCGGTGAAGCGCCAGGTAAAAACGAGGATGAACAAGGGTTGCCGTTTGTGGGTGCCGCCGGGAAGTTTTTAGATTCCATGTTAGAAGATGCCGGTATCAAACGAAACGACGTGTATATAACCAATATTGTTAAATACCGACCGCCCAACAATCGCGATCCGTTGCCTGAGGAGAAAAAATGTTTTTGGCCTTATCTGGTGCGCCAATTGGACGCCATTAAGCCCGAAATAGTCGTAACGCTAGGCAGGCATAGCATGGAATATTTTTTACCCGACCGTAAAATAAGTGAAATACACGGTCAGCCAAAAAGGATTTCATTCGGTGATTATAAAATAGTCGTCGTACCTTTATATCATCCAGCCGCCGCTCTTTATAACGGCAGCATGCGGTCTACGCTGACGGATGATTTTAAAAAGCTATTAAAAATAATAGAAATCTTAAAAGATGAAAAGGAGAATAAATAAAGTATGGGTCAACGAAGACTTACTGATGTTCAATCAGACGATTTGTCGAAAAGGCCGAATCAAGTAAAACAAAGGTCGGCTAATACGGTCTTGAATAAAACTACCGTTCGAAAAGGGGAGGCTTATAGGGCACAGCGTCGTACAAGCGAAAACGTCAATCAACGTGCCAGCCAGCATGTGATTAATATCCCCGTCAACAAATCTGTTTATAACGGATATGAGGGCAGACAATATAGCCCCGTCGATCAGAAAAAACAACCGCGTACCGTAGGTCCGGTAGTCAAAATTCTGCCGATTGGTGGTTTGGGCGAGATGGGTATTGGCAAAAACATGATGGCGATTGAATATGACAATGACATCATAGTAATCGACTGCGGTTTCTTATTTCCTGGCGCGGATTATCCTGGAATAAACTATATAACACCTGACACGTCGTATCTGGAAGAGAACAAGCACAAAATACGTGCCATCTTGTTTACTCATGCCCATTTGGATCATATTGGCGCATTCCGGCATATTGCACACAAAATTCCGGCGCCGGTATACGCAACAAAATTCACTCTTGGCATGATTCAACGCACGATGGAAGAATCGCCGTACGATTACGAACCGCAATATAATATGGTAAACCCCGATGCTCACGAGCAGATCCAATTAGGTGATAGTTTTAATGTCGAGTTTGTGCGCGTACCGCACTCGACACCTGACTGTGCAGCCATAGTTATTCGTACACCCCTAGGCGTAATCGTTCATAGTGGCGACTGGCGTTTCGAGGATGATCCGGTAGATGGCAGAAAATTTGATCTTGAACGGTTAACGGAAATAGCTGCTAAAGAGGGCATACTGCTCTTCATGAACGAATCGACCAATGCCGAAATTGAAGGTACTCACTCGCACAGTGAGCTGAATATCCAAGAAAGTTTTGGGCAGGTTATGGATAAATATCCAAACAGCCGGCTGATTATGAGTTGTTTTTCAAGTCATATTTATCGTATGCAAATGATTTTGGATGAGGCTAAAATACATGGTCGCAAAGTTGCATTTGCGGGTTACAGTATGATTCAAAACCTCGAAGTAGCGCTTCGTACAGGCACTATTAAAGTTCCGAAGGATGTTGTAGTCAAAATGGAAGACATTATCAAGCTGCCCGACAGCAAAGTAGTAATCGTCTGTACGGGCTCTCAGGGTGAATTTACGGCAGTATTAAATCGTATGGCCAGCGGTAGCCATAAACATATCAAGATAAAGAATTCCGATGTTATCGTCTTTAGCTCTAATGTAATTCCTGGCAACGAAAAATATGTTGTCAGGACGGTAGACGGATTAATGCGTGAGGGCAGTGACGTTGTACAAAACAACAAGACGCACTTGACCGGAATCGGACCCTTGCATCTTTCCGGACATGCATATTTTGACGATCACGCCAAATTGATTGCGGCTTTGAACCCGAAATATTACATGCCTATTCACGGTGAATTTCACATGTTGGTGCATAATGCCGGCATTGCTGAAAAGATAGCAGGAATAAAAAAGGAAAATATATTTGTTTGTGATAGTGGGGATATCCTAGAAATAACAACAGACGGTGTCAAAAAGAACGGACGCTTTCCGGTTGGTGGCATCATGTATGATGACAGCGGCGCTGTAGTTTCTGAGGTTGTTTTGAAAGACCGAATGCATATGGCCTCGGAGGGTATGTTCGTCGTAGTCTTAACGGTTCAAAAAGGAACCGGCAGGTTGCTTACAAGTCCTGATATTATCAGTCGTGGCTTCATTTACTTGCGCGATAGTGAGGAGCTAATGGGTCTCATTCGACAGTATCTAAAACAAAAGGTTGCTAGAACTTTCTTGATTAAAAATCTTGACATCGATGTCGTCAAAAAGGAGATCAAAGAAGAAATCACCCACATCTTGTACGATCAAACCAGGCGAACGCCAATTGTTATCCCTGTAATTAACGAGATAGGCGGCGTCAATACGCGCACCCAAACGATGGGGCAAAACCCTAGTATAATTGCGACTCAACCGATTAAACAACCGGTAGCAGCGTCTTTTAATAGGCGACAGATTCCGGACAGTGAAGCCAACGATCCCAAGGTAAGGTTCCGAAGAAACACGTATTAAGAAAAATCGCGACTTCACCCAAAACGAAGTATCATCATATCCATCTCACCAGTACACTCTACAGGTGCCTTCGGCTAGCCTGTGGCGTTCGGCTGCCTTTGGCACAGTCTGTTGAGACGGATATGATGATGCTTCTGGTCTCTTTTGTTTCAGCTGGTATTATCGTGGTACAAAGTTGAGATAAGATAGTCTAGGCTTGCAAAATGTAGTAAATTTTGCTATAATATGAATATGTGAGAGAGCAAAAACAAACTTTCTTGTTTTTAAAACGAGCTGTGAAATATTATATCAACGGATATAATATGTATATGCAATAATACAAAGAACGCCTATAATAGGACGGACAATGGCAAAAAAGAAAAAAATATCACGAAAGAGAAAGCCGACTAAGGTAGTCAAGTCAGCCTCTAAACACGAGCTGCCAAATGGTTTCTGGGCGCAAGTCGGCGCAGTAGCCTTAGTTGCTATCTCCTTGCTTTTTGTCGTGGCTTGGTTTGGAGCGGGCGGTCCGGTGTTAGATTGGTTGTTCAAGGTGGTATCGGCTGCCATAGGCTACGCGGTTTACATAGTTCCAGCCTTATTTATATATATAGCAATTGAAATTTTCAGGTCTGAAGATAATCGATTACCGTTGGCCATGAAAGTCGCGACCGCATCGGCCATTTTGTGGTTTTCAGCTTTGTTTGGGTTGTTAAAGGACAGTCAGGGTCAATCTACTGGGGGATATGTCGGCGACTTTATTAATAAAGGTGCGCTGGTACTAGTAAACGGCACTATTGCAGCATTTATATATATACTTTTAATTGCGTTAACCATACTTTTCATTCTGAGGATTTCGCCGTTTACGGTTATAAAAAAAATCTGGCAGCTTGGCCGGCGCGATGTTGCCGATCAAGAGGCTAATGTTAAAGTTATGCGCAATGCCGCAGCAATTGATGTTTCCGATTCTACAAAAATTGAAAACTTCAAGCTTAATGCCAGTGTGCCGACGGTTAACGGCAGCGAGAATGAAAAGAAGTCGAGGCTGGCTGGTTTAAGGGGTGGTTTGGATAGAAATGCTGATGATCAGACGGCACTAGTTACGGTCAGCGACCCTTCTTGGCAACCGCCAAGCCTGGATCTTCTAGAGAAAAAACAGGCTCCGGCCGATGCCGGTGATATTCAACAAAATGCGGCGATCATCAAGAATACTCTGGACGAATTCGGTATTGATGTTGAAATGGAAGGCGCTAATATCGGTCCGCGCGTTACGCAATTTACCTTGCGTCCGCCTAGTGGTGTAAAGTTGACACGCATAACGGCGCTTGAAACCAATATCGCACTTAATTTGGCGGCCCAGAGTTTGCGTATGGAGGCGCCGATACCAGGCAAGAAAGCTGTCGGTATTGAGGTGCCTAATCGTAAGGCGGCCGATGTCCGTTTGTATTCGATTCTAAGCAGCCCGGAATGGGAAAAGATAAACGAACCTTTGTCGTTTGCGATTGGCAAGGATATTGCCGGCGGTGTTATGGTAGGTGAGCTGAACAGGATGCCGCATTTACTAATTGCCGGCCAAACTAACTCGGGTAAGTCAGTTATGATTAATACGCTACTTACCAGCTTGCTGTATCGTAATAGTCCAAGCGATTTAAAGTTAATTTTAGTTGATCCAAAGCAAGTCGAGATGGCAGCCTATGAAGATATTCCGCATTTGATTACGCCGATAATTACCGAACCTGAAAAAACTATCAGTGCGCTCAAATGGGCGGTAAATGAAATGCAAAGGCGTTATCCTCTGTTGGCAGAACACAAAGTCAAGGATATCAAAACCTATAACCAAAAAATTCGTGCTAACAATCTAAAAATTGCGGTTAATGACGAAGACGGCAATCCGCAAGATCATGAAAATGCAGCCATGCCATATATCGTTATCGTAATCGATGAGTTGAATGATTTGATGAGTATGGCCGGCAAGGAAGTCGAGGCTTTGATAGTGCGTCTAGCCCAAAAAGCCCGTGCCGTCGGAATCCATTTAGTATTAGCCACTCAAAGTCCGCGTGTCGATGTCATTACGGGTCTGATTAAGGCTAACATTCCAGCTAGGATAGCTTTTACTGCTACGACCCAGACGGAAAGCCGTATCATAATGGACCAAAATGGCGCCGAAAAACTATTAGGTATGGGAGATATGTTATATATAACCGCTACGATGAGCAAGCCAAAGCGTATCCAGGGTGCTTTCGTTAACGAAGCTGAAGTCCACAAAATTGCCGATTATTTGCGTATGCAATCGCCGCCGCAATATAATGATGAGGTTGTCAGCCAGCCGGTACACTTAAACGGCAAGGGTGGAGTAATAATGGATTTTGATATGAGTAACGATGACGATCTTTATAAGGATGCAGTCAGAGTAGTGATAGACAGCAACAAGGCTAGTGCCAGCTTGCTGCAACGACGTCTTCGCGTAGGTTACGCCCGGGCTGCCCGACTGATTGAAACAATGGAAGACCAAGGTATAATCGGTCCGGCTGACGGGGCCAGGTCGCGTGAAGTACTGATCAGCAGCTTTGACGACCTAGGTCAAGGCGAATTGGACGAGGACATATAGTCAAACACCGGTGACTGTGTTATAATCAATCTGTTATTAGCTCAGCTTATGCGTTCGCCATAAGCATCATGCGTGTATTTTTAAGAGGTATGCGACAAGATTCCAAAGGAGGAAATCTAAGTGAAAGAATATGAACTAACAGTTCTGATTCACCCCGACCTAGAGGTTGATTTAGAAGCGCCGCTAAACAAAATCCGCGGCATTATCACTTCAAACGGCGGCGAAATCGTAAGCGAAGACAACTGGGGTAAAAAGAGACTGGCCTACCGTATAAAAAAGGAAGATTTTGCGGTTTATGTCTATTTTGATGTAAAGCTACCTGCGCCGTCTTTGAAAAAAATCAGCAGCGTTCTCAATATTACCGATGAAATATTGCGCTATCTGCTCGTCACGGTCGACGAAAAAAAGCGCAAAATTTTAGAGGAAGCCAAACTAAATGCGTCTTCTGATGAAGACGCGACTGAAGAGGAGTAATCTTTATGGCTAAGGGTATAAATCAAGTAATCTTAATGGGGCGCCTGACTCGCGATCCAGAGCAGCGCACCACCACGACTGGTAAAACCATTGTTAGTTTCAGTATTGCGGTAGATCGTGCCAGCCAAGACGACGAAGCCGATTTCTTCAATATCAATGCTTGGGAAAAATTGGGCGAACTGGTCATGCAGTATCTGTCAAAAGGTAGGCGCGTTTTGGTGCAAGGACGTCTGCGCCAAGATCGTTGGGACGATAAAGAGACCGGTAAGAAACAAAGCCGAATTGAAGTTACCGCATCCGACGTTACATTTTTGGATGGTCCTAGCGACAACGCAAGACAGTCTGACAACAACACCCCCAGTAAGGGTAAAAAGGACGAAGATGTCGTTATCGAGGATATTGATGACAAACCAATTGATTTAAGCGAGATTCCATTTTAAGGATAATCAGGAGAAAAAATGGCAGTAAAAAGATTTAAAAAAGATTCACCGGCAGTTTTTGACTATAAAGATGTCAGAACCTTGCAAAGGTACATTGATATTTACGGACAGATCAAGCAGATTGGCAAGACGGGTCTAAGTGCCAAGCAGCAAAGACAGTTGGCTATCGCCATCAAGCGCGCCAGGCACCTGGCCTTGTTACCGTTCGTAAGTTCTAGGTAGCCAAATGGCATATCAGCCGACGGATTTGAAAAAAGGCGTTGTCGTTAGTTTGGACGACAAGCCCTTTAGAGTATTGGAATATAACCAAAAAGTTATGGGTCGCGGTGGCAGTATTGTTAATGTCAAATTAAAGAATTTAATTGATGGCAGTGTGATTCCAAAGACTTTCAAGGGTCAGGAAAAAATTGATCCGGCGGAAGTATCGAGTCAGTCGGTTCAATATTTGTATAGTGACGGAACGCACTTCCATTTTATGGATCCTGAAACTTTTGAACAGTTTCAGATATCAGCAGATTTAGTCGACGGTATTACAGGCTACCTGAAAGAGGGTGAAATGGTCAACCTGCAGTCGTTCAATGGCAATATTATTAACGTCGAGCTTCCAAAGAATATTTTCCTCAAAGTCACGTATACCGAAAATGTCGTGAAGGGCGACACCAGCAGTAGCGTTCTAAAGGATGCCAAGCTTGAAACAGGAATGGTTGTAAAGGTTCCGGCATTTATTAAGACCGGCGACGAAATCAGTGTCAGCACCGAGGATGGTAGTTACCGTGAGCGCAAGAAATGAACATCTGATCGTAGTATCACTTGAACCCCTAGCGCACGGTGAGGCTTTTGTTGATTGGCCGCTGCATACTACAATAGTGCCTTGGTTTTCCGTTGAAGATGGCCGAGAAAAGGATTTGGATAGTTTATTAAAAGAGATTTCCGGTCGACATAAACCTGTAGTTGCTAAAATAGGAGAAGTGGCTATGTTCGGTCCCAGAAAAGACGTACCTGTGAACATAGTCTTACCAAGCCGAGAATTAACCGAGCTACACTTGGACGTATTCGAAACACTGGAAGGTAATGGCTTTCCAGTTCATCAAACAGAATATTGCGGCGAAAACTACAGACCACACATTAGTCACCAGGCTGAAAAGAAGTTTTATGACGGCGCTGAAGTACGAATGAGTAAACTTGCCTTAATAAAACAGACCAGACAAAAAGCCGTTGGTACTATGGTTAAGAAGCTGGTCAAGGAGTACCCGCTAAGTGGTGAAATCAAGGCTAGATAACGAGTTGGTGAAACGTGGTCTGGTAGCTTCGCGTAGTCAGGCGGAAAGTTATATTAAACTTGGTAAAGTAAAAGTTGACGGCAAGGTGGTTTCAAAACCGGGCTCATTTATTAATGAAAACGCCAAGATTGAATTGAATCAAATCGAACAATACGTCGGAAGGGCTGGGTTAAAGTTGGAATCGGTCGCCAAAGAGCTGAAAGTTGATTTTAGTAATAAAATCGTACTCGATGTCGGCAGTAGCACCGGTGGTTTTACTGAGTACGCGTTGCGCCATGGTGCCAAAAAAGTTTATGCGGTTGATGTCGGCACTCACCAATTGCACCCGAGCTTGCGCCAAAACGAAAAGGTAGAGCTGCATGAAAAAACTGATATCCGCGATTTTTTTATAAACGAAGCGCCCGACATAATCTTGATTGACGTATCGTTTATAAGTCTTCGAGAAATTCTACCGCACATTCACGATTGTTTGTCGTATGGAACCACGCAAATATTAGCGATGGTAAAACCGCAGTTTGAGGCGGGTAAGGACCAAACCAATAAAGGTATCATTAAAAACGAAGCCATGCGCCGTCAAATTTTACACGATTTTGAAAACTGGACGCGTCAGTATTTCGTTATTGAATCAAAACGGGATAGTGAGGTTTCCGGTGCCAAAGGCAACTGCGAAAGATTCTATCTGATGTCTGTATTGACATAATTCGTATTTCGATGTATAATATAAGTGTAATGTCAGAAATAGAAATACAAACAACAGAAAAACCGGTATTCAAAAGAGTTGGCGTGGACGTTGGCGATGTGCTGCCTGCTATTCACGAAGCATACCGTAGGCCGTTAAGTGAAATCATACCGCCGGAAGGCTCGCAAGCCGGCCCCGATATCGGAAGTTTTTTACCGCAAATGCAGAGGCCTGAATTTCATGATAAAGTGATCGACAAAATAAACGGTACTCCCGATGTGGACATGGTAAATCAAGCCCATGAACAAGGTGGAGCGGGTGACGCCGTTCGCCCTGTAAGTGATTAAACGTTGAAACGGAATTCGACTACGTCATTCGGCTGCATAATGTAGGTTTTGCCTTCGGTGCGCATTTTGCCACTGGTGCGTGCGGCGGCTTTCGAGCCTGCAGTAATTAAATCATCATAATTGACGACTTCAGCGGCAATAAAACCTCGTTCAAAATCACCGTGGATTACGCCGGCAGCTTCGGGCGCGGTAGCGCCTTTTTTGATTGTCCATGCGCGGACTTCTTTTTGCCCAGCGGTTAGGTAGCTTTGCAAACCCAATATGTCATATGCGGTGTGGATTAATTGCAGCAAGCCCGTTTCTTTAACACCGTAACTTTCCAGCAGTTCACCTGCATCATCGGGCGTCAGGACCTTTAATTCATCCTCTAATTTGGCGCATACAAAAATTGATTTTGCAGGTGTTACCAACTCTGCAAGCTTGGCTTTTTTGTTGTCGTCCGCCAAAGTTACTTCGTCAACGTTGAACACATAAATTACTGGTTTTGCAGTCAGCAGGTGGAGGTCTTTTATCAGCTCGGTGTCTAAATCGTGAATTGTCGAAAGTGGGGTTCCACCCTGTAGTTTTTCCATCAGGCTATTCAGGTAGTCAACGATTGATTTTAGCTTTGGATTGGCCTTAATGTCTTTTTTTAGTTTTATTAAACGATTTTCCAGTGTTTGGATATCAGCCAACATTAGTTCGGTGTTGATAATATCAATGTCTTCACTTGGATTGATCTTATCTGATATATGTACGACATTATCATCACTAAACGCTCTAACGATATGGACGATAGCATCGCAGTCGCGAATATTTGCCAAAAACTTATTGCCCAACCCTTCGCCTTGGCTGGCACCGGCAACAAGGCCTGCTATATCTACGAACGTGACGGTTGCCGGAATAATTTTGTTCGAGTCATACAACTTGGCCAATTTCTCCAATCGTTCATCAGGAACCGGGACGATGCCGGTATTTGGCTCGATCGTTGCAAAAGGATAATTCGCGGCCAATATATCATTATTAGTCAGGGCGTTGAACAGGGTGGATTTACCGACGTTAGGTAACCCGACGATTCCGATTGATAGTGACATTTGTACTAATTATACATGAACAAAGCGGTTACCTCATTGCTTGTGCTTAACTTATTACGTATAATCTTAGACAAACAGGAAAAAGATATGCCTGAAGAATATAAACCAAGCGAAACAGAAGCGTCACGGACTGCAGTTTATTCCAGTACTAAAACCAGCTTTATCAAAAAAGTTCTAAATAGATATAAAAAAGGGTCAAAAAGAAGACGGTGGTGGATAATAGGTACCATAGTCCTCATCACATTGATTGTCTTATCTGCAGTGGTAATTACTTTGTATGCAACCCAGTATGCGATAGTGGACGGCCAAGTAATTTCCAGGTCCGAATATAACGATATGCAGTCAAAGCTCGAGCAGTTCTATAAATACAACAATAGTGACGACGTAGAGGACAGCGCCAAACAAGCTGCTGATGACAGGCTGATAGAAGAGAAAATAATCGAAACAGAAGCCGAAAGAAGAGGAATAACTGCGTCGGATGAAGAGATAGACGCGCGTTACAAGAAAATAATTAGCCAATACTCCAGTGAAGCCGAATATATTAAAACCATAAAAACTGCCTATAATTGGACGCCCGAGTTGACCAAACAAACCATCAAAACGGATATATTAATCGAAAAGCTGAAAAAAGTAGTAATAAAAAGTTATGACGTCAGTTATATATTTGTTCGCTACGATATGATATCTGCGACCGAAGATCCAGCTGCCTTGCCAAGCATTCAAAAAATATATAACAGGCTTAAGTCTGGCGAGAGTTGGAATGCGGTATATGCTGAGTATGAAAAACAAAGCCCAAAGTATACTTCTTTTGGTAAATACGAAGACTTAAATTCTTCCAGTGAAGTATTTGCCGGTTCGGAGAACTGGCAGGCTATCACTAAACTGAAAAAAGTTGGCGATATTACTGAAATTACCAAAACGGAAGCCGGCTACTACGTTATATATCACGCTGATAGGATTACTGACGGAGAATTTAATACCTGGGAAGAGTTTATAAGCCATTATAAGAATAAAATATCGTACGGCGGTTTGATAAATCAATTACTGGGATCGATAGATAAATTTATATGGCAAGAGGCAGCTGCTATAGGGATATGTGATGCTGACCTTTGCCCAAGGGGGGGCTCTTCATCAACGCCTTATCATCCAATGATATATGCAGGTGATGTGCGTGACGCTAATACGGGAGCGCTTTTGGGTGGGGTAGACGTGCGCCTGCATACCAATGCTAATCACAACTATACAAGACAGTGTAATGGCGTCCAGATTGATGCAGTTTTTGACAAGACTCATACAAGTACGAATCACGATATTTGGTCTGATTTAAATTGGCATAAAGCAGGTGATAGAAGAGTGATAAATTTTCATTTCGGTGCACGCAGACCGGCTTGTGGGGATGAATATATAAAGAATGGACCCGACTGCCATGTTGAATGGAAAGTAAGCTTTACTAAGTCCGGCTATCATGGCTATAGCGAGGAGATAGGTGATACAACCCCAGGAGGTGCTTACTTCAATGGAGAAATAACTTTTGAGGAAGTAGAACTAAGCCCAGTAATCGTAAGATGGACCCTTGAGGGCAGTTCCTCTGTAAGGAACAATAATACGGGCGAGGAAGGTGCGAGCATTTATGGAGAAAGGGGTCAAACAGTTACCTTTACTCATAAAATTAAGAATAACGGTCCCAACAGTACGTCGCGTAACGTAAACAGTGCTATCGTATGGGGGACTAATCTGTTCGGCTATCCTGGCAATACCATAGTGACTCCTGGCGGAAACGTAAGAAGTCTGGGGCAAATAAAAAAAGGAGCAACCAAAACGCGTACCGTGCCACCGCTTGAGCCGGTGACAATCCCCAGCACCGCAGCCGGTGGACAACAAATATGTCAACTAACAACTTTTAATAATAAATACAAATACAGTAATCCAAGTGTTTGGGACGGGTCTTCTGCTCAAGCCTGTGTCACCGTTAATAGAACTTATACTTTGACACCAAGCGCAAGCGTCAGCCCGACAGTCATAGATTCAGGAGAATCGTTGAGTGTCACTTCGTCTGTGAACAACTCGGGCCCCGACACCAGTGTTTCTACCGAGTGGCAACTGACAAGGACGGTTAACGGTGTCCAAAACCCTGCCGGACCTATCATCCCTAGTGGGACTGCGACATACCCTCCATTCGTTAGTACGCCTGGCCCTAGCTATTCGGATAATGATACTAATTTCCCGGTAGGTACGCGTCTATGTTATATATTGTCAGTCAGACCGCATTCTAGTAGCGATCCGAACTGGGCGTCTTCTCCTGCAAATGCCGCATGCGCGACTATCGGCAAAAAACCGAAAGTCCAAGTATGGGGAGGTGACCTGAATGTCAGGGGCAATATCACGACCAGTACTTCGGTTAAGAATATCAGTGGCGTAAACCGCACTTTCGGCAGTTGGGCTGAATATGGTATTGTCGCCAGTGGGGGAATAGCCGGCGCGGCGTCCGGCGCGGCCTATGCCGGACCAGGCTTGGCAAATGCCAATTCATGCACTTTCAGTCCGCTCAGTTTTACGAACGAAAATTGTGGCACGTCATCATTGGGTAGCTATACAAGCGCAGCGCTAACGCCTGACGTATCTTCCAGCTTCCCAAGCACCGCGTTACCGTCAAGAGGTGGACTTGGCGGTGCCGTCTCGCCTGAAACTCTGGTAAGTAGCGGCACGTACACGGCAGGCAATCTCACGCTAAACCAAAGTGACCTACCAAGAGGTAAATCAATTGTCATCAAGTCTAGCGGCAGAGTAACCATAAATGGCAACCAAACCTATAGTAATGGGCCGTACCAAAATATTAACCAATTACCTCAACTGGTCATTATTGCCAATCAAATAGTAATCAATAATGGTGTAGACAGGGTTGATGCCTGGTTGATAGCAAGCGACAGGATTCAGACCTGTGAGGCCGTAGGAGACAGAGAAAGCAGGTGCAATAATCAACTTACGGTCAATGGCCCGGTTGTCACGAACCATCTTTATTTGTATAGAACTGCAGGTTCTGGCAATGGAGCAGCCAGTGGCGATCCCGCTGAAGTGTTTAACCTAAGAGGTGATGCATATTTATGGGCACTTTCTCAGGCTTCAAGCGGCTCGCGCATTCACTCGGTTTACGTCACTGAACTACCGCCTAGGTTTTAGGGGTTTAGTTGGTAAAAATGAAATTGTGATATTATTGCTAGTGATAAACATAAGGAATATTGTTCGTGAACGACAGCGATAATCAGCCGAAATCTAAACAAAAACACGAGTTAAATAGAAAGTGGCTGACAATACTAGTATGTATTGTTTTGCTTATTTTGGGCGTAGTGGGTGGTTGGATGTATAATGCAATTCAACAATCAATAGTCGACGATAAAGCCGTCAAACAAGCAACGGAACGTACGGCAAAGGTAAATAAAACAGAAAATGACGCCCAGATACTAGTTGAAAAAAGCGGTGATATTAAAGGCGCAGAACTTATTTACGATAATGCTATCAGGGCGGCTGGGACGGACTCCGATTTAAAATACAGGCTACTTATGAATAAAGCCACCTTGTATTTCAATAATGGTGACTATCAAAAGGCTTTAGTGACTGCACGCCAGGCTGAGGTTGTAATAAAAAATTCTAATGTCGAACAATTCCTTGCTCAGATATATGAAGCAATGGGAGATAAGCAGAATGCGATAAAGTACTATGATTTAGCTATTTCATTATTAGATAAATCGTCGCCCATGGCAGATAGCGATAAAAACTATTATCAAAGTAAGATTAGTGAATTGGGTGGTTAGATGGCACTAGGTATAAATACGAAAAAAATTGCAATCGGTTTTATTGCTTTGATATTTTTTTCGGTTGGCTTATACACCGGAGTATTAGCTGGTTCGTACTCGGGAACAGTGTACGGTAGAGCCGCCTATCATGGTTATTTTGATAACAATGCTGATTATTATGGCGAAGAAGTTTTGCCTGCGGTGAGTGGCGGTCAGGCAATACCCAGTAAAATTAATACGGTTAAAGAGCTTATAGCGTTCCTTAAAGCAGCTAATAACTCTAGTAACAGCCAAAGAAAAACAGGATCCGCGTTTATCGTAAACACAATGCTTGGCCGTAATGCTCCCGGCGAGGGCGGTAAGAGTGTCAGTACGGCTGATTGGAACGAGTTAGAGGACAGGCTAAATACATACGACATAAACTGGAGTGGTAATGTTAGCGACAGCATAAACAGCTACAAGCAAGGATCTCACAATGATGATGCGTTTTATAGTGATTATAGGAACGAAAGTGGCATAAAAATTTCAGATGGCGGGAAAGTCTTGTACAAAATCATACGTCGTTGTGCTAATCCGATCGGTAACGAGGGAGGGATGCCGAAAATAGATAAATGGGTAATGACACCGACATCCGCCGTTACTTCAATCGTCGACAGCGCAGGTAATAATATAGGCAGCATTACCCAAGCAAAGCCTGATGATACGATTACTTGGAAGCATACGGCCAAGAACACCGGTACGGATGCAACCGATCAAAAAGTATACTACGATTACCTTAATAGCCAGGGGTTGGGTAGTGGTAATGGATCTGATTGGAGCATAGCAAGCGGTCTTGGGGCAAAGAAATCAAGATCTCAAACGTCCACTTATAAAGTAAAAAGCGGTGATATCGGAAAGAATTTATGTCGCGCCACTAGAGTATGGCCAAAATCGTGGCAAAGCAATGCAACTAAAATTTCTGAAGCAGATTGCGTATTGGTAGCCAACGCTCACGTAGATGAATTCAGTTTAATGCCTGATATTAATATTACTTCTTCTGACATCATAGAAGCGGGTGCGGATGTCAATATGACCATGTCTGTGGAGAATGACGGACCGGATACAAGCACACCGGCTAACTGGTCATTAACTAGAGTGCCTGCAGTGGGGAGCTCTTTACCCAGTGGTAACAAGCAATTCACAATGGGCTCTAACGATCTGGGTGGCTATACCGATAGCGATACCGCCAGCTTTGCGGTTGGTGCAAAAGTTTGCTATGTATTGACAGTTGCACCGCAGGCAAATGATAATCCGAACCCGATTAGCGATCAAGATTGCATTACTATTGGCAAAAAGCCAAAAGTCCAAGTATGGGGAGGTGACCTGAATGTTAGGGGTAATGTTACGACCAGTACATCAGTGAAATCAGGCCGTACGTTCGGCAGTTGGGCTGAATACGGTATTGTCGCCAGCGGGGGAATCATTGGAGCTGCGTCAGGTGCTGCCTATGCGGGTCCTGGTCCAAGTAGCCCGAATATCCTTAGTTTTGCGAATGCCGATAACACGGGCTGTGGGACAACGGCAGTGGGCTGTTATGTAAGTACTGGTACGATGCCGGATGTAGCAGCGCAATTTCCAAATGCCGGAACACCAATAGGCAGCCCATTCGTACCAAATAGCCGTGGTAGTGGTATTTATAGCGCTGGCAATATTATGTTAAACACCAGTAGTCTTAGCGCGGGTAAGACTATAATCATAAAATCTACCGGGACGGTAACTATTGCGGGCAATCAAACATATCATAACGGACCATACACAAATATTAATCAACTGCCACAAATGGTGATTATTGCCAGGAATATTATTATTAACGATGACGTCACTCAAGTTGACGCCTGGCTGGTGGCGACTAATGGTGGATCAATTAAAACCTGTGGTGATACAGCAAGGTCCGCCAACCAATGTAGCCAACAATTAACCGTTAATGGTCCTATCATGACCGATAAATTGTACCTATACAGAACAGCAGGCTCAAATAGCGGTGCGGCCAGCGGTGATCCGGCTGAAGTCTTTAATCTTAGGGCAGATGTATACTTATGGGCACAGGCGCAATCAATCAGTAATAGTAAAGTAAAGACAGTTCATATAACCGAACTCCCACCTAGGTTCTAGTTTTTAGATTTTCTCTTGCTTTTAATGCTAATGCTTCTGTATAATGTTAGGCAATATGGCTTTATTAAAAGGACTGGGCAGCTTTTTCGCATTAGATATAGGCACCAACGCGGTTAGGGTGGTTCAATTATCTCCTTCCGGGCAAGATAGTTGGGATCTGGTTCACTATGGTTACGCACCAGTTGATGAAAAGATAACTACCGGTAATTCACCCGAAGGAATGAGACGCCTGGGTGAAGTAATCATGACTGCGGTTGGACAAAGCGGAATCAAGGAAAAAAACATAGTTATTGGCTTGCCGTCCAGTAAAACATTCACGACTGTGATTGACGTACCTACCATGGGTGAGGCCGAACTAAAAAGCACGATTAAATATCAAATTGACCAATATGTACCTATGGCTGCTGATGATGCCAAGGTGGACTGGGCCTTATTGGGGCAATCGTTGCACAACCCGCAACAACAGGAGGTGCTGTTGGCCAGCACAGCTAACAGCTATTCTGAAGAGCGTTTAGAGTTTATTGAAAGCTTGGGGTTCAATGTGATTGCGTCTGAACCGGATCCGATTGCCATGATTAGGTCATTATTACCATCCGGCGTGCAGGATGCGCGTTTAATTATTGATATGGGTGAACTATCAACTGATCTTGCGGTCACATTTGGTGATACTCCACGCCTAGTTAGGACTATTCCAACCGGTGTTAAATCTTTAATAAAAGCGGCCGTGCAAAACTTGAACGTCCAAGAAGACCAAGCCAGACAGTTTATTTTGAAATTCGGCCTTGCCCCGGATCGCCTGGAGGGACAAGTATATCGTGCCGTTGAAAGCACTCTAGATAATTTTGCCGGCGAGTTGGTTAAGTCCATTAAGTTTTTCCAGACTCGTTATCCAAATACTCCTGTCGGTGGGATATTACTTTCAG
>Ga0172375_10001404_pt1 | contig 38791 bp, 49 predicted proteins | sample LakKiv1m_FD_114537 | JGI IMG/M metagenome (GOLD analysis project Ga0172375, IMG submission 114537) | Freshwater microbial communities from Kabuno Bay, South-Kivu, Congo - kab_092012_11.1m | ecosystem: Environmental > Aquatic > Freshwater > Lake | place: Democratic Republic of the Congo... | reverse complement strand
TTCATCCCCGCACTGAAGTGCGTTCGTCCACTCAACCACAAAGCAGGTTGAGTGAACGGGATTTCTGGCTAGAGAATCTTAAACTTTTCTAACTTGTTGTAACCACCATTACTACACTTACTTAAAAAGCATCATTCGCTCCGAAAAAGTAATGATTAAAAGAGAAGAATTAGAAAAAACTGAAAGTTTAGAGGAAGCAATTTCTTTAATCCAAGGAGTAAAGATATGTGGTCGATCCACTCTATTCGAACAGGAAGGCATGTCTGGGAAAGTAGCAGAAGCTTATTTTGAATTAGGATTACATTCCAGAAGAAAGACTTACCAAAATATCGTTAAGGATTTCAAAAATAGAACCGGTTGTTATGCTTGCAACCATTGCAATTATGATATTGGAACCATCCTTGATGTTGGTTGTGGTCCAGGATTGTTAAGTGTAGAATTGGCTGAACATACCGGAGCAAAGATTGTAGGGTTAGATGTATCTTCTGATATGCTTGCATTAGCTAAAGGATACTTAGAAGAAAGAACTCGAGAAAAAGAACGTTCTATAAGAGAATTCCAACAACGTTATAAAGAATCATCAAATAATAAAAACCCTTTATTTAATGTAGAATTTATTGAAGGTAATGTATATGAGTTATCAAAATTAACAGAACCGGTTAATTATATCGTTTGTAGAAATGTTCTACACCGATTTAAGGATCCAAGAAAAGCTATTCAAGAAATGTACAAGACCCTTTCGCCCACGGGCAAGATCTATCTTCGAGATTTAAGGAGAGATGCCGATTGGAGAACTATTGTAGAAAGAATTAATGGTCGTTGGGATAATTCAGAATTAGTAGAAGACTACTTTAAAGCCATGGCTGGAATGTTTACGATTGACGAAGTAAAAGGATTTTTAGATAAATCACAATATAATTATCAAATAGGTCTGGGAGATTATTTGATGCAAGATAAATCCCCAGAAGAAAGTAGCCTTAATGAGTTTGCTGGGGAAGTAGAATGGGTTTGTGTGATCGATAAGAGCAGTAAGCTTTATATATAAACAGCCTTCTTTTGAATCTAAAATAATGCCCCTGTGGCTTAGCAGCTATAGCGCGAGGTTTTAAGATTAATTTTTTAATTCCCGCTAATCCTTGGTATTTTGCTAGCCGATGAGGACGAGGTCGCGAGTGCAAATCTCGTCAGGGGCTTATTTTTTATTTAAAGGTTCTAGATGTTTTAAACCATAAAAAAATATAAACCACAATTAAAGATAACTTAACATGGGTCCCAATCCAGATTTAGACATTACAACTCCAGAACAGACTGGCAGAAAGCGCACCTTAGTATTTCAAGCTCAGAACGGAGACTTGCTGGTCAGACCAGGAATGGTAGACAAAAGCGCTTATAGAATCGTCGTTCTTGATCCTAACCCAAACGATAGAGGAATGATAACTAAATGTCTCCATGATAGCGGATATGTCAGAACTTATCCTGCCAGTTCCATTTCAGAGTTAGAAAGCATTTTAGAAAAGACTGATCCAAACTTAATCCTTACCGAGCTAGACTTAGGAAGGGGTGACTATAAAGAAGGATTAGAATTAATGCAAAGAATGGATGAAGAGAAAAATAGCAGTAAATTATATGATGGTCAGCTCTTGTCCGGACATGGATATTATCATAGAAGCGTTTAGACGTCATGCTATCGACTGGCTAAGAAAACCATTTGACTCTCAAGAACTAAATCTAAGAGTAAAAAAGGCTCTCCTGGATATTGATTTCAGAAGGATGGCCTTGACCGATTCCATGACTAAAATAGCTAACAAGGGTACTCTTTACGAATACTTACATTCTCAACTTATTTCTCTAGCCAGAGCCTATCATAATAAAGAAAAACGTTACCTTTCATTAGCCATACTCGACATTGATGACTTTAAAGCATGGAATGACACCTTCGGCCATCTTGAAGGCGACCGTCTTCTAAAAGAAGGAGCAAATTATTTCGTTAAAAAGTTAAGAGGTACAGATCTAATCGCTCGTTACGGAGGAGAAGAATTCGCTATCGTCATGCCCGAAGCAAGTTTCGAAAAAGCTTTTATGGCCTACCACCGGTTAATAGAAGGATTTAAAGCATGGCAACGAGAGGGGGAGTGGAGGAAGTTTGTTACCTACAGTGCTGGAATTGCTACTCTTGACTTAGATTTATATCGTAAGATTTATGGAGAGGGGGGAGTAGATCTCACTACTCCTGAAGCAGCAAGAGCACTCACTAACATCCTGATTAGTTGTGCCGACAAGGGATTATACAAAGCAAAACAGATGGGAAAGAATGCTTGTTATTCAGAAAACTGTTTAGCTGCTTTCTATGAAGAGGTCGTTAAAGCTCCCGCGCAGTAATATTTCTTAATGCACGAACAAACTTGCGATATTTGTCTTGCACCCTTATCGAAGGTTGAGGAGAAGCAACAATCATCCGTTCAATCTTTTCTCGCAATAATCTCCCTATACGGTAAGCAGTATCCACTCTGATTTCACTCGCTGCTCCCGGAACACATTCTTCGGGATTGCCCTTGAATTCAACTTCCTTCTCAGAGAAATCTCCTTTCAGATAATGAGACAGTCTTTCTAGTGTCCCGCTTTGGCAATCAAATTGGTAACACCACAACGATTTGTTTCGAGGAAGGTAAGACACTTCCGAAGAGCCGCTATGAGACTCTTTTGGATCTGGTTTTTTACTTCTGCGTTCATAGATAGTTTCTAGATGATAAATGAAAAATTGAGTAGGAGTGGAAAGATCCGGACTGGTAAAGTATTCCAAGTCAAAATAAGTATTACAACCGGTATTCAAAGAGTCCGATCTGACCAGGTGATCTTCCAAATCTAAATATTTACCAAAAGTAGTTCTCCAGCCAGGCATGTTTAACTAGCAGAAAGAACACGTTTAATAAGATTTGGATGCTGAAGAAGATTTTTGGGCAGAATCCCAAATTAAATGTTAAATTTCGTGTAGAACTACTTCTTAGTAGTAAAAATAGCGAAAAGTTTATATAGTACTAATAATTCTTATTATTAAAAGAATAAGGGGGGAAACAATATGTCATTAAGAAATACTTTTGTCGTCGGATTGGGAATAGCTGCTTTGTGTTCTGCCTTGGCTTTAGCTCAACCTAAAGCAGATGAATCTGCCCCAGTACCCATTAAACCAGAATATGGCTGGTGTGACTGGCACAAAAGTTTGCAAGAAGATGATTGTCGTACTAAAGATGCTGATTATGCTGCTTGTCTAAAACAAGCGGAAAAACGTTATGAGGCTTGCGTCCAGAAGTATGGCAAATAAGCAAGTTTTTACTTGTTCTTTGGACGAGAAAACTGTAAAGAGAATTAGAGATGCTACTCGAGAAAGTTCTTTCAGAAACAAATCCCATTTAGTGGAAGAAGCTATTTTAAGATTCTTGGAGGATAGAGAATGAATCCTCTTAAGAAAGCTATAGCTGTACTTACGGGATTAGCAGTGATTAATCCGTTTATGGCTGCAAAAAACTTGGAAGACAGATTAAAAGAGAATAATCACTTCCAAAAAATTCAAGTGGTCCAGCGATTACAGGAAACCATGGGTGGATCTTCTTGGAGTGAAGTTCTGGAGTGTAAAGATTCTGAGGATTGTTATACTCAAAAAGCAGAAGCATATCGAGCTAAGGCTTTAGAAGTTTGCGCAGACAAACCTGACTCTAAGTTAGGAAGATGCTTTGATCATCAAACCAGAGCAGCAAAATTAGAGTTACAAAGAGCATATGCTCAGAATATTAATGATCATCTAAGGGAATGGAAAGATTTCTTTTCAGGAGACTTAACATCTGAAGGAGAGAAGGCTCTATCTGATCTAATCAGAAGAACTGTAACTGAACCTTATCATAAGATTTATGATCGAGAGTGTATTAATCTAAAAGATTTAGATCTTTCTCCTCTAGGCATAAGTTCAGAGAGAAGAGATTCCTTAGAACAAGAAATAAATAAGATGTGTACTCCCTTAGGAATAGCTCACCGCTTCTACCTCAAAACATATCAACGAGTTGCAGATAATCCGTTCAGAAACCCTTGTTTTGATAAAGATGGCTGGGAAAATAATTGTCCGGGACCAGTACTCTTACCTTATACTATGGATACTAACGGTTATTCTTATAGTGAAGGAAGTGATGAGGCTGATTTTTTAATCTACAAGAACATCTACCATCAGCAATTAAGTAAAATTTTAGCGAAATATGGTTTAAACTTGGATCTTCCTCTCACTCCTGTCCTAGATCCAAAAAAATTTGCTGAAGCTAATAATTTATTCCTTTCCTTCGTCAGTATGAACTTCTCCTATCAACAAGGAGAGAGAAAACCAAAAGCAAAGAGGAAAGATCCTAGTAATGCTTTAGGTAACGGATTGTATGATAAGTTAAGAACAGTAGGAATTCCTGAAGAGAATATTCCTGCTATCATTGAAAGTTTAGGTAAATTTGGCGGAGAAGGAGTAAGTAAAACTACTGATAAGACTTACTCTCAATGTGTATTCAGATCAAAAGTTGAGAAAGAAGGACAGACTTATCCTGTTTTCGGCAAGGTCGGAAAATTAAATATTCAAAGACAACAAGCGGCTTATTTTGAAAGAGCTGCTCAGGTTCCTTTACTTCGACCGATTACTCCTCAATTGGTAGAATTAATTGAAGATCCTGCTTTGAATGTGGCTATTCAGCTGACTTACGATACTAGCGATAAAAGAATCGTTCCTAAAGAAGAGGTAAGAGATTACCTTAAAACGAGGGGTGCTGCTTTAAGATATTTGGGAAAGATTACAAAAACCTCTCCCTTGGAACTGGAACGTGACCCCTTGGCTATAGATTGCTTCAATATTGCTTTAAATCACACTTATATGCGAGAACACTTAGCTGATCCTTTGTTTGGCACTTCTTTAAGTTATTTTGAAGAAGCGAGAAGTTTGGAAAGATTATCTTACTTATCTAAAAGCGACGATTATCATTCCGCTTTAGCCACTAAACTAGTACAAGAATATGCTCGAACGGAAGAAGAAGTTAAGGAGTTCCTGCAGAAAAAGAGTGTTCTAGCTTTAGGAGATTGTAGAGCAGAGAATATCTTTGCCGATGCTTACCACGGCAGAATTAGAATTATCGGTGATCCTATGCCTCGTCCAGGAACAGAGATATTTGATTTAAGCAGAATGGGCCTTACTCCCGAAATGGCTAAGAAAGCTGTAGAGTACACTTTCATCTTAAGAAACTATTTAGAACAACAGAAAGGAGAAAACTTTGAAGTTAGTGGAGAAGAAATTAGAGCCCAGCAAGATAAGTTAATGAAATTGAATTTAATCCAACCCGCCTTTTTAGCAGATTATTTCTTACAAAAAGGAAGAACTGAAGATGCTAGTGCTCTTCTTAAGAATGCTTCTTTGTACCTACATTCTAGATTAAGCTAAGATACTCGCAATGGGAATATTAGCAAGATAAATCATCCTGGTTAATTCTCCCAAATAATAGAGAAAGAGTGAATCTGCTCCTTTAGAGTTAAGCAAAGAAGGTTGTATCTTATGATATAGTATCTCGTTTAACTGAAGATTTATTTTCTGAAGTGCGGCCGAGTCTTTCTTAAAGAAAGCTTCGTACTCCTCATCAAAGTATATCTCTATCTCTTTAAGATAGCTAAGATTCTTGGGGGATAATTTAAACTTTTTTAATTTAAACAATTCTTCTAACAGATGAGATAAACTGTGCTGAATTAACATTAAGTGAGTATAAAGGCTCCAATACAGATTAACTTGGGCATTAATCATCCTTTGTTTGAAGATGTTTCTTTTATTAAAATTATCATACAAATCTACCTTCAAGGAAAGGTCATTTAGCTCTTCTAAGAAAGCAGGATCATTGTTTTTTAAGCCTTTATTTACGACCTGGAAGGATTCCTTAATCAACAGGAACATTCTTCTTAACAAGATAGACTCTTTCTCTCCGCTAGGTTCAGTAATACTCTCGATGATTACTTTTTTATCATCGTCAGATACTTTTTCAAAGCCCAATAATCTAGAAGTGACGATCTTATCAATCAATTTTACTTGATTTCTAGAAGAGTAATTGATGGTAATCCGATCATAACCCATTCGATAAAGATCATTTAATCTGAAGCGAATAGATGGTTCGTCTTCAGAAGCAAGAGTAATCGAGATTTCCTTCTTTTCTTCTTTAAATTCTCCGTGATTAATTAACAATCCATCCGTAACTTCGCTTACCTCTACTTCATCTCCCGGATTAAAATGGTTATCTCTAACCCATTTGATGGGTAGGAACAGCGTTACGCCGCCTAAGCCTTGTTTGATCAGTTTGCGCTTCATTTTAACTTGATAATGAAGGTTTCTATTTAAACTTTTCTAAATTAATAAGCATTAATATTAATAATATGCAAAAGATATTAATAAATAAGGGTGTTCACTGTATAGTAACAAACACAAAAACGAGGGATTACAAAAATGAATTACAAAACTTTAATTTTAGTCGGACTAGGAGCATTAGGAGTAGCTTGCGGCTCAACACAGACCCAAATGTATCAACCTCCGGTTTATACTGCTCCAAAACCCGTTGAAAGATCCTGTTTTTTAGAACGCCAAACCAATGACGGATATTGCATGAGTGCAAGAGAAGAATTTATTCTTCATGATATGCTTGCTCCAGTAAAATATGGGGCTTCTGAAGTAACTGAAGATGGTCAAATTGTACAAAAGATTGGTTTTGCGTGCTTAATTGACAAACGTGCTGAAGAAGCTTGCACTAGAGTTAGGAAAGAAGCTGACACTAATGGAGATAAGACCATTACTTATGAAGAAGCTATGGATCTAAAAGACCGAATGATTGAATATTTTAAACCAAGTAAACCCTTCTATTTCGAAGAAGAGAGAAGTATGCAAGATGGAGAATATTCTGAAAAGACAACCAGAATTAGTGAGGATAGAGTACAAAAAGCCATTGGTGAATACAAAAATACTGCCGAAGCAGCTATTTCAGCGTGTAATGTTCTAATTAGAGATTTACCCGACAGCAGATGTATTTGTCCAATTTCTCTGGAGAATTGTAATCTTTTCTCAGGTGGAAAAAAAGCATTAGCGAGGGATTACAGTAAAATTCCAAAGGGAAGAAGAGACGAAGTAAGAGATTTACATGATGAATTAGAACCTCTTCTTGACCAAGCAGAATCGCTCTTAGAAAGAGATCTAAAACGTAAATGCGGATATGAGCTAGATTGCGGAGACTTAAGATGAATTACAAAACTTTAATTTTAGCTGGATTGGGAGCATTGGGAGTTTATACTGTTCCTCCAACTTATGCTCGGGAAAGACAAGCTTCTCCTGAAGCCATAACTCAAACCCTCGATTATGCTGCTTTCTTGGGAGAAAGAATCCTAGAAGTCAGAGAGATCCAGAAGAAGTATGTTGTTCAATCCGGAACTGTTGGTTCTAATAAACTGAAAAGAGCCATATTTCAAGTTAAAGACCTTACTGCCGATTTAAATGAATTAAAATTTGCTACTATTGATGTTGAAGAATCTCATCCGGAAGGTCCTTTAGGAGAACTTCTTGCTAAACAAAGAGCTAAACGAGAAGCTGCAGAAGAAAGAGCCCTCGATGCTCGAAGAGTAAGAACGCCTTTCCCTGTAGCTTATACTCCCATGACTTGTGCGGAAAGTTCTGATTATGATCAAAGACTAACTGAGATTAACCAAGAGTATAATGCTGGAAGAATAAGCTTCTTGCGCGGAGTTGCTGGAGAGAGTGATTTAACTTCCAAGATGGAAGATCAGCTTTCTGGTTTAATCGCGGAGACTTCAGGACTAGTTAAGAAATTCAATTTAGAAAATAATTGTGGGGTAAAATAAAATGTCATTTAGAAATACTTTATTTGGAATAGTTGCACTTTATTCCGGTTTAGCTTTTGCTCAACCGAAAGATGTAGCACAAGAATATCAAAATCAGGCACAACAAGCCATCTCTGCTGCTCAAGCTGTAAATGATGGATATAAGAATAAAACCTTGAAACTTGGTTGTGTTGATACTATTGATTTAGTTATGAGTTTTGAAGACGGACTAAAAGAATTAAATGAGCTTTATAGTAAGATTCCCGAAGGCCAGAGAAATACCGATTTAAACACTAAGGTTAATGGAGCGATTGATCAAGCTTATGGAGTTTTGTTTGGAGACATTATTCAGAGATGTGGATTTTGTAGTGAATTAAGCCGAGAGCAATGTGGCGACCTAGATGACTATATTAATAATCTTCAAAATGGAATTGCTCAAGCAGAGAGAATTACTAAAGGTGCTGCCAGCTTAGATTGTGATGCTACTGATAAGGCTTATGGTTTAGTTACAAAATTTATTGATGCTGCTAAGAAATATGAAAAGAGTTCTCAGGAAGGAGAACAGTTAGATTCAGAATACAAAGGAATCGTTACTCTAGCTAGAGAAAAAGGATTCTCCGATCTAAGAAGAACTTTCTGGCAGGAAATGAATAGATTAGAAAGAACTCTGGGAGCAAATCGAACCTTAAAATATGAGGAATAAAATGAAAAATACAATTTTAATGTTATTGGGACTATTAGGATCTGGTTGTGCTTCTACTCAGCCACATACTACTGATATCGGTAGGATGTATGATGGAAAACTAAGCTCTGGATGTGTAACCGTCAGTTCAACCGCAGCTTATAATCAAGGTTTAGAAGCCTTTGCTAAGAGCGAGTGGGGAGAACATATTGGTGTAGGTTGTACTGCCGATAATGGGGACGGAGTAGATTGGCCCATTCAAGCGATTGATGTTTTTGATAAAGACGCTAAGTTTGTGGGTAGAACCAGCAATCATATTCAAGCTCAAAGAGTATTGCTCAAAGCTGCTAAGAATTTTGATTATAATCAGCAATGTGCACCAGTTTACTCTAGTGCTGATTATAGGCCTGATGGAACTATCGGTCTTGAAGCTCCTTTAGGAGAAAATATTGGAATGGTTTGCAATCCTTCTAAGAATTTTGTTCCCGAATATGATTTATGCCGTGTTCCTGGAATGATCTTTGATGTTTATAGCTTTAAACCAACTAAAAATCTTGGACCAAAGGATGCTAATCCTAGTATGGCCGTGGTTCCAATTCATTATGAAGTGCCCAATCCTCATCCTTACCAATGGGTAGGAGAAGCAGGAAGTTGTAAAGAAGCTCAAGAAATATTGAGGAATAAATGAGAGATAAATTAAGAATGACCATCAAACAACTACTTGGAACAGCACTTTTAGGATTGGGATTGAATTACTGTGCCAGTACTCAATTAGATTATCAAAATCATCCTTTGGCTCAGCATGATCAGCAAAGATTCTCTGAATTAAAAGATAAAGTTGATTATCTAAAATCCGTTAGTAAAAAAGAATATGCTAATGCAGAACAAGATATCCTTGATGCCAGAAATGCTGATGAATTCTATGAAGCTAATACTAGACATACTCTTTTCGGGATATTGCAGATTGATGAAAAAAATCCCCATTTACACCAACGAATGCAATTGAAATTAACTGGTTTGTCCCTTAATTTGGCCAACAGACCAGAAGTAGAACGCTGGACTCGAGGACCACATGTTCCTGGAAGGAAAATGTATTCCTCTGGAAACTTTACTTCAACCTGTCCTGGATTAAAAAATATTGAAGCTCTTTTACAAAATCAGTATGGAATTGATCTACGGCGTTATGATTATCCTTTCCCCGTAAGTAGAGCATCAGAACATCTTGGAGAATTATGGAGAGAAGGAAACTATTGCCGTCAGTGAGGTAAATACAAAATGAGTAATTACAAAACTTTAATTTTAGCTGGACTTGCTGCCCTTGGCTTAACTGCCTGTGGAACAACTACACAAACTTATCCTCCAACTCCTCGATTTGCAGAAAGAGAAGTTACTCCTTGTGAATATGCTTCCCCTAATGATTCATCTTATGCATTGGGATTTAGAATAGTTGGAGATGACCAACAAAAATTATTCTACTCCAAAGCCGTAGGAATAAAAACCGGAAGTATGAAAGTTACTGCTTTTACTGATTCTCACGGAACAAGTTATCGTGCTGAAGGCACCACTCCCAATGATAAAGTCCATTCAGATAGCCTAAACAACCGTTATTATCGAGATATGGCTATTGGTTTTCTAGAAGAAGCAGATCAATTAGACGGAAAGAAGGACAGATGTGTTTTACCTAAAAGTATTGATACTATAATGGACCGCTTATACGCAGAGAATGCCACTTACAACTTTTTAGTTGAACCTTCAACTATTCATATTGATTCGGAAAGTTATTATCTTTCTAATCAGGAAGGAACAGGACATTATCAAAGAACAGAAACAACTTCAGATGGAATAACTGAAGTAAATGAAGACCTTAGTGGAGACTTTTCTAAAGAAGAGATTGTTGGCGGAGAAGGTGTTTCTGGAAAATGTGGCTGGAATTATAATCGTGATATTGGAGATTGTGATTGGTCAGCGAGAAGAGAAAAAGGAGACTGTGATTGGGATTTTAGGACTGATGGGAAATCTCAAAGATGGTTGAGTGACTGTATCTCAGATGCAGATTATCATTACGCTGCTTGCGTAGAGCTTGCTGAAAGTAAATTGAATGGGTGCCGGGAGAGATAAAAATGACAAGATTCGGAAGATTTACAGTTGCAGAACATGATCCTGCTCGCTATGATACGCATACTTACTTAGTTTGCTCTGGAGAACCATTCAGCATTGATGGAGTGATAAGAACAGAAGAAGCTAATGGCAGATACAAACTAGAAGGAGAGATGCAGATTTATTGGAACGGTGGAGTTTCTTCCAAAATTAAAGCTGCTCAGGTTCCTTTAGAAGTAGAACTTCGTGGAGGAACTCCCACTACCAAAAAGAGATTTGGTAAAGTCATGAAAGGATATGTTGTTCCAGATTTGTCTGTTACTTTTGATTATACTTCTCTGGCAAAAGGAATCTCTGAATCGGGAAGAGTTGTTCTAGAAGAATTAGCAGACCGAATTAGCCAATGGCAGGTCAGACATGAAACTTCTCGTGCACAAGTTTCTAAGATGTATCAAGAGATTCTTCCCAATTATTTTTTAGAAAGAATAATGGGTTTAGATTCAGATGATCTTGCTAAAGTAAATGGATTATTAGTAGTTACAGCAATTGCTGAGAAATTAACTTGGTCCGGATTTGAAAATAAAATTTATGATCCTGATAAGAACCTGTATATTAGTGATGATCTTAAAGAAAGAATCTCTCAACAGGGAAGTTATTATGGGAAGAATCATGACGTAAATATTGTGGATTGGATTGCCGATATTTCTTATCTTTCCATGAAGCGTTTTCATGGGAAAAATAAAGCTCGAGGAAAGATCGAGATGCCTTACTTACATAATGCTACTTGGAGAGAAAGAAGACCTGGTAAAGTAACAATTATTTCTGGATGAATAAAATGAGCTTAAAACTATATGATCGAATTTTAATTTATGGATCAATCTTTGCAGCAGCGCTATTTGGTATCAAACATGAAGTAGACATAAACGATCTAACATCTAGACTTAACGCAACTGAAAAATCATACGAGGTTCTATTGGGCAGATATGGTGAATTACTAGTAAAAGCCAATACTCAATTGGAAGAAACATATCGCGGACAGATCTCTCAGATTAAAGGCACTCGCGTCGAGATAGACAAGATTTATCGAGAAGTTACTGATTTAAGTGGGATTCTGCGACAGCAAGGTGGAAGATTAGACCAATTAGAATTAGACAGTGCAAATGAGAAAAAGGTAGAAGTACCTAAACCCCAGAGAATTTACAGAAATGAGATTAGAATTGACGAGACGATATTTAAGTCAGGAGGTAAATGAAAATGGATAAATTAGAAAAATGGTTGGCTGGTGGCGTAGTAGCTCTTGGAATATACATTCTTGGAATGGAAACTTATGCTAACTATCATGCTAGGAATCTAGCACTCTCTACATCTAAAGATTTAGTGGCTTTGACTAATAGCCACAATAATCTAGCTAATGGATTAGAAATTCTAGCTAATCAATACAACACTCTAGCTGATAGTGTCAACCAATGTTGTCCAGAGTTGCCCAGAGTAGACAAAATAGAAATAAGGAAAGGATCTGAAACTGAAATTGATCCGTTAACTTATCTTCTTTTAACCACTCAAGGTTCATCTGGCTTTCGGAGTTCCTCTAGTCCACTTCCACCTTTTCCAGGCTATGGGCTATTCCCGTCAGCTCTTCCAGGGTTAGGCGGATTTTAATAATATCCTGGAGAAAATTAAAATGACAGAAAACAAATTTAATGGAGTATTATTAACTGCAGAATATAAGAGAGATGGAACAGTTTTGCCAGGAAATGGAAGTCCTTCTGTATGTCTTCTTCCAGATGAAGCAGTATTCAAAGACTATTTAGAAAACGCTAGTGATCTTACTTTTCATTATGATTTTTATGGTGTTCTTCATGCTCATAATGCTCTCTTAAGATTGACTGCTGATGACCTTTTACACCGAGTCGGTTTTGCTTACGTTCCTTTAGGATACGCTACTACTTTAGGTCATAAATTCTTCCCTCAGAAAGGAAATGAACTTGAAGGAGTAGAGTATTTTCGCGGACTTGGCGGAATACCCATAGATGTCTTAAAACCAGCTATTACTTTTAGAGATGGATACCATAGTAAGAAAGAGCCTAAGACAATTGATGTCCTTATTGGACATGATTTGAGAAGTTTGGTCAAAGGAGAAGTAAAAAAAGGACATTCGCTGGTTGTGATCTCTTGTCACAATAGTTTTTCTCCAATCGAAGAACATCAAGAAGCCAGAGAAAAAGTCGACCGATTGGTTTCCCTTTATGCAAGAGAGTTAATCTCACATCAAAGCTTTGTTAGAAGAACAATAACAGAGTCGGTTAGGGAATATTTTCATCCGATCAGGAAAAACAATCAGGACCATTTGAATTCTTTTATTCAAGGTTGTGACTGCTATTATAGTAAGGAAGCCTTGTTTCAAGCAATTTATGGGAGAAAATAAAAAATGATATACAAACCATTAATCAATTATGTTGTTGCAGCCGGAATAGCTCTTGGAGCTGCTTTGATGCCAAATACTGCTTCTGCAGAACCCTCTTGCCAACAGTTAGAACAACAACTAGCTTCCTGTCAGAGTAAGTCTAAAAAGAAACTGACTATTGAAGAAAGATGTGCTCAAGAGGAAGTAGATGCTCAAAGCCGATGTGCTTATGATAGAAATCAAAATCTAGCTAAAACCAGAGAAGAACTATGGGAAGAAGCTACGATAACAGGCAATTATGATGACTTCGGAAGAATTGCTTTTTTGGAAGAAGTAAATGCTCAGAACAAATATTCCTTGTGCGGGATAGAAGCAAGGTTAGGAGAATTTGAATGTATTAAATCTGCTAAAGAAGAGCAAGAAGCACAAACTCAAGCTAAGAAAGATGCTGCTGCTAAGAGAGTAAGAGATTATGATCAATGTGAGAATAGTTGCTCTGGAAGATATCATACTAGAGAATATACTGAAATTGTTAGAGAAGAAGTTAAGAGAGATAGAGAAAGAGGTTCAAGGAGATTCTCTGGAGAAATCTATTCCGTATGTGACAAGATATGGCAACGGGAATCACGCTCAAATGAAAAGAGTAGGAAAGAATGTATAAAGAAATGTGGGAAGAATCCTCATCCTAAACAAGAATGGCAACGAGGGAGAATTCAAGGACTAGGATTCAGAGGAACTTCTAAGGAGGAATAAAATGGCTAAAGTTATAGAATCAAGAACCGCCGATCAATAGATCTGATGGTAAAGAGAATCTAAAATATCCTCATTTAAGCAGACATTCTCCTCTAAAGTAAGCCCATTCTTCACATTCTTTTCCATTTGCAAACTTACAATATCCCACTTGCCCACCCACTTCATCTCTGATCTCCAAAGTTCCGTTATTTTGGATGCAATTCACAGAAGCAGGATTGGCTATTTGAGTATTTTCAGGAGCAGTTTGTTCGATGCAGCCTAGAATTAAAGAGATGAAAAGTAAAATAAAAATTACGTTAAATATTTTCATTGTCTACTTCTCCAACACGGCTTTAATTCTTCTCACTCCTGCAGCCACAGATTCTTCCTTCTGAATCTTAAACTTGCCTAACTCTGAAGTATTCTGGACATGGGGGCCCATACAGATTTCTTTAGAATATCTACCAATGGTATAGACAGAAACTTTTTCCGGATATTTAGCTCCGAATTCTCCATGTGCGCCTTGAGCAAAAGCTTCCTTAACCGGCATTTCTTCTCTAATTACTGGAGTATGCGTTTGAATCATGCGATTGACTTCCGCTTCGACTTTCTTAATCTCTTCCTCAGTTAATTTACGATCGAAGTTAAAGTCAAATCTCAGTCTCTCTGGAGTGATATTGCTTCCTTTTTGTTTGACATCGGGAGAAACTACTTTACGTAAAGCTTCGTTTAGCAGATGAGTAGCCGTATGCAGTTTAGTCGTTTCTTCATTAGCTTCAGATAATCCGCCCTTGAATTTCTTCTCTGCTCCGACTCTGGACAACTCTTGATGATGTTCAAATTCAAGTTTAACGGATTCCGAAGTCCCAGAAGATATTTTAATTCCTTTTTCATTTGCTATTTCAACGGTCATTTCAAAAGGAAAACCATAAGATTGAAATAAAAAGAACGAATTCTTCCCATTTATTTCTCCATCTTTTGTAGCCATCTTTTCAAACTCTTTCAAGCCTTGCTCTAAAGTCTTCTTGAACTTCTCTTCCTCCTTCTCCAACTCCGCCAAAATAAATCCTTCCTTGTCCTTAAGCAAAGGATATTCTTTAGCATAAATCTCGAAAACACGACGAGCCAAGACAGTTGTCGTATTAACCTCATCAATCTTAACTCCTAAGACCTTCATCTGTCTGACAATCCTGCGGATAAACCTTCTCAAAATGTATCCCTGATCGACATTACTAGGAACAACTCCTCGTTCATCACCAAGAATAAAAACTGCTGCTCGGATATGATCCGCAATAATCCTCATCGACACTTTATGATCATCATAACATTTCTCAGTCATGTCTTCTATATCTTGAATAATTGGCCAAAATAACTCTGTCCTATAATTATCATCGAAACCTTGCAGTACGGCAGCGGTTCTTTCTAAGCCCATACCCGTATCAACATTCTTCTGTTTCAAAGGGATAAACTTTCCTTCTTTAGTCTTCTCATACTGCATGAACACGTCATTCCATATTTCTACCCAACGTTTATCATTAGGATCAAACACTTTGGGAGCAGGAACGTCATTAGCAGACCAATAGAACATTTCTGTATCCGGACCACAAGGTCCAGAAGTTCCAGCCGGACCCCACCAATTATCTTTCTTAGGCAAGAAAGCAATTCTTTCTTTGGGCACACCTAAACTAATCCATTTTTTAGCTGCCTCTTCATCTTTAGGAGCATCTTTATCTCCCATAAAACAAGTAAACGCTAATCGGGAAAGAGGTATCTTCAGAATTTTAGTCAATAACTCAAAACTGTACTCAATCGCTTCTTCTTTGAAATAATCACCAAGACTCCAATTCCCTAACATCTGGAAGAAGGTATGATGACAATAATCTCCCACTTCATCAATGTCGTCTGTTCTTAAACACTTCTGCACGTCTGCTAATCTCTTCCCTAAAGGATGCTTCTGTCCTACTAAAAAAGGAACTAAAGGGTGCATACCAGCAGTAGTGAATAAAACAGTGGGATCATTCTCCGGGATGATGGGAGCAGAAGGAATAATAGCATGTCCTTTGCTCTTAAAGTAATCTAAATATTTATGTTTTAACTCGAAAGCTTTCATGTCCTTTAGGATTAGAACAGGGGTTTTTATATTTTTAGGTCTAGAAGTGATAATTTACAAATCCAATGGTCGCATGACCACGTCTTTCTCCACCATTAAAATCACCGCTCAGCCCGTATTCTAAGCCCAGATAGCTCATCCCCAGACGAAACTGGTTTACGTTAAGATATGTTTTACCAAAAGTATCGATACGATTGTAATCTAAGTTAAGGCCCACTTTCTCATCAAACTTTCTATTCAAGCGCAGATTAAACTGAAATTCTCGCGCGGACTGGTAATTTAGATCTACCGCACCTTGAGCGTAAAGGCGGAAAAGTTCCCTTTGGTATAAGAATTTTAAACCTGTTCTGGAAACTACCCCCTTGTATTTTGCTTGAGTGTCAAGCATTAATTCCAATCCCCCACCAATAGGAAGAGAAGTATCAGTGATAATTCCGGAACTAACTTCTCTTTTAACCATAGAAGAAACACGACATCCTTCTAAAAAGTCAAAAATTTCTCGGATAGCCGGCTTTTTTTTCACTACAATAGGTTTCTTAGTGACCAATACTTCACTACTTCCACTATAATTCGCCGAGAATTTCTGATCGGCCTGAACAGAGGAAGGACTAATTAGAGCAAGATAAAGAGCCAAAGTTCCTACAGCAAGTCTTTTTAACATAATAACTTGCGTTAAGGAGTTATTTAAAAATTTAATGAAAGAAAACTAATCAAACCATATTCTGGTTAAACCGAGGAATGGGCCCATCACAGTACGGACAAGCTTTAGGCATGTTCTTCACCGGATCATACTTGAACACGTACTTGCATGAAGCACAACGGCATTGCACTTGAGCACTTCCTGGAACAGCTTTAAACCAAGATTTCTGTTCTTCACGCTTGTGCTTAGCTGCCCTTTCTAAATATTCATCTTCCTTATCCCAGCCAGGAGCTTTAGGTACTAAAGGCTCTTCTTTAGGAACAGTGGTATTCTGAACTTTAATTTTTTCTTTTTCGCCCTTAAAACAATTGGGGCAGACCATCATCTTGTAGTCATAATGCATTCGGAAATCACTAGCGGCAGCTTCATTACCACATTTTCGACATTTGGCTTTTACGCCTTGATTAAATAATACCATATCTCGAACAAAATTAAAGTGGTATTTATAGTTTTTCATTTATTGTCGTACTTAATAGTGGTTAATCATCTTTAAAAATATAGGGAATCTAGTACACACATGCAAGAATTTTGGGAAAAAGTAGAGAGAATCAATCATCATTTGATCTTTCCAGCCATTTTAATACTATTAGTTATCATTGTATTAGAACTCTTTGTCCATATAGAAAATGAGAAAGCAGTATTAATAATAGAGATTGCTGATTACTTAGTTGTGGCTGTGTTTGTAATTGATTTAATATTCTTAGCTATACATGCTAAAAGTACTAAATTCTTCTTCAAGAATTATTGGTTAGATGTCCTGGCAGTATTCCCGTTCAGTTTAGCATTTGGATTAGTGGGAGGAATTTACCGCCTATTCTCTGTCTCTGAAGAAACTCTAACTCTTGGTCAAGCCTTGTTTCATGAAGGATTAGAAACTGAAAAAGCAGTATCAAAGTTAGGCAAGGTGAGCAAATGGGTTAAAGTAGGAGCGAGAACTGTAAGGATATTTACTAAAACCAGAGGATTTACTCACTTCCATCGGAAGAAGAAGGAACATCTTCGCTATTAAAAAATGGACCGGAGGGGATTCGAACCCCCGATCTTCGCCGATTTCAAGACTTTAAGGCATTTAGTGTGTCGTGGGATTAAAAATCCCACTTGATCGAATTTCGATCAAACATTTGGCTTGCCCAAAGGTTTGTGTGAAGGCGACGTCATAGCCACTGGACTACCGGTCCAAAGATTATGGGACTGAGCCAAGAATTTGGCGAAGGTCGCATTTTGCGCTTCAAATGCGCGTAACCATTTGCCGCTTGACTACCGGTCCAATAATTCAGAAATTATTAGATTATTTAATAAGACTTTCTGTTAGGAATTAAAAAGCGCCCTCGCGAGGAAGATCAGTAAATTACATTTCTGTAACTCGCATTTGAACCCCGGTCACAAGCTATTTGCAGAGACTTCCGCAAGCTCGTGTTCTATGTGCTTTGTCCCGGTGGACATCCAAGCTATACTACGAGGGCACCTTTAATAAGAAAAGTCAGCGTATTTTTAAAACTATTTAATCAGATCACTTCTCGGCACTCTTCCACATAAAGTTAAAATAATCTCGATAAGCTTCTGCTGCTTTCTGGTTTTCAATCAAGATAGCTTCAGGAATCTCGCTCCAGATGACGATAGCAATCTTCCCCTCGTAAATGTTAGTTACGACTGGACTTTCTGTGGTTGAAGGGATATGACGAAGAACTTTAGTATCAGTTGGATCAGAACGAAAACTTCTGACAATACTCTTAACTTTAATCCCTCTTTTTTTCATCTGCTGCATGAACCTTTGGGCAAAGGAAGGCATTTTCTGAGAGAACTGTCCTTCTGAACCGAAAACGAGATTTTCTGAAGCATGTTGCAAGATATCCTCAAAAACTGTCTGCACTCCTTTAAATCCCTTAAACAAGCGTACATTTTCTTTCAATTTGGTCTGTTTACGAATATTTTCTAATTGAGGCAAGAATTCCTTAGCCAACTCTACTTTTCTGTTAAGATAACCCAAAACGTTATCAGTACTAGAACATTGAAACCATTTAGTTTTGCCGATGATGACGTAAGAAGCCAAGCCCTTCTGTAACAGAGAATGGAGAGAATTATAAGTAGAACTTCTATCTAAACCAGCATGCTTAGAAATAGCTCCGGCCTTAGAAGAACCTATTTTGATTAAGGAAAGATAGACTTTAGCTTCGTTAGGATTGAAGCCTAGTTTCTGAAACTTGCTCAGGAGCTCAAGATTACTTTCCATAATTTTTTAAAATATCTCATTACTTATTAACTTAACTGTTGTAGATGATTCTTCAACAAATCTATTAATAATTTTCTAAAACTGAAGTGACGGAGGTAAATAATATGATAGATTTAACAAAACTTAAGTCAACCAAAGATCGCTTCGGTACCATAACTACTGCTGAAGCTAAATTAGTAGACGAAATCAATGACTCTTTGATGTGGGGAGCCAGAACTTACTTCAGAGAAAAAGGTTTCTTGTGGGTAGAAGTGCCAACCTTAACCAAAATTACCGGCGCTTGCGAGAATGTAGATACTTTGTATGCAGTGAACCACTTTGGTCAAGAGGCTTACTTAGCACAGACTGGACAACTGTACTTAGAAGCCAAGATACCTCTGCACGAGAAAGTGTGGACCATCATCACTAGTTCTAGAGCAGAAGCAGAAGCGGATAAACGCCACTTAAATCAATTCTCCTTAGTAGAGATGGAACATCAAGGTGACTTTGAAACCATGGTGCCTAATATCGAAGGAGCAATAAAAGCTATGCTTTCGGAAGCGGTAGAAAGTAGAGAAGAATTACTTCAAGAGATAGGAAGAGCAGCCGAAGTATACAGATGGATTCAAGCTCCTTTCGCCCGGGTAACTTACACTGAAGGCATAAAAATGCTTCAAGATAAAGGATATCCAATACAATGGGGAGAAGATCTGAGCAGTAAAGAAGAAGCTCAACTGGTTAAGCTTTGTGGAGATAAACCCACCTTTATCACCCACTTTCCTAAAGCCATAAAATTCTTCAACATGAAAGTGAATGATAAAGATGAAAATGTAGTTAACAGTACAGATCTAATCATGCCTTACTCTGGAGAAAGTGTAGGTGCAGCAGAGAGAGAGAATGATGTTGCTCGGCTGACAGCCAGACTGCTGGATAGCAAGATGTACAAGATCTTAGCCGCCAGAGGAAAGAACCTGGAAGACTTCCACGATTATCTGAAGATGGTGGAGAAGTATCCCTTGCTGCACTCTGGATGTGGAATAGGATTTAACCGAATAAGTCAAAGTGTGCTGGGAGTAGATGACATCAGAGCTTCGACCAACTTTCCGATACAGAGTGATAGATTGTACTAAAGGAAAATGTACCAACTCCTCTCAGCTCTGGATTACCAGCTGAGACCTTATTTTTCTTCTTTATCATCAGATAGGTTTGTGAGGATTTATTCCCTTGCCCGAGAATGGTATCTTGATTTGCTGCATTCAACTCAACCTTTAGCTAGAGTTCCGTTAAGGGTAACAGAAGTAAATGGATTAACTTTTAGAAACGACCTAGGCAATGCCGCTGGTTTTGACAAGAACGGAGAGATGTTAAGATTCAATTATCTTCTGGGGGCAGGATTTGGATTAGTGGGAACAGTTTTAGAACAGGAGAATAAAGGCAATCTGATTAATGTATGTGGTCATAAAGTTAATCCTTGGACACCTCTACCAAATTCTCATTCGGCGATCAATTCTCTGGGTTTGCCTAGTAAAGGAATCGATTATGTGGTAGAGAGAGTGAGAGAATTTAAAGAGAAATATAATCCTCAATATTTCCCGATTGGATTAAGTCTTTCTACCTCTAATTCTTTGGGTTATTTTAAGAAAGCCCTTTCCGTGGCAGACTTTATCGAACTGAATCCTAGTTGTCCAAATGTCTGCCATCAAGAAGTTGATTTAGTGGAATTGGTAGAGAGGTTAAAAGAGATTAAAGAAGTTCCTTTATTCATTAAACTGCGTTCTTTTGAAACGAAATACTTGGTTGATGGAATAGATGGATTAGTCTTAACTAATACACAAATTGATTATTCTAACTTAAGGAGGAACCTCTCTCCTAAAGATCATACTTTGTTTGACTATTATACTCAGAAGTATAAAGGCGGAGTGAGTGGAGAAGCGATTAGAGATGTTGCTTTGAAAGAAGTGATCAAGGCTAGAGAGTATATTGAAGAACATAATCTGAATCTAAACTTAATTCACGTGGGTGGAATTTCTACTTCGGAAGATGTGCAACAAAGCAGAAAGTATGCTTCATTAAGACAATGGTACACTGGATTGATGCAGGCTCTGGCTACAACCTCAGCAGAAGAGATCTATGAAAGGATGGTTAATAAAAGTGATATAACTAGATGTTTCTCAAATACAACTCTACCGGCTTACAACGTTTCTTCATCTCTTCAAACATCCCTCGATAAAGACTAACTGTTTCTTTATTCTGAATCTCAATACCCGATCCCACGCCCAGATAAATATGAAACAAGACTACCGTGTTCTGATTGATAAACACCTGCATAGGTAGATATTCATCAATGATATACATCCTGACATCATGTTCTCGACATTTCTTTTTGAAATCTTCAATCACCATCTTCAAAAATTCCTTGCCTAAATTCTTCTTAATCAAATCCAAATGCCATAAGAAAGTATCTTTATTACAGATGGCTTGAAAAGAATTGCCTTTCTTCAGAGCATCTTGGTATGCTTGGTAAACCATAGTTGATTTAATTTCAGTGGTATGAGCAATGGTGGTTCTTTTCTTTTCAATCAGATCTCTTAACTTCAGAAAGTCTTTTTTATTTGAAGGGTAAAAGTTAAACGGTAAACTACCATAACGAGCGATGGTTAAAAAATCGTTCTTACAGGCAGAAAGGATTTTACATAAATAGAAAGTAAACTCCTCTTTGCTAGGAATCAACTCTATTTTTGGAGCAGTTTTCTCGTCGATCATACTGAAGATAGCTTCTTCGTCATTAATGAAGGCATCAAACTTACTTTTAAGAAAAGTCAATATCCGTTCAGAAGATTGATCAAAAGAATACTCACAAGGTTTTTTACCTTTCTTCTCAATCAAACGTTGTTCAATCAAATAATTTAAAGGATCATAGATCCTGCCTAAAGGAATATCTGTTTTCTTAGAGATCTGTTGTGCAGTTAAATCTTGATGAAGCAATTCTTGAAGAATTAAAAACTCTTTGGGAGAGAGATAATCTCTTTTTTTCAACTCCTGCAGAATCAGATGGAAGTCCATATCAATTATAAATTCACTATTGTATATATATCTTTCTTATAATTAAACACTAAAAAACGTTTTTTGGTTGGTAATGTTTTTATTTAAATTTACACTTTTTGCACTAAGAAATATTATGGAGGAAAATAAAATGGATGAAGATCGTCGTAAAGTTTTAGTGGGAATAAATGGCTTTGGTATCATCGGGAGATTGGTTTATCGAATGCTATCTCATTCCAGCGAAATTCAAGTAGCAGCGATTAATGACTTAGCACCCAGAGAAAGTTTAGAATACTTGTTAAGACACGACACTAATCATGGACAGAGAGAGGATTTAAGTTTGAAAGATGTCCGAGTCACTCAAATACCTGAAGTTCAGGATTTAAATTGGGGGGGCATTGATATAGTCGTTGATTCTACTCCACACCTGAGAACTTATGACCAACTTAGTCAGCATTTGAATAGTGGAGCTCGCACCGTGATCAGAAGTTCTCCTTTGAAAGGCAGTAAAGAAAAAATGCAAACTATTGTTCTAGGTGTCAATGGAGAACAACTTGAAGTTGAGAAGTATCAAATCTTTGGCATGGCTTCTTGTACCACTAACTGTTTAGCTCCGCTGGTTAAAGTAGTGATGGACTACTGCCAGAAGACGGACAATGAAGTGGTCGATCTAGATTTTGTGACTGTGCATGCTTACACTCCGGATCAAACCATTAAAGATATGCCTCATAAATCTGACTTACTTCGAGGCAGAGATGTGCATAACATCATCGAAGCAGAAACAGGAGCTAGTTCACAAATTATTGTTGTCTTTCCTCAATTAGCCGGAAAGATTTTTGGTACGGCTTATCGCGTCCCCGTTTCTGACGGTTCTGCCCTAGAAGTTAGAGTGGAAACGACTAAAGAGATAAATGTGGTTGAGTTGAACAAATATTTCGCCCAGGCAGCTCAAAGTCAGGAGATGAAAGGGATTCTTAGTTACAAAACTGAACCTCTTACTTCGGGTGATTGTCTCAACGACCCACACACATGTGTCTATTTAGAGAAAGCCGCTGCTCAGATTAGTCCGAGAAAAGTTAAGCTTGGTGCTCTCTATGACAATGAATTTGGCTACTCCAGTAAATTAGTAGAATTGATTAAAATCCTCGCTGAGAGAAAATTCAAACCGGAGATGTTAGCTTTCAAAGAATATCAAAATCAGGCTGCTATTTCTTTATCCATGAGCGCTTGTGAAGAAGGTCATGATCCTGACTGCGATTGTCATGTGGACTTAAATGAAGAGGAAATTCCTTCTCTCTTAGCCAGAGTAGCAGAGAAGAAAGGCTGGCAGAAAGGTTTTTCCTTAGAAGACCGTCATTTAATTACTACACCACAAGGAGATTACCTTCTTCGTCCTCATCCTGAAGAGAATTGGTTGGTCATGTACGACGGCCAAGGAAGACCATTAGCCGAACCGAAGAAACATCATTATCTTCAAGAAGCCCTCTGGGAAGAGATTAAGGAAACGCTTATGGTGAGAAGCTAAATTTTCTTTTCTTTATTTTTATTGTTTATAAAGTATGGAATACTTTGAAACTAGAGAAAAATGTTTTTTATTTTTCTCGTTTTTGAGATTAAGAGGTTATGAGGATTATGCCTCTGGAGAATATTCCTGCCAAAGCCAGGGAACACCTTTTCTCGTATCAATAAATAGGTGATAAAACCTTTTCCATTCTGGCAAGTGAGGATTAAAAGAGGGATAAACATCAGTTCTAAACCCCCCATTAAGCATATTACTGGATAATAGTTCTGTCAAGTCTTCATCAACTAAAGTAGGAATCCCTCGTTCATAAGCTCTTTTAGCTATTTTTTCTACACAGTCCCAGAGATGAAATCCGGCCACTCGCAGTTCGGAGGGATTATTTAATTGGTCTATAATCAAATCAGGGTTAGGATATAAGAATCGCTTCTCATTTAAATTAAAGTAACCTGAGTTGGAAGGACTTCCAAGAGGGGTAGTGTGTGTCTTAAAGTCAATATCGGTGTAAATTATCTTATCTCTTGGTTGCAATTCAATCATGTCTGAAAGGGAATGATCCTTGAAAAGTAAGTAAGTTATTTGATAACCATGCTGACGATACCTTTGATCTATACAGGTGTTCAAAACAGTTTGATATATCCCTTTAAATATCGGCCAAAATAAATCATACTCCAACGCTTTCCATTGAGAATATTCTCCTTCTATCTCCTTTATCTCCCCAAGTGTTATTTGAACCTCATCGTAATCTAACGGGGGATAAACAAAATCAAAACATAATGATTCCCCCATTCTTAACGCTTGTTCAAAATATTCTTGAATTGGATAAAGATACAAAAAGGTTTTTTGTGAGGGAATCATGTTTGTAATTCACCTCAACTATTTCTTAAAAAAGTAGCGGGGGAAGGATTTGAACCTTCGATCTATGGGTCACTCAAAAGGCTTATATGAGCCCATCGGGTACTCCTAGCTTCCCTACCCCGCTATATCATAAGATAAAAAACATGTTTATTTAAAAACATTCCTCTTTATAAAAAACCTTATACTCTATCCTCTAAATCTTTAAAAGCAGCTCCGGCCTACTTTGAGTTATGCAAAAAAAAGCAAATTTGGGTTTAATTGCTATAGTTATCGTCTTAGGACTAGTTATCTTAACTATTACTTTAATCAATTTTTATAACCGAGAATGCAGCAAGAATTCTGATTGCTCTCAAAGCGCTTACTGCGGTTCTGACTACAAATGTCATGAGTTCCCTAAAGAGATCATCGTTAAAGAAAATAGTTACATCCTCGCGTCTACCATCTTAGGAGTTGCCATGATCATCGCTGCTTATATCCTCAAAGGAGGAAGGCTTCCTTTTAGGAAGAAGGATTAACTGCCCATATTTTCATGAATGGAATCAATCATAGCAGAAGATAATTTTCTTCTTCCGATCCGGTGCTGTTCCAGCTGATTATGATATGCCCGATTTTCAAAAACGTCTCTCCAGTAATGTCTATCCACGCTCATCAAAGCCCGGCCTTCTTCCAAGCAGAAAGCATTTAAGGAGATCTTCTGTGGAGTTAAGAAATACTCTCGAGCATGAAACCCTTCATGATCAATCAAGATGGAAAGGAAATCGTCTAAAGTGACAATGTAATCTTCGTAAAAAGCTAAGGGATGCACAATAATTTTTGCTTGATATCCAGGACAGTTTTCTTCCGAAAAGGGATGTGGATCTACGGCCATAGGTGTGCATTCATCCGTTCGATAAGTCTGCGGTAAGCCATAAACTACCTTTCTTACATATGGACCCCTCTCTTGAAGATCAACCTGAGCAAGAAACGTTCTCCTTAATCTAGGATTTTCCTTAGCTTCATAGTATAACTGCTTTAGAGAGCCCATATTCTTTCAGAATAAACGTAATTTTTAAATTATTGCTTAGAACTCACTCAACTTCTTCTGAGTAGACATATTCTTTAGCAGTTTGCTCTCTCGTAGTAAGTTATTAACATCAAAACCAAACTTACGTTGTAAAAATTCTTGGGCATACTTAAACATTAATTCTTTAGATACAAACGATAGCGGAACAGAAGCTAAACTTTTCCGGCACGCTTCTCTACACACCCATACCCCTAATGGGATATTATATTCCGGAGTAATAAAACGTAACACTAGAGCAGAATGTTGTCGTTTAAGATCTTTCATCTTTTCTAAAACACCCAGACGGGCAGCGTAATATCCCCCCGCACACTCTTCGGCGTAACTCTTTCTTCCTTCATAACCTTCATAATCTGTAGAGTAAAAGTTTCCTTCCTTGCTCCATGGATTAACTTTGTAAGAAAGATAAGTTTCAAACAGTTCATAACTCCACACTTCCGGAAAGAACAAAACTAAATAATAATTGCCCCATTCTCCCCCAAAATAAACCAGATAGTCCCCTGAAGAAAAATCTTTTATCTCTTGAATAAGTTGTTTCCCTACCGTATCGTCCACGGCAGTAATGCTCCATCGAGTAGGAACTAACTTTCGGTTTCTTTCTAAGCCTGTATTTCCAGAAGATAACAATTTAGTCAAAAAAGTTTCTTCAAACCCTTTTTTGTAAAGATCGTTTACAGCATAAACTGCTTTCAAATCCGTATCTGAAACAACTCTTTCTACTCGAGAATCTACTTTGGGATTACTAGTTATTCTAGCCTTCTCCACTTCACTCTGGGGTCCAAAAGGGGTAATTTCTGTTTCTGGCTTAAAATTAAGATGCGGTGCTTTCTTTAAATTAACCTCTAATTCTACGGAATTGGCAGACATGCCAATATCCTTACACATATCTAAGAAATGGTTTTGTTTTTTTACATCATGGATGTTCCATTGCGCTCGAGAATTGACTAGGCCGTAACGCATGCTGGCAATCGTGCCGATCTGAAACTTTCCTTTGGCCCATAATTTTGGTGAATCATAATGGGTAGTATCTCCTCCAAACTGAGGACTTAAGAATCCAACATTAACTTGCGGATAACCGTACTGACCAATGAACAAGCTAGGCGAGCTGCCCTGAAAATCTTTCTTGAACTCCTTTCTAATTTGTATTTGGGGAATCTGTTCAATATCTTTATATTTAACCCGCTGGATATTCATAGAAGTTAGAAGTAGAAAGAGTTAATAAGAATTTAGGTGGAGAAAGATTATTTGTCAGGAGAATTACGCTGCGGCAAATACTTAATTGTATCAGAAGTCACAGACATACCTTTGTGATAGAGAACAAAGACCCCCATATATTGGTTCAAGCACTGTCCTAATCTAATCAGATCATCAAGAGTATTAACGCCGCCTTCCAACAAACGTTTAGTCTCTTCAAACATTCTTTGATGATTATTAGAACCACCATCTTTGTATTTTAAATAGTATCTTCTTATCTGATCCCCAAGAACGGGAGTTTTATGTTTATCTTCCTCTTTTAGATCTATTTTCCCATACGCTAATTCAGTTATTTCATCAATTTCTGGTTCAGTAAGATTACCCTTTCGTCTCCACATATTTCGTGATTGTTGCATTGAATCCAAACGGGGGTCTAGCTTACCAAATGCACCAGAATCTAATAACTTATACTGCCAATAGGTACTACGTTTCTTGCTATCATTGACCATTATCCCTTAATAACCTCCGGGAATTTATAAATCTTTCGTTAAGTAACTACTGCAAAGTAGGGTTATTCTATACACTTCTGTCCTCTCTTGCACATCTTACTGCATTGGAATTCTCCCAACACATAATCATGATCATAAAGTAATCTTCCAATCACGTTCATTAAAGTAGAAGCATCCTTGTAATCAATGATCCTTTCAATCTTACCTGCACTGAGTTTTCTTCCCCAGAAAAACTTCTGTAAGAATTCTCTTTCTTCTTTTCTCATCTGTTCAAACCGTCCTTTATCTCCATGAAGACGAGCATCATACATCTCCACGATTCCATCAAAACATTTGAGCAATTGTTTCTCTTCCGGATTGGAAGGAGTTACTCCAGCTAATCCATGAGCACTATAATCATACTTATCAAAAGATAGCCTGATTCTTGCTTTGATATCGATTGGCAAGGTAGCACCAGATTCTTCATATATTTCCATCATGGCTAAGTAAGTCGCTTTACCACACTTTCTGAAAATCTTTTCCGGAGAATTTTCGAGAGAAGGGATAATCGGATCTTTACCGGTGATTTTCCCTCTTTGTCTTAAATACAATTTAGCATTGTTTAAGATAAAAAGGTTCTTGTAACATTGATACATTCTTTCTCTTTCATCAAAAGTACTAAGGGTACAAGCTGCATGAACCCTATCAGCTAACTTGCACAGGACCGCTGCTTCCTGAACTTCAGGATCTTCAGTATAATTAAAGATAGATCCGATAGAACGGTAATATCGTTCTCTTTTATGCCTGGTCAACAACCCTAAAGCTTCAATAAACTGGGCTCCTAACCTTTGGTCTTCAGGTTTTAATAATCCTTGAATTTCCGCCTCAAGTCTATCTCTAAGGTCTGTTTCATATTTATCTAAAGCAGCGACATCATCGATATGTTGTTCATCACGATACACGTCAACACTTTCTTCTATATAATCATGAGCTATACCTTCGCACCTGGCTAAATATCCGGCTTTAGCTTCTTTAAGAAAATAAGCTACATTGAGGGGATGAAGAAATGGATCACTACCGTCTCTTCTGGTTGGAAAGCGATCGTATGCCTTTTCGGTTTTATCGTACAAAAAGGTAAACAGCCCGACCTCGTCGGGAGCATCTAATAAGTCCTTGCTTTCTAAAACTTGATCGACAGGATGAGGGAAGTCGGTCATCACAAACATTAAATGTTCTGGAGAGGTATCAAACCCAGCAGTTCTAAGGCAATGTGGCATAGAGAGAACTTTTACTTTCTTCCTTATATGAATTTTGTCAATAGGGAATATATATTCGGAAGAATTCCGAACATGGTCTGAACCCAAACTATTAAATACCCCTTTTACTTTCCTACTTTTATGAACTGGACCAAATTATTATACGTTTTAATCATCGTTTTGATTTATGTCCCCATGGTTTTTCTTGGGGCTAACGTCTTCTTTCCTCAATATACAGGAAGCAATTCTTATTATCAACCAACCATAGATTGCTATGCTAAGTATCCTACACCAGCAATAGATAAGGCTACGGCTGCTGAAACCGCGGCTATGAATGATAAGCAGCAGAAATGTTATGAACAGAATGTCTTAGAACAGAAGAAGTTTGAAGAAGCTAAAAATGCTTATGATGGATGGAAGTATGTCTTTATTGCTTTGTTTAACCTGGCTATCTTAATCTTCGCTTTATTTGTCCCGATGCAAGACTCCATCGTCATGGGATTATTCATGGGCAGTATTGTCACTACTTTTGGAGCGACAGTGGGATACTTTGAGACTAATTCAAAGATCGGCTTTGGAGTATTAGTGGTTACTTTCTTTGTAATGTTATTCTTCATCAACAGAAAGAAGGACAATTTTGTGGATTGGAAAGAAAGATAGGGATTATTTTCTTATTTTGAATTAAGATTGAGTAGATATCCTATTATAGTTACACCTTATCAAGCAGATTATGGCCATTACAATGATTATGATGAGTTCAGCATCAACAGCTGCGATCCGTGCACGAGAGAGAAGATACAGAACCTTAGAATGTTTAGTAGATTTAGGTAGTGAGTGTAGTTCAGCTCTATCTATAATGGACGCTGAAGAAGTATTTCGTCTTGGAGAAGCCACGTTTAGTCGTTTTGATGAATTTGATGGTGTACCTGACCATTTAAGAACCTTATTGTTCGATCAATCCAGGGAGTATTATGATCTAACGGTAAGAGTGGCCCGTAGAGTAAAAGACTTATACCGGGCGGTAAAGCCGACCCCAGGTGATGGATTAATCCCACATGTAGCCAATAAAGGCTTAGATTTAATTGCATCATTGGTTGATAGACACGCTGGTTTAATTGAAGCAAGGGTGGGTACGAGCTCTAGTTGTTATGGCTTGGATTTAGGTATTTATGATTATAAAACTCATCTCCTCCAGCAAATTGATTCCATTGCTCAACTAACTATAGAGATGACAGTAGATGAAGAATATCTAGGAGAAGAAGAGGTCAGTGGAATGTTTCGATGGTTAAGTTACGGAGACATCGGTAAAAAAGCAGAATTATTGCGAAAACATTATGTTGGAAGGAGTAAAATTGATTATATAGGTAAAATATTAGAATTAGCTGCGCCCTGGGACAAAGACAAATTCGTTGCGGATAAAATGGACCAGGTATTGCTTTATACTCCCGGTCATTCTATGGAGACAATAGGTTTAGTTCTCCAGACTTATCTTTTAATCGACAAGAAGTATGAACAGCAGACGGTAGAGAAACAATGCTTGCTTTTGGCAGCGGAAGAGATGTTAAAAGCAGACTCTAGCAAGGAAGATGTCTTAAGAGCACATTTCAGAGTAGCTCATGACTGGATTGAAAGAGAGGGTTATGTTCCGGCAATGACTTTCATGAGAAGTGTAACAGAAGAGAAACAGAAGGTTTAATTTATAATAATATTAAAAAAAAGATAAAAGAGAAGATTATCTTTGAGCAATCTCTCTTCTCAAATATTGCATTACGCTTTTAGCCATTTCTGTATCCCAACTTCTTTGCTCAGGAGTAAGAGCTTCGTAAGTACACATATCGTCCCTAGTTTCAACAGTTGCTCCTTTAACTAGTTGCGCTGCTAAGAAGTGACTATGCACATATTCTCCTACTCGACCCAACAATTGAGGTTGAACTCCAGTAATGATCTGTTCTAACAAGCAATCTAACTCTTCTAAAGTTCCCTCACCATGCTCAACTCGGAAATAGTTGATCACTGCGTAGGGGGTTAGACAGTTCTGACCACGATGTTCAGCCGGAAGGGTTTCATAATCCGCCATCAAGGGGTTAGTCTTCTTAGTAGCGTCCCTTTCTGGCCCGTAAGTCCATCCTTGATCTTCTTTAGTTTTCCTCCATGCTTGATGTGCTTCTCTAGCACATTCCCGATACTTTCCCCGATTAACTAGGTCGTCCAAAAATTCTTTGGCTTTCATTTGTTAATACCTCCATATTCGTTAATAGTGTATAATATACACTAATTTAAGAAATAAACTAGGGGTATTTAAGCCAAAATAAGAAAAAGTTAGTTTAAAACTTGTTCTAAGTAAGATTGTTCACCATAAAAACAACTAAACTTGGGAAAAAGTAAGAAAGGTCTTTATTTCTTCTTCTCCATCCGCCACAACATCACATCTATATACTTAACCGGCTTCTTATGGAACCAGAAGGTAGACTTAATGGGAAAATCAAAGTGCCATTCTTCGGTTATACGAAAATCAAAATCCTCACAGATTGCTTCTACAAACTGGAGAGTAGAAGCCTTATGCATGCTATAGATAATAGGAGCGAGAGTAAAAACTTTTTCTAAGAAATGTTTATCAGCATGTTCATCTTTAGTTCCAAAAGGAGGATTCTCAACTACAATATCTACTTTTTCAGTAAAAGTAGAGATATCTTGACAAATAAATTCGGCTTTCCCCAGATTATATTTCTGTTTCAGTTGAAAATAATTTTCTGTAGCTAAATCTATTGCCCTAGAATCGCTGTCCACAAAGAACAATTTCTTTGCTCCCATTAATAATAATCCCAAACCCAGAATTCCTGTGCCACAACCGGCATCGAGAATAGTTTTAGTGGCAACTTCGCCTTTCAGAGCCATGCTCCACACCCATTCTGCAGTAATCTTGTCCGGAGTAGGATACTGTTCTAGCTTAAGTTTAGGGTCATCAAAAATTTTCAAGGCGCTTAATTCTATCTCTAACTCTTTTTGGGAACGAATGGACATTCTTGAAAGGAAATCAAAAAAGTTTATAAGGCTTCTCTCCGCTTCAAGATTATATCTCGTTTAAATATGTTTTCTGACCATTCTAAAGTGATATAGAAAGCTATTTAAATCCCAAGAAAATATCTTCTTGCTGGGGAGTGGATAGTAGAAACAGAGCAGAAACGTGGTTCTGCTTTCTAAAACGTACCAATGTTTGAAAATGAACGAAATAGATAAAGCTATAAGCCCGGAATTGAAAAAAGTGCGTCAAGCTCTTGAAGAGCATTTAGCTTCCATTAACGATAATACTCAAGAGATACAATCTTTATTTGATTATCTTCAAGAGATTGAAGTGAAAGTAGAAAAGCTTTCTCAGCGGTTGGATCAAATCCAACTGAATACTTCTACTCAAGCAGCTGCCCCCATAAAACCGATCGTTACTCCTTTAAACCAGATGGAGAAGAAAATTTTCTTAACTTTATACACCGCAGAGATGGCTCTTTCTTATCGAGAAATTTCAGAAAGAAGTCAGATCTCTCCCACCACCGTTCACGAATGTATTTCTTCTTTGGTTTCCAAGGGGATTCCTTTAATTCGCACTTTCTGTAATGACCAAATGTTCTTCAGGGTTGAGCCGGTATTCAAAGAAGTACAAGCCAAGGAGAATCTGATTAATCTTTCTTTGCAGAGTTTTATGGAATAGAATTAGTTTCTTCCGGTGACACCTAATATTTCATCCAGATGCGTATTAACCTTACTAGCCATGTAAGTGAAGAAAATTCTCATTTCTTTAATATTCTCTTCTCTATACCCCACCAATCCTCGTTCTAGGACATTAATATAATGAACTCTTTCTCCCGGAAGAACAGTAGCAGGAGGAAGACAAGCTTCGTAAAGAAGACGATTCTGTAATATCCTAGCGGTTCTCTTATTACCATCAAAAAAAGGTTGGATTCCGGCAATTCTTAGATGTAAATAAATTGCTGCTTCTATTGGATCAAGAATATTCTTAAATTCCTGAAAAGTTTCATCGAGTAATTGAGGAATTTTCTCATGATTAGGTGCAACATAATCATCAAATAAAAGTGTTCTTCTGCGATCTCTATATTGATAATTGTTAGGATCCATTAACTCCCCAACGGACATTAATACTTCATGACCAATATGCTTTTTTAATGGACTATAACCGGCAGTTCTCTTCCACGCTTCTTTACTTACCTCTTGTCCTTCTCGAGATCGCTCTCTTAATCTTCTAATAAAACCCGTTTGAGTTAAACTTTGTTGCATAGCACTAGGTACGAGTTTGGGATTTTCTATCCACCAAGAATATAAATTGGCCATTTGAACCAATTCAGAGATATGTCTATTGCTAGAAGCGAGAGTTAAACTAGGACTCTTTTCTATAAACCCTCTTTTTCTTGCAATCTCATCAGTTATTTCAGAGATAATACCGTTTATGTTCATGGTTTAACGTAAATTAAAGGGATAGTTTATAAACTTTTTGGTGTTTACCACTAAGAAGTGAGTAATCCTTATTAGCAATTTTATAGAAAAATGATATCCCAAAATAGAAATCTTTCACCGTAACCTTTATAAATAATCATCTGTTTTTAGCTTAAATAAGTCCGAGTCGAACGGCGCATTAGGACTAATTAACCTTCAATATAACAGAAGGAGCTAATGTGCTATTTCTTGGAAGATCTTATTAAAATCGAGGATAAAAAGTAAAAATGGCGGAAAAAACTGACGCAAATTTCAAACATATTGTTAGAATTGCCAATGTAGACTTACCGGGTAATAAACCGATAAGGATTGCTCTGACTAACATCAAGGGCATTGGCACAAACTTTGCCGACACCATGTGTAAAATCGCGCATATTGATTTGAGAACAAAGGCCGGTAATCTTACCACCGAACAGGTTGACAAACTCAACCGGATCATTGAAGCTCCAAATAAAATAGGATTTCCGGACTGGATGCTCAATCGACGTCGTGACCTTGACACTAACGAAACTAAGCACGTCATCACGGGAACTTTAATTTTCTTACAGGATAATGATTTGAAGAGATTAAAGAAGACTAAGACTTTGAAAGGAGTAAGACATCAAGCTGGATTGCCGGTAAGAGGTCAGAGAACTAAAGCTCACTTCAGAAAACATAAGGGTAAGGTAGTAGGAGTAGCCAAGAAGAAAGAAGCTCCTTCTAAGAAGTAGGTGAAAAAATGGGAGACCCAAAGAAACTCAAGAAAAAATATATTCCTCCTGCTCACCCCTGGATCAGGGCAGCAATCGAAGAAGGAAAAGCTTTGAAGAAAGAGTACGGCTTAACTAAGTATAAAGAGATCTTAATCGCCAGCTCCTTCTTGAAGAAGTATAAAGATATAGCTAAGAAGTTAATCGCCAACAAGACTGCACAAGGAGAACGAGAAAAGGGGCAGATGATGGACAAACTTCAACGCTACGGACTGTTAAAAGCAGGATCAGTTTTAGATGACGTCTTAAGTATCCAGTTAAAAGACATCTTAGAACGCCGTCTGCAAAGCCTGGTTTGCCGCAAAGGTTTAGCTAGAACCATGAAACAAGCTCGACAATTCATCACTCATCGCCATGTTCTAATTGTGGACAAAGAGATCACTGCTCCCGGTTATCTAATGACGGTAGAAGAGGAAAGTCAGATCTTGTTCAAACCCACTTCCAATTTAGCTAGCGCTGACCATCCGGAAAGAGTCCCGATAGTAAAAGCAGAAAAGACTCCTGAACAAATAAAGAAGGAAGAAGCTAAAAGAGAAGAACGGGAAAGAAGAAGTAACAGAAAACCGATTAAGAGAAAAGAGCTTAAGAGGGTAAAAACATGATGCGACAAAACAATATTACCAGAGTACCCCGAGAACATAGAAGCTTTTCTGATACTCCACAACCGCAGATGAAGATGCGTTGGGCAGTGGCACACATCTTGTCCACTTTCAACAACACCATTATTACTGTAACTGACGTAACTGAGACTGAAACTCTAGCCAGAAGCAGCGGCGGCCAGATGGTTACCTCTGATCGTTTAGAGAGTTCTCCCAGTGCTGCGTTAGGAGCAGCTAAAAAGATTTCCGAGATATTACGTGAAAAAGGCGTAAATGGATTATACATTAAAGTTCGTGCTCGTGGCGGACATAACGGTTCAAAAAGTTTAGGTCCTGGAGCACAAGCAGCAATTCGAGCCTTCTCTCGTGAAGGGTTCCGTATCGGAAGAATCGAAGAAGTCACTCCTGAACCCCATAACGGGTGCAGAATGAAAGGCGGACGTCGCGGAAGAAGAGTCTAAAGGTGAAAGCAATGGCTATCAAACTAGATAAAATCAAAGACGAACGCAAGAAGAACAAGATTTCTTTCTTGGTAAAGAACTCGGATGAAGTGTTCACTAACACTATTCGACGTCTGATCTTAGAAGAGGTTCCCACCTTAGCGGTAGAAGACCTAGAGATTAAAGATAACGGGTCTGCTCTTTACGACGAAATGCTCGGCTTACGTTTGGGATTAGTTCCGATCAAGACAGACTTAAAGAGTTATGAGCTTAAAGAGAGATGTAAGTGCCAAGGCGCGGGTTGTGCCAAGTGCGAGCTAAAGATGACCTTAAAAGCAAGCAAGAAAGGGTACGTCTATGCCGAAGAAGTACAGAGCGCTGACCCCGAATGCACTTTCGTCTATCCGAAAATGCCCATCACCAAATTATTGTCTAAACAAAAGATCGACATTGTCATGACTGCCGTTCTCGGTCAAGGTAAAAACCATGCTAAATGGATTCCTGGACTGCCTATGTACCGACGTGAGCCGGTAATAAAAGTTAACGGGAAAGTAGCTGATCCTGAGAAGATAGTTAGCAGCTGTCCACAAGGGATATTTGTAGTCAAAGGCAACTCGGTAGAAGTAGTCAAAGATAAGATTTATGACTGCAGTGATTGCCAGCAATGTGTAGATTTAGATAAGAACATCTCACTAGAAGATAGCGGTGATTTCATTTTCACCCTAGAAAGCTGGGGACAATTAAGTTGTAAAGAAATACTCACCCAGAGTGCAGAGATCTTAATCGAAAAAATTGAAGAAATGGAGAAGTTAATCTAAAATGGTCAAACGCACTGGTCCAACTAACTATCAACTGCAAACGTTGATGGTAGAACTCCAACCTCATACTCTTAAAAGTAAATTTTGGAAGAGAGTATTGGAGGAAGTTAACAAGCCTACTCGACAGAGAAGGGAAGTTAATTTGTACAAAATCGACCAATTTGCTCAAGATGGTGAAACTATCTTAGTTCCCGGTAAAGTGTTAAGCATGGGAGAACTAAAAAAGAAAGTTGATGTAGCCGCTATGAGTTTTTCTGCTGAAGCTAGACAGAAAATCGTCGACGCTAAAGGAAAAGTATGGTCCATTTCAGAACTATTGCACAAAAACCCGGAAGGGAAGAAAGTGAGGATCTTAGGATGAAAGTATACAATGGAGAAGGACTTATCTTGGGACGTTTAGCCGGGATTGTAGCTAAAGATGTCTTGCAAGGCGAAGATGTAACTGTAGTAAATTGTGAAAAGATAGTTATCAGTGGAAAGAAACCTAACGTTGTAGAGAATGAAAGAGCTAAAAGATTACGCAAAGGTTACCCCTTAAAAGCAGCTAAGTTCAGTCGTTTGCCGGATCGTGCTGCTCGTCGTACCATAAGAGGAATGTTGCCCTGGAAAAGCGCTCGCGGACAAGAAGCGTTCAAGCACGTGATGTGCTATGTCGGCGTACCTGCAGAATATCAAGGCAAAGACTTAATTACGGTCAAAGAAGCCTCTTATAAAAAATTGCCCAACTTGAAATATATCACTTTGGGAGACGTATGCAAAAGTTTAGGTGGAAAGCTATAAAATGGAAAAAAACATCCTAACTCAAGGTAAAAGAAAACAAGCCATCGCTAAAGCTACTTTAAGACCGGGTACCGGAAAAGTAAAAGTTAATGGCCAACTGCTCAACAATTTCAGTAGCAAATATCTGCGCTTACGCGTAATGGAACCTTTGGTTCTAGCTGAAGATGCCGCGAATAAAGTAAACATTGATCTTACTGTAAACGGTGGCGGAATCAACGGACAAGCGGACGCTTGCAGATTGGCTATCGCTAGAGCTTTAGTCAAATATGATGCTGATCTAAAGAAGAAGTTCGATGAATACGACCGTTTATTGCTTGTTGCAGACGTAAGACAGAACGAAACTTCTAAACCTAACGACTCCAAGCCCAGAGCTAAGAGACAGAAATCTTACAGGTGAAACGAAAATGATTATACCAATAAGATGTTTTTCCTGCGGGAAACCAATTGGCCATTTGTGGGAAGAGTTCCACGAACGCGTGCAGAAGGGAGAAGATGTCAAGAAAGTGATGGATTCTCTTGGTTTAGAGAGATACTGCTGTCGCGGAGTATTCCTAGGACATGTCGAATTGATTGACATTGCTGGAGAATTCAAGAGAAGTTAAGTTTTTATATTCTTATTCTTTTTTTATTCTTATTATGGATTATGAGCAGTTTAAGATTGATTCAGGAAAGTATTGGGATTTATTCTTGCATACAGATCAAGGACTTTTAGGTAGATGTTATTTCTGGTATAAAGGGGAAGAAAGAGATTTAATGGAAGTTCCAGAAATAGCCTCTTTAGAACTAATAGCTAACGGAAAACGAATACATAATGCATTAACAAGATTATTCCATCCAGATTTATTTAATTATCAATCATTAAACAACCGAACACTCCATTTACATTTTCATGTTCTTCCTAGATATGAACATCCCAGAGAGTTCGCTCTAAGAGAATTCTCTGATCCGGATTTTGGAAAAGCATATCAAGGAAACAAGCAATTAGTCCCTTTAGAAGTCTTGTTACAGATTAAAGATAGAGTAGCAGGAAGGTATTTGATGTTAGGAAGGTAAATTTATCTTTTAGGAAGATAGAATTCTCCTTTCTTGAAGTTCTCTAGCACTTCCGCACTGCAGAAAAATAAGTTCTTAGGCAGTTTATCCTGGTCAAACCATTGCCATTCGGTTATCTCGTCGGGTTCTCTAACTTCTGCTTCTCCAGAGAAATCTTCAGAAAGCAAAGCTAGAGTGATAAAATGAGCATGTTCATTCTTATCGTTATTCACTCCGATTACCTGAACCGAGTTAAGTTTTATTCCTGTTTCTTCCAGAACTTCTCGAGCGGCTCCTTCTTCAAAAGTTTCTCCGTAATGTAACTTTCCTCCTGGCATAGTCCAGGTTCCTTCTCCTCGCAAAGCAGAATCAGCTTTAATGGGATCATCGTTTCTTTTACCGAGTAATATCTTACCTTGACGCAACATCAGTATGCCGATACCCACCCCTATTTTTTGATCCGCCATTAAAGGTTATAATGTTGAGAAGTATAAATAGTTTTTGGCATATTAAAACCATAATCCTTTTAAATCCACTCTTACTCCTGCAGAATATGAAGTTTCAGAATAATGGGTTTAAGGAATTAGAACCACAAATCCTAGAATATTGGAAGACAAAAAATATAGTTCAAGCTCTCCGTGATCGTAACGCTAAAGGACCAAAATTCTATTTTCTGGACGGACCACCATACACTTCTGGAAAATTTCATCTAGCTCATGCTTGGAACTATTCTTTAAAAGATTTCATTTTAAGATATAAACGTAGCCAAGGGTATAATTTATGGGACAGGAACGGATTTGATATGCATGGACTACCTACTGAAAATAAAGTTATGGAAAAGTTTGGTTTGAAAACTAAAAAAGAGATTGTCTCTTTCGGAAAGGATAAGTTTGTGGCAGAATGTGAAAAGTTCTGTCAAGAAATGGCTAAGGTTATGACTGAAGATTTAGTGAGAATGGGAGTTACTTTTAATGTTTCTAATCCATATATGCCCATCAAGCCAGAGTTTATGGAAGGCGAATGGCAATTGATTAAGAAAGCTCATGAACAAAACTTACTTTACTTTGGAGAGAAAGTAATTACTTGGTGTGAATTCTGTGAAACTGCTTTAGCTAAACATGAATGCGAGTATGAAAACAGATTAGAAGATTCAATCTTCATCAAATTTGTGGTTAAAGGAAAGAAAAAAGAATATCTTATCGCTTGGACCACTACCCCTTGGACCATTCCTTATAACTTAGCCATCATGGTTAATCCAGAATTGGATTATGTTAAAGTTGAAACAACCGATCAGCAAGGTAAAAATAAAGAGATTTGGTACCTTTCCAAAGCACTAGCTGGAGCAGTAGTACAAGCTGTAGCTGGGAAGAAGATGAAAATTCTGGAAGAATTCAAAGGAACAGAACTAGAAGGGATGGAATATATTCATCCATTAGAAAAAGAACTTCCCATATTTCAAGAACTGAAAAAGAAAAGTAAGAATGTGCATACTGTAATCATGAGCGAAAAATATGTAGACACTTCTGCGGGTACGGGTTTAGTTCATTGCGCCCCCGGTTGTGGTCCTGAAGATCAAGAAGCATGTAAGCCTTACAAGATTCCCGCTTTTAACAACTTAAGAGAGAACGGGTATTTCCCGGA